>Ga0207007_1056_pt1 | contig 29656 bp, 24 predicted proteins | sample Alteio_BWMinCont_85_FD_153487 | JGI IMG/M metagenome (GOLD analysis project Ga0207007, IMG submission 153487) | Enriched cells from forest soil in Barre Woods Harvard Forest LTER site, Petersham, Massachusetts, United States -... | ecosystem: Environmental > Terrestrial > Soil > Temperate forest >...
GCAATGCTCTCGTGCAGCGATCGCGTCGATGTCTGGTGCTGCCTCTTCAAGCAACTCGTTGAGCCCTTTTAAGAGAGCCTCATGTCATAGCGACCCGCACCGGCGACAAACCTGAGTCAAGGTCTCGCGGGTACGCAATTGGCAAGTTCACGATGAATCGTGAACCCTGGCCCTCTTTGGTTTCAAGCGCGACCGAGCCGTGATGCAGTTCAGCTACCATCTTTACGATATACAGGCCGATTCCGGTTCCGACGATACCTGAGACGTTACTGCCGCGCGAATAGCGTTCGAATACTTTGCGAATGTCATTTTCTGGAATGCCTATTCCTTGGTCCCTTATCTCGATGACCAAATGACCTACGTCAATCGCCGCACTGAGTGTGATTGGGCTTCCAGCCGGCGAATATTTGACCGCGTTGCTAAGGAGGTTGCTAAGCATCTGCATTAACAGCTTGGAATCGCCGCGTACCGGAAGCGATGCTGCATCGAAATTCTCCTGTATTTGCGCACCAGGCGCAATTTCCCGATGCAGTTGACTGACCTCGTGGAGCAGAGGTTTCAGATCAACGAGGGTCGGACGGAACTCTAGTCGAGCATCGGTTTCCATCAGACGAGATGCGTCAAGCAGGTTGTCAATTAAATTGATCACTCGGAAGACAGCTCGACGAATTCTGCCTGCCCGTTCTGCGATGTGATCAGGTCTCACACGATCTTTCGTTTTTATCAGGCGCTGCGCGATGGCATCGACAACGGTCAGGGGTGTACGAAATTCGTGGGAAATCATCGACACGAAATTTCGCTGTGATTCCGCCAACTTCCTTTCGTCGGCTAATTTTTCTGCCAACTCTGACGCTTCGCGTGCTAGTCCACGTTGGGTCTGTAACAGTTCAATTGCATTGGCACGAAAGACGCCCGCCGCGCGGGCCATTTCGCCAATTTCATCCAGCCTCTCTGTGCCCTGAATGTCGACATTTATATCGTTGATGGCAAGGCGATCCATTACTGCCGCGAGGTGAAGAAGCGGCCTTGAAATAGAACCCTTCATGTAGAGGAGCGCAGCGGCAATCATTGCTCCTGAAAACAGCATTGCCGCACTAATTAGCCAACGGGCATGTCGATACGTCGCATTCACTCGATTTGTGGCTAAATGACCGTATGCAACATTGCGTTCTGTCAATTGGCCGAGCGTGTCACTTGCCGCATCATAAGCGGCCCGCGAAACGGTCCTGTAGGCGTCCGCTGCCTCAGCCGTGCGTCCGTTCGCAATCAGGGCACTCTCTTGATCAACAATCTTGCGGTATTGGCGCCACTTCTCAGTAAAGTCACTGAATAAATGGTTCTCCTCTTGGTCATGTGAAATTTTTTCGTAGTTGCGATGCGCCTCCGCGATGGACCTATCTAGATCCATCATGTCCTTTTCTCCATCACCCGACGTTGCTGCCAGGAGACGACTGGCCTCGGCCGCGCGGAAATCGGATGTATAATTGTTCAAATCACCAAGAAATTGGGTCTTCGGCAGCCAAAGGCTGCTGATATCTGATGCCACCAGATTGAAATCACTAAGCCGTCCAATGCTAAAGAACCCCACCACGATGATCAGCAGGAAGAACGAAAATAGGACGGCGGACAAGCGGAAGCCGATCGAATATGCTTTTTTCATAGGCTATATATACAGCGGCATGTCCCATTGGTTGAGTCAAAATAACGCTTTAGTGAAAAACACCGGACGAGTGGTAAAGGCAAGGTTCTAGGGCCAGGGAAGCGTCTAATGACCAGTAAGCTTTCGGCCAAAGTTCTTGCACTGGTTTCGGCCGCATGTCTGATGTCGAGCTGCAGCAGTAGCTGGCAATACATCGATATGTCCGCCAGCGAATGTGTGCGAACGACCGAACTTGCTTTGCGCGACGCTGATTTTACTGAAGGCCTTCAGGTTGTTCACGACGCCGGCAGTGTTATCGTGGTTGGAGAGCATGCCGGCTATCAAGCGAAAGTAACTTGTCAGCCGAACACAAGAACTGTCGAGGTCACCGGCTTCGATCCCGACCAAGTTCAGTTCTACAAAAAGTCCATCATTAAGAGATTCTAGTGGAACACTGATAGCGAGACGAATGATGGAGACGCCCAAGAAATTACTCTGCATCGAAGATGACAGAGAAACAGCGCATTTGATTGCCGAGGAGCTTGCTGAATGCAACTTCGAGGTTGTCTTAGCGCATGATGGTCAGGAGGGCTTTGCGGCCATTCTGAAGGTCATGCCAGACCTTGTCTTGTGCGATATCAGCATGCCGTCTATGTCAGGTTTCGAAGTGCTTGAGCGATTAACTTGGCTTGAGCCTCGCTTCAATAGCATGCCATTCATTTTTCTCACCGCCCTTGCCGACCGGGAGAATGAACTACAAGGGCGCCAACTCGGCGCCGACGACTACATCACAAAGCCCATCGATTTCGAAATGCTTGTTTTGATCATCAATAGTCGACTCGCACGAGTTAAACGTCGTGATTTGTGGACCGATCATGTCGCATTGAGCGATCGCGAAATCGAAACACTGAAATGGGTGGCGCGCGGAAAAACATCGGCTGAAATTGCGCAGATATTGGGATTGAGCAAACGCACCGTTGATTTTCACGTTGAGAATGCGCGCCTCAAGCTGAGCGCGACCACGCGCGTGGAAGCAGCCGTCAAGGCGGCAACCAATCGGCTTATTGATGTGTAATTTGCAGCATTGGCCTTCCGGTTGGGGGCGGCACAGCAGTTCACGTGTCTTGGCCACCTCACCAAATGGCAAATGCCAAGAGAAAACCCAATGGCAAAAGTGGAACACTGAGAAAAATCCACGTTTTGTAAGCCTGAGCGTCCTTGGGAAGCATAAAAATATGTGGCACAATCCACAGACAAACAGCGGCGCCCAAGACTAATCTGACCAGATCACCAGGCGTATCGTAAACCGTCCAGATGGTTTCATTTTGTGGTGCGCTTAAGCGCGCCACCAAGATTATTAGGAGGATCATAAAAATCGATCTAACGGCAATGCCGGCAAACTTTATGCCGCTACCAACATCAGCAGTGTGAGGGCGTGCTTTCGACATCGCCGTGCGCCGGAAACCATGTAAGCAGATATGATAGCATAAGTCATTTCCTCGCAGTTTAAAAAATTCAACTGATGCCGCGCGAGCTGTTGGTGACTTAGATTCTTACCGGCATATTGCGCTTACTAATGGTGCCTCGGCCCAAACCTGGTCCCATTAATCGCTCCGTCATTTTTGAGCGTACCACCGACGGCGGCGGGCCCGGAGCCCTTTCGCAAAATGGTACCGGTAATCCTCCCTTGGCCGCCCGCAGTCGCATGCTGTATTAGTGCGCTATTGCCGGTTGGCGAATGAACACCGCCCAAACCGCCAGCCGGATTTGAGTTGGTGTGGCCCACCGCAGTGGCGGCTTTAGCACCATTTTGATTGAGCGGGCGGCTTCCAAGTGGATGGGTCACCGTTGTTGATCCGTTATTGGGCGGTTCATCGTGTGTCGCATGTTCAGCGGCTAAGCCAGCGGTCGTCAGCAATAGGCCGAGTCCGAAACCCAGTGCGCAGGAGTAGATATTCAGTAGGCCCTGCTTTCGCCTCCCAGTTCCTAGGTGAGCAACTGGCCCGTTGCGCGGCATTAACTACGACCCGTCGAGCGTCGCGTCGGGCGATCTTCGCCCCCTAGGAATAGGATCTGCAGCGCTGGTACGACCACCAGCAACATAATGGGCCCAATTAGCATTCCCCCGACCACGACGGTTGCGAGCGGCTTCTGGACTTGACTGCCGATACCGGTTGAGATGGCTGCCGGCAACAGGCCGATACAGGCCGATAGTGCCATCATCAAGATTGGTCGCATTTGCCGTTCGAGAGCGTTGGACATTGCCTCGATTTTTGGCACGCCGGTTGCAATTATCTGATTGTAACCGCTGATGATGAGAATGCCACTCATTACCGATACGCCAAACAACGAAATAAACCCAATTGCTGCAGAGATGCTGAAGTCCAATCCGGTGACGTACAGCGCTAAGGCGCCGCCACCTATCGCAAAGGGAATGCCCGCAAGCGCCAAAAGACTGTCGCGTAGCGAATTGAAAAGACCGTAGAGCAGCATAAGAATGAGGATCAAACTGATCGGAACAATGATTGCGAGGCGATTTTTGGCCTGCTGCAACCCTTCGAACTCTCCGGCCCAATCAATTCGATAGCCGATCGGCAGTTTAACATCTTTTGCAATGCGACTTTGCGCCTCAGCGACCGTGCTTCCAAGGTCGCGTTCTCTCACGCTGAATTTGATGGGAATGTAACGTTGGTTGTGTTCATGAAAAATATAGGTTGCCCCGGTATCGAGCGTGATCGTTGCAACTTCCTTGAGAGGAACATAGGCGGTCGCACCGGTTCCAGTTGCATATCCAACCTTAATATTTCGGACAGCATCAACGCTCGACCGGTATTCGAGGTCGAGTCGCACCGTGACATTGAACTGCCGGTCAGCCTCTAAAAGTGTCGTTGCAACGGTTCCGCCAAGGGAAGCTTGCACAACGGATGTAATGTCCCCCGCATTGAGCCCATACCTGGCGGCGCGCTCGCGGTCCACGGTAATATTGAGATTAGGCTGACCTAATACTCGAAATATTCCTAGATCGGTGATGCCTCTTACTTGCTGTAATTCGTGAAAGACCGCGTCAGCAAGCTGCTCAAGGGTAGCAAGATTGCGTCCAATGATCTTGACCGAATTGGCTCCCTTCACTCCGGACAATTGTTCTTCGATATTGTCTTGGATGTATTGCGAGAAATTAAAGCCAATTCCGGGGAATTCACCGGCAAATTCGGCCTGCAGTTGCTCGACGAGTTTTTCCTTGGTCATCCCAACAGCCCATTCATCGAAAGGCTTGAGCGGGACAAAGAATTCAGCATTGTTGAACCCCGATGCGTCACTGCCATCATCGGGTCGGCCATGCTGTGAGACAACCGTAATGACTTCTGGGTGGTGCAACAGTATTTCTCGCATTCTTTTGACAAGCGGCATGCCAGCTTCCAGCGAAATCGTGGGCGGCATTGAGGCGCGAATCCAAAGATTGCCCTCTTCAAGCGCTGGCAAGAACTCGGTTCCGAGCCGTGACCCAATCAAACCTGCGGCTAAGAGAAACAATAATCCTAATACAACTGTGGCTTTCCGATTGACCAACGACCGCCGTAAAATCGGCGTGTAGATCGACCGCAGCCTCCTGACTAGGATTGTTTCAACTTCGCTAACATGTTCGGGAAGTAGCAGCGATGACAGACAGGGCGTAACGGTAAACGTTGCAATCAGCGCGCCAGTAAGCGCGTACCCGTAGGTCCGTGCCATCGGACCAAAAATCTGCCCTTCGACACCTTGCATCGTGAATAGCGGGATGAAAGCTGCCACAATGATTATGGTTGAGAAAAGGATCGCGCGATCGATTTGCAATGCACTGATTAAGATGAGACGTAGTCGATCGGTCCAAAGCAACGTGGCGGAAGGTGTCTGCACCGCGTCGCGGGTAGGGTCGGAACCCCACTGGCCTTCGCCAAGGTTTGCAAGAAGACGTCGTTTATCCTCGGCGTCGGCTTGCAAGTTTCGGTATATATTTTCGACCATTATTACGGCCGCATCGACGATAATTCCGAAGTCAACGGCGCCCAGCGATAAGAGGTTTGCATCCTCGCCGCGCGCAACCAGAATCATCACACTAAAAAACAGTGCGAAGGGTATGTTGGCGCCCACTATGACGGCGCTCCGTAGATCGCCTAAGAAAATCCACTGAATTAAAAAAATCAGAACGCAACCGAACGCAAGGTTATGCATCACTGTTCTGGTTGTCACCGATACAAGTGTCCCGCGATCATAGAAGGGGACAAGTCGGACGCCTGGCGGCAGCGTCCCATCGTTGTTTATTTTCTTGATTTCAGTTTGCACGCGCGGCAGCACATCATTGGTGTGTACGGTCTGGTTCATAACGACGATTGCGGTTACGGCATCATCGTCCAGATCGCGCCCGGCTTTACCTAGTCTCGGAACGTTGCCGACATAGACCTTTGCAACATTTTTTATCTGTACCGGCACGCCGTTACTTTGGGTCAGCACAATATTTTCAATGTCATTGACCCTCCAGCCCTGGGTTATGTCCTCATCACCACCACTGTTGATTAGGCCAACGCCGCGTATGTTCACAGACTGTTGGCCAATGTTGATTGTACGCCCGCCGACGTTGACATTGGCGTTTCCAATCGCAGCAATGACTTGAGGCAGCGTTACGTTGTAAGCGTCGAGTTTTTGCAAGTCCACTTCGACATCATATTCTTTCGTCGTTCCGCCCCACGAAACAACTTGGGCCACCCCTTCGACTGTCAGTAAGCGTCGCTGTACCACCCAATCCTGAATCGTACGCAGATTTGTCAATCCGAAATTCGGCGGGCCTACCACCTGATAGCGATAGATCTCGCCCACCAGACTTGAGCTCTGGATGGTGGGCTGCACATTGTTTGGCAGGGTGACGTTTTGCTGGAGACTAAACGCCGCTTGCGTGCGGGCAAAATAGTAATCGACGCCATATTTGAATACGACACGAACGAAAGATAATCCATAAAACGAGGTCGAACGAATGACATCAACGCCGGGTGTGGTTGCAAGGCCGACTTCCATAGGAATGGTGTAGTAACGCTCCATTTCTTCGGCCGAGAGTCCCGGCGCCTGCGCGGTGATCTCGAGGATGACGGGTGCCGGATTGGGATAGGCTTCAATATCCAGTTTTGAAAACGCGACAAGCCCACCGCCCAAGAAAACGAGCAGGAGCAATAAGATAATCGGACGTCGCGTTAGCCCGAAGGTGAGGAATGGCTTCAACACGATTGATCTCTCGATTACCTAGTCCGCCGCCGATCGGCGCATTTTAACCGGGGGATTCGGTCGCGAAGAAATTGCTTAGGAACAGCGCGCCTTCAGTCGCAATTAACTCTTGGGGCTGTAAGCCCTCGATAATTTGATCGTAGCCGCCATCCTGCAGACCGATCCGTACCGTTCGCCTTTCAAAGCGGCGCTGATCCTTGGTGACCCAGACCGTCATCGTGCCATCACCTTCGCGAACAACGCCATCAAGTGGTACAGCAAGCGCGCGGATCGGGTCAGCGGTCTGAATGACGAATGTCGCAAACATCCCCGGGCGCAAGTCGTGCTGCGGATCATTGATTTCCGAGCGCACCATCAGGCGATGCGTATTGGGATCGACCGCAGCACCAATCGTGGTGATTTTTCCTTCGAATAGCCGGTTAGGATAAGCCATAACCCGGGCTTTGACTGGTTGGCCGACACGAAGCCGCGGGCTATCGGACTCCGGAACATTCGCGATCAACCACATCGTCGAGATGTCTGCGACTGTGTACGGGGCAGGTAGGGCGCCCGGCTGCACAAATAGTCCGGGTCCGGCATTGCGAGCTGTGATGCGGCCCGAAATCGGACTTGCGACAACGAGCGACGAATCCACTTTGCGGTCGGCCACGATACGGTCAATCTCAGCGTCGGTCTTACCAAAGATGCGCACTGCATTACGCGCTGCCTTTAACGCGCCCTCGGCCGACTGCTGATCGGAGGTCGCTTGGTCCAGTTCCCTTTGTGAGACCGCTCGGGTTTGATGAAGCTCTTTTGCTCTTGCGAGCGTGCGACTTTGTAGCTCAAGGGTTCCTGCCGCCGCAATTAAAGTGGATTCAGCTTGCAAGAGGTCCGGGCTGTCAATTGTGAACAGTGCTTGCCCTTTTTCCACCTCATCGCCGACCTTCGCGAAGAGATCGATGATACGGCCTTGATATTGGGTGAACACTTGGACCGACATATCCTCATTGAAGTCAATGCTGCCGACCGTCCTCGCCTCTACTGGAAAAACATGAAAATCCACCGGCTCAACTTTTACTGATGCCAGTTGTTTTTCTACCAACGTGACGATTTCTCCAGTAACCGGGCCACTCGACGCTTGATTTGCTTTTGTGGTTCCGGTTGGCGGCGGGGCGCCGCCAAGTCCACCGATAAGATACGCGGCGATCGCAATCACTATGACTGCGCCGCCGACGGCAAGATCACCGACAGTGATTTTTTTGCCCGAGGCCATGAATCGCGTGAATCGGGAGTTTTGAAGTTCTTGGCCGACAATTGCCGTTACCCCCAGGCACGTCTACTGTCATTAATCGCAGTTCCCCAATAATCCACGATTAGATAGCATCTCGCGAAGGGGCAGGTACTGAAAAGCGCTTGTCCTTTCAGGTCCTTAGCTGGCTGAAGTCCTGCAGTTTACGGATTAAACATGTCCGCGATGCGTCTACTCGCAGCCGTTGCCTTGTTGGCGGTCGCGGTCACTGTATCAAGTTGCGCCGTCGGGCCTGATTTTAAGCCGGCTGCCCCGCCCGATACGGATCGTTACACAAAAGAACCACTGCCAAGTACGACGGCCTCGGCTGGTGCCGGCGGACAAGCGCAGCGATTCGAGAGAAGTCGGGATATTCCTGCTGAATGGTGGACTCTATTTCGCTCAGCAAAGCTAAACGCCCTCATCGAGCGATCATTGACGTCAAATCCCAGTTTGGAGGCGGCTGTAGCCGCCATGCGCGTCGCTCAAGAAAATACACGCGTGCAAGAAGGCAAGTTCTTTCCTATTGTCCAGGGTAATTTCAATCCCAATCGTCTCACAACCCCAGCCAATGCGCTCGGGTCAACGCATGTACTTGCCGACGGTTCAACGACGAACACATTTAACGTCGTAACGTCGCAGGTAATTGTCTCGTATACCATAGACGTATGGGGCCAAAATCGTCGAGCTGTTGAGTCCTTGCAGGCGCAGGCGAACTCTCAACGTTTCCAGGTGGAAGCAGCATATCTCACGTTGGCATCGAATGTCGCTCTCGCCGCAATCCAGGAAGGTTCGTTGCGCGAACAAATCGGCGCAACGCGGCAACTCATCGGTATTAATACGCGCGCACTCGGTATCATGCGTCGACAACTGTCCGCGGGTTATTCCAATCGCATTGACGTTGCCGCTCAGGAGGCGCAACTGGCGCAAGATGCGGCTACGCTTCCACCCCTTGAGAAGCAGCTTGCGTTCCAGCGTGACCTGCTGTCGGCCCTCACGGGTCGCTACCCAAGCGAGGAGCCTTCTGAAAAATTCGTGCTTTCGTCATTCCATCTTCCGCAAGACCTGCCAGTAAGTTTACCATCCGAATTAGTAGAACAGCGGCCTGACATTCGCGCAGCCGAAGAGCAGGCTCACTCAGCCGCCGCCCAAATTGGCGTCGCCATCGCCAACGAGCTACCGAATTTTACAATCAGCGCCAATGGCGGATACACAAATACTGCGCTCGCAGCGCTTGCTGACTATGTGAGTCCGGCAAATCGATTTCTTACGGTGGCAGGCAACATAACCCATACGATATTCGACGGATTCACTTTATTGCATCAAAAGCGCGCTGCTGAAGCCGCCTACGATCAGGCTGCAGCGCAGTATCGGGCGGTCGTCATTGGTTCGTTTCAGAATGTTGCCGATACGTTGCGTGCGCTTCAGGCTGACGCCAGAGCCGTCCAAGCAGCGGCGACCTTCGAACGCGCTTCCAAGACGAGTTTTGATCTTGTCCAACAACAATTTAATACAGGCTACGCAAATATTTTATTGCTGCTTAATGCGCAGCACTCATATCTCCAAGCGAAGCTCGCCTTAATTCAGGCTCGTGCAAATCGTCTGTCGGATACCGTTGCGTTATTTCAGGCATTGGGTGGCGGATGGTGGAACAAACCTGACAGCATCTCGCCAGAGTCAGATGAGCTCGCTCAGAAGGACAAGCTTGTTCCGAATGTACTTGGTCGTTAGCCTTCAAGTGTCTCAGATGCTGATAAACGGAACTGAGGGGGTCTGAGCTCCAAGTGGAGTTACAGTCAATAACTCGAATCGCAATCATACGAGGCCGCCGTCATGCAAACGCTTTGATGTTGCAGAGCTGAAATATGGCAAATTTGATTCCTCAAGCTAATCCAGATTACGTCCGCTCATGGGGTATGCTACGGCGTCGTGAATATTTTGTTGCGCAGTCGTCATTGCTTTCGTGCCAGCGATTTTATTATGTATTTTCTGAGTGTCGTGTTTGACGATGTGCCCGCGCATTTTGGCGTTTGGGCAGGAGGGATGAGCATTTGTATTTTTGCCGGAGTTAACTTCTATTGTTAGAGATTCCGCTGCCCCCGTTGTAGAAACTTGTTCCTTAAGCCGGGCAAGGTGTACGTTGATCAAAAATGCTGCGCTCATTATAGGTTCGCGCGTTGGTCCGTCGGTGACGTGCAATGAAAAGGTAAGTTTAGAATTGGCACCAAGTAGAGCGAGACTGATTGAGGCCGCCTCAGTTGGCGACCTCTCTCATTTCAGCGCTATGTCCGCTTCTCTAATCGGCCGGTTGGGGTCAAGCACTTTCAGACTATCCACCACTGCAGTGTCGATGTCGCTCACGGGCTCGCGCTTCTCTTCGGAATCGGCACTCGGGCCCTTCCAGCATGGGATTCGAGGACGAGGTGGAACAATCTTTTGGTCGGTCTTGCCGTCAGGTGACGGCAGGTCCAAGCGGACATGCGAACTCACCTCATCCATCGTCCCGCGAGGGACATCATTCCATCGCTCGGTGGAGCTCGGATTTTCTCCTATCGCAATTGGTTCTGCTCGGTTTTTATGCTGCGACCTCCCGGGTCCAACGGAACTCGGTGCCGTCAACCCAGATGCGGTGCATGATCACGGCCAGCCGGCGCGCCAGCGCTACGATTGCCTTCTTCACTCCGCGATGCCTGGCGATCTTCATCGCCCAGGCCTTGAGCCAGGACCATTTCGTCGAGCGCACCAGTAGGATCTGGGCCGCTTCGTAGAGCATCACCCTCATCATCTCGTCCCCGCACTTTGATATCGCGCCGGATCGGTTGATCTCGCCCGATTGATATTTTGACGGCGTCAGTCCAAACACTGCCCCGACCGCCTTGGAGTTACGAAAGCGCGCGGGTACGTCGACAGTAGCGCGATAGGTCAGCGCCACCACCGGGCCGACACCGGGGACCGTCATCAGGCGCCGGCACACCTCATCCTCCCGCACGATGGCCAGCAAGCGACGGTGCAGGATGGCGAGCTGCTGGCGAAGCACGCGCCGGACGACAAGCAGCGGTTCGACCAGTACGGCCAAATCGGGGAGCTTCTCGACGAGCTCTTTGATACGCGCCTCGAACTTCAGTTTCCCGACCATGCCCACCTTGAGGCCGAAGTTACGCAAAGTCCCGCGCAGGTCATTCTCGATGGCGATAGCCTTCGACTGCAGCAGCTTGCGATGGGTCAGCAGCATGCGCAGTTTCTGACTGCGTAACGTCTTCACATGCACCGGGCGATAAAGTCCTACCCGCATCATCCGTGCGATGCCGCGCGCGTCATTGCGGTCCGTCTTATTGATCTGCGCCTGCAGCACCACCCGCATGTGCCGTGTCTCGACGCAGATTACCGGCAAGCCCGCTTCGGCGAGCGCACTGAACAGCCATTGCGACAGAGGCCCGGCTTCCAGTCCAATCCGCTTGAAGTGGTAGACGCCGTTCTTCAACACCGCCAGCAGAGCTTCCGGCTCACTCGCCACCTTCACTTCCCGCACGATCCCGCCGGTGTCATCCACAATGCAGACGCTGGTCTGCTTGACCGATACGTCTAATCCAGCAAAATGCTCCATGCTGCGCTTCTCCTTCTGATGCTTGAGGCCGTGACCACGGACCTCGTATTCACCATCAGCCTGAAGCGCAGCACCCAATTCCTTCAGCTATCCACAAGCTGCCGGCCGATTACCCCATCTTTTGGCACTTAGCGGACATCCCCGAGCCGCCGATCACGGGGTCATTCTGTACCTTCGCGGCAGACCTGTCGGTTCGACTCCCACTGCAAGTTCTAACTCAGTTTGTAGTTGAATTGTGCCAATCCGTAGAGCGGCCTATTTGACGGCGCCGCCGGTGATGCCGGAGATGAAGCTATCGAGGAAGAAGTTATAGGCGATCGCCACCGGGATGCTGGCGATCAGCGCGCCGGCCATGATCTCGCCCCAGAAGAAGATGTCGCCGCGGATGAGATCGGTCGCCACGCCGAGCGTGATGGGCTTTTGCGCCGACGCCGATATGAAGGTCAGCGCGTAGACGAATTCCTGCAAGGTCAGAGTGAAGGTGAAGATCACCACCGTCAGAATTCCAGGCAGCGACAGCGGGAGCGCCATCTTGATGAAGGCGCCGAACAGACTGCAACCATCGACGATCGCGGCCTCCTCGATTTCGGGCGGCATGGCCTTGAAGAACCCCATCAGCAGCCATGTGCAGAACGGGATCGTGAAGGTCGGATAAACGAGTACCAGCGACCACATCGAATTCTGCAGCCCAAGATCGGCGACGACCCGCGACAGCGGCAGGAACAGAAGCGTCGGCGGCACCAGATAGGTCAGGAAGATGCCGATGCCGAGCGTTTCGCCGTTGCGGCCGGTCATTCGCGCCAAGCTATAGGCGGCCGGCAGCGCGGTGACGAGCGTGATCGCGACGACGCAGAGGCCGATGATCAACGAGTTCAACAGCCAGGTCGCGAACAAAGTTTTCTCGAACAAATATCGGAAATGCTCGAGCGTGGGCGGTTCGTTGAACCAGAACGGGATATTAGTGACGTTATAGAGATCGGAGTTCTGCTTGAACGACGTGATCACCATCCAATAGAACGGAAATGCCGCGAGGACAAGGAAGAAAGCAACCGCTCCATAGAACGAGGTCTCCCGCAGGGCAGTAGCAACTGTCGTGCGCGGCATGTCAGATCTCCCGCCGCCGGATAAAGCGCAACATCGCGACAACCACGATGAGCAATACCGGCAGCATGAACAGCGAGATGGCGGCACCATGAGACACGTCGCCGGAAACAATGCCGGTCTGGAAACCCGCGAAGCCCAGGACCGAAGTCGCGCCCACTGGGCCGCCCATTGTCATCAGGAAGACGATCGACAGGTCCGTGAAGGTGAATACGATGCCGAACACCAGGCCGACGGCCACGATCGGCAGAATCATCGGCACGATGATCTGGTAGTTGCGGCGCCAGAAACCGGCGCCGTCGACCGTCGCCGCGTCGAGCACGTCCTGCGGAATCGCGGTGATGCCGGCAAGGAAGATCACGATCGCAAACGGGAAGAAACGCCAGGCATTGACGACGATCACCGACAGCATTGCCAGATCCGGATTGCCAAGCCAGTTCGGCGCCTGCTCGCGGGTGATGAAGCCGAGCGCGATCAGCGTCCAGTTGATGACGCTATAAAGCGAATCGAACATCCACTGCCAGGCGACCGTGGCGAGCGCCACCGGCACCGCCCATGGCAATATGACGAGTGCCCTGACGAATTTGCGCCCGGGAAACGGCCGCAACAGCACCAGCGCGCCGAACTTGCCGAGGATGAGGCCGAGGAATTGCGATCCGAACGTGAAGATGAAGGTATTGGCGAGCGTCTCCCGGAAACTGGGGTTCTCGACGATCTGCTCGAAATTCGCCAGACCGACGAAACGCCATGAGGGATCGTAGATCGTGTAGGCGCTGACCGAGTAATACACGGCCATCAGGAACGGCACGCCGACCAGCAACAGGACATAGAGGATCGCCGGCGCGACGAAGATCGCACCGAGCACGTCGCGCCGGTCCAGGATGAACCGAAAGCGGGAGGCCGGTTTGGGAACTGAATCGGCGATAGCGACCATCGGCGGAGCCTCGTTTCAATGGCGACTGGTTCGTTTGCCGTCTTTGTCGAAGTTGCGCAGCGCACTGTTGCGCACGGCGAAGGGATGCCATTCGCCGGGCCGGATGCTTTCCTCGGCGACGTGCGCCGGCGGCAATTTCGCCGTGATCACCTGGTTCTGATCAAAGCCTTCCATCGCGCCGTAGACGATTCGCTCCGAGCCGAGATACTCGGAACGATCGACGCGGAAATTGAATTCGGTGAAGGCCTCGTTATCGATCATGTCCTTGGGCAGGAAGTTTTCCGGGCGGAAGCCGAGATAGCCGCCGTTGCGGGCAATGATATTCATCGGCGGCGTGCCGACGAAGGTCGCAACGAAGCGGTCGGCGGGGTCGTCGTAAATTTCCGTCGGCGTTCCCACCTGGCGTACCCGCCCTTGGTCGATCACGGCGATGCGGTCGCCCATGCCCATCGCCTCGACCTGGTCGTGGGTCACATAAATCGTGGTGATGCCGACCCGCTGCTGGAATTGCCTGATCTCCAGGCGGGCCGAGGCGCGCAATTTGGCGTCGAGGTTCGAGAGCGGCTCGTCGAGCAGCAGCGCGGTCGGTTCGCGCACAAGCGCGCGTGCAAGTGCGACACGCTGGCGTTCGCCGCCCGACAGCTGACGCGGCCGCCGATCGAGCAGATGCCCGATGCTGAGCAGTTGCGATGCCCACTCGACCTTCTTGTCGATTTCGGCACGGGGGACGTTCTGCGTCTTCAGGGGAAAGGCGATGTTGTTGCGCACAGTGAAATGCGGATAGAGGCCGTAGCTCTGAAACATCATCGCCACGCCGCGGGCGCGCGGCGGAATATCGTTGACGATATCGCCGCCGATCAACAGGTCGCCGCTCGTCTGTTTCTCGAGCCCGCAGATGATGCGCAGAAACGTCGTCTTGCCGCAGCCCGAGGGTCCGAGCAGCACCATGAATTCACCGTCCGGCACCGTCAGACTGATGCCGTTGACGGCGGGAACTTCACCAAATTTCTTGATAATGTCCCTGGTTATTACCGCAGCCATTGAACCTCCCAGAATTCAACGCAGAGCACGCTCCCCGCCGATTCCTCGGCGGCGCATCGTTCGTGTCTGCCCCCTATGACCGACGTCCCACAACGTCGGCATTGCCCGGACCGCGCGCGCGAGCGGGCGGTCCGGTCGCTAGCGACTAGGCCTTTCCGGCCCACTTCTTGAAGATGGCCTCACATTGCTGCGTGGCCCACTTGACCGACTCTTCAGCGATCAATTGACCCGTCGCCGTCTTCGCCATCATGTCGTTGATGATGAAGGTGTAGTAGATCTCGTCCATCGCGGGCGTGGCCGGCCCGGGATAGCCCGGGATGGCGGACCACTGGTCCGAGTCCTGCAGGATCGCCAGCTTATCGTGCGGGGTCGACGTCGGATCGTTCGACAGGATCGGCATCGGCTTGGGCACGAGATTGGCAAAGCACGGATTGTTGTAACCTTCGCTCGCCTTGAAGGCTTCCGGCCAGTGCTCGGAATAGTATTTGAGAAACTCGATCGCCGCTTCCTTGTTCTTGGCGAACTTCCAGATGCCGTAGAATTCGGACGCGGCACCCATGATCTGCTTCACCGGGCCCTTCGGTGGCTTGATGACGAAGATGTCGTCAGCCAACTTCTTGTTGAGCGTCTGCGCCGTCCGGTAAGCCGAAATCGGGTTGATGATGTACGAGCCGACGCCGGAGTCGATGTACTGGTTGTTGCTAGCGTCGTTCCACGACAGCACATCAGACGTCATCGCTTCCTTGTACAGCGCGGCGACGTATTTGACCGCCTCAACCGCCCCCTTGCTGTCGAGAACGATTTTCTTGCCCTGCTCGTCCTGTTCGGAAGCACCATAGCACCACAGCAGGCCACGCCACGTCGTACTCGGGTCGTTGCTGTGCCCGAGCGAGATGCCGACCGGGTGGCCTTTTGCCTTCAATTTGGCGCCGCCCTTGCGCAGGTTGTCCCAGGTGTCTGGCACGACGCCGATCTCGTCCCACAGGCTCTTTTGATACATGCCCGGGAAGTTGATGTAGAAGTCGGGGAAAGCAGACCAGGTCCCGTCGTCCGCGTTGTAGCCGAGCTGCTTGCCGATGGTGGACACCTTGCCGTACTTTTTCTCCGTTTCCTTCACGAGGTCGGCGACGTCGATAAAAAACTTACGATAGAGATGCGCGCCACCGGCGCCGTTGAACCCGAAAAGATCGTGTCCCGATCCGGCTGACGCCTCTGAAGCTGCGCGCGCGGGAATGTTCTGCACCGGAACGTGGTCGACCGTGACCGCGATCTTGTTCTTCTCGCCCCAGGTCTTGGCGAAATTATCGAACCACGTGTCGTATGCCGGGACGAAATGACTCCATTGCACAATCGACAACGACTTGTTGTCAGCCAAGGCGCGCGACACGAATGGCGCAGAGAGCAATGGTGCCGAGCCTGCGGCGGCAAGGGTGAGACCCGTGCTCTTCAAGAATCGGCGTCTCGTGACAGGTAAAAGTTTGTCTGTGCTCATCTTGGACTCCTCCTCTGGTGTTTGGCTTCAGTTTGATGAGGCAGGTCCAGATCGAGAATTTGCCTCAAACACTGAATTATTTTTCTCAGGCCACTACGATAACGCGCAACAGCCCCGGCGCGCCAGCGTTTCTCGATTACAAATTGCCCACCGCACCAGCGATTTAGCCGCTGCCGGGGCGAGGCCCCCAAGGCGATTCTGGCGCTCACGTGATGAAAGGATGCTGCCAGCAGGGTTTTTTATTTGGCAGTGCACAATAAAACTATGTGGCAGCGGCTAAATCGCAGCGGATGCGGAGATCGCTTGGGCTGCGCTTGCGCACGATTTCGCCGGCGAGCCGCGCGCGCCAGCGCGTTGGGCCCGTAATTATGAGATTTCGCCATCGCCCAGCCAACCGCCGTCGTAGCAGACGGTGACGGCGCTTTAGCCGCCACCTCTACCTTGCCCGCAATCTGGTCGAGCGGTTCTTCAACAAAATCAAGCAATGTCGCTGCGTCGCAATAGCGGACGATCCGTCGATAGGCTTGCTTGTCCGATAAGTGCCAACAGGCGTCAATCACGCGATGCAATTGATTGAGCCGCTCAAGGTCCAATAGCACCCAAGCGATGGATCGTCGTGCGTGGCGCGATGTCTCTGCCGCCGCTTGAGCCGAGCGAAGTGCACGGCTACGCTTTGCCCCAAAAACGTGACATACGCCAAACCGGTTTCCACTGATGCTGAACGCGCTCCTAATGGGAGGAACGAAGAAATGGCTACCGACGGCGCGCTTCCTGGTTATCTTTCCGGCGTCCGTGTTCTCGACCTGAGCCAGTTCGAAGCCGGCCCTTCCTGCACCGAGGCGCTTGCCTGGCTCGGTGCTGAGGTCGTCAAGATAGAAAACCCGCAGGGCGGCGAAGCGGGTCGCTTCCTGTTACATGGGGCGCCCGGCCAGGACCAGGACTCCTGGTATTTCCTGTTGTTCAACGCCAACAAGAAATCCGTCACCGTCAATTTGAAATCCGAGCGCGGGCTCGAACTCGTCAAGAATTTGGCGAAACGCGCCGATGTCATGGTTGAGAATTTCGCGCCGGGCGCCATTGAGCGGCTAGGGCTTGGCTACGATGCGATGCGCGCCGTCAACCCCAGCATTATCTACGCGCAGTTAAAGGGCTTTGGCACCGGCGGACCCTACGAGAACAACCTAGCCTTCGACATGATCGCACAGGCGACCGGCGGCGTCATGAGCATTACCGGTGAGTCCGACGGGCCGCCGATCAAACCCGGCGTGACGCTCGGCGATACCGGTACCGGTATGCTGCTTGCCATCAGCATTTTAGCGGCCCTCTACCGCCTCCGCGGTACCGGCCGGGGCGAGCGCATTGAGATCGCCATGCAGGACGCCATGCTGCAATATATCCGAGTAGCGCTTTCCACCCAGGCGTCCCAGGGCGTGGCGGCGAAGCGCAACGGTGCAAAGATCCTTTCCGGCTTCGCGGTGCCGAGCGGCATCTATCCTTGCAAACCCGGCGGACCGAACGACTACGTCTACGTTTATACCAGCCGCACCAATCCGGCGCATTGGCGGCGATTGCTCGAAGTCATCGGACGCCAGGACCTAATCGGCGATCCACGCTTCGACACCGGGGTGGTGCGCTTGGACCACGAGCCCGAGGTCGACGAAATGATCGCCGCCTGGACGCGTCAGCACGACAAACGAGAGGCAATGCGCATGCTCGGCGACGCAGGTGTGCCGGCTGGGGCCATTTTCGACACGATGGAGTTAACCGAAGATGCGGATTTCGAGCGGCGCGGTATCCTGCAGACGATGGAGCACCCGACCGCCGGCCCGTTCAAGATGCCAGGCTGGCCGGTGCGCTTCGGCGGGCGCACGCCGGAGATAAAACCGTCGCCGCTGCTTGGACAACACACCAATGAAATCTTGGGCGAATGGCTTGGTCTCGATGCGGACCAGATCGAGCAACTCGGCAAAGACAACATCATCTAGGGAAGGAAACAAGACATGGCGGAACTCACTGGTTCGGAGATCCTGGCCAAATCGTTGAAGAACGAAGGCACAGACATTCTTTTCTTCCTCATGGGCGGCCCGATGCTGCTCGCCGAGTCCTCTTGCATCAAGGAAGGAATCCGTCCGCTCGACGTGCGCCACGAGCAATCCGCCGCTTTTATGGGTCAGGCCTACAGCCGGCTGCTGCAAAAGCCCAGCGTGTGCATGGCAGCAAGCGGTCCTGGGACGATCAATCTCACCACCGGCATAGCCAACGCGCTGATCGATTGCTGCCCGGTCGTGGCGATCGGCGGCTCGAGCCCGATTGGCCAGAACGGCCGCCAGGTTTTCCAGGAGATTGACCAGCTTGCCATCATGAAGCCCTGCACCAAATGGGCAGATCGCGTCTACAACCTCAAGCGTATTCCCGAGCAGGTGAATGTCGCTTTCCAGAAAGCGATGAGCGGCAAGCCGGGCCCGGTTTATCTCGATTTCCCCGGCGACGTTCTCTACGCCAAGATTCCCGAAGAACAGGTCGACTGGAGCCTTTCCGGCCGACCGTTGTTGAACGCGCGGCCGCTCGGCGATCCCAACAAAGTCGATGCGCTGATCGACGCGATTGCCAAGGCGCGCCAGCCGATCATCCTGTCCGGCAGCGGCGTGATCTGGTCGCAGGCGTGGTCAGAACTGCAGGAGTTCGTCGAAAAGACCGGCATTCCGTTCTACACCACGCCGCAGGGCCGCGGCGTCGTGCCGGACGATCATGAATACTCGTATCTGACGATGCGCTCCTCGGCGTTCCGCGACGCCGACCTGATCATCGTGGTCGGCACCCGTATGAACTACATCATCGGCCACGCCGCACCGCCCCGCTTCAACGCTGGCGCGAAGATCGCGCGCATCGATATCGATGCCGATGAAATCGCCACTGCGCCACGCAGGGTCGATATCGGCATCGTCGGCGACTGCAAGGCGGTGCTCCGCCAGCTCATCGACACGAGCGCCAAGCGCGTGAATGCGGATCGTTTCTCTGCGTGGCGTCGAACGCTGTCCGACGGCGAGACGGCGAAACGCCAAGCGCCAGGCGCCAACAAGCCGATGGACGAGATACCGATCCATCCGCTGCGACTGTGTGACGAGATCAAGAATTTCATGCAGCGCGACGCCATTCTGGTGGTCGACGGTCAGGAAATCCTGAACTTCGGCCGTCAGTCGATGCCGACCTTTACTCCCGGCCATCGCCTCAATTCCGGACCATTCGGCACCATGGGCGTCGGGCTGCCGTTCGGAATCGGCGCCAAGATCGCCAAGCCCGACAAGCAGGTCATCGTCGTGCACGGCGACGGCTCGTTCGGCCTGAACGCGCTCGAGCTCGACACTGCCGTGCGCCACAACATTCCGATCCTGGTTGTGGTTAGCCTCAACGGTGGCTGGACTGCCGACCCGGACCGCAATAAGCCCGGTCGCAATCTCGGCTATACGCGCTTCGACAAGATGGCCGAAACGCTCGGTTGCTACGGCGAATATGTTGAACGCCCCGACGAAATCCGCCCGGCTTTGGACCGTGCCCAACGCGAGGTCGATCGTGGCTCGGTCGCGCTCGTTAACGTCAAGACCGACGACCGCGCCCGCGCCGGCACCGTGGCGTTTGCCCAATATGCCACTTGAGTGCCAGCTTTTGGCGTGCGCCATGACAAGACGATGTTTCCTAGTGGGTGCTTCCAGCAGACCGAAGCGCCAATACTCAAAGTTCGATCGCTGATGCTGCTGACCAGGCCTTTCTGCGTTCTCGCGCGAAAGTGACACCGGGGCAGGAGCGCGGCAGGGCGCGCCAATGCCGACAATACGGCGATGTCCTATCGTGACACCCGTCTAGGCGAAGCAGCCACCGGCCTCGTTTCGATCTAAGAATCCGGCCGTCACCAATGTCCGCTTTGGGTGGCGGACATTGGCTGTGCATTGCGGCAATGGCTTTTTAGCCGCTAAGATGCCGTCGCCTTAGTTTTTTTGGGGCGGACATGCGGCGACGCGAGTTCATCACGCTCTTAGGCAGTGCGGCGGCGACGTGGCCGCTTACTGCGCGTGCGCAGCAATCGACGATGCCGGTAGTCGGGTTTCTCCGCAGCATCTAGATGAATTACAGGCGCGGCTGGAACAGCGCTTCCCTCCTACGAGACGTAGTCAGGTTCCGTCCTATCGAGGATGCGTTTCAAGGCGTCGAAATGCCGCTGAGCCGGGCTAGGTCCGTCGTACAAGGCCGCCCCACCGCCGATATCCCGCTTGGTCTTCTCGATCACCGCGGCCGGCAGCTGCTTTAGGGGCTGACCAGTCCACATGGCGTAGATTTGAACCTGGGCCGCGCGCTCTGTGTAATAGAGTCGGTCATAGGCCTCGGCCACCGTCACACCAAACGTGGTGACGCCGTGATTGGCCATGAACAGCACAGTCTTATTGCCGATAGCCTTGGCGAGGCGCTCGCCTTCGCGAGGGTCGAGGGCGGGGCCAGTGTATTGGTCGTCGTAGGCAATTGCGTCGATCATGCCGACCTCGGTCTGGCCGATCTCCTTGATGTGTGGATTTTCCAGCCGCGTCAGCGCGCTGGCAAACGGCATGTGTGTGTGAAACACCGCTTTGGCTTGCGGCAGTCCTTTATGGATCGGCGCGTGTATGCAGTAGCAGGAGCGCTCAACATCCCCGACGCCGCACTTGACCTTGCCATCGTCGATGCCGACTTCCATGAACGACGAAGCCGTTACCTCGGACCAATGCATGCCGAACGGGATCTGGTAGTAGCGATCATTGCGGCCCGGAACCACGAAAGTCAGGTGGTTGAAAATACCCTCACTGAAGCCGTGCATGAACGCGAGACGGTGTGCAGCCGCAAGATCAATTCGCGCCTGCCGCTCCGCGGCGCTGCATTCCTGGACGATATCCGACGAAACCCTGATCTGCATGGACGTCCTCCTTGCCATTCAGCATTTCGTTTCAGCGCTCGTGAAACGTGGCGCCCCCGAAGGGAGACACCCCCATGTCGTACAAAGCCCAGAAAACACTATTACAATTCACCGACCTGCTGAGTCGTTGATACCACTTGGCTGTACGACCCAGCAACCTGGTGACACCCCATGCGCCGGACGAGCGTGTAGAGCTACGCGGCGAGAAGTGTACTCACTTGGACATGCTACTCCACAACACCAGTTGCGGGAGGGAGAGTGTGGTTCTTCATATCCTTCATCGCCCTAGCAACCGGATAGTTGCATCCGCATCCAGAGTGTCGCCCTTGTACCGCACTTCGTACAAGCCTTGGAGGTTCGATGGCAGCATCACTCCGTCCCGGACAAGAAGGATAAAGCGCTTGCCGTAAAACTTCATCGCTGCGCCGATCTCAATCAGTACGTTCGGATTTAGGATGACGTGCTCATTCCCATGCTAGTCCTTGATAATCCGTTCGGCATGGACGTGAATGATCTCATCATCAACCTCAAGACCGCGAAGGTGCTTGGCCTCGAAATTTCACCAACACTTCTTGCTCGCGCAAAGAGGTGATCGAGTGATCGGGCTTTTTGCTGCGGTGCATGAGTCCGCTTTTGGCACTTAGCGGACATTGGAGTGCTTCCGGTCAATGTCCGCTTTCAGGGGTGAAGCGGACATTGCGCTGACTTGCCGCCATGCCAGCTTTTGACCCAGAGCGGACATTGGCTCACCGCCAAATGACCGGTTCTGATTTCATTCCCCGGCCTCGAAATCACCGCTCCTGCGCATAACAGCCGCGCTCTATCTCTTCGATCAGCGAGGGTGCCTTCGGCCGCCATTTGAGTTCCGCGCGCGCGCGTTTGGCGCGCACGCGGCTGTTGGAGCCCATAGTATCGTTGGCCGGTCCCTCGCCCCATTCGGTCGCCGACTCCTCGGCAGTCATGCTTTGTGTGCGCCCGCCTTGTCCGAGCATGCGGCTGATCGCTTCGCACATCTCGCGCATGGAATTCTCGCCGTTCTCGGCGTAATAGAACGCGCCGGGCGGTGCCTTCTCGATCGCCAGCACGTACAGTGCCGTCAGGTCGTCGATGTGCACGTTGGCCCAGCGGTTCTCGCCCGGGCCGATGTGCTTCGCCACGCCGAATTTCTTCGCCGCCTGGATCAACCACGGCACTTGGGTGCTGTGCGAATTGAGGCCGCGCCCGAGCCCGTAGATCAGGCTAGGCGCGATCACAACCGAACGCACACCGTCGCCCGCCGTATGCCGCACCAACTTGTCGATCTCCACGCGCGGCGCCCGCTGCGGCGTCGGCGTGAACGGCGTGTCTTCATCGAACACTTTCTCGACCAGCTCGCCGCCCGCGCGGGTGCCGACGATGCTGGAGCCGTCGGTATGCAGGAAGGTCTTGCCGGTGTCGGCAAGCCCCTTGAGTATGGCTTCGGCTGCGGCGCGGTGGCCGGCATTTGCGGCGTTGACCGTGACGTCGGCGTCGTGCGCGGCCTGGGCCAGAACCTCGGCGTCGTCGAGCGTGCCGCGCACCGGCGTCATGCCGAGCTTCGCCAGCGCCGCGGTGGCGTCGTTCGAGCGCGCCAGACCGCTCACTTGATGACCGGCCGCCATCAGCGTAGCGGCAACCGAGCCACCGATATAGCCGCTGGCGCCGGTGATGAAGATTTTCATTTAGGCCGCTCCGTTCGACAAGAACGCAGTGCGCGTAGCCGTGCTTCGGCGTTCGCATCCAACGTTTCGCGGCGTTTTAATTTTCGGCGCTTGACTGTCATTGGTGACTCCTAAGTGCCGATGACCGTTTCAGTTCCGCCGGTGGTGAACCCCAAATGCGCTAGAGATCGCAGGCCCCTGGCCAATGTCCGCTGTTAGTCCAATGGCGGACAAATGCAGGCGCGGTTAGATCGTCCGTTAAGGGCCAAAAGCCGACATGCGGATCAATGATGATGGCTCGGCAATCAAGTCTTATGCAAGACCTCGACGGTAAGATGCGAGAGCGATCTGAAGCGAGCAAGACGGGCGCGATAATAGTCCGGTTCCCGCGCTTGCGTTGTAATTACCGAAATAATCGCTCCCAGATGCCCCGGCCCCAAACGCCAGAGATGGAGATCAGCGAGTTGGTCGCCATCGCTTTCAAGCGTCTGGCGTAGATTCGCTGCCATACGCTGATCAGGGTTCCTATCAAGAAGGATCGCGCCGGTGTCCCGGATCAAACCGTAAGACCAACTTGCGATGACGGTAGCGCCCACAATGCCTGCGAGCGGGTCCATCCAGAGCCAACCAAAAGTGCGGGCGAGCAACAGGCCTGTGATCACAAGCACTGACACCGCAGCATCGGCCATGACGTGAATAACGGCGGCGCGCATGTTGTTGTCGCGGTCCGCCGATGCGTGCGCATGCTCGTGCTCTTCAAAGATGACGGCATGATCCTTGCCGCCTATCCGCACCTGTGCATTGAACGCGTGCGGCTCAGGAATCTCCTCGACCGATTCCAGACAGTCGCCCTGATCTTTCATCGCGAAAAGGTGCCGTGTGCCGTCAGGGCGCACGGTTTCAACAGACGTTCCTTGTGCTGTTAATGCTGGGCCAGTTTCGACGTGGAGGCGAAAACGCGGCGGCACCCCGTCCTCGAACACTTCGAGGACAACGACCCCGGCCTTGGTTGAAATTCGGTGTGCTTCGTCATGGTCATGTCCCTCATGGACGTGATTGTGACTGTGGCCGTGATGATGCGCGCCGCCGCTCAGGAGCCAAGCACTGGCAATGTTTACAGCCAAGCCGAGACAGGCAATCGGGATCGCCTGAGCAAAATGGATTGTGACGGGTGCAAAGAGACGGCTGACGGACTCGTAACCGATGAGCAAGACGATCATTGCGAGGATAATGGCGCTGGTGAAGCCGGCGAGATCACCAAACTTGCCGGTGCCAAAAGTAAAGTTCGGATCACCGGTGCGCTTGCGGGCATACGTGTAAGCAAGTGCTGCGAGGAGGAGCGCGCCAGCATGCGTGCTCATATGCAAACCATCGGCGACCAGTGCGATTGACCCAAATAGCAGACCGCCGATAACCTCCGCGATCATCATGGCCCCGCAGAGCCAAATTACTGCCCACGTCCTACGCTCGTTCTTTTCGTGGCCCTCTCCAAGGAATACGTGGCTATGGAAGGGCGAAGGAAAATTGCCATTGTTTTCAATCATGGCGGGCCTCATTTCAAATAGGTGCGAACAACTTCGAGTAGCTCTCTGGCTGCTTTTTCCGCCGGGACCGGAAAACGCTCATGCAATTCCGCGAGCGATTGCCGGATCACAAGCCACGCTCCCTGCAGGGCCAGGCTGGCCATGATGGCCGCGACAATAATATCCGGCCAACCCGTGCCAGTGCCGAACACGCCAGCCGCAGCGAGCAGAACAGCCAAATTGCCGAGTACGTCATTGCGAGTGCAAATCCAAGCTGAGCGCATGTTGGCGTCGCCACTGCGATGCGCCCATAGCAGACCGAACGAGGCAGCGTTGGCCGCAAGAGCTACGAACCCGACCGCACCCATAGTGAAGGCACTCGGAACAGTGCCATGGAGTGCGTGCCAAGCTGCGGTTCCGATGACCCAGAGCCCGAACAGCCCCATGGTGGAGCCTTTGGCGAGTGCCGCCATGGCGCGATAGCGCAGCGCCATCCCAACTACGAATAGGCTGATGGCGTAGTTCGCGGCGTCACCGAAGAAGTCCAGCGCGTCCGCCTGAAGCGAAGCAGAACCGGCGGCAAGGCCCGCCCCGATCTCGATCAGGAACATGGCGGCGTTGATGGCCAGCACCGCCCAAAGAACACGACGGTAAGCGGTGTTCCCGCGATGCGGGTCTGGCACATTGCAGTGATCGCAACAGTCCATGATCGGTCAGCCTCACACTTGTCAGGAACATATAGTCAACGGTGGCCACGTTACACAATCACGCTCAACGTAGTCCTCAATGTCCGCTTTGGGTCAAAAGCAGACATTCCTCAATGTCCAGGCGATGTCCGCTTTCCCACCGATTGCGACCGAAAAAGCGGACATGGCCCTATAGGTACATCCTCCTCACGTCAGCAACTGAGGAGTACATCCAAGACAACGCGAACCCAACTTGCCCGTGCGCAAACGGGCACCTTGGAACAAAGCCAAGTTAATTGGAGCCAAGCCGCCGCTCCGCCAGAAGCACGTCTGGGCAATTCGGACCATGCTCCAGATTGAGCGGCGCACACGTGATCTGGCGATGTTCAATCTTGCCATCGACAGCAAGCTTCGGGGCTGCGACGTGGTCGCTATTAGGGTCGATGACATCGCTCCTAATGGGTACGCCATCAATCGAGCACCGGTTCGTCAGAGAAAGACTGGGCGGCCCGTTCGATTTGAATTGACCGAGCAGACTCGCCAAGCGGTTGACGATTACTTGGAGGCTGACGGCAAGAAGCCCGGCGAGTTCCTGTTTACGGGTCGTAAGGCGGGGCTAAGCATGACATCGCGTCAGTATGGGCGGCTCGCGTCGGATTGGCTCACCGGTATTGGTTTAGACCCCCATCTGTACGGCACACACTCGCTCCGACGTACCAAGGCGACGCTTATCTATCGGCGCACCGGAAATCTGCGGGCCGTCCAACTCCTACTGGGTCATACTAAGATAGAAAGCACCGTCCTCACGTTCGAAGGCACGCGTTAAGAATGGCGGTCGGCCTTAGGAAACGCGTGTACGCCCTCAAATATTCCCTCATGGAGGTTATCGGTTTATCGGAAATTTGCGGCGCCAGTGTTCGGCGATGTCAATGCCACGGCAGAACCACACGCCGTCGCGACTTCGCATGTGCTCAAGCAACTTAATCAAGCCGCCGCAGCGACCCGGTCGGCCGATGAGTCGGTCGTGCAGTCCGATCGAGAGTAATTTTGGTGCGCCGTCGCTGCCTTCCCGATACAGCAGATCGAACGCGTCGCGCATGTAACTGAAGAAATCGTCGCCGGTCGAAAAGCCGCTGTTTTCGTTAAAGCGGTTATCATTCGCCTCATAGGAGTAAGGGATGACAAGGTGTGGCTTGTCGCCGACGCGCAGCCAATAGGGCAGCTCGTCGGCAAGCGAATCGCGGTCGTAGAGAAAGCCACCAGCTTCGACGATCAGCCGCCGCGTATTGGGCCCCGGCCGTCCGGTCATCCAGCCGACGGGCTTTGTTCCCGTCACCTCGGTCAGGATCTCGATCGCCTTGTGGATGTGCTCGCGCTCGACGTTCTCCGGGACGGCGCCATAGTCGATCCATCGGTAGCCGTGGCTAACGATCTCGTGGCCGCGCGCTACGAATGCGCGTGCCAGCTCCGGATTCTGCTCGAGCGCGCGCGCGACGCCTAGCACGCTCACATTTATGGAGAAGTCGTGGAAGGCATCGAGCACGCGCCAGACGCCGCGGCGGCTGCCGAATTCGAAAACGGATTCCACCAGCGGCACGCGGCGGCCGCTGACAGTCGGGACACCGATGTCGTTGAGCATTCCCTCGGAAACATCATCCCCGTTGGCCAGGCTTGCCTCGCCACCGCCTTCAACGTTGAGATTGAAATTGACGGCGATCACTGCACCGCCGGGCCATTCCGGGTCAGGCGGAAACTCGCCGTATCCGACGAGGTCGCGCGTGGTCATCGGATCGGGCTTCGCCTCGGTCATCGGTTGTCCCCACTCAATTGGGCTGTGTCAGCTCTGCTGTGCACGGATCGTAGCAATAGAACCAGCCGGTTTCGGTCGGCCCGCGCATCCAGCTGTTTTCAATGGAAATTCGCTGCACGTCGGCGACCCGCGGAATTCGGGTCGCGGTGTAGGAGGCGAAGGCTTCGACCGGGTCATCGAATTCCGCGAGGCAGCGGCTGAGGATCGCGCCGTCCTCGATCGCCATGGCACCTCCGGCAGCCATATAGGGCCGCATAGGATGGCAGGCATCGCCCAGGAGGACGATGCGGTCACCGCTCCACCGGTCGTCGCGTTCGCGATCGAAGATCGGCCAGACGCTGACATCGTCGGCTACTTTCAGCACCTGTTGCAGGTCGTCATGAAAGTTCGCGAAGTCGGCGATTAGTGCCTCGCGCGAGCTCGGCATCGAGGCCGCCTCGCTATCCCATCCGCGAGCCGGAACGACGCCGATAACATAGATCTCGTCGCGCTTACTGGTCATGAAATAAGGCAGGATGTGGCGGTCAGGCCCCCACCACTTGGTGCAGTCCGGGATCTTGAAGACCTGCAGCCGTTCCGACTGGAAGATTGCCCGGTGCGCCACCGCGCCGACGAAACGCGGCAGCTCATTGCCCAGCAGGAATTGCCGCACCTTGGAGCGGATACCGTCTGCGCCGATCACGATGTCGGTTTCGGCGGTCTCGCCGTTTTGGAAGCGGAGACGATGGTCGCCACCAGATTTTGTTAAATCGACTACCTGGTGATTGAAGGCGATCGTCCCGGGCGCCACGACCTGCGCCAGCACGTCATGCAGGTCGCCGCGATGGATATTGAGATAGGGGCCGCCGTAGCGCTCTTCGCTCGCCTTGTCGAAGTAGATTTCATACATCGTCTCCCCGGTGTCCCAGGCGCGGCTGATGTAGCACTCCGGCTTGATCCCGGTTTCCACCAGTTCGTCTTCGACTCCAAGACGTCGAAGAACCTTCATCGCGTTGGCGCTGAGAATAATGCCGGCGCCGATGCGTGAAAAAGCGGGCGCCTGCTCATAAACCTTCACCCGGAAGCCGGCGCGTTGCAGGAACCCTGCAACCGTCAGGCCTCCCAGTCCCGCTCCGACAACCGCGATCCGTGTTTTCCGATTCATCCGTGACCTACTGCGCGCGGGTGGCAGAGGCAACTCGCACAACCCTCGGGATTGACCCATTTCATTGAAGTCTTTAGCGTCAACTCGCTCGACGTCAAACAAAAATTACGCAGCAATTTGTCTCGACCGGCCGGAGTCGGCGGTTGCCACCATCAGTTGAGGAGTTTCGCATGAGAGTGCTCGCCCGTGTCCTCGCCGCGACGATCCTCGCCGCCGCTTTTGCCGCCTCAGCCGCGCAAGCGGTCGAAGTCAACTTCATCACCGACTTCGGCTTCAACGGCCGCCACGCCTACTATTACGTCGCGCTCGACAAGGGCTACTACAAGGCCGAAGGCCTCGACGTTACGATCCTGCGCGGCCAGGGCTCGATCGACGCGGTCAAGAAGGTTGCTTCCGGCGCCGCGATGATCGGCTTCGCCGATGCCGGCGCACTCGCTTTGGCGCGTAGCAACGACAATATTCCGGTGAAGCTGCTCGCGATCATCTACGCGACGCCGCCGCATGCGATCTTCGCGCTCGCCGACAGCGGCATCAAAGACCCCAAGGACCTTGAAGGCAAAACGGTTGCGGATTCGGCGTTCAGCGCCATACCGCTGATCTTCAAGGCCTATGCCCAAGCCACCGGAATCGATGCGCAGAAGGTGAAATGGATCTCGGCGGACAGCGCCGCGCTGCCGGGACTGCTGGCGACGGGCAAAGTGGATGCGATCGGGCAATTCACCGTCGGCCAGCCGCTGATCGCGGCCGCGGTCAAGCCGAAGACGCTCGTGCGCCTTGCCTATAAGGACGCAGGCCTCGACTACTATGCGAACGGCATCATCGCAACCGAAGCGACGATCAAGGATCATCCGGACCTGCTGAAGGCCTTCATCCGAGCCACCTTAAAGGGCATGCGCGATGCCTTCGCCAATCCCGCCGAAGCCGGCGAGATCATGCACAAGTATCACAAAGAGGTATCGGCCGACGTTGCTAAGGGCGAGACAGAGCTCGTCAAGGAGCTCGCCGAAGTCCCGGGTCACAAGATGGGCGTGATCGATCCCGCCCGCATCCAGCGGACGATCGACATCATGGCCAAATCCTATCCGATGAAGCAGCCCGTGACGCCACAGGATATGTTCGTGGCGGGCTTCGTTGAATGACGTCTGCGAGCCCGGAAGCTCAGGCAAGCGTAACGAGGACGAGTAGCACGGGAGCGATGGCTCAAGGGACGCCCGCGATCGAGCTTACGGGCGTCACCAAGGTCTTCGGCAGCGGTCCGCAGGCGGTGCGGGCGCTGTCGCCCATCGATCTTAAGATCGAGTTCGGCAGCTTCGTGTCCGTCGTCGGTCCGTCGGGCTGCGGAAAATCGACGCTACTGCGGCTGATGGCAGGCCTCGAACAGCCGACCGAGGGTCACCTGCGCCGCTATGGCAATCCGCTCGACGGGCCGTCCTCGGAAGTCGGCATCGTATTCCAGGATCACGTGCTGTTTCCCTGGGCGAGCGTGATCGACAATGTTCTCCTGCCTGCCGACGTGCTCGGCCTACCAAAAGGTCCTGCGCGCGAGC
>Ga0207007_1057_pt1 | contig 29356 bp, 27 predicted proteins | sample Alteio_BWMinCont_85_FD_153487 | JGI IMG/M metagenome (GOLD analysis project Ga0207007, IMG submission 153487) | Enriched cells from forest soil in Barre Woods Harvard Forest LTER site, Petersham, Massachusetts, United States -... | ecosystem: Environmental > Terrestrial > Soil > Temperate forest >...
CCCAGAATATTCCCAGCGCAGTCCCAAATTCAGCGTGAACCCGGAGCTAATCCGCAAGTCATCGTTGAGAAAGGCGTCGTAGCCCGGCCCGCGAAGGTACTTGTCAGCGTTGCCAAAGGAAATCGAGCTTGTATCCGGGGTGCCCAGGAGAAAATCCGCCAGATCGGAGCCTGTTCCAGCCGCGGGGAGACCGTTGGTCAGGGCGCGAGTGGCCGTGCCGGTAAAGCCAAATGTGCCGCGCGCATCCTGCTGCGAGAAAATATTAAATTCCTGCCAGCGAAAGTCCGCGCCAAAAGCGATGTTGTGGCGGCGATGGTACCACAAGCTGTCATAGGACCAGGCATGCGTCTGGTTGGCGTTGCGCGAGTATTCGGCTTCGGAGAGTCCCGCCACGCCGCTGGAGAAGATGAGATTAGGAGGCCCCCAGTTCACCGGGTCCTGGTTATCGCCCAGGATGCCGGCCGCGCCGGACACGTTGGTGCGATTCGCGAAATACGGCGTCACGTCCGTTGCCAGGCGACTAAATTCGTACTTGAAATGGATCAAGAAAAACGGGGAGACCCGACGCGACCAATTGACGGCCGCGTCGACGCCGGAGAGGGTCGTCAAATCCTGGAAGCCGAAGAGATTTGTCGTCTCCGTGGTGGTCCCTTGATAGGCTATGTTGCCGAATACCTGATTCCTAAGATTAATATTCTTGGTGAAACGTGACTGCATGCTGTCTTGCCGCGTGCTGCTAAGGACTGGCGCCTGATAGTTGTAGCCTCCCGCGGCTCCCGCATTCGGAAGCGGGTAGAGCCCCAAGAGCGCCTTCGCCTGTGTGCTGATTTGCTTCGGCGGAATCATGTTCCCCATGAACGGCAATCCGGTGGCCGGATCGAAAATTTGCACAGGCTGGCCATTGGCACCGAGCGTCTGCGAAAAGTCGCCGGAGCGCTCGAGCATCGTCGGCACCCGGCCCGACTGCACGATGGCATCGTGGTTGGCATTGCGCTGATAGAGGACCACGAAAGTCGACCCATTGATGAGGTGGTGAGGAATCCCGATCGGTCCTCCAATGGCACCCATGAATTGCATGTCGTTGTACGCGGGCTTAGGCGACGCCAGACCGGTCAGCGAAAAAGGGCCGGCATCCCACGCGGAGGTGTCGAAAATCATCCCCACGGCTCCATTGTAAAGCGATTTCCCCCCCGCGCGGTTATTGCCGAACGCGGCCAGTTGCGCGAACGGCGACGCGGCGCCATTGTTTACGCTGCCGTTGACGAGCAGACCCTGGGCGGCGCGCTGGCTGAGGTCGCCCGCCGTGGTGGCATCGCCGACCGGGCTCGTATCGCTGGCTGGTGCGGGCGCCGTCGGCGCTGGGGCGCCAGCGGCAGCGTTCACATTCGCGGTTTGAAATCCGCTCGGCTTGGCCGGTGGCGGCGCGGAAGCGGGTTGCGTGGCTGCGGGCGGCGATGCCGGCGAACTCGCTGCCGATCCGGTCTCTGTGACGGCGGGGGCAATTCCGCGCGTGATCTCCGCGAGTGGTAGCAGCTTTAGTTCCCACACCGGGCTTGGCTTGTCCGATCCGACGACGATGTCTTGGGTTTGTGTTGCGAAGCCGAGCATCTCGACCTGCATCGTCCAGACTCCGTCGGCGATGTCAGTGAACGCGTACACGCCTTGCTGGTCGCTGATCGCAACCAGCCGCTTATCGCCCTGCGTCGCGGTCACCGTCGCGCCGGGCACGGGCAGGGCGCCAAATGTCACTTGGCCGTGGTGCTCGGAAGCAGCGAGTCCGCGCGCATCGGGAAGAACGAGTGCCAAAGCCATCAGACACACGATTATGCGTCGCTGAAAACCGCGCCGCACTCGTGCGCCGCAAGCATGGGCGGGAAGCATTTGTCATCAGTTCTCGGAAGGCGGCTCCACGTGATCGATGACGATTACGTCGACCGGGCCTGTTTGCGATTCCAGTTTAAGCCCGAGTTGCTCCTTCAGAGCCTCCTGGAAAGTTGGTCCATTGGGGTCGGGCTGGAAGTTCACGCCGGGCGGCAGGGGGCCATTAAGCTGCGGTGTCCATTCGAGTGTGAAATCGAAAGCGCCGGTGAGCCCGGTCCGATCGAGCACTTGGCGGTCTATGTCGTTCGCGAACCCGGTCAGGGAGTCCGCAAGCAAACCGATAGTCACATTTCGCGCGCCTATGTGAAGGTGGCCAGTTGCGTTTGACGGCATCCCAAAGATGCCGCCGCAAGCCAGTGACGCTGTAGGCGGGGGCTCCGAGCCGGGCGCAAGAGGAGGTGTAGGCCCTGTGGTGCAATCCGCATCTGCCGAATGCGGCTGGAGCTTCGGCCCCAGCTTCCCAGGCTTGTCCAAAACGAGCGCGAATACCGGAAGTTGCCGGGTCTCGCGATGCATAGTCATCTTGAATCGATCCGCAAGCAGGGATTGCATCATGAGACGCATTTGGTCCTTGCTGGGATTGCCCTCTGCTCTTGCCTGAATATCGAACCGATCTGTGATCACCCATTTCGGCAAAGTAGCACGCAGAGATTGCATCTGATAGCTAGTGACCTTGTAGGCGAACGCGATATAGGCGAACAGTGGAAAATTTCTAGCGGAGAGCAAGCCTCCATTGGGGGCATAGACGGCACCGGGACCTAGGGGAAAGTTAGAGCTCACTGTGGAAAGAGACGGATCCGCCGTATCTTGCTTGACGGACACAACGTCGAACGCCATCTTGCCCCCGGCGACCACCTGCCATTGGGGTGTCGGAGGCTGAGCAGTCGTCGCCTGGCCTGCGGTCGATTGAGCCTGTAGCAGCGGCGCGGTCAGCACGCCGGCGACAAACGGCACGACCAGCGCCACAACCACGGCCGTCGCCAGGAAGAGGTTTCTCCGGCCGGGTAATGTTTCTCCTTCGTCGTTTTTCATCGTCCGCTCCATGCCCTTTATGAGGCCATCAGAGGTGGAAGGATAATCCCGACTAGCGTCGGCATACATTAATAATTAAATAGACGCCGAGAAGGGGCAGAATGTTCCATTACTTAAGCTCGCTAGTTCGGGAACCTAACGCCAGCCGTCAGTTCTCCGATGGCTCCTCCACGTGGTCGATGACCAAGACATCCACCGGGCCGGTTTGCGGCACGAGCTTGAGCCCGAGTTGATCTTGCAGAGCTTCGGTGAAGGTTGGTCCTGTTTCGTCGGGTGTGAAGCCAGGCGGCGCAGCGCCCGGTGGGAGCGTGGGCGCCCACTCGATGGACATATCGAACGTCCCGCTTAGCCCAGTACGATCAAACACGGGACGGTCCAAGCCACTCGCGGGGTTCGGCAAAATCCTAGTAAGCAACGCAATCGGGATCTTAATCCCGGCCACTCGGACTCGGCCAGGAAGACTTGCGGGCACCATCAAAAGGACGCCGCAAGGGATCTTAGGCGGCTGCGAGTCAGCCGATGACGAAGGCTGCGGTAGCGGAGGGGCGCTGTTAACCGCCTGCACGTCGGATTCCGAAGTTGAACATGGTCCGTTATCCTGCTTGAACTGCGGCCCGAATTTTCCTTCCTTGGCGACGGTGAGTGCATAGATAGGTATCTGCCGAGTTTCCTTGTGTGTGGTCAGCTTGAAACGGTCGGCAAGCAGCGACTGCATCATCAGGCGGTACTGATCCTTCGTGGGATTTCCTTGCTTCCGCGCCTCAATGTCAAACCGTTCGGACCTGCCCCAGTCCGGAAATCCCATCGGGAAGCCATTTATCTTGTACGCGAACCTTACGTAGACATAGAACTGAGAACCGATCGCACGGAAGAGGCCTCCTGTAGGAGTGTAAGCGTCGTCAAGAGTTAAGGGAATGTTGGAAGTTGGACGCTCCGCTGATTTGTTCGCTTTCACGGAAGCGACATCGAACGCCATCTTGCCCCCTGCCGCTGCCTGCCAGTCAGCTACGGCCGGCGTCTGGGCCTGAAGCCGCAGCATGCCTACGACGAACGGCACCGCCAGCGCCATCGCGCCGGCGGTCGCAAGCAGCCATTTTTTTCGGGCGCTCAGCGCCGCGCCGAAATGCTCTTTCATGATCCGCTGGATTCTTTTCTTCAGATCGGAGCCGGTTACGCCGGAGACGCAGGTCAATGGCGACTCCAGGTAAAATTCGCAAACCTTGAGGATGCTTTCGGCATAGTCCTGCGCTTGACCGCCGGTTTGCAGCGCTTCTTCGTCGCAGGCGAGCTCACGTTCGTCCACCATGCGCGCGCCCAACCACCACACCAGGGGATGAAACCAGAAGAGCGCTTCGACCAGCATATGAACCGCGGCCGTGAGGTTGTCGCGGCGGCGGACATGGCACAACTCGTGGGCAAAGATCGCCCGCAGTTGAGGCTCCGTCAGATGGCCCGCTATGCCATCGGGCAGCAGCAGGACAGGACGAAAGATGCCGAACACTCCGGGCTCGAGGCGCGCCGGAGTGGAGACGACGCGAATCGGCAAGCCGAGAGGCGATGGCGATGCGGCGCGCACAATGGCGCGTAGGCGCAGCCATTCGCGGACCCAGCGCGCGGCGACGGCCACGAACCCGCAAGCCCAGACCGCCCCCATCACGAAGAGAAGCACCGGCAGGCGATTGGGTGCGACCTTTGCAACGGGAGACGACGTCAGGAAAAGAGGGCCGCTGACCGCGTCGGTCAAATGAACGGAGAAAGGAGTCGACATGATTGCGGGAGCGGCGCGCCACTCAAACTGATGGCCGAGGCTCACCAGCCAGGAAAAAGGAAGCAGGAACTTGTAGGAGGCCGCAACCCAAAGCCAATACCGCACGCGCGCCTGATTGCGCCGCAACGCCAGAGTGAGCAGTCCCGCCACGGCGGCGAACAGCGTGGATTGCCAGAGATGGCTTGCCAGGGGAGCAAAAGCCGCTTGGATCATGGGGTTTTGTCCTTTCTTGCCAATTCGCGAAGCATTTTCTCCGCTTCCTTCACGTCATCCAGTGTCAGCTTTCCCGACTTGACGAAATGCGCCATCACCGGCTTGGTGCGGCCTCCCAGCAACGCCAGCAGTTCGTCGATCAGCGTGCCTTGGGCATCCTCGCGAGAGATGGTGGCCTGAAAAATATCCGCGTTGCTGATCCTCTTGGCGCGGCGGACGATCTTCCTTTTCGCTTCCATGCGGTAGACCGTGGTTTGCACGGTGGTATAGGCCGGCCGGCTCCTTGCGGGGAAGGTTTCCTGAATCTCTCGAATGGAGCACATGCCGCGGCTCCAAAGCGCTTCCATGATTTGCAGTTCCAGTTTGGTGAGTTTCGCCGAGGGCATTCCTTTGCTCCTATTGATCGATGTGAGTCTACTATTACAATAGGTGTTGTCAAGAAGTTTTGCGGGCGCGGCCGCGGCGCCATCAGCCGCACAAGAGTGCGGCGCTAGTTCTCGGAGGGTTGCTCCACATGATCGACGATCAGCACGTCGACGGGACCTGTTTGCGCCTCTAGCTTCAGTCCCAACTGCTCCTGCAAGGCCGTAAAGATGGTTGGGGGCGCCGAGGGATCGGACGCATTGGAGTCCGGGCCGCGCACAAAGCCCGCCGGCATCTGGGTTGGCATGAAGTCGAGGCTCAAGTCAAAAGCCCCAGTCAGTCCGGTGCGATCTACCACGATGCGATCCACGAAATTACTCAGGTTTTGCGCCAGCTGGTCCATTGCGATCTTCTGCCCCGCCATGCGAAAACCTCCCGGGCTGCCGGACATGAAGAAGCCGCCGCAAGGAGCTGGGGGCAACGCGCCGTCCGGACGCGGGGGCGGTGGCGGCCCGGAAGAGAGGTCAGGGCATTTCGTATCGTCCGAGTGCGGCTGGAGTCGTGCCCCGGTCTTTTCGGCCTTCGACAGCACAAGCGCGTAGATGGGAAGTTGTCGCGTCTCGCGATGCACCACAAGCTTGAACCGGTCCGCCAGCAGCGACTGCACCATTAGGTTTATTTGATCTCGCGAAGGATTACCTTCCGCCTTTGCTTCGATGTCGAAATGTTCCGAGTTGTCCCAGTTCGGCAGGCCGGAAATCTGGTGCGGCTTCAGTTTATAGGCGGATGTTACGAGCATGTTTAACGTGACATTGGTTGCGGTGTATCGTCCTCCGGTTTGTGGTCCCCCAAACCTCACCATGTTAGTCCCGGACTTGTTCGGCTTGACCGACGCCACGTCGAACACCGGCCGGTCCGCGGTGCCCGCCGGCGCCTGCGCCTGCAGCCGTGGCACCGTCAACGCACCCACAACCACCGGCACGGCCAGCGCCATTACTGCGGCTATCGCCAGGAGAAATTCTCTCCAGGCGTTTGGTGTTCCTTCAGCGTGGTTTCTCATATCAGGGTCCGTGTAGAAGCCAGCAGTCTTGACCGGCAAAGATCGTTTTACTTTGCCATCGCGTCTATGCCGGCTTGCGCGAATTTCTCGTCATTGGCAGATGCCGACCCACCTGCGCCGATCGCTCCGACCACTTTACCGTTCTTCATAATCGGCAGTCCGCCCTGCTGGATCGTGATTTCCCAGTTTCCCGCAATGGGCGGAGTCAAAGTTGAGGAAATTGCCTTGCCGCTCCGCATGGCGTCGGCCACCTGCGCCGTGGCCAGTCCGAAAAGGAGCGCGGCGCGCGCCTTGCCCTGCGAACTTGTCACCGCTCGGGGAGCGGCTGTGTCCATGCGTTCGAAAAAGACAACGTCGCCATTGGAGTCAACTACGCAAATCGCGACGTGCGCGTTCATCGCGGTTGCGGCCGACTCCGCCGCTGCGACCATCTTCTTCGCCGTCGCCAAGTCAATGGTTTGTGGCGGAGGTGGTGGCGGACCTCCGCCCGGCTGACCTTGCTGCCCGCCCTGCGCGGACAGATGTTGTGTGGCAAACGTTGCAACAAGAATGAGCGTCGGGACCAGCAAGGTCTTTCGACTCATGCACTCCTCCTGTCTTGTCGTGAGCACCGGAAAGTTCAACCCACGTTTAGCTCTTCTTCGATGCCTATCCTTCGTGGCTGGGCCGATTATATGCCTAAGTCCGACAAGTTTATCAGGAGCTATCCAGTTTGGGTGGACAATCCCATAAGCGCCCTATTTGACGCCGGCCGGAATCTTCTCCTATGGGCCCCAAGCGGGCCTCGGCCCTTCAGCGCCAAGAGAACCTGTGCTACGATTCTGCACCACGGAGCATACTTGGATCTGTAATCCGCGCTGCACTCTGGCGCTTCGAGCGGCGCGTGCCTACCACAACAATGATCAAGGAGGACGCCGACTATGGATCTGAGCAGACGCAAAATACTGGCAACGGGCGCCGCGGCGACGGCGATGGCCGCCGTGCGGGGCGTGTTTGGCCAACAGACTGGGAAAGGAGCAGGTGCCATGTTCTACGAAAAGGGTCCCGTTCGCATCCACTATGAGGTGGCCGGTTCTGGCTACCCGCTGTTGCTCATTTCCGGCGGAGGATTGAACTCAACGATCGCCGGCTTGTCGAGCCCCTTTGACGCGATAGGGGAGTTCAAGGGAGAGTACCGTTGCATCGCGGCGGACCTGCGTAACGCCAATACCGGTCAGTCCTCTGGTCCGCTGGAGATCGACCGGCCGTGGGATTCACACACCGATGACCAGCTCGGTGTGATGGATCATCTGGGCATCAACAAGTTCATGGTGATGGGTTTCTGCATCGGCGGCCCATTCATCTGGAACCTGTTGAAGCGGGCGCCCGATCGTGTGGTCGCGGGCGTGCTGGCGCAGCCGAGCGGTTGGCGTCCGGAGATGCCCACCCTTAGCTACGACACCAATATGGCCGGCTGGGGTCCGGATTTGGTCAAGCGCCGGCCCGACATCACGATGGTGACGGTCGAGAAATATCTGACCAAGATGTACCGCAACGTTGACTTCGTCTTCACCGTGACACGCGATTTCGTGCGCAATTGCCAGACGCCGGTACTGATCCTGCCGGATGATATCCCGGCGCATCCGTACAAAGTCGCCATGGAGGCCGCGATGCTCGCGCCAAACGCCGAAGTGAGCATGTTCCCGTGGAAGGAGCCCAAGGAGCGGATTCCCCTGGCGGTGCGCCAGATCCATTCCTTCCTCCGTGCGCATCGCCCTGCTTCTGCTTAGACGGCGGTGTCCAGGACACGGCGGCAGGCGCAAGTTCGGCCACGCCGCTGTCGGGAGCTAGAGGTTATCATTCGCCAGTAGCTCTAACTGTGTTTGATGTTTGAGCGAACCGCTCTCAGTAATACGCCAGCGTCTCCACACCCTTCCCGGCAGGGAAGGTCTTCAATACCGTGGCGGTCTGCAAGTCAATCAGGGAGGCAGTGCCCTCGCCGTGATTGCCGACCAGAGCGGTCTTGCCATCGGCGGAGAATGCAAAGCCCATAGGATTACTCTTACTCCCCACCTGCACAATCCGCTGCGAGGCGTGGAGATCGGCGGCATTGAAGATATTGACCTGCCCGTTGGTGACGCAGGTGAGCACGGTCTTTCCGTCCGGACTGTAAAAAATCTTGTACATCCCCTTTTCGACTCCCCGGACCTGAATCCTGTCCACAACCGTGTCGGTGGCGGGGGAAATGACAGCCACATAGGGTTCGGCGTGGTCCGCCGCCAGTACCGTCTTGCCGTCGGGTGAAGCCACGATGCCTTCCGTTCCGTTGGGCATCGGCACTTTCCCGACCACTTTCCGCGACTTAAGATCAATGACGCTGATGAATGGCTTGTCGTCCTTTTGCGCGACGTACAGCTTGCTGGCGTCAGGCAAGATAGCGATCCAGTGCCCCGTCCCCTCGGTTTCAATGGAGGCTTCGATACTGCGCTTCTGGGGATCGATAATCAGCACCTTATGGCTCAGGTCGCAAGTGACATAGAGCTTTCCCGCGGCGTCAACCTGGATTCCGTGCGGCGCGATGTTGGGCGCCAAGTCGATGCTTCCCACCATCTTCTGCGAGGCAAGATCGATGACGGCGATGGTATGTCCCGGGTGCGGATTGTTACCGTAAACTCCGTCGCCGTAGACCGAGGCATAGGCGAACTTATGATCGGGTGAAATGGCAAGTTCGTGGGCCTTGATGCCGGGGACCGGGCTCGGATCAAAGGCCCCGGTCAATTCCGTGAAGCTCGCCGGATCGAAGAAACGGATGTAACCGCCCACTTTGTCCACCATGATCAGCCCGCGCGTGCCGGTGGGGCTGTTCACATTTCCCGCGGACGGTTTGTCAGCAGGAACCGCAGCCGTGCCGGACACTAGGATCAAAATCGTCCAGAAAGCGCAAAGGTATGTTCGCCGATAGGCCCTGCCGCGCAAATCTCGCTTGCTCAAACGACGCGTCTCTCGGAGCATTTTCTCACTCCTCCTGTAGCTTAATTTCATAACCCTAGAACCGTTTTTTTGCAACCTCTTGGCCCGGCTGCGGCAGCGCCCTTTGTGCGGTGAAGATCACGCCGTTGTCGTTGATGTCGAACGTGACGTGGTACTGCTTTTCAGTTATGGCGCCGAGCGGCTGAAAGGACTAGTTAAGGTCTGGACACTCAAGACTTCCGCTCTCATGGACACTAGTGACAGCGTTTTCTAAGCTAAATTACTGAAAGCGTGTAACGGTGCGGAGCCAGGACGTGAACTGGCTATCGATTCACCTCACCTTCCATTCAATGCGTCATTGAGGCTGTTAGCCGCGCTAACAAAAGCTGATATGAGCACTACTCTTATCCCCACCAAACCTCCTCGAACCCTGTGGCCTGATGCTCGCCTGGTCAGGGAATGTCGGAAAGGTAGTGAAGAGGCTTGGTCGGCACTGGTGGATAAATACAAGAACCTGATCTATTCCATCCCGCTTAAATACGGACTGACTCCAGACGACGCTTCGGACATTTTCCAGTCAGTATGCCTTGAGGTTCTTTCGCAACTGGAAACGTTGCGCGAACCTCGGGCGCTGCCAAAATGGATCATGCAAATCACGGCGCACAAAAGTTACCATTGGAAGCGTTTACAGTCGCGTTCGACGCCCCTCGAAGACGACGAGCAACCCGTTCGACCGGGGATCTTGCCCCCCAATGCCGAAGGGATTCTGCGCGAAACAGAACAGGAACAACACCTCCGCGAAGCTATCGCAGCATTGCCGCCACGATGCGCTCAATTGGTGCAAATGCTCTTCTTCGACGAACCGGCTGTGCCTTACACGGAAGTGGCGAAGCGATTGGGAATCGCCACCGGCTCAATAGGGTTCATTCGCGGGCGGTGCCTAAAGCGACTGCGAAAGCAGCTGGAAACACCAGGCCGAACGTGAGCGCAAATAAAACAGGCGTCGCGCAAGCGGACCAAAACCTGCAGAAACTGATCGAACTCCCCACCAAAGCACTGCGTACACAATTTCTAACACGCCACCGCCGGCTATTGCGTCCCGAGGTAGTCACACAACTCACGGAAGCCGTTCGCATCCAAGTACGGATCAACGCAGACCTCGCATTCGTGCTGGCGGAGGTCGCTGTGGGCATAGCGCGTCGCATACGCCACAGAGAATCGCTGGCGCGAAGCTTGCGCTCGATGGCCAACGCACTTTACGCACTCGGGAAAAATAGAGAGGCCATTCAGTTTCATGAACAGGCACTACGAGCCTTCGAGACGCGAGGAAATGAACTTGAAGTGGCCATCACCCTCAGCAGTTCCCTGCAACCTTTAATCTTGCTAGGTGAATACGACCGGGCCCTGGCGGCGGGGGAACGCGCGCGGACAATATTTACCGCATTGGGCGAGGAACGGCGTCTAGCGCGTCTGGACATCAACGTCGGTAATATTCTTCACCGCCAGGATCGTTTCGAAGAGGCGCTTATCCATTATCGGCGCGCCTACCAAGCGCTTTCTTCCACCGAGGACAAAGAAGCAGTTGCCGCCGTGTTGAGCAATCTTGCAGTCTGCTTGATCGCTCTAAACGATTTCCCGCGCGCGCTCGAGACTTACCAGAAGGCCCGGGAATTTTGCCAGCAGAACGGGATGCCCGTCCTCACCGATCAGGCCGATTACAACATCGCCTGGCTCTATTACTTGAGGGGAGAGTACAGCCGTGCCATCCAGATGCTGCTGTGCAACAAGGAAGCTTGTCGTAAAACGGGCGACGTCTACCAACTTGCTCTTTGCCATCTCGATTTATCAGAAATTTATCTGGAGCTGAACCTGGGCGGCGAAGCTGCAGAGATGGCTCACGAGGGTCAGCGACTGTTTCACGAAAATGGCAATGGCTACGAGGAAGGTAAGTGCCTGGCAAACGAAGCCATCGCGCTGGGCCAGCAGGGAAAGGCATTCCGAGCCATTGAACTATTTGCGCAAGCCAGGAGCAAATTTGTAGAGGAAAAGAATGCCGTTTGGCCTTGGTTGATCGATCTGTATCAAGCGCTGGTGCTCCTGGAGCAGGGCCGTTTGTTCGAGGCCCGGCGTTTCTGTCAGAGTGCGAAGTCTTTTTTCGCAAGCTCCACCTTGTGGGGAAAGGCTGCGCTGTGTGACTTGCTCCTCGCCCGGATATCGCTTCGCAGCGGAGATGTTGGCGCCGCCAAACGCGAATGCACGGCGGCGGTGGAGCGTTTGCAAAGTCTCGAAGCTCCGGCGCTCAACTATCAGGCGCAATCGCTGATGGGCCAGATTCATCGCGCCGCAAATGACAGCGAGGCGGCCTATGGCTCCTTCCGCAATGCACGCGAGGCTCTGGAAGTGCTGCGAAACAACCTGCGAGGCGAGGAATTAAAGATCGCGTTCCTCAGAAACAAACTGGAAGTGTATGAAGGGCTTGTGGAGATTTGTCTCGAGCGAAACCCCGATGCGGCCGGACTGGAAGAGGCCTTCGCGTATATCGAAGAGGCGAAATCCCGGACTCTTTCAGATCTGCTCCTACAACGCGGTCCCATGGTTGCTTCCGCCGAACCCGGAAAAAGCGATTTGGTGCGGCAAATCCGTAACTTGAGAGAGGAACTCAACTGGTATTACCACCGGATTGACATCGAGCAGCTTCGTCCCGAGGAAAAAACGCAGGAGCGCCTGGAAAAATTGCAGCAGGAAGCCAAAACGCGCGAAGAAGAATTCTTGCGAGTGCTGCGCGAGATGCAATCCAGCGGCGAAAGCGCGCTGGTCATGCCCCAGAAAATCTCGCTGCAAACCATTCGCGCTTCCTTACCGCCGGAGGCGACATTAGTCGAATATTTCACCATCGGCGACCGGGTTATCGCCTGTGTTGTGGATCGCGAAACCATCGAGATCGTGGGGGTCACGCTGCATTCCCGCGTCGTCCATCTTCTGCGCATGCTGCAGTTCCAAATCTCGAAGTTCCGGCTGGGGAAGGAGTATGTGGAGAGTCTTGGCAACTCACTTCTGGAAGCCACGCGTTCCCACTTATCCCAGCTCTATCAAGAGCTGATCGCTCCCATCCGACACAAATTAAACGGCGCCCATCTGGTGATCATACCGCATGGGCCGCTGCACTATGTTCCGTTCCATGCACTGCACAATGGCGCGTCGGATTTGGTCGATTCGTTCACGATTTCCTATGCTCCCAGCGCGAGCTTGTTTTCGATGTGCCAGGACAAGCCCGCGCGCAACGACGGAGACTCCCTGGTTCTCGGAGTGCCGGACGAAAATGCTCCGGCGATTCTGGATGAAGTGCGATCTGTGGCCGCGGCGTTGCCTTCGGCAAAACTATTCGTGGGTAGCGATGCGACCTTGGACAAGTTGAAGAGTTGCGGGCCATTCAGTCGTTACATTCACATGGCCACACACGGCGAATTTCGCCACGACAATCCGTTGTTTTCGGGCATCCGCCTGGGCGACGTGCGATTGAATCTTTATGACTTATATCAACTGCAACTGCCGGCCGAACTCGTGACTCTCAGCGGCTGCGCGACAGGAATGAACGCTGTTGCGGCGGGCGATGAACTTCTGGGACTTGTGCGCGGGCTGTTCTACGCGGGGGCGCACACACTGCTGCTGACCCTATGGGACGTCCATGATCAAACCACGGCTGAGTTCATGACAGCTTTCTATCGCAAGATCAATGCCGGGGAGACCAAGCCATTCGCATTGCAGCAAGCAATGCTCGAGCTGCGAGACCGCTATCAACATCCATACTATTGGGCGCCATTTTTTCTGGCGGGTAAGGCCCTTTAATTCTGTCACTTAGAGATTTGTTGGGGAGCCCTATATTTTTTGAGGGCTTCCTTACCCTTATTACCAGTGAATGCAAATACGGAGGAAAAGTTCAGTGGCGCATTTTGAGACCGAAGAGTGGATTGATTTCGCGCGCAAGCTTGGCAGTGCGGAAAAGAGACAGTCCATGCAACAACATCTGGGATCGGGTTGCGCGACATGTAAGGCCACTCTGCAGTTCTGGGAAGGAATCACGCAAAGCGCTTCGCGAGAGGCTTCGTATCAGCCTCCTGACTACCTGGTCCGACGGGCAAAAGGGATGGGGGCCATACGTCAAATTCGGGCTTTCCGCTCCCCGTTTGCCATTCTCGCCGAATTAGTCATGGATAGCTCACGGCTTCCTGCCGCCGCAGGACTGCGATCCACCGGGCAAGCCCCTTTGTTGCTTCTTTACAGAGCCGGGCAGGTGAATATCGACATTCGTTTTGAAGAGGTCCCGACCTCGAATCGGATCTCAGTGGTCGGGCAGGTTCTGGACCTGTCCAAACCGAAACAGCCGGTCGCGAACGTCCAGGTAGCCATAGTCTGCGTGGATGCTGAAATCGGCAAGGCAAAAACAAACCAATTTGGCGAGTTTCAGATGGAGTATGAAGCAAAGTCGCAAGTGGAATTAATCGTTAGAATCTCGGATGACAAGGAAATTATAGTGCCGTTGAGTCAATCCATGTCCAAGCATCCGGGAGGAATTTTGTACTAGTAGGACTGTGATGATGTGGCGGTGCGGGCTGCCATAGCATAGTACGAGGGTACTAGAACTGGAAGGAGATAGGGATGGGTGACTTGGTCCATTGTCGGAATAACGAGGCGCATAGGAAACTACTTCTTCGCCCCGCGGTTCCGAAAGTGGATGAGCACCCGGAACACTGGGGGAGAAAAAAGGAGAATTTAACCACCCATGAAGAACCGAATTCTCATCCTTCTCTTCGTTCTCATTTCTCTCTCTTTCGGAGCGAGGCCAGCCGCTGCCCAGCAGCGCTATATCGTCCAAACCAATAATGGCCTGTCATCCGTCCTGAACTTCTGCCTGTCTGCAAACTGCCAGGTTCAGGGAGCATTGGACGGCACGATAGGCAAGACCTTTCTTGTGACGTCTTCCGACGGCAACTTCCTTGCGAATATCGTCAACGGTTTGCTCAACTTTTTGGAGCGACTGCTCGGGATCACCAGTGTTGAGGCCGACCGGCTGCTTCCACTGCCGTCGGCGCCGGCTGCCAATCCAGCCGCAGGGCTCTATGACAACACGCCGGTAAACTACTACGGCACAGTGGTCTGGAACGGATACGCGAACCAGCCCGCCACGCAGATCATCGAGCTTCAAAACGCACAACATGGATTCAATGTCAGCGGAACTGGAATCGTCGCCGACATCGATACCGGCGTGGATACCACCCACCCCGCTCTCTCAAGGGTGCTATTGCCCGGCTATGACTTTACGCGGAACCAACCGGGCGCTTCCGAATGGCTGGACGTTTCCGGAATGCAGGATGGCATCAGCACCGCCGATAACCAGGACCAGCAACCCGCGGTTGTGCAGCAGCGCACGGTAGCGGTTCTAGATCAGAGGACGGTTGCCGTGCTGGATGGCGGCCCCTACGCTGACTTTGGCCATGGCACCATGACCGCCGGACTCATCCATCTTGCCGCCCCACGGGCCCAGATCCTTCCGCTGAAAGCCTTCTCCGCGGATGGGACAGGCTATGTCTCCAACATTGTGGCGGCTCTGTATTACGCCGTGCAGCACAACGCCAACGTCGTCAACATGAGCTTTGATTTCCCGGACTATTCTCCGGCGCTCTCCAAGGCCGCTTCCCTTGCCAGCAAGAAGGGCATCGTTCTGGTGGCCGCCGCCGGCAACGAATCCACCAGCAACGCGGTGTATCCGGCGGCCATGGATTCGACAGTCATGGGGATCGCCTCCACATCGGATACTGATGTGCGATCGTCCTTCTCCAACTTTGGCCCCGTGGACGTGTGGATTGCGGCTCCCGGCGAAAACATAGTCAGCACCTATCCGGGCGGAACCTATGCAGCCAGCTCCGGCACATCGTTCAGCACCCCGCTTGTCTCGGGAACCGCCGATCTGATGCTCAACGCCCATTCGTCCCTGAATGAATCGAAGGCCGCGAATGCATTTGCCCACGCGATAGCCCTTACACCGGATATCAACCATGGACGCCTCGACGTCTATATGGCGATACAAGCCTGGCTACAGGCAGCGGGTTGGTAACAGTCTTGGCCAACCAACTCATTCCGGCGCCCGCCTCCAAACCCTCGTTGGGGTGGGCGCCGGAGACTTTGCGCGTCAAGCAGGTTGAAGAGCGTCTCTCTTCATTGAGCACTTCTGTCGTTTGTGCTTTCAACCAATTACTGGACTTGAAAGACCTCAACACCGGCGTACACAGCACGCGCCTGGCCGAGTGGGCCATGCGCGTTGCCCAAGAGCTGGGCCTGGAACATCTGGACTTGCCTGATATGGAAGTGGCGGCTCTGCTTCACGATATTGGGAAAATCGGTGTCCCGGATGCGATTCTCAACAAGCCGGCCCGCCTGACGGCAGAAGAATACGCTCTCATCAAAAAGCATCCGGAATACAGTTGGACCGTTTTGCGACTGCTTCCAGGGTTCGAGCGGGCAAGCCTTTATACCTTGCATCACCATGAAAATTTCGATGGCACCGGTTATCCGGCGGGACTGAGCAATAGCGAGATCCCGATTGGTTCGCGCATCGTCTCTGTCATCGACGCTTTTGATGCAATGGTCTCCTCCCGTCCCTACAGGAGCGGATTGCCGTTTGAGGAGGGCATCCGGAGGCTAATAGCATCGAGTGGCACCCAGTTCGACCCGCAAGTAGTCCGCTGCTTCGTTCAGATCGCGGAATCGGAGGTCGCCTCGGTTTTTGCCGCAGCCGGAACCGGCCCCTCCGTCGCCTTATAGGCATAATCTTCCGCCAATGTGCGTCCAAGATCACTAATCGTTTGTGTACCTTAGGTCAAAACAGCGGTTGTAGTACTAGTACCATGATTGAGATACTTGTATCGTCCAGGAAAACTGCGGCCCCAGCTCTTTCGGCCGACATGCTTTCCCACGTTTACGCCTTCTTTGAGGTGAGACCATGCGAGTTTGGCGCTTAGCAGTCCCGGGGGCCGCGTTATTGGCCATTCTTCTGTTGCCAGGCATCACGACCGCGCAGAGCATTGTGACAGGAGCCGTCAGCGGCACGATTACCGACCCGGCCGGCGCGGTGGTGTCCAGTTCTCCTCTAGCCCTGACAAACGCGCAGACAGGTGAAAGCCGAACGGCTGTGACCAATGATGGGGGGCATTTTCTCTTTTCCCTGCTCACCCCCGGCGCCTACATATTGACCCTCGAACGGGCTGGATTCCGAAATACGCGACAGGCCGTCGATGTGCTCCTCGGCCAGACGACCACCGCCAATATCCGCTTGGAACTCGGCAGCACTTCACAAGCGGTCACGGTGACGGCAACCGACCAAGCATTACAATCCGAGGATGGCAACGTCGCTTCCAATATTGATGCCAAGACGATCGAGAATATTCCTAATCCGGGCGGCGACCTAACCCACTACGCCCAGGTTGTTCCCGGCGTGATGATGAATACCACCAGCATCCCCGGATTTGGCAACTTTAGCGCCTTTGGTCTCCCAGGCACTTCCAACCTGTTTACCATCAATGGAAACGACTACAACGACCCCTACCTCAATGTGAATAACGCGGGTTCGAGTAATCTTTTGCTGGGTTCCAATGAAGTGCAAGAAGTCGCCGTCGTGACCAACGGCTACACAGGCCAGTACGGCCGCCAAGCAGGCGCTCAAGTGAACTATTCAACGAAGTCAGGGTCAAATACTTTTCATGGCGATGCGGTCTATGACTGGAATGGAAGCTCGCTCAACGCCAACGATTTTTTCCTGAACTCTGGCGGAGTGCCAAAACCATTCGAGAACAATAACCAATGGGCCGCGTCTTTCGGTGGTCCCATCAAGAAAGACAAGGCGTTCTTCTTTGTGAATACCGAGGGGATTCGCTATGTCTTCGGAACCGCCACGCAAGTCTTTGTGCCCGACCCGGCGCTGCAAACCTACGTCCTAGACAGCGTGTCCGCGACGAGTCCGGCAGCTCTCCCGTTTTATCAAAAGATGTTTGCTCTCTATAATTCCGCTCCGGGAATCGCCAGGGCCGTTCCAGTCCCCAACACTCCTGACGCAAACACGAGCTGCGGCAGCCTTGGAGGCGATCCGTCCCAGCCATTCGCCACTGCGTCGTGCCTGGACAGCTTCTATACCTCAAGTTCCAACGGCAACAGGGAGTGGTTCATCAGCGCCCGAGTGGATTACGACCTTAGTGACAAGGATAAAGTGTCGGCCCGCGTGAAATTCGACCGCGGCCTTCAGCCGACCTATACGGACCCGATTAGTCCACTTTTCAATGTCCAGGCCAAACAGCCCCAAGACGAAGGACAGTTGAACTATACGCATGTGTTCAACCCTCGGGTTGTGAATAGCTTTATTGGCTCCGTGTTGTACACCTCCTCGATCTTCGATAGTCCCAATCGGTCAGCGGCGTTGTCGGCTTTTCCCTATATCTATCTGTCGCTCGATACCAATTTGACCCCGCTGGGAGTGGCAGGCGGAACTTTTCCATCGATTGCGCCCTACCCTTCCGGGCGGAACGTCACGCAGTGGCAACTGGTGGACGATCTTTCCATCGAGCATGGCAACCACTTATTCAAGACGGGCGTGAATTTTCGGCGAGACGATATCAGCGACTGGACCGCCAGCGAAGGAAGTTACCCCGTGGTGCAATCCTTCATCGCGGATTTTGCGGCGGATACAGTTGACACGATCGCGCGACATTATGCCATGGACTCTGCGCAACCCCTTGCATCTTACAGCCTGGGGCTCTATTTCCAGGACCAGATTCGGGTGAATTCCAGGCTCAACTTGACGCTTGCCCTGCGCGCGGATCGCAATTCCGGGGGATCCTGCCAATCGAATTGCGTAGCGCGTGCAGTCACGCCTTTCGGTCAACTGAATCACGATCCGACAATCCCGTACAATCAAATGATGACCACCGGCATTAGCCAGATACTGCCGGGTGTTGAGGCCATTGTATTCCAGCCGCGCGTCGGATTCGCCTGGAGCCCGTTGGGGAATAATACGGTTATCCGAGGCGGCGTTGGCCTCTTTACGGATTTATATCCGGGTTTGCTCTTGAACTATTTCACCAGGAATTTCCCGGAGGTTACCAGCTTCTCGCTAGTTAATGATTACTCGACGACGAACTTCGCCATGTCCCCGGATGAAGCCAACAGTGCGGCAGCCCTAATCAATGGCTGCAATACCGCGTTCCAGACCAACTTCGCCGCGAATGGAACGCTCTCCAGCTTTCAGGGCTCCGCACCGGCCGGATGCCGAACGCCCAATCTCAATGATGCCGTAAATCCTCTGAAAATGCCGAAATACATCGAGTGGAACTTTGAGGTCCAGCATTCCCTTGGTTCAAAAACCGTCTTGTCGGCAAATTATGTGGGTAATCACGGATACGACGAGCTTATGATCAATCCCTACCTCAACGGTTATGGCTTTGGTGGCTTGCCGGCTGCGGCTCCTGATCCGCGCGTCCGCAATGTCCTGGAATTCACCAGCGCAGGCATCTCGAACTATAATGGCCTGACCCTGTCGATTCAGCGCCGCTTCTGGCACGGATTTCAGGGCAACCTGAACTATACCTACAGCCATTCTCTCGATGATATTTCCAACGGTGGACTGGAACAGTACAGCATTGCCAACAGCCTGCAATATCAAATTGATCCACGAGGGCCGCAATTCAATTACGCCAGTTCCGACTATGATCTGCGGCAGTATCTGAGCGCCAACTACACCTGGGATATCCCCATCCGGAGTAACAAGAATTGGTTGAACTCCATCATCGGAAACTGGACCGCATCCGGCACGCTCTTCACGCACTCGGGATTCCCGTACAGCATCGTTGATGGCAACACACAAACTGCAAAATCCGGCAAGAACATGGCGGGCATAACGGTCCTTGCGCAGCCCTTAGTTTCGATCCCGACGACATGCGCAAGCATTGATCCCAACAACCCCTGTTACACTCCGTCGGACTTCGCACAGGGCGCCGCCGTCACAAGCTTTGGCGGGGGACGCAATGCTTACCGCGGTCCGGGTTATTTCAACACTGATTTGAGCTTGCGGAAGACCTTTGAGATTACGGAGCGAACCGGCTTCATGCTGGGAGCAAACTTCTACAACGTCTTGAATCATGTGAATTTTGCCAATCCCAATGCGAATCTTGCTGGCGGAGCCAATTTCGGAACCATCACCAGCACCGTGGGAGCACCAACATCACCATACGGCGCCGCTGCCATGGCCGCCACCGACGCTCGAATCATCCAGCTCACCACGAAGCTTAGCTGGTAAGCTGAAATCGGTTCGGCTATCTGCTTGAATTTTCAAACATTTTGGAGAATCGGTGGAGCCGAGGGGCGGACTTGAACCGCCGACCTGACGATTACGAATCGTCTGCTCTACCAACTGAGCTACCTCGGCTCGGAAGCAAGCGAACATAGCATGCCATGCGAAAAACCGTCAAACCAGGCGGCGAAAATTGACAACGGCATGAGAAGGAACTTAGCGGGAAAAGGGATACATCAGCCAGCCGATTCCGATGGCGGCGACCAAGAAGGCCAGAAATGCCCAGACGCCGTAGCGCACGCGTTCGTCCATGCTCTGCTTGGAAAGAAAGGCAAAACCGAGCGAAACCGCCAGCGCAAATATCACCATCGTCTGGAAATGGTTGAAGATCACGCGATTTGCCTTTCGCCGCTTTGCCCGAGCGCGATATGTACAGCCTCGAGCACGCACAAGAAATTGAGAACCCCGCCGGTGGCGATCAGGCGGGTGCCGTAGTCTCCCGCGGCATGCGAAACGTCCGGCCCGGCGCTGGAAATCATGTGCGCCCCGAAGTAAAAAATGCCGGTGCCGAGGTCAGCGAAAAATCCGAGCCTATCCAGGGCGTCTCCTGCGTAAGCAAAAACATTCCCGCGCGCCAGCAGGCCGACTACCACCAACATGGCAACGGCAAGGAAATACGCCAGGGCTTTCCCCCATCTGCGGAGCAGCAGATGACCCAAGCCGGGGACGAGCCATCCCGCTACTCCCACAGCAACTGCCAGCGCGGGGTTCCCTTTCGCCGGTCCTGTGTCTGCCAGTGTCATTGCGATTCAAGAAAGCAGAGGCAAGATGCCGGTCTGTACAGGGCCGGTGACTCGGGCTTCGGCAAAATCGACATAAACGTTCACCTCACTGCGTATGCCGAACCCGGACAAGTAAATTCCCGGCTCGACCGAAAAACAAGTCTGCGGCAAGACTCGACGCACATCATGAGTCTCCAAACTATCCATGTTCGCGCCATTGCCGTGCACCTCCTGCCCGATGTTATGGCCCGTTCGGTGCACGAAATAACTTGCGTAGCCAGCCTTGCGGACGACCTCGCGCGCGGCGCGGTCCACTTGCCAACCCCTGACGGCCTGGCCCGCAGCGATGGCCTTCTGGACAAAAGCGATGGCGCGGTCGCGGGCCTCGCGCACGATCGCAAAGATTTTCGCATATTTCTCGGGCACTTGCGCGCCCAGGTAGCCCACCCAGGTGATGTCGTAATAGACGCTGCCCGGACGGCTGAGTTTGCCCCAAACATCGAGCAATAACAAGTCACCCTTGCGGATCGGCGCGGAACCTCTGGAGCGAGGCTCGTAGTGCGGATCGCCGCTGTGCCGGCCGACGGCAACAATCGGCGGCTCGTCGGTTGTAATGCCATACGCGCGGAACTGTTCGAGGATCCATTGCTGCAGCTCGTATTCGGTGAGGGGGGACTTCGCGCGCACCCACGCCGATGCCCGGGCGAAAGCCCCCTGGGTGACGCGATCGATGACGCGTCCGGCGGCGAGATGCGAACGATACTGCTCGACGCTCCAGCAAGCCTCGAACTTCTGCACCAAGTCGGCAGAGCTCACCACCTTGCAACCCTGGGAGCGAACCATCTCGACCGTTCCGGCATCGACCAGCGACACGTAGGGGATGGCGTTGCGCGGCGAATACTGCATGGCCACTTTCCGGGCGCGGCCCATCAAGCGCGGGAGATTCCTTTGGAGTTCCTGGAGGCTCGCATAAACAAATTTCTTTCCTGGAAGGCTGTCTAGCGCCCCGGCTTCAATGCGATGAACCAGCTTGCGCGGCGCACCGCTTCGCGGGATGAGGTAAAACCAGCGGCGCGTACCCATGCCGCCCTGCAGCCCCAGTACGCGTGCGGCAATGGGATCACGGTGATGAAAATCGTAAAACAGCCAGCCGTCGAGCCCAGCAGATCGCACTTCGGCCTGAATCGCTTCAATCTGCGGCATTGCTTACCCAGTTCCTGGCGGGATCACAAAGTGGCGGGAGCCACCATGGCTCGCACCTGTACCGCCGTCACGCCGAAAATCTCTATGCGTTTGGTGCGGCCATGCTCGCCTCGCGTGATCTTAACAGCGCCCAACGGCACTTTCAAACGGCCGACCAGCAGGCGCCGCAAAGCTTCATTGGCGCGGCCTTCCCTCGCCGGTTCAGACAGCCGAATGCGTAGAACGCCCTCCCACTCACCGGTAATCTCGCTGTGGCGCGCTCCAGGCTGCACGCGCACCAGAAAACTCGCGCCGCCGGCGCTCTCGCGAATTTCGATCACGGGACAGGCGAGCGGCTGCCGAATAGCGCCGTCCCCAGGCGTATCTGGGTGGCCCCCTCCTCGATGGCGACTTCAAAATCATGCGACATACCCATGGAAAGTTCGGCCAGCGGCCGACCGAGGGGGCCGGAAAGTTGGTCGCGCAATTCCCGCAAACGCCGGAATGCGGGGCGAGCCTCTTCAGGATTGGACGCCATGGGCGGCACAGTCATGAATCCCCGCAGATCGAGGTTAGGCATCAGGAGCACGCCTTCCGCCAGCCGCGAAAGTTCCCGCGGGTCGCAGCCGGATTTCGGCGCGTCCGTGTCCAACCGAACTTCAATGAGGACAGGCAGTCGCGCTCTGCCCCCCGCGGCACGGTCCAGCTTTTCGGCAAGCGGAAGGCTGTCCAGCGAATCGATTTTGCCAAAGAGGGTCACGGCGCGTGCCGCCTTGTTGCGCTGAAGGTGCCCGACGAGGTGCCATGTGGCAGCGAGGTCCGCAACATGTTGCACCTTGGCTTCCCACTCCTGCACGCGGCTCTCGCCGAATTCCCGGATGCCGGCGGCAAAGGCTTCGCGGATGCTCTCAACGGGAAACGTCTTGGAGATGGCTACCAGGGTAATCTCCTCCGCCCGGCGGCCCGCACGCTTTGCCGCGCGCTCCATCCGCTCTCGAATGTCCGCCAGTCTTCCCGCTACTGTATCCGCGTGGCCGCCCATGACGAGAATTTTACCAGAGTTGGCTTGGCCCGTTGATTGCCGCACTGTGGAAGTCGAGATAGACTTGGTCTCTCATGACCTCGCGCGGGAAACTCATCGCCTTGGAAGGTGTCGACGGAGCAGGCAAAGGCACGCAATCCCAACTTCTCGGCCAGGCATTAAAGGCGCGTGGCATCGTTTGCGCGCCGTTCAGCTTTCCGCGTTACGAGTCAAGCTTTGGACGCTTGATCGCAAGCTTTTTGAATGGCGAATTCGGCAGATTGGAAACGATAGACGCTCACCTTTCCGCCCTGCTTTATGCCGGCGACCGGTTTGAGGCCAAGCCGGAACTGCAGGCTGCGCTGGCAGCGGGAAACACCATTTTGGCCGACCGGTATATCGCCTCGAATCTAGCGCACCAAACCGCCCGCGTCCCTCCGGGACAGCGTTCCGGCTTTCTCTCCTGGCTTCGGCATCTCGAGTACGACCTTTACGGGTTACCAGCCGAAGATCTTGTGATCTATCTTCGGCTGCCGCCCACCGAGGCTCAGCAACGAGTGGGCCGAAAGGAAGCGCGCAACTACACCACATTGGGGCACGATCTGCAGGAAGCGGACCTGCAGCACCTGGAACAGGCATCGGACGTCTACGATCTGCTGGCCAGTCAGCCGAATTGGGTTACCGTCGAATGCGTCAACCCGGCGGCGGAGGGCCCCAGAACACCGGAGGAGATTCAACGGGAGGTGCTTGCCGCGGTGGAGTCGCTAATTTTTTCAGGTCAGCCGGCAAGGTAAGCGCATCCAACCAACAACGGGCAGCACCATCCATTCCGTTGGTCACAGAATTTGGTAAGAGAAAAAGGGCGGCGATGCCATTTTCCGAGTTCCTTGGAAATCCACGAGTGGTCACTGCGTTGCGCGGCATGTTCGCCTCCGGACGCGTGCCGCATGCCATGCTGTTCGCCGGACCGCAGGGCGTGGGAAAATTTACCTTGGCGCGGATGTTTGCCCAGGCGGCAAATTGCGAGCGACTGAGCGCCGATTTTTGCGGCGAATGCGACAGCTGCCTGCGCATTGGCAAACTCGCCGAGTGCGGTCCGCTTGTCGAGCAGGGCCTTGCCGAACGCGGCGAGAGTCCCGATGCGGCAACCGTCGAACGCGTTCCACTATTGCTCGCGCCGCATCCGGATGTGTGGGCAGTAGTGCCCGATCCCATTCGGCTCAAGAATCCGGTAGTGCGTCCGGTACTGCACGTCGGGCAATTACGCGCGGTGCAACGGGCGGCCTATTTCAGGCCCGTGGCCCGGCGGCGGGTCTTCATCCTCGACGGCGCGGACACCATGCGGCGGGATCACGCCAACATCTTCCTGAAGATCCTGGAAGAACCCCCGGAAACAGCCACCCTGATTCTGGTGGCCACGAACTCGCAGCTCATGTTGCCAACCATCCGTTCGCGCTGCCTTCAGTTTCTCTTTGTTCCTCTGGCGTCGCCCGAAGTCGAGCAAATTCTTCAGGGGCACACGGGCCTGTCGGCCTCGGAGCGCAAGCTCGCGGCACAACTTGTCGAGGGCCGTGCCGGAGTGGCGCTGACCATCAACCTTGCAGAGGCCGTCGAGCTGCGGCGTGCTGTCTTCGAAGTTCTTACCGCGGCGGTGCAGGCAGGTTCCCCGGCGGATCTGTTTGCCCAGACCGAACGGCTCGCCAAAGGCCAGAAAGTCCCGTTTGAATCTATCGTCGAACTGTTTTATAGTTTCCTTACCGACCTGCTCGAGCTTTCAGCCGGTTGCAGGCTTCCGTTGCTTCGTAACCCGATGCACGGAAAAGAACTGGCGGCTCTCAGTAAGCGGGTTGACCCCTCATGGGTTCCACGGGCTGTGCAAGCCCTGGACGAATTCGAGGGCCGGCTGCGTAGGAACGTAAACAGGCAACTGGGCCTGGACGCGCTGGCGCTGTCGCTTGCAGAGCGGCAGTAAAGACTACGCCCCGCTCGTTCGTATCGGGTATGACTGGCAAGAAAGTCATAACCATTCGGGCCTGCTGAGCGTCTTATCTCCAGGAAACCTTCTGAAGGAGTTGTGATGGTCAATCGCAAGTTATTCCGCCCTACCCTCACCGAAGTAAAAGAGCCGCCCGCTGCCCGCGCATCACATGGCGGGCCGCAACCACATAAGAAACCTGCTCCGCCGGAACTGACTCACGCGGAGAATTTTTACTGGGTCAAGCAGATGCAGTCGCGGACACAAATGACCATCGTGCTCACCGATGGCGAGGAATTGCACGGCACCATCGAGTGGTACGATCGGGACTGCATCAAGCTCACGCGTTTCGGAAGCCCCAATCTGCTGATCTACAAGCAGATGATCAAGTATGTCTACAAGGACGGCGAAGAAGCCGCACAGGGCGGAAATAACGGCGGCCAGTAGCCACGGATATCGCACCGCGCCTTCCGGGCGTGCTGCGCGAAACAACCCGTGCTAGGTAGCGGTCGGCAGTTCGGTTACCACCTCCGGGACGTCGATGCGGATACGCGTGCCGGCGCCTTCCCGGCTGAAAATCTCCATGCGGAAGTCTCCGCCATAGAGCACGCGCAGCCGCTCATGCACGTTGCTGATGCCGATCCCGTCCACATAGACCTGGGACATGCGCTCCTCGGGAATGCCGATGCCGTTGTCCTCCACCTCGATCACCAGACGGCCATCTACCGACGAGGTGCGAATGGTGATCTGGCCGCCTTCGATTCTTGCCGCCAGGCCGTGCTTGATGGAGTTTTCGACGATGGGCTGCAACAGCATGCTGGGCACAAAGGCGTCCAGCGTCTGAGCTTCCACCTGCTTGAAGATCTGCAGGTTGTCGCGGCCGAAACGGGCCACCTCGATATCCAGATAATCGTCCACGAAACCCAGCTCCTCCTTGAGCGCCACGAACGTTTCGTGCTTGCGCAGTAGCCGTCGGAGAATGCTGCTGAGCTTGAGAAGAACAATGCGAGCTCGGTCTGGATCGTAACGGATCAGCGAAGAAACGGTATTGAGGGTGTTGAACAAGAAGTGCGGATTGATCTGGCTGGACAAAGCGTCCATGCGCGCCTTGAGCAGCAACCGTTGATGTTGTTCGAGGTTCATCTCAATACGCGTGTTATTCCAGATCTTGATCGGCACGGTTACGCTCATTACCGTCGCCAGCAACAACAGCCCGATCGACCACCAGTTCTGCCCGTTGATGTAGAAAAGCCATCCCCCCTTAGAAGCATGGCCCACCGCCTGCCGGCCCAGTTCCAGACCAATGCAGGCGGCCAAGGGCAGAATGTCCCAGGTGGCGCTGGCGTGACGCGCAAGACGCCAAAGCCAACGGGGCGCATTCAGAAAGGTAAACGGGCCGAAGTCCCAAATGTCTTCTTTACTGGGCATAGCCTGGCGGATCAAGCCGCCCACCAGACCTGCCACCACCGCCACGGGCGTCGCCAGCCATTCGTGGTGAAAAAAAGCCGGAAGGCTGACAATCGCGCCACCCAAAGGCCCCACCACGCGCCCTCCCAGCAGTCCGAGGATAAAAGAGCCTTCCAGCATCAAATCGGCGAACCGGTAAGGGGAGCCAACCAATCGCAAAAGCACGCCTACGGCAAACGCAGTCGTGAGGAACAACAACAATTTCAGCTTCAGATCGGAATCCCGAATCTCGGTATACAGAACTTTGCGAAATGTCGTTGAGCGGACCAGCAGCGCGGCGAGCGACGCCGCCACGCCGACCTTCAGCAGCAGCGTGAACAGCAGATCGTTGCCGGAATAAAGGGTATCCATGGATGCGCCGCCGGGTTACAGGTGCCTGGCCTACGGTAGCCAATCACCCATCGGATGTAAAGCGGCGGCGCGCCTGCCTGCTATACTAAATATTTCCACCATGGCCTCAAAAAACCATAGAAGGCGGCGTGTCGCTCGCCGCAGCAGATTCGGGAGAATACGGGTTGTCGCCGAGGCGGCTCTCCCCACGCGCTTGGGCCGCTTTACCATCCTCGGAATCCAAGGCCGTGGCCCGGGCGATACTGCCGTGGCGCTGCGACATGGACGAATCAACGGCCGCATCGCGCCACTGGTTCGCATTCATTCGCAATGCCTTACCGGCGATGCCTTTGGCTCGCAGCGCTGCGACTGCCGGGGGCAATTGGAATTGTCGCTGCGAAAAATCGCCGCCGCCCCCGCCGGCCTGTTGCTGTACCTCCCTCAGGAGGGACGCGGCATAGGCCTGATGAATAAACTGCGCGCTTATCAACTGCAGGACGGCGGCATGGATACCGTCGAAGCCAATGAGAAGCTGGGGTTCCCCGCCGATTCGCGCGATTACCAATTTTCCGCCGAAGCGTTGCACCTGCTGGGCATCCGGCGAGTGCGCCTACTGTCTAACAATCCCGACAAGGTGCAGCAACTTCAACAAAATGGCATCGAGGTGGTGGAACGAGTCCCATGCCAGCCACGCACTGCTCACGCATCGCGAGGCTATCTGCAAACCAAGCGCAGCAAACTCGGACACCTGCTCGAAAACCTATAACTGTCTTTTATAAGTTCTCAGGAAATGTTTATATCCGGAGCGCCGTCTCGTCTCGTTAGCTCCGGCCGGAGCCCACCGGCCCCCGAGTCATCCGCTCGTATAAACGCTCGACAGCTTGCGCGAGGCTGCTGAAATCCTTGGTATCGGAAGTCAGTTCAAAGGCGTCGATGTCGGCGGTGAGGTCTTGCAGCAAGCGGGTCGCCCGGTCAACACGACCCCTGCCCAACACTTCCAGCACGGAATAACCATCCTTGCCCTGCTCCCTCAATTCCTGCCATTGTTGCACTGCCGAGGTGACACCGTGGAGGTACTCGACACCTTCGCGGAGATTTCGCAAAACGCGAAAGTCCTCCTGGGCCCGCTCCTGGAACGCGTTTTCGATTTCCAAGAGCTGAATCATCGTTTGTTGCAGTTGAAACGTCAGGCCCCAGAACTTCTCCGTGGGTTCAAGCAGTTCAATGCCAATACGCTCCAGCTTTCCATTGCCGGAGCGCTTGATGCGCTTCACGCGCGCCCGGACGGCCTCTCCGGTTAATTTGTTTTCCAGACTAATTTCGACGTTCAGGCCCGGAACAGTTCTCCCTTCAACCATCTGCAACGACGCGCCGCGTACGTCCACATCCTTCGCAGACGCCTGCCCTTTGACAATCGGGCCTCCAGGCTCCGCCCACTCCACAGAAACAGGGACGGTCAAGATCAACCGGCGGTTCCTGCGGCGCTCTTTCCCTGCCGAGGGAAGCTCCTGCCCGCTGCGCGATTCCACAGTCACACCTTCCTCCTGGTATTCCGCAATCCTATTCTCCATCAGGAGCCGCGCAGAATTGGGCGAGATTCCAAGTCATGCTTCGGAAGAGGCACGATGACCATCGACCGGCTAGAGAGGCCAGCAGATCGCTCGTGAAATGGCGCTGTCTTAGCCGCCGCCGACCAGGTGTACGATTTCGTAGCGATCGCCTGACAATACCTGGGTCTTCTCCCATTGCGTTCGTGGAAGAATGTCGAGGTTTCTTTCAATGGCCACCCGCCCCGTGGTAATTCCCAGGTGCGTCAACAGTCCCGTCACGTTCAACCCGCCGGGAACCTGTTTCGTGTCGCCGTTAATGACCACCGCGATGGCTTCGTTCATTGGGTGGGAGGAACCGTCCCGCGCCCCTTGGGCTTCAAACGGTAGCGCAGGTGGCTTTGGCCTTGGGCCGTGTGCGCTTCTATGAGTAGCGTCGCAGCCTCCGTATTCGCGAACTCAGGCAAGGGAAACTCCACCCGGGCGCGCCCCAGCGCATCGGTTTTGGCAGAGAATTTCAGGGATTCGCCGGCCTCACCCTCGATGGCGATCACAACCTCGGCTCCTTCGATGGGCTTCCCGTCGCCGCGCGAGGAGACCTCCAATTCCACCGACGCCTGTCCTCCCGCAAGCAACGATTGCGCATTGTTAAGTTTCAAGTCGACCGCGTTGGCTTGCCCATGCGCGGAACTGTGAAGCGGCAAGGAACCAGCCTGGAGCGCGGCGAGGACATCCTGATGCTGTTGTTCGACGCGTGTGCGCAACGTCGCCTCGTCCACAGCCCCGCCTGCCAGCAAATCCTCATAACTCGTGCTGCGGCGATGCAAAACCTGGCCCTGCGACAAGACGACGGTGTCGATGTAGGGATGCTGCAAACCGCGGTCCTCGGTCTGGACGTGGTAGACAGTGTCGCGCAGTTGCAAATTGGAGTTAAAGCCCAGGTTCATAGTTTCGGCAGTTCATTTGACCCATTGCGGAATACGTCGTTATTATATCCCGCGCGCCCATGACGGGAAACCTAACCCAATCCTACGCCCCACTATTGATACATCTTCTCATCGCCATGGGACTGGCAGGCCTCATTCTCCTGGTCTCCTCGGCGATAGGGAGTCATCGCCCCAACCGAGCCAAGGGTCAGGCCTACGAATGCGGCATTACGCCTACGGGCGACGCCCGCGAGCCATTTTCGGTCAAATTTTATTTGGTTGCCATGGTCTTCATTCTGTTTGATGTGGAAGCTGTCTTCCTGTATCCCTGGGCATATGTGTACCGCGAACTGCGTTGGTTCGGGTTTACGGAAATGCTCCTGTACATCGTGGTCCTGCTGGCGGGCTACATCTATCTCTGGAAGAAAGGCGCGCTGGATTGGACACGCCCACCGGCACGCCGGGATCGCACCTCGTGACCGATACGGATGATCTCGAAAACAGCCCGATTCTGCAAAGGTTGCGCC
>Ga0207007_1059_pt1 | contig 28431 bp, 24 predicted proteins | sample Alteio_BWMinCont_85_FD_153487 | JGI IMG/M metagenome (GOLD analysis project Ga0207007, IMG submission 153487) | Enriched cells from forest soil in Barre Woods Harvard Forest LTER site, Petersham, Massachusetts, United States -... | ecosystem: Environmental > Terrestrial > Soil > Temperate forest >...
ACAGATGTAAGCCGGATATTTAGCTACGGTCTTACTTATTGCAAAGGGGCATACGTATTAAGGATGCTGGAATTTGTGATGGGTGATTCTGCTTTTTTTAATGGTTGCCGCAGTTACCTTGTCCCCAAACCAATGGTGGGCCATTTCATGGGAAATAAGTGAAAACTCCATGTCCCTTACAAAACTCATGGTTTGATGTTCCATACCACCGCCATAGTCAAATTCGGCCTGTCCATATTTTTCAAGGTCAAAAGGATAACGCCCAAATAACTTCACATATAGCTCCATGGTATTCCGGGCCAATAGAGACGGGGTATAAAATATGGCAGAATCTTCAGGATACACATAGTTTAATATCAAAAGACTATCACCCGGGTTCGGGCCCACATTCGCATATAGATTGTATTGGACGTAATTTGTAACTGCCACCCCAACTAAGTAAGTTGCTATAGGATAGCGATGTTTCCAGTGATAGGTAATGGATGAATCATGCTTTACAGAACCAACCAGAAGCCCGTTGCTTGCAGCCAGGTTGCCCTCCGGGGTTTTTACATAGATATCTATAGAATCTGCTTTATCATTAAGGCTTTGTTTGCACGGCCACCAGTCTTCGGCTCCGTAAGGTTCTGATAAAGTCCATATATCAGCCACATTATGATGATAATTCTGTGAGATAGAACCCTGGGTATTATAGGGTATTCCATGGTAATACACTGTTACAGAATCTATAGCCCCCAATGGGGCAGACTTTGGAAATGTAATAAGAAGCTCCTCATTCGGTTTGTTAATGACATATCCAACTTTTGACGCATGATACATCACCGAATCAATACTCAGGTCGCCATTCATATCAAAACCGATTTTGCTAAAATTGGCAGATGTCGGCTTATAATAGGTAGTTACAGAACCTTTAATAAAAAAGGTATCAGGGTTCAACTCCCAATAGGTGCGGTAATAAGTAACATCATATAAAAACTCCGGTGTGTTATGTTCAGCAAAGGTGGCCAGGGCAGCTTGTGTAGCGCTTTCCTGTTCTGCCAGATTTTTCATCCATACCGGTTTTTGCGCATTTGCTTCCTTACCCATAAATCCAAAAAGGGCAATTATAAAATATAAAAAATGCTTTTTCATGCGCGGATACTACAAATATAGCAATTAGAGCCGGATGAGGGTTCTGATCTCCATTGAAGGATTAATAGTTAATTGAAAATTAAAAAATTGAAAGATGGAAAGATTTGGAATGGCAATAGATGCGATATTCCCCTCCTTCCTTTAAGGAGGGATGGCCGAAGGCCAGGGTGGTTGTCGTAGAAAACTAATAGAAGAGAACTCCTCCCATCCCTGGTCTTTCTCCTGACATACTAATTGCCTTTTAATTATGTCTGATTTCGGTCGGTCATGAAACCGACGGAGGAATATATATGTGCAGTACAAATGCCATTTATTTCAAAAATAGTTTTATCTTAGTCGCTGAATTTGACAACTTTCGTGTACATCATGAAGAATTCAGCAAGGGAAATTATATCGGTTTTAGTATTGGCATTACTCTTTAATGGCTGCAAGAAAAACCAAACCACACCACAGGTTCTTGACATCAAAGCGGGAGATTCAACTTCAGCCAATGTTCATTTCGTAAAAATAAAAGATACCGTTAATAACTACCCGGCTGTTCCATTTTATCTTAATATTGGCGCGGACAGTATTCTTGTCCTTAGCTATGTTTTTAATCATTGTTGCCCTGATATTTACGGTTCAAGTTTTTCAATTACAACCAAAAGTAAAAATGTATATATCTGCACAGATAATCATGGCTATCCCCTTTTGCTCTACCAGGGTGACCCGATAAACGACAGCCTAAATTGGACAAATAATGGAAATGGCATTCTTTGGTTACAGAATTACGATGGTCGCTCAAATGGGTACAATTATTATTTGGGGAATTGGGTAAATACACATACAGGCTTTCTGGCATTTAAAATCGTAAGCAAATCCATAATCTATAAGGGTTGGATAAGAATTGGCTTGGACTACATAGACAATTACGCCTGTGTAGCCTATTAAACAACCTTAACAATTTATTTTACTTATGTCAATCTATATTCAGATTTTTCCTTTTACCTTTGCCACAAATAAGAATGATTCTTATTTAGGAAACAATCTTAGTTGAAGAATACTGCATCCATATCCCATGATTTTCAGTCGTTAAAGGAACATTTGTCCTCTCATGGACTAAAGGTCACCTCTCAGCGGCTGGCCATATACCAGACTTTGCTAAAATCGGAGGAACACCCATCTGCAGAGAAAATTTTTGAAAAGATAAGCCAGGAACACCCAAGTATTTCCCTTGCTACTGTTTATAAAACCCTGGAAACACTTGTAGAGGCCGGACTTGCCAAGAAAGTAAAAACCGCAAACGATCTGCTCCGTTTCGATGCAAAAACAGGGAACCATAATCATTTGTATTGCAGCAATACCGACCAGATCATTGACTTTGATGACCCTGAACTGCAAACAATGTTAGAGCAATACTTCTTAAAAAAGAAATTCAGCAATTTCAAGATTACTGATTTCCAAATCCAGGTAAATGGGGAAATCCTCGATAAAGACAAACGTATCAAATTGAAACAAACTAATTAATTAATAATATGTCACTTGTAGGAAAAAAAGCGCCGAATTTTAAGGCAGCCGCTGTTGTGGATGGCGGAGAATTTGAAGACAACTATTCATTGAGCCAATTCATTGGCAAAAAGTATGTTATTTTCTTTTTCTATCCACTCGATTTTACTTTCGTATGCCCTACCGAACTCCTGGCTTTCCAGGACAAACTTGCCGAATTTGAAAAGAGGAACTGTGCCGTTGTAGGTTGTTCAGTTGATTCCAAATTCAGCCATTGGGCATGGTTAAATACCCCAACCGATAAAGGTGGCATACAGGGTGTGACCTACCCTATCGTAGCGGACCTTACCAAAACCATATCAGATAATTATGGTGTATTGGCAGGTTCTTATGATTATAACGAAGAAGGTTTAATGGAATTTCATGGTGTGGCTCAGGCATACAGAGGTTTGTTCCTCATTGACAAGGAAGGTGTTGTGCGCCATGAAGTTGTCAATGATTTCCCGCTGGGCCGCAATATTGATGAAGCCCTGAGGATGCTTGAAGCATTGACCCATTTTGAAGAAAACGGGGAAGTTTGCCCTGCCAACTGGGAAGAAGGTGACGAAGCTATGGTAGAATCACACGAAAGCGTGAGCGGATATCTGGCGAAGCATAGATAACTGATGTGCTGATGTGATAATTGGCTGATGTGATAATTGGCTGATGTGATAATTGACTGGCACAAGCGAGTTTATGCTAATAGTTGATTCTTTTTTAAAATCAGCAATTAGCAAGCTATCACATCAGCACATTTCTTTCAATTAGCACATTATCACATTTTCTTCAACTTCACTACCTTTTTCTTATAATCTATCACGGCATCAAACGCGACAAGCAGATCGCTGCCCAAAACACCGGCGATGGGCGGAATATCAATTTTTTTATAACTTGTATTTACATGACTAAGGTCTATGATACCTGCCTCATAATTTTTTAGTTCTATATCCCCTATTTCAAGCTTTTCGATCACCGCCACGAAATTCTTAACCGAATCCGTGCCGAGTCCTGTGGCATGGTCTTCATTTTCCTCCAGTTCTATCCCATCATGAATGGTCTTTATGGTTTCCAGGTCAAATACCGTCCTGGATGCTCCCGTATCCAGCAGCATAAAAACTTTATGCCCATTTACTTTTGCTTCCAGGAACACATGATAACCATCACTTTGAATGGCAGCAATGTATAGGGGGATTTCAACAAGTTTTTTCATAAAAAATGATCAATTATCAATGATCAATATTCAATGGCATTGATAATTGATCATTGATGATTTAATTGCTCGCGAGCATTGTGTCAAGTACACCCATCACTTCCCTTACAGATTTCGCAGAAGCATTCAGCAAATCCATTTCAGAACTATTGAGTTTCAGTTCGATGATCTGCTCAATTCCTTTTTTGCCAAGCTTGGCAGGGACGCCCAGATAAATATCTTTTAATCCATACTGTCCTGTAAGCCAGGCGCAAACAGGAACAATGCGGTTCTGGTCCATTAAAATAGCTTCGACCATTTGTGCGGCAGAAGCGCCGGGAGCCAACCATGCTGATGTCCCAAGTAAGTTAACAAGTTCTCCTCCCCCGCTTTTGGTGCGGTTTACGATGGCTGTCAATTTATCTTCACTGATCATTTCAGTAACCGGAATCCCGGAAACGGTTGTATATCTTGGCAGTGGAACCATAGTATCACCATGCCCACCCATCAGTACAGCCTGGATATCTCTCGGGGAAACATTTAATTCTTCGGCCAAAAATGCACGGTAACGGGCGGTATCAAGGACACCTGCCATCCCAAAAACCCTGCTGCTATCTACATTGGCAGTAAGGTATGCACAATAGGTCATCACATCCAGCGGGTTTGAAACAACAATGATAATGGCATTCGGAGAATGTTCAATCACGGATTTGGTAACCGAATCAACGATTTTGGCATTGGTTGAAATAAGATCATCACGGCTCATGCCCGGTTTTCTGGGCAACCCGGATGTAATCACGACCACATCAGAATCTTTGGTTTTGGAATAATCACCGGTTGTACCTATTACCCTTGTATCAAACATATTCACAGGGGCGGTTTGCCAGATATCAAGGGCTTTGCCTTCGGCGAAATTTTCCTTAATATCAACAAGGACTACCTGGTTTGCAATCCCTTTTTGAGCCAATACATCGGCACAGGTGGCACCTACATTCCCGGCACCTATCACACTTACTTTAGTCATTTGAGTTTTATATTTTGAGAAAGTTTATTGGCCGCAAAAATAACCAGAAATCCAAAGTTTTCCCCTTGTTTTCAAAATTACTTAGATGGATATATCCTTTAATGAAAAGAACAAAAAACCTACCTATATGAAAAAAGAATATCAATAATAGTTGCCAACATAAAACAGTACCTTTACCTAAGTTATTAAACGGTTTTTTTGGAGAAAAGTTTAATTTAGTACAAAGATAAATTTGATCTCGGCCGCTAATTACAATCAAATGATAGCCTTTGAAATGATTTTTATCAATATTTCAATTCTATGATGCCTATAATTTTGCATTCATATTAAGATTAAACCTAAAAAAAAGACAGACATGCACAAATACATTGGAAGAAACCCGGATACGGACTCAGCTTTTGAGAAGTTGTTTAGTAATGAAGTGGATGCTCTCCAGTACGGCGAAGATAAAGTAGCTGTTTATCCAGACTATGAAGTAATTCCATGGGGCACAGCTGTTGATAAAACAGATATTGAAGATGAACTCGGAGTTGACTATGATTTTGTAGAAGAACTTGAAGAAATGGGCCTGGATGAAGAAGGCCAGGAAGGCTTTGACTGGGCAGATGAAAGCGCAGAACTGAATGATTGACATTAATCATTTTCAGGTTCTATGAATTGACCTAATTTTGCCCCAACTTGAATAAAACCCCCTTTTTAATAAATGCCTTTCAACGATACTTTTCTAAAAGCCTGCAGCATGGAACCTGCCGATCATATTCCTGTTTGGTTTATGCGCCAGGCCGGACGGTACCAGCCGGAATACCGCGAAATACGTAAGAAATACAGCTTGCTTGATATTTGCAGGGAGCCTGATATATGTACTGAAGTCACATTATTACCTGTACAGCAGCTTGGTGTAGATGCCGCTATCCTATTTTCTGACATCACGCTACCATTAGAACCGATGGGCGTTGAGTTTGATATCGTGGAAGGAATTGGCCCTGTGATTCATAATCCGGTAGTACATGCTTCTGATGTCGACAAACTAACCTTATTCAAAGCAGAAGACAGCCTGCCTTATGTCGGCCAGACTATTAAACAACTTGTAAATGAGTTAAAAGTGCCCCTTATCGGTTTTACCGGGGCACCTTTTACGCTGGCAAGTTATATTATTGAAGGTGGGCCTTCCAAGAGCTTTACCAAAACCAAGTCTTTCATGTACTATCAGCCGGAAGCATGGCACAGACTCATGGAAAAACTGGCAAATGCCATGGCCGATTACCTGGTTTACCAGGTGGGTTGCGGTGCCCAGGCTATACAGGTATTTGATTCATGGGTCGGTAACCTGAGCATCGAAGATTATCGAGATTATGTATATCCTCACATGCAAACGATGTTTGCGGCTTTAATACATCTGAATGTTCCTCTTATTCACTTCGGTGTGGTGAGCGGCCATTTATTAGAGATGATGAAAGATTGTGGAAGTACTGTTGTAGGGCTAGATTGGCGCGTACGGATTGATGAAAGCAGGGCGAAATTGAAATACGAAGTTGCTGTTCAGGGGAATCTTGATCCCGTGGCCATCCTGGCTCCATGGCCTATTTTAGAAAAAAAATGCACCCAGATATTGGAACAAGTCGATCGGCCGGGTTTTATTTTTAACCTTGGACATGGAATTATGCCACAGGCAGACGGCGATGTCCTGAAAAGAATAACTGACTTTGTACATAACTGGAAATCAAACCAATAAAATAGTTTAGGTGAAAAAAGGCGTATTAATAATGGCTTATGGCAGCCCTGAAAAAACAGAGGAGATAGAAGCCTACTACACAGACATCAGAAGGGGCAATCCTCCTGCACCTGCGCAGCTTGAAGAATTGGTTGGCAGATATAATGCCATCGGTGGTTCTCCCCTCTTCCGCATCACCATGGCGCAGGCAAATAATCTTCAGGCCGAACTTGGTAATGAATACCAGGTTTATATTGGTATGCGCCATTGGAAACCCTGGATCATTGATGCTGTGGCTAAAATGAAAGCAGATGGAATAGAACGTGCAGTGGGTATTGTCATGGCCCCGCATTATTCTTCCATGAGCATTGAAAAATACATTGGCAAAGTAGAAGAAGCCAAAGAACAGCTTGAGTATGGCCTGGATATGCGATATGTTAAATCATGGCACAACGAGCCACTCTTCATTGAAGCACTTCAACATAAAATATCCAAAGCCCTTAAACTATTTTCTGATTCAGAAAAAAGCAGGTTAAAAGTCATCTTCTCAGCCCATTCGCTACCTGAAAGGATTTTGGAGCAAAACGATCCATATAAAGATGAACTCTTAGGAACGAGCAGGCTTGTTGGCGAAAAATGTGGCATCACCAACTGGACTTTTGCTTTTCAAAGCGCCGGAAGAACACAGGAAAAATGGCTTGGGCCTGACCTGCTGACAGTAATGGACACTCTTCACAGTGAGGGAGATGATACTGTTCTGGTTTGCGCTGTTGGCTTTATTGCCGACCACCTTGAAGTTCTCTATGATATAGATATCGAAGCAAAGGATAAAGCAAGAAAAATGGGAATGCACCTGGAAAGAACCGAATCCCTAAATGCTGATCCATTGCTTGCTAAACTGTTTGCGAAAATGGTCCACGAAAAAATCCATGAAAAATAATCCCATCATCATTCTTGGTGCCGGGATCACCGGCTTATCTGCTGCCTGGTATCTTGAAAAAGAAGGGTTCACAAATATTACTATTCTTGAGGGAAGTGCGAGAGCCGGTGGCAAAATAGAGACGCTACATGAACATGGCTTTTTGGTTGAAAAAGGGCCTGATTCATTTATCATTACCAAGCCATACGCCATCAACCTGGTTCGCGAACTCGGACTTGAAAGCGAATTGATTTATCCCAAAACCAACAAGTTTTTTATCCTGAAAGATGGGAAAATGGTGAGTCCTCCAAAAGGATTGAATATGATGGTTCCGACCGATCTTCCTGCATTTCTCGAATCAAAATTCTTTTCATGGAGGGCAAAGCACAGGATATTGTATGAATCTGTAGTTCATCCGAGGTTACTGGATGAGGATGAATCGTTTGCAGATTTTATTGCGCGACGCTTCGGGCAGGAAATGCTTGACCTCTATGCCGGGCCACTTTTTACCGGCATTTATGCTACTCCTGCTGTAGAATTAAGCCTGAATGCCACATTCCCGATGTTCAAAAAAATGGCCACGCAATACGGGAGCATTACCCGGGCTGTAAAAAAACAGCCCCAACCCAGCTCCTCAAACCGTTCTACCTTTATGGGACTGAAAAACGGAATGCAAACGCTGTCTGATACCTTGATTAAGAAGCTCCAACACACAAAAACAAAACTGAATTCAAAAGTTATAGAATTGAACTATGAGGATCTTCAATATGTTGTAAAAACGGAAGACGGGGATAGTTATACAACAGCAAATCTGATCATTACCCTACCTTCTATTCAAACAAAAAACCTTCTAAACCTTATTTCCCCTGTTGCTTCTGAAATCCTGGGAACTTTTACATCCTCATCAAGCAGGATCGTAACCCTTGCGTATAAAACAGATAAGCTCACAGAACCATTGCTTGCTACCGGTTATGTGTCTGCCGAAACTGAAAAAAATTATGTATCTGCCGGAACCTGGCTCAGTTCCAAATGGGAAGGACGTGCGCCTGATGGACATATTCTTTTGCGCTGCTTTATGGGCAAAAATCCCGGATCTTTTTCTCTAACAAATGATCAGTTGATCCATGCCGCGCATCTTGAAATGAGTGGCTTGTTAGACCTTACAGAAGAACCTGAATATTACTGGGTACAACGCTGGGATTCTGCGCTGCCTCAATACAAAGTCGGCCATCTTGAAAAAGTAAATGATCTGCGTGAGGCTCTATCATCACTTAAAGGACTTCAGTTAAACGGATCTTACCTGAGTGGTGTCGGCTTGCCTGACTGCATTGGCCAGGGATTGCGGGCTGCGACAAATATTGCCGGCAAATAGACTAAGGCTACGGTATGTTTTGCGTAACAGACTGACATTGAAGCACTGTTACCCCATAAATTATATCTGCGCGATAACCAATAAAATTGCCAAGCTGTATGGCTTCAATAGAGTAGGACTGAGCAGGGAGTGTCTTTTTGGTGATGGTTTGTCCATACGCCAGACTTGATGCCCATACTTTTCCGTTTATCTTAATCTCGTACGGATTTCTATTTGCGCTCGTATTTTTGATATTAAGGGTTCCATAACCAGCAAGGGTCAGACCAATAGATGTCGTTTGATTTGCAGCGAGAGGATAGCCCAGAAAATAGGCGGTATTGTTTATCCAGCAATTTGCAGTGTCTCGGCACGAAAAATAATAAACCTGGCTCGGTATATTAGAAAATGATACATTGCCACTGTCACTTGATTTTGTGGTGTAAAGTACATTGGTGCCATTGGCCCAATCGGTGGAGTCGCCATAGAGGTTCACCGTTACGCCGTCAAGATTATTATCATAATCATCAGCCAAATGAAGTGAAAAAACCGTTGGATTAATAACAGGTTTGGGTTTGGTACATGAGCCCAAAACAAATACTGTGGCAATTATAGCAGCTATCTGAATCTTCATATCATTGATCAATACCGCAAATCTAAAGGATTTTCAATCTAAATAGAGACTTGCGGTATCAAGAACGACATAAGAAGCAAATTTAGTGCCCTGAGTGGCGGAGTATTGACAACTTTTTAAAAGTTGACAACTCTTCCTCGCTCGTACCAAGTCCATAACCCAACAGTAATGAAAACAAAAACAATAGTCCAAGGCTGCAGAATTCTTATCCATACCCAATCTCCCCTTCGTTTCAGACTTGGCGTGAGCGAACCATTATTTAAGAACTACTATTTCTTTCCTAACTATTGCTTGATTATTTTGAATTTGCAAAAAATACGTCCCTTCATGTATGTCGGAAACGTCGATGATATTACTTCTAACATAATTGCCTGGAAACGATTTAATCAACTTTCCTTGTAAATCATAAATAGCCAAGTAAAAGTTTTTATTTGGGGGTAAAATCACATTTAATGACGAATTTGTTGGGTTCGGAAAAATTTTAATTTGATTAGCTAATGTATTGCCATTAGCCTGATTAATACCTGAGGAAAGGTGATCAACTTTCTTAATATAAACTGTGTCTAATCCATTTGCAGCGTACGGCGATACCAATACAATTTTATAATATGGCAGGGAAGTGTCTCTTGATACTTTAAAGGAAATATTCCCGCCATTGTTTGTTCCGGTATCTGCAATAGTTATTGTTATGGATGTATCGTATTTATAATACAACGTATCGTATTTATTAGTGGGAATACTAATCGTCCAGTACATTTTCGAACTGCCTGAATTAGAATTTTCAACCATAAACTTACCTTGCGGGTCATTTTTCAATACATACACAGTATCTGGCGCAGATAGCTCAGGAGCTGTTAATTTGTAATTTGCCATTAATCCAACATCACCATTATAATTGCCAAAACTGTATGTTGTTGATTTACCATTTTGAATATCGTTACCAGAAAGATTAGTCCATTTTTCAAATTCATATTGCCCGTAAGTTTGAGGAGCTGAAACACCAACGTTGTTAAGGCTTTTATTATAAGAGCGATAGATACTTCCATAGCCATCCTGCCTACCATACTGATCTTTTGCTCCGACCTGTAACAATGGCTTCATCCAAGGTTCATTAAATACAATTTCGATATCGGAATTAGAAACAGGTTTGTTCTCAAATTCATAAATCAATTCAAACCTAAGACTATCAATATTGACTTGTGAAGCAGTTCCACCTATATTCACGAGATTTTTTGATAAAGTAATGTCGGCCCAGGCAGAAGGCTGACTATAGAGCAATATATTGGCATTTGTTTGCGCAATGCCTGCAAGCCCAAGTAATGTTTCCAAAAGCGAGTTCGTAGCCGGACTTGGAACAATTGAGTCTATATTATGACTTAATAAATCATACCTTGCTCCCCAGGTAATTGGATTAACGGTATTTATGTCGTAATTATTAAATAAATAAACCTGACCGTTCTTCTTTATTCTTGAAAAATTGGGATATGTTAATGACAAGTCCAAATAAGAAGTTGTGCCTAAGGTTCCTCCTTTTGGAGTCGCTTTCATTCCAATTACTTTAAAATCAATAATTCTCATATCCTCCTCATTGGGAGGAAATATACCAAGGTCAACAGGGTTTATGGTGACTGAAATTCCTGCATTAAGACTTGTTAATTGTTCTTTTGACAATAAAAATCTCACTGGAACGGAAAGAGAAGGGCTATTAGAATTGTACTCATTAAAAATTATGGCCGCTATAGTCTGAATTTCTTGCTCATAAACAGCCGCTAATGAATTAAAATCCGATTGGGATAATGCGTAACCTTGCCCTGCCTGAACAATAGTTTTCATGGAATTGAATAGAGATTCAAGGTTAAGTGTACCAGGGTACGGCTGAAGAGTTCTATATTCATACGCCTTTCCCATTGTATAATGATACTTTCTTAAATTATAGATTGCATTATCATCCATGTTATCCAGATACAATAAGGTTCGGTTGTCTAAAACCCTACTCAGATTTGACAAACTTAAATTTAACGCGTCTACTGAAAGCACATCCTGTGAAATTATCAGGCCATCATGTTGAATAGCTTGAATAGCAGCATTCCATGCTTGCACGATTTGCTGTTCATTAGCCTGTACCTGGGCGATGCTGTTTTTAATGTTTACCAGGGCTGGATTATTTGCTTCTACCTGGCTTAGTTGAGCACTGACCACTTGGTCGCTCTGCTCGCTTTGAGTAATAATTTTGTTGATGCCTTGGTATGTAGTATTTAGTTTATTATAGTCGGTACCTAAATTTTTAATGGCATTTTTTGTACTATCGAACGAGCCTCCGAACAAATTTGAAATCTGACCTGGAATTCCATCTATATCGTTATCGTATTGAGTAAGGTCTGACGTAGTCTTTGGGTCCTCAATATCCGTTAATCCATTTCCAGCAGCAGTTAAGGCACCGCTATAATTTTTGCTACTTATATCATTATAGGCGGTTATTCCTGCCACAACCCCAATTCCTACTTCTTGTACACCAGGGATGGGCAATAAACTTGCTATTTGGGCCACCGTGTTTATTATGCCAAGTAAACCAGTTTGTTTAGCTTTCTGATCCGCTGCTATAAGACTGTTAGCTTCGTTTGTATATTCTTTTTGCAAATTCGACAGTGCAATTGAATCTTGTTGTATTTCATTCTGAAGAGTAGGAATTATTGACACATTATTATTGTAGTCCGTAACTTTATTAGTAACATCAGCGGCCAATTGATTTTTTGCTGCTGTAAAAGCATCAATCTTCGCCTGAACGGAGTCAGCCGAATTTCTAATCCAATAGTCGAGATAAAGTATATTTATTGCTTGTTGAATATCATTTTGATACGCCAGTTCATTTGCTTCAAAGGATAGCATTGGAACCCATCCTGGCGGATTCCCGAAGAAATCCAGAGAATTGTTTAGTTGATTAACAGTTTTAGACATCTCATTGACTACTTGCTGAATTTCAAGTTGGAGAGTATCTGGTATATTAATCCAATTTGAGTCGGCTTCAGCCAACTGAATTTCGTTGATATAAGGCACGAGTTTATTAAGTACAGTATCATTAAAGGCTAAGTAATATGCATCATTGCAATATTTCATTATTAACCTTAAATAGTTTGGGTGCAGGTAAGAAAATTTATTATTGTTTTCAACGTAATTTCCTGCGGAACCATAATATATAGCAGGTAGTGTTTTACCCAATCCCCCTTTCCCTCCATCCCGTATGGAAAAATCCTTTAGTGGTAATGTTGAATATAGATTTCCACCGGCACCAGCGTTGCCCCCTTGATTCGTTGGTGCATACTGTCCTTCTCCTCCAACTTGTATAAATCGTATAACGGGCTTGGACTCATATTCCTTCAAATAGAGATCAATTTCACCAGCCTGCTGTCCCGTGATTCCATTGGAATTATATGCATTCTGGCCGGGCTTAACCGGAGTTGTATTTATATAAGAATTTATTGCTCCGTTGTCTTCAAATATCAATTGCTTTGCAAATATCTTTACTTTAGTTCCTGGTAGAAACAAAGTATCCTTAATAAAAACCCGTTCGGCGTAAATATCCATTTCTTGAATATCAGTTTCGCCAGAATAATTATAAAGGGCATTGGCATTGCCCCGTTGAAATATAACGTCCATTCCTGTAATCTCAATGGTTTTTACTTTTTGGGTATCGCCGTTGAAGTATGTTTTACCAGAATTTGATATATCTGAAACAATAAGGTAATCACTGGATGAAGGATCAGGAGGGGTTTGTGTACTTGGCAAACCAAAAGCAGAATTTTCTGGAACGACTCGGGGCTGTACCGTGAAATTCACTATTTGTGTATCCGAAGAAATCCCCATTGTGGTTATAAAAGCAATTCGAAATGTTTTAATATCAGCAGTATCACCAATATATTCAAAATATTGACGATTTGCTAAAAATATGATTTGCCCTTTTACAGAGTCTAGAAGTTTTATTGCGAAACCAATTCCACTCCCTTTATATTTCGATTTTACGAAGAACTTGATTTGGCCGTCCGAAAATATCGTCATATTAGGAATTGAATCAATATAATATCCCAGAGCAGTTGTGTCCTTATGGTACGTGGTATCAGAATAATCCTGATCAAAACCAATGTGAAAATTGAAGTTAGAGTTGGATTGACTCGTGTTAACTATCCCCTGTCCAATACTGTAACTTATGTAGTGATATTGACCGTTTGAAACGGGAACACTTGATCCCGCAGAATTGATTGCTGATTGTCCATAAAGGCAATTGCCAATTCCAAATGATATAAGAAGACAAAGAATTATCCTCATAAAACAAGTTTTAGTACTTAATTATAAAATTGACGTAAGCATTTTTCGGACGGGTTTCGTTGCCACCCGTACTTGTAGTAGCTGCTCCAGAATTTGCAGCGTTAACATTACCTCCAGCTGGAGCCGTGCTTGTGCATCCATAACCACTATAAGTCACAAATGTGCCACTGTTTGGGGCACTATGATTGTGACTTTTAAAATCATCAGCTTGATAGCTCCCAACCCTATCTCCAATATTTCCTCCATTAAGAGCGGTGCGTAAAGATGTATCTGGATCATTCCCTTTGCCATAGTCAACACCTCTTAAGAATTGACCTCTCAGATCTGGCAGGTAAAAAGTTGCCCCACTCCCTCCCCAATAGAAATGAATGGCATTATATAAATTTTGGTATTTGCCACTAACGCTAAGCTGTCGCCCATCGCATAATAACCATCCTGTAGGCACATTGCTGGAGTCTCCGGCAAAAGCCATTACTGCTCCCATAGGGACTGATGTGACATTCCCAGCCGCCCTTGCATAAGGTACACTATAAAAAGACTGTCTGTTTCCAATAGCCGTATAAGGTCCGCTGGTACCACTCGAGCTAAAAGAGACCTGATATTGATAAACTGCAGAAGTAAAATCAATTGAACCAAAATTATTCAACCTTGAACTTGAAGTGGACTGGCCGTTACCAATAATTGCGGTACAAACACCAAAGCTATCCGTAGTTGCTGGATCGGTTTCCTCATAATCAATAGAGGGAGAAGATCCTGGATAAAGGGTAAATTTTAATGTTATTGACTTCTTTATCACAGGCGCACCTTTACTATCCCTGATAAGCGCCTGAAAATTAAAGCCTAAATTACCTATTTGTGCAAAAATTCCATTGGTGCATAACATTAGGATTGGCAAAATCCAAATTCCTTTTTTTAGCTTTTTCATAATCATTGAATTTATAGTGCCGCAAAAATGCGTTGATGCCACATGTCCAAAAAATAAATATGACGAAGCAGCCTGGATTTTGTACAGGCTGGAGGGATATGGGTATAAACGAAAACAGAAATGGGAAACTTCTGCCTTATACCATCTTCAAATGACTGAAAAACTCAGCCCTGTTGGTTTTGCTGATCTGTATTTGGTGACCGTTGATATAGACACATCCTTCATCAAAAGAATCAACCTTTTGCATATTAATAACGAAAGACCGATGCACTTTAAAGAAAACGGGGTTAGACAGCTTTTCTTGTAATACGCTGATCTGGAATGAAACCGTGTACCTTAGCTTTTCGGAAATAACTATATGGGTATAATTGCCTTCTGCCTCAAGCCAGAGAATGTCATCGAACAATATTTTTACGAAACGGCCGGGATTGGTTTTTAAAAAGACTGCTTCTTTTAGGACATAGAAAGTGTTTTGGTCAAATTCTGCATTTTTGCCAGGCACTATAGGGATAGTGGCAGGGATGGCATTAGAAAAATTGTTCAAGGCAATTTCAATGGCAATAGCGATATCCCGGGTATGGAAGGGCTTAACAATATAAGCCGCAGGATGGGCTTCTTTGGCACTATTGACGGTACCGGCATCCCCAAGTGCTGTAAGGAAAATCAGCGGCACATCCCTCATCCCCTTCATCATTATGGCAGCAGATATCCCATTTATTCCACCTTTCAGGCTGATGTCCATCAAAACAAGGTCTGGGTTTTCGTTTTGAAACAATTGAAAAGCATCAGCGCCATTGTCTGCAATTTCGCATACATCATACCCGATGGTTTTCAGGGCATCTGCAAGGTTGTCCGCCACCAGCAGTTCATCTTCAACAATAAGGATTTTTATTTTTGGCATGGCAGTTAATTCATTATGGTATGTTTACCCAAAGGCACTGTAATAAAATAAGTACAACCATTCACGGTTTCAGATGTAATATTGCCTTTTAACTGGCGTATAAGCAATTGGATCATTCGCATTCCGTAAGATTTTGGATTATCGGTTGCTGTATTTGCAAAAATCCCAGGCCCATTGTCAGCTACCTCTATATCAATTGAATGCTCTTTGTTTTGGGAGATATTGATACTGATTTTCGCATTTGATATGGCTTTGAAAGCATGTTTGAAACAGTTGCTGATCAGTTCGTTAAGAATAAGCCCTAACGGAATGGCTATATCGGTATCCAGTTCCAGCTTTTCAATGTTCAAGACTGATTTAAATTGCTCTTTGGAATATCCATAAGAGGAGGAAATGTTTTCAACCAGGGAGTTCGCATATTCCCTAATATCTATGGTGGTAAGATTGTCCCTTTGATAAAGATGCTGGTGAATAAGCGATATGGCCTCCACCCGGTTCTGAGCCTCCTGCAATGCCATGATAGCCCCAGAGTCATGAAGCCGCGAAGACTGTGCCTCCAAAAGGCTTGATACAATCTGGAGGTTGTTTTTTACCCGGTGGTTCAGTTCCTTTAGCAGAAGTTCTTTTTCTTTGTTACTTTTATCAAGCGCCTTATTTGTCTTTCTTTGTATCCTGAAACTCCTGAATATAAAGCCAATGATAAGCAGCAAAAGCGCAATGCCGCCAACAAAAAACCCGCGTTCGTTCCGTTTCTTCTCGACTTCAAGCTGATCTATTGCTATTTGCTTATTTTTTAGGTCAATTCGGTTTTGAGCCTCTATTTTAGATATCTTTTCATTGGAATTTATAGTCAAAAGTGAATCTTCCAGGATTCTGAATTTCTGAAAAGTTTCAAAGGCGTCTTTATAGTTGCCAGCCATTGCATAAGCTTGGTACAACTCTTCCAATGATAAGCCCAAATTATCTAAATCATTGGACTCTTTTCTTATTGTACAGGTTTCTTCAAAATATTTAATGGCGCTATCAAGGGTAGCCTTTCTGCTTTTTGGTATAAGGCTATCTGGTTTTATTTTAATCGAACTATCAAGAGCAATTGTATAATAAATTAGGCCAAATTCACTAATATCCTGATTTACACCATACTTATAGTTTCCATCTTTATTAATTTTTAGAGCCTTATGGTGCAATTCCAATGCTTTATGGTAATCCTTTTGAGCCAAAAAAACATTGCCCATATTTCCTAAAACCAACCCTACTAACCTCGTATTATCTAATTCCGTAGACATTTTTAGACACATTGAATAGTACTCCATTGCTTTAGGATAATTCCCGAGATGCTTATAAGCAAGCCCTACATCAAGCGAAATATCTGTAATTTGTTCCTTGTTATTTATTTTGGTGGCAATTTTAAATGCCTGAAGAAAATAGTCGAGCGCTTTAGGATGATTCTGTTGAGAATTATATATTATACCAATACTTTCAAGCGTCCAAGCCATTTCTACTTGATTGCCAATGTCCTGTGCTATGCTTAATGCCTTAAAATCATATTCCAATGCTTTGGGACCATTGCCAAAATCTACAAGGCTATTTGCCATTCTTCTCAAAACATTAACTTGCTCACGTTTGTATCCATGCTTTTCAAAAAAAACTAAAGCTTCTGAAAAATAAGACATTACCTTATGATAATCACCTAAAGCATAATTATTTCTTCCAATTTCCTCTTTTGCATTGGCTGTTCCATATTCCCATTTAAGGCTTTCGGCAAGATTCAGTGCTTTTTGCCCATATTTTAATCCTTCACCTGAGTTAATATTGGAATATCGGTGTGCAATATCAATCAATATCTTCACTTTATCTGTATCCTCCTTTGCATATTGGAGTCTCTGGATAAGGGAATCAACAATGCGCTGCTGGCAAACGCCAATGCTACATATCAACAGAAAAACTCCGGTAATCAAATTATTTTTCATAAGCCTAAGAATTTCTAAACCACATAGAATGAGAGAATAGGAGGATACCGATGCAATGGTAGTCAATATATATTAGATACTCAGCTTATCAGCGCAAAAACGACATTAAGATTTCCAAAACCAAACGGGTTTCAGTAAGATTGAAAAAAAATAACGAAACCCATTCCGGCCAATGAAGACACCTGTCTTGAAACCACAAAAAAGGGCGACCGCAAGGGTTGCCCCTACAGTGTTAACTGAAAAACCCTAATTTTGAACATTGAACATACAACATGGATAACGTATTAGCACAAAGAATAAGCCTGATGCAGGAGTCGTCAACCCTGAAAATGGCAAAAATGAGTCGGGAACTGGCTTCTAAAGGCATTGACATTGTGAACCTGAGCCTTGGCGAACCGGATTTTGATACGCCCGATCATATAAAAAAGGCGGCCATTGACGCCATCAATAACAATTTCACGCATTATCCACCCGTAAGTGGATACCCTGAGCTGAGGCAGGCGGTGGCTGACAAATTTTTAAGGGAAAACGGATTATCGTACAATGCCAGTCAGACCATTGTTAGTACGGGTGCCAAACAATCCATTATCAATGTATTGCTAAGCATCCTTCAGGAAGGCGATGAGGTTATTATTCCCGCCCCATTTTGGGTGAGTTATCCTGAAATGGTAAAATTCTCAGAGGCAAAACCTGTTTTCGTTTTTGCAGGTATTGAGCAGAATTTCAAAATAACGCCTGAACAGCTTGAGAAAGCCATAACGCCGCAAACCAAAGCCTTTATTTATTCCAATCCGAACAATCCAACAGGATCGTTTTACAATCATGAAGAACTGAAAGGGCTGGCTGAAGTGCTGGCCCGGCATCCTAAGGTTCATATTGTTTCAGATGAGATATATGAACATATTAATTATGTAGGAGGACATGCTTCCTTGGCTTCTTTCCCTGAAATTTTTGACCGGACTATTGTCATCAATGGCGTGTCAAAATCATTCGCGATGACAGGCTGGCGCATTGGGTATGCGGCAGGCCCCCAGAATATCATAAATGCCTGCGAAAAAATACAGGGCCAGGTAACCAGCGGTGCATGCACTATTTCTCAAAAGGCAGCTTATGCAGGTCTTACTTCTGACATGGAGCCGACCCGGAAAATGGCTGCCGCTTTTCATGAGCGCAGGGATTTTATCGTTGATAAACTCAAATCCGTTCCAGGTATTATTTCAAATACCCCACAGGGGGCCTTTTATGTTTTCCCAGAGGTTAGTTCTTATTTTGGCAAGCAATATAACGGTGAAACGATATCTAACTCTGAAGAATTGAGCCTTTATTTATTGCGCGAAGGCCATGTTTCCATGGTATCAGGAACCGGGTTTGGGGCACCAAACAATATCAGGATTTCATTTGCCGCTTCAAAAGAAACCATTGAAAAGGGAATTGACCGGATGACGGAAGCGCTTTCAAAGCTAAAATGATCAATGATCAATAATCAATGATCAATAATCAATGATCAATAACCAATTATCAATTTGTAATGAGTGATAGTGCGATAAGATTGAGCAAAGAAGAGATCAACCGGATATTTGATTCCTTTATTGGCAAAAAAGTGTTGGTGATCGGGGATGTAATGCTGGACTCATACTGGTGGGGAAATGTTGAGCGCATTTCTCCGGAAGCGCCGGTTCCGATTGTGCATACCCGCAAAAAAGAATACAGGCTCGGCGGGGCCGCTAATGTCGCGCTAAATTTAAAAAGGCTTGGCGCAGAACCCATTATTTGCTCTGTGATCGGACACGATGCTGAGGGTGAAATTTTGCTTCGTTTGCTAGGAAATGAAAACATCAGTTCGCAAGGAATCATTATATCTGATCTACGCCCTACTACCGTAAAGACAAGAATTATTTCAGGAAAAAACCAGTTACTACGGATTGATATAGAGGAAGATGAACTTCTTGTTAAGGAAGATGCATCAAATTTAGAATCAAAAATATCTGAAATTATCAATACTTCAGATCTTGTCATTTTTGAAGACTATGACAAGGGTGTTATATCTCAATCACTTATTGAAGAAATTGTTAAAAAAGCCATAGATATCAAAATCCCTGTTGCCGTAGATCCCAAAAAGAGGAATTTCATGGCTTATAAAAATGTAACGCTTTTCAAACCGAATTTGCGGGAGCTGAGTGAAGGCCTGAAAATAGATCTGAACACGGGCTCAGATATCAAAGAAATAAAAGAAGCCGCTAAACTGCTACAAGACAAACTCCATGTTGATCATGTTCTTATAACCCTTTCAGAAAAAGGGGTTTACCTGAGTGAAAAAGACGGAACGGGTCATCAGATTCCGGCACATATCCGCGATATCTATGATGTGAGTGGGGCCGGTGATACCGTTATCAGTGTCGCAGCCCTTACACTTTTGGCGAATGTATATGGAAATGTGGTTGCAGCTTTGGCCAATCTTGCAGGGGGTCTCGTTTGCGAGAAGGTTGGCGTTGTTCCCATTGATCGGGAAGAACTTATTCGGGAAACAATTACGAATTACGAATCAAGAATCAATGTCGTTTAGAGCTTATCCAGGAAACAAAAATTAATTACGAATTAGGAATTACGAATTAGGAATTGGGAATTCGTCGCTTAAGTTGTGTAGCTGTAACCGTTAAAATTATTTGCTGCAAATTTTCTCTTTTGCAAACTTATTTAGGCTAGATTATTGTTTAGCAGTTAACCGTTCAAAATTTATCAACCAAACAAATCCTTGTTGGGTTGAAATACGTTAATTTGCAAGTACCATGTTAGGATACCGGTTTTCAGATTATATCCCTGATGATAAGGATGGCAACCCATTTGAGAGGCTGTTAAAATTATTTATGCAATTGCTGGTTTATACCGCAGGTGATGCAGTAGAAGCCCTGCAATGGATGAACGAACTCGACAAAGAATACCATCTTACCGATGATGATTATGGTATGGGTGATTTTATCCAGGCACTGAAGGACAAAGGATATATCAAAGATGAAAATAATGATGGGCTTTTTACCCTCACTGCCAAATCCGAACAGAGCATACGTCAGCGCTCCCTTGAAGAAATTTTTGGGAAATTGAAGAAAACCGGAAAAGGGAATCACCGGACATCCTTTACGGGATCGGGAGATGAAATAGGATCGGATACAAGGGCATACCAATTTGGGGACCGGTTAGAGAATATAGAAATGACCGATTCATTGCGAAATGCCCAGATCAATCATGGTATAAACGACCTCAGATTGACAGAAGACGACCTGGAAGTCATTGAAACAGAATATAAAACACAGACTTCAACCGTTTTGATGATTGATATATCTCACTCAATGATATTATATGGTGAAGATAGGATAACCCCTGCCAAGAAAGTAGCGATGGCGCTTTCGGAATTGATTACGACCAAATACCCAAAAGACACCTTGGATATTATTGTTTTTGGGGATGATGCCTGGCCTATTGAGATCAAAGACTTACCTTATCTGCAAGTCGGCCCATACCATACCAACACAGTCGCCGGACTTGAACTCGCTATGGACATATTGCGCAGACGCAAAAATGCGAACAAGCAAATATTCATGATCACAGATGGGAAACCTACTTGCCTCAAAGAAGGCGTAAAATATTACAAAAACAGTTTTGGCCTGGATAGAAAGATATTAAACCGAACCTTAAACCTGGCTGGACAATGCAGGCGTCTTGGGATAAAAGTGACCACGTTTATGGTCGCTTCTGATCCATATCTTCAAAAGTTCGTTCAGGAATTCACCGAAGTAAACAGTGGCAAAGCCTTCTATACCAGTTTGCAAGGACTTGGTGATTATGTATTTGAGGATTATGAGAGGAACAGGAGGCGAAGGGTAAAATAATGTGGTAATGTGCTAATTGGCTGGCACGAGACTATTTACTATTAACGATTTACTATTGACTTTTAAAAATAAAAAATGACAATCAAAGATATAACGACACTCGGCCTTTTAAAAAAGGCGGGCTACCAGAGCAAAAGCATCAAAGAAGAACTCCGGATAAACCTGATAGAAAAACTAAAAGGCAAACGGGATATTTTCAATGGAATTATTGGTTTTGATGAAACAGTAATACCTGATTTACAACGGGCCATCCTATCGAGACATAATATCATTCTCCTCGGATTGCGTGGACAGGCCAAGACACGTATTGCCAGGCTTATGACACAATTACTTGATGAATATATCCCGGTAGTTGCAGGTTCAGAACTTAATGATGATCCTTTAAAACCTATCTCACATTTTGCGAGAAATCTCATTTTAGAGCAGGGTGATGACACTCCGGTTTCATGGATGCATCGCGATGAAAGATATACCGAAAAACTCGCTACCCCCGATGTGAGCATTGCAGACCTTATTGGTGATGCTGACCCGATTAAAGCTGCAAATCTTAAACTGCCTTATTCAGATGAAAGGGTGATCCATTTTGGTTTGGTTCCGCGATCGCATAGGGGAATATTTGTGATCAATGAGTTGCCTGACTTACAGGCACGTATCCAGGTTGCGCTGTTTAATATTTTGCAGGAAGGAGACATACAGATACGAGGATTTAAATTGCGTTTGCCATTGGATATTCAGTTTGTGTTTACAGCAAATCCAGAAGACTACACCAATCGTGGAAGTATTGTCACCCCGCTTAAAGACCGCATTCAAAGCCAGATATTAACACATTACCCAAAATCCATTCTCGATTCTAAAGAAATCACCCGCCAGGAAGCTAATCTAATTGCAGAACAATTACGCACAGTAAAAATGCATCCCCTTGCAGAAGACCTGGTAGAACAAATCGCGTTTGAAGCACGTGGCAGTGAATATGTTGACTCCAAAAGTGGGGTTTCTGCCAGACTTACCATTTCAGCTTACGAAAACCTTGTCAGCGCTGCCGAAAGACGTGCGCTGATCAATGGCGAAAAGAAAACTTTCATACGGCTCAGTGATTTTTGGGGCGTAGTTCCATCTATTACAGGAAAGATCGAATTGGTGTACGAAGGCGAACAGGAAGGGCCGGCCAATGTGGCACAAATCCTTATAGGTAAAGCTATTCGAACGCTGTTTGTTAATTATTTCCCCAATCCTGAAAGCAGTAAAAAATCAAAAGCCATAAGCCCATATACCGAGATAACCCATTGGTTTGGCCAGGGGAATAAACTGGATCTGATGAATGACCTGTCTGATACCGAATACCGCAAAAGACTGAATGAAATACCCGGTCTGGCAGCGCTCGTAACAAAATACCACAAAGAAGCTGGAGCAGATGAAAAACTATTCCTCATGGAATTTGCCCTTCATGGCCTGGCTGAATTTTCAATGCTCAGCAAAGCACGTTTGGAAAGGGGTGTTGAATTCAAAGATCTTTTGAGTGGCATGTTCAGCATGAGCAGCAAGGATGTAGATGAAGACGAGTATTAGAGAAAAAGGATGGGATACTTTTCAGTTATAACAATAACCCTATTTCTAAAAATCAGCTAACCTACTCAATTTGATGAAGTTTTGTTCTTCTGAACCTTAAACAATACCGGAATTGTATATCCAACTGTAAACTGCCAGTTGTTCAGTTTAAAATCATCATCAACATACTGATAGTTGAAGATAAAATCAACGTCATTATAGCGGTTGTTAGCGTTTACGATTGGGCTCAATCCCAATAAATACCTGGCATTGAAAGTAAACCAACCAATACCAGCACGATAGTTAAGCCCCACACCGTATAATATACTGGTATTCTCAGGATTTCTGCGGCTGCTCGGATCCAATGAAGTGCTGTTTGTATTACCTGTAGTATTATCCGTGTTAACTATGTTGCCGCTTGCAGCTGATAGAAAATCAAAGGCAGCCCCCAACTCAACGTATGGCCTCAGTGGCGCATCGGTTTTTAGAAAATAATAGCGTGCGGAAACCGGTATATGCCAATAGGTAAGGACTTCTGAATACTGTTGTTTCCATCCTGCCACACTGTCAAAATCATGCTCATAACGAAGGCCGGTTCTCATGGCACTTGCTGTTATGTGAAGATCTTTCCAAATCGTGTAATCTCCCTCAAAACCAAACTGGTAGCCAATAAGGGCCTGGTAGCTTGCGGCGGAGTTAGTAACAGCTTTATTAGAAGTTAGATTCACATTAGCAAAATTGGCTCCTATTTTCACACCAACCATCAGTAAAGGCGTTACGTCATATGTATTGATGATCTTGGTAAGGCTTGCCGGATCATTTAGGTATAATGGAAAAAGTTTATAATTATTATCATTATTAAGCAAGTTCTTTACTGCCGTATCTGCTTGCTGGGGCTGATTGAGATAGATATAATCCAATGCCAAAAGACGGTAACCTTCAACCCTTTGGTCTTTATGGAAGCCCGACTTTAGGCAAGGTCTAAGCTGAGAAACCGATTTTGCAAAATCGCCCGCTTCATAGCTTTTATTAGCTTCATAAAGAGTATTTGCACAACTACTTTGAGCTTTCGCAAATTTTGATGTTAGCAATAATAAGGGAAGTAAAAATAGTATATTGGATTTTTTCATCATACTTGTTTAATAATTTTCACATTAATTTCATTTTTGCCCGATTACCTTGAAATCAAGATTACGCACAACTCCTATTGTAATGAGGCTGTTGTTGATTTTCAGATCATCATCCAGGTAAAAATAATTGTAAATGAGACCCTGGTCCGAATAGCGTTTTGCATCGTTAACAATATTTGTCAGACCGTATGTATATCTGAAATCAACAAACAATTGCCATGCTGGATCAAATTTCCAATTAAGACCAATGGCTCCAAGCAATCCAAAATCTGTACTGTTTCTCCGATCGTTACTGTTGACACCATTATCGGCATAACTGGATTTATTAGGTTGATAGGTAGCGCTGAAATCAGAATTTGCACTCAAAAGGAAATCTTCGTATCCTCCAAGCCTGATAAAAGGCCTTAAATTTCTTTTACCGTAAGTATATGTAACATAAAGGGGAACGTCAAGAAAAGACAGGTGTTCATTATCAGTAATGTTAAAATCATTGGTAGAATAATTGATAGAATAATTCTTGGAAGACGCATTCAGGTCTACACCAACCGAGAATTCCCTTGAAATACTGTATCCAAGCGAAAGGCCAAACTGAGTCCCAATCTTAGAGGAATAATTTTTGCTAAAATCATACTCATTATCCTGGTGTGTCACACTTACAAGGGTATTATTAATGCCTCCCGCACCAGCCAATCCAAAAGAGAATTTTGGGACGACGGCAATAGAATTTACCAGGTCAATAAAATCCCTTGTGTCCTGTAAAAGGTTTGGTTTATATAATGGATTCTGCTCAAGCATGTTCTCAGCTGCTTTGCGGGCATTGGCGCGATCCTTAAGTGCGAGGAATGAAAGGGCAAGAAGACGGTATCCTTTTAACTTTTGGTCTTTGTCAAAACCCAAGTTAAGGCATGGCAATAATTGTGAAACAGAATTTGCAAAATCTCCTGCTTCATAGCTTTTATTGGCCTCGTCAAGTGTATTTCCGCATGCGTTTTGACCATTTACATTTTTTGCTGTCAGCAACATCAAAACCAGTATAATAAGTAGGTTGAATTTTTTCATGATAAATGTTTTAACATTTTCCCAATTAATTCCATTTTTGCCTTATAACCTTGTAATTAAGGTTAAGCAAAGCTCCAAAGGTGAAAAGACTGTTGCTGATTTTAAGGTCATCATCCAGGTAAAAATAATTGAAAATAAGATTCTGGTCTGAATAGCGGTTGGCATCGTTGACAATATTTGTCAGGCCATAAGCATATCTAAACTCAACGAATACCTGTAACGCAGGATTAGCCTTCCAATTAAGTCCGATGCCACCAAGCAACCCGAAATTTGTACTGTTCCTACGATTGTTACTATTAACGCCATTATCGGAATAACTGGTTTTATCAGGCTGATACGTGGCGCTGAAATCAGAACTGGCACTCAGTAGGTAATCTCCATAAGCACCAAGCCTTACAAAAGGCCTTATAATCCCCTTACCGTATGTATACGTAACATAAAGAGGAACTTCAAGAAAAGACAAGTGTTCATTATCTGTAATGTTGAAATCATTGGTTGAATAATTGATCGAATAGTTTTTGAAAGAAGCATTCAGTTCAGCCCCAACCGAAAGTTCTCTTGAAATATTAAATCCACCCACTATACCAAACTGAGCACCAATTTTACTCGTATAATTCTTGTTAAAATCCGAGGCGTTATATTGTTGTGTCACATCTACATAAGTATTGTTGATACCCCCAGCACCTGCAAGGCCAAGTGAGAATTTTGGGATAACGGTTATTGAATTTACCAGGTCAATAAAATCCTTAGGGTCTTTCAATAGACTTGGCACATATTGTGGATACTGTTCAAGCATGTTCTCGGCCGCGGTACGGGCGTCCTTCTGGTCGTTAAGGGCCAGGTAAGAAAGCGCAAGTATTTTATATCCCTGCCAGAGGTTTGTCCTATCAAGACTATGCGTCACACAAGGCACCAATGCATCAATTGCCTCGCGCAGTTTGCCTTGCTCATATAGTGCAGTGGCATTTACGATTGCCCCGCCACAGTTTTCCTGTGCAGAAGCTTTAAATACAGGCATTGCCATCAAAAGGCATAACAACGCTGTAATAATGGGCTTTTTCGTCATGATTCTTAATGTTTTAAACTTCTTAATTACTCCCAATTGCTTTCTAATGACAAAACTATACAATTAACATTACCAAACAAAAATTTTTTTTGTTGGTAGTCAATGGAATAACCGCAAGTGATTAATCTGGCCAAGAAAGGCCGAAATAGATAAACGAAGAGTGCAGCCCATTGGATTTCGTACGATAATGAACGAAGAACCTCCGTAGGGACAAGGCAATCCTTTGTCCCTACGCAAAAATCAACTCTTCCACCGCCAGCCATGCCATCAAACCCATTCCGGTTTTGAGTGCATTTTCGTCAATATTGAAAAATGGGGAATGTACAGGGGCATTTATTCCTTTTGAATTGTTCCCTGTGCCGAGCCTGTAAAAACAGGATGGCGCATGATGGGTGTAAAATGCGAAATCTTCTGCGGTAGTGCGCAGGTCAAGATCAACCACATTTTCTGCTCCAAGATATTTTATGGCGGATGCCTGTATGTGTTTTGTCAGTGCTTCATCATTCTTAAGAAAAGGGTACCCGGCCATAATGTTGAAATCCGCTTTGCCTCCCATGCTTTCTACCAAACCTTTGGCGAGTGTTTTCATTTTTTCGTGTGCTGAAGCACGCCATTCTTCGTCAAAGGTGCGGAAAGTGCCTTCCATTTTTACCTCGTCAGGAATAACGTTTGTGGCACCATTCGCCTGCACCTTACCGAAAGATAAAACCGTGGGTGTTGATGGTTTCGCCCAGCGACTAACCACTTGTTGCAGCGCAACAATAAGATGTGCTGAAATTAAAACCGGATCAATATTCTGATAAGGCATGGCGCCGTGGCCGCCTTTGCCTTTCACCGTAATATATATTTCATCTGTAGATGCCATGTACAACCCGGGCCTGAATCCGGCTTTGCCGACTTCGAGTTCTGGCATTACATGCTGGCCGATAATGGCATTGGGCTTGGGTTTCAGAATTCCATCTTTAATAAGAATACTGGCTCCTCCGGGAAGTTTTTCTTCACCTGGCTGAAAGACAACTTTAATGGTCCCCTCAAATTCATCTTTTAGTTCATTGAGTATTTTAGCTGCACCCAATAAGCAGGAAGAATGCACATCATGTCCGCAGGCATGCATAACGCCCTCATTCAATGACTTATATTCCGTATCTGTTTTCTCGTGAATGGGTAAAGCATCCAGATCGGCTCGGAGCATAATGGTTTTTTTGCTGGGGTTTTTACCCTCAATAAGAGCAACAATACCGGTACCTCCAATGGTTTGAGGTTTCATGCCCCATTCGGCAAGTTTCTGAGCAACAAAAGTGCTTGTTTTAAATTCCTCAAACGACAATTCAGGATGGGCATGAATATGGTGCCTGATGTCTTTTATTTCGCCGAAATATTCTTCGGATTTTTGTTTTATGATGTTTTCGGTTATCAAAATTGAAGGCAATTGCCATTTATAGTTCGGAAAATCTCACGCAAAGTAAGGAATAAATAGAATTAGCCAAAGCAAAAACCGCAAAGGACGCAATGGCATCGCAAAGACATAAAGTTATAAAAGCTAAATGTCTCTCTTTGCGTTCTCTGCGAAACCTCTGTGTTCTTTGCTGTTAACTCCCTATTTCAAATCCGGTAGATTCACCAACCCCGGAACGAGCAAAATACCTGTGTATTTCTGTTTCAATGTGTGAAACATCTGCTGCGCTTCCATCCTGCTCCTGAAATCGCCAACGCGAACTTTAAAATAAGGTGATTCATAGATCATATAAGTCCTTACTCCATAGATCATTGCAATGGCATCCTTCATTCTTTGCGCTGCATCCCTATCTGTTTCGCCATAAACCTGGATTCTATACCCATTCATTTGTGGGCCATCATCACCCACCTGTGCCGGTTTAATATCATGCACCAATTGGGTATCAGCAATAATGTGAACTACGCCAGCTTTTTGAAATTGCAGATCATCGCAAATTTTTATTCCCTGCCCCTTTGTTGTAAATGAAGCAAAAAAAACAGAAATGAATATGAAGGCGAACTTGTATGGCATCAGTTGAATCATCAATTATGCAGCAGAACTATTCATCCTTACCATGGCAGTTTTTATACTTCTTGCCGCTGCCACATGGGCAAGGGTCATTCCTGCCGACCTTGGCATCGACTCGTACGGGTTCA
>Ga0207007_1060_pt1 | contig 28396 bp, 34 predicted proteins | sample Alteio_BWMinCont_85_FD_153487 | JGI IMG/M metagenome (GOLD analysis project Ga0207007, IMG submission 153487) | Enriched cells from forest soil in Barre Woods Harvard Forest LTER site, Petersham, Massachusetts, United States -... | ecosystem: Environmental > Terrestrial > Soil > Temperate forest >...
CCGACGGGGCGCATTATCGTAGATGCTGTGAAGGGGAAGATTCCGGCCTATGTCGATACGGGTTTGAACATCGCGCATGTCGATGATGTGGCGATGGGGCATTGGCAGGCGTTTGAACGCGGCAAGATCGGCGAGCGCTATATTCTGGGCGGCGACAATCTCGCGCTGAGCGATATTCTGGGGGTGATTGCGAAGATCGTCGGGCGGCCTGCGCCGAAGATCAAGCTGCCGCGCGCCCCGCTCTATCCCGTCGCGCTCGGCATGGAAGTTGCCGCGCGGTTGACGGGGTGGGAGCCTTTGGTGACGCGAGATGCTTTGCGCATGTCGAAGAAGAAGATGTATTTTACGACCCACAAAGCCGAACGCGATTTGGCCTATGCGCCGCGCCCTGCGCATGATGCGATTGCCGATGCGATTGCGTGGTTCCGGGCGGAGGGATATTGCTGAGCAAGTTTCGTAAGTCACGGGTTGTTTTTTGGCGAGTGTTAATATCCGTCGGATTGGGAAATCTTTAAGCCGGAGCTTGAAAAAGGGTGTGGTTTTTAAGTCCGGGGTTGTCATTTTCGGGGATTTTTCAAGCTGTGGCTTGTAGTGTAAGCTGGAGCTTGAAAAAGTACGGCTTGGGAAGAAATCCGGAACCGAAATTGCACAGGGATTTATGATGTCTGTTGTTCATTTAAATATCGATACGACCCATGATGAGATGGAAATCCTTATGCGGACCCGTTTTAAAGGTGACCGGGGGCGGCGGGCTTATATGGCAGAACACATTGACGGATAATCTGCGCAAGCTTTGTCAGGATTTGGCGAAGAAGAATGTTCCGACGATACATGTGACTTATTATGACGAGAAGTTTTTTCCCAAGATGAAATCCACGCTCGAAACTTTCGAGACGACGAGCCGCACTTGGTGGGATGATCACCATTTGCGTTTGGATAAAGAATTTATTTCTCCTGTCGAGCCATCGGGATTGGTGGCGGTTAAAAGAGCTTCTTCCGTGCTGGATTGCCTGCCCCTTCTGCAGCACCTTCGAGACAACAAGATAGAAAAAGTTATTCTGAGCGGTTTATTCGAGGCGCGTCGAAAACCTGTCGAGAGAGCTTGCGTGAGTATTTCCGCCAGAGATTTGGTGACCATTGGTTATGATGTGGTTATCGCTGCGGAAACCACGAATGCCTTTAGTGTTGATCTTAAGGAGCGACAACAACTCCACAGGCATCTGGGGGTTCACGTGAGGGCGACTAAAGATATTGTGCGCTCGCTGGACAAAACGGATGACGGGCCCGTGAGGAATCTTGCTTACCCAATTGTCGGACATCAAAAAGCGAAAATCTGATAATCGTTCTTTCAATTCCCCACAGAAATCCGAGTGCCGAAAGTTTTCAATCTGGATACCGGCTTTCGCCGGTATGACGAGGGGGAAGATGGGTCATTTTTTCGCGAGGTTTTTGTGGATAGGTATCGACAGGGCGATGAGCTAACAATGCCTTGTATAATCACCTTTATTCACAAGATGTTAACGGTCACTTGTGCAGCCTAAATTCTATGACATTAGGACGCCCCGCATGTTGGTGGACGCAAAGAATTTCAGAAGGAGCGGACGATGAAGAAAATTTCTGACATAGGCTTTATAGCAATCGTGACTGTCACTGCTGCAGGAATGGGTTTAATTAGGGCCATTCTCGATCACCAAATGTACGGCATTCTACTAGTAATTATTCCTCTCGTTATCGGGATACAACTTTATGTCAGTGTTGTAAAAAAACTAGCGGCATCAGTTAGGGCCGCGCAACAAGTAGAAGAATCACCTGCTGTTGGAAAATATTTTTTAAAAGCATTTCTAGCAGGTAATTTATCGAGCATCGTATTTGTACTTATTACAGGAGTCTTCTGGGGAACATTCATTAATCTAATTAGTCATAACGACCATACAGGGCCGTTTAGCGGAGCAGATATACAGAATGTGATAAGTGCCTCACCATTGCTTTCAATTCTATATTTCCTTTTGCTGTTTCTTATTCCAATTTGCTCGGGATATGTAGCCGCTTATGTGTCCAACAGATCAGAGATCCTGCATGGAGCTCTTTCAACGACGTTGCTTTTATTGTATTCGCTTGGTAGCCACCAAGACTCCACGGAACACGCTTGGAAAGGGATTTATTCCCTGTTGAACAATCTGCTGGCCTATGGGGCCCCAGTTTTTGGGGCAGCGGCTGGCTATCTTCGCATGCGATGTGCACGGGCTAATTGCATGATTACAGCATATCGGGCGAACAGGATCGGAGAAAAGGCGCGTTTGTTTATTGCGCTTACGTTGATGGCAATTTTCGTTATCTTTACAGAATACTCCGCAGTAACAAAAGAAAGCGCTCAGAGTTCTTTACAGGGAGGCAAACTGGATATGCTAACGGGTGCATTTATTATGATAGATGCAATTGTAGTACTCATTGTTTTTGTCTTGTTTTTGTTTCGCAACTGGTTATCAAAATCAAAAACAAACCAAATTATAGGAGTGATTGGTGTGGTTTTGTGTTCTCTCCTCGCTCTTTCTGTGGGCACCCAATTCCTGTTTAAAACATACATACCCGGCTAGTGAGTTTTGGCCTCTCTTGTTGCGACCTGATTAGCGAAGACGGATCGCCGGTATGACGAGGGAGGGAGTTTGGGATTTAGCGGGGGTGACTCTTGCATAGGCACGGCGGAGGGGTATGGAGTTATTCCCCTCCGCCGTTTTCGATAGCGTGGTTATCGTTTAAAGATCGTACCTGCTAAACTTCGCATCCCTGATAGCCGTCCGGCGGCGTACGGCTTCGACTACGCTGTCGATAACGCCATCGACATGAAGGACTTCGGCTATTGCACGCGGAACGGTTGGAACTACTCTTGCTCCACCCTCGGCTCCGGCTTTGGCGTCCTGTTTATCCAACAGTTCCCTGGAGCAAGCCTTCGGATGCCTGGGGTCTCCGATATTAATCTTAAGATAATGACTTTCTCTTTTATCGAAAAAGTGCATATCCACTTTGGGCAACAGAGAGTGATGAATTACGTGATCAGAATCTTTCCATTGCGAATCCAAAACCACGTCAGGAAAAGGGTGTTCTGGATATTCATTTTTTGCCATCGTAAACTCCTTTTAAATTCTAAAAATACAGAGCTTCACGCTATTATTTGTCTAATGCCACTATAGCATGATTTTGTTTGAAATTTTGGTTAAAGCTCCTGGAAATAGTTTCATTTAATCTTTCCAAAGCGTTATCGATTGCTCTTATTCGCTAATCGTGATCCAGCCGCCGCCGAGAACGCGGTTGCCGGCGTAGATTACGCCTGCCTGGCCGGGGGCTACGCCGAAGGTGGGTTCGGTGAGGGTTAGGATGCCGCGGTTGTTTTCGTGCATTTGGAACAGGGCTGAGATTGGGGGTTGGGCGGAGCGGAGTTTTACCGTTACGGGGATTTCCGACTTTGGGGCTTTGCCGCCGAGCCAGTTGATTTCGCGCAAGGCGACTTTTTGCTGCGCCAAGGATTCTTTGGGGCCGACGATGACTTGTTTTTTTTCGGCGTCTAGTTTCAGCACATAGAGCGGGGCGTTGTTTTCGCCGGTGCGGGTGGCGAGGTTGATGCCTTTGCGTTGGCCTACCGTGAAATGGATGATGCCTTCGTGCTGGCCCAGGACATTTCCTTTTTCATCGACGATGTCGCCGGGTTCGATGCCGCCGGGGCGGAGTTTGGCGACGACGCTGGCGTAGTCGCCATTGGGAACGAAGCAGATGTCTTGACTATCCGGCTTTGCGGCGACGGGCAAATTGAAGCGTTCGGCGAGAGCGCGGGTTTCGGTTTTGCTCATCATGCCGCCGAGGGGGAAGCGCAGGAAGTCGAGTTGTTCTTGCGTGGTGGTGAAGAGGAAATAGCTTTGGTCTTTGCCGTCGTCGGCGGCGCGATGCAATTCTGCGCCGTTGGAGCCCATGACGCGGCGGACATAGTGGCCTGTGGCCAGCGCTTCGGCGCCGAGGTCGCGCGCAACGGCGAGGAGGTCGCGGAATTTGACGGTTTGGTTGCAGCGGACGCAGGGGATGGGGGTTTCGCCGCGCAGGTAGCTGTCGGCAAAATCGTCCATCACGCTTTGCGAAAATTTGCTTTCGTAATCGAGGATGTAGTGGGGGATGCCGATTTTTTCGGACACCTGGCGCGCGTCGTAGATATCCTGGCCCGCGCAGCACGCGCCTTTGCGTTGGACGGCCATGCCGAAGTCGTACAATTGCAGAGTCACGCCGACGACGTCGTAGCCCTGCTCGGCGAGCAAGGCGGCCGTGACGGAGCTGTCGACGCCGCCGGACATCGCGACGACGACGCGCGTGTCTTTGGGGTCTTTGTTGAAGCCGAGGCTGTTCATGGACGCTCTTATAGAGCGGGAGGGGTTGGGGAAGAAACAGAATTATTGCTTTCAGGGGGAAAACACTGGTTTTTGTTGGGTTTTTTGGGGAATTTAGGGCGTATTTTTCTTGTTTCCCTACAACGATATGGATGTTTTCTTGTTTACGCGATATATGCATCGGCATAAAGATGTTGTTCCACTAATTTGATGCGGAGGAATAAGATGGTCGATACAGTATCACGGCTTGAGATGATGGAATGGCCGGATTCGCCTTATGGGCCGGTTCAAGCATCCACTGTGAATTTCCACTTCAACGACAGCCCGTCGGTAGCCAGTTACAATCTTATCAAAAAAGAAGATGGCTCGTTTCTCATCCGCTCTGTAGTGCCGGGATCTCGGCACGGAGACAAAGCCGCTCTTCATCCTGCGTATGAGATAATCGAGAAAATGGGGTTGCCCAAAAATACGCCTGCGCTTGATCTCTTTGCGCTGGGGCCGTTTGATGCGGCGCAGGCTGATAATTTTTTCCGTATTGCCGAACCGGTTGCATTACAAGATTACATGGCGACGATTGTAAAAGCGGAGGTCGCGAATTTTGGAAATCTGATCGGGCCGGTGGAACCTCCGCGTAACACGGGCGGGAAATCGTCTGCACCGGAGACTGCGCCGGGCGGTTAATCGTTCTGCCCCTGCATAGGCCGGATGCCTTCGGAATATAGGCGAGATTTCAATCTGGACCCCGGCGTGCGCCGGGGTGACGAGATTTCTTTAGGGGCAAGCGTTTTGTCGAAGGGCAAGGGGATGGGGGAATTCGGGGTCGCGAGAACTGACGCCTTAACCCCTCACCCGACTCGCGCTAAGGGCGCGAGCCATCCTCTCCCTTTGGGAGAGGGAAGTTTTAGTCGACCATTGTGCGGAGCATCCAGATGGCTTTGTCGTGGGCGCGGAGGCGGGCGATCATGACGTCTTCGCTGCCTTTGTCGCCGACTTCACCGGCGAGGTCGCAGGCTTCTGATATGCGGGCGCGCAGGTTTTCGTTGCTGGCGATGAGGTCTTTGATCATCGCTTTGGCGTTGGGGATTGCGGTTGTTTCCTTGATCGAGGTGTGTTCGAGGAAGTTCTTCATGCTGACGGGGGCCGGGAGGTTGAGGCCACGGATGCGTTCGGCGATTTCGTCGGCTGCTGTGAACAGCTCGTTATACTGGGTTTCGAACAAAGTGTGGAGTTGGGGAAAGAGGTCGCCGGTTACGTTCCAGTGATAGGCGTGCGTTTTGACCATGAGGACGTAGGTGTCGCTGAGGACCCATGCCAGATGCTTGGCTACTTGTGCGGTTGTGTTGCGCAGGGGTGTTTTGGCCATAACTCTCTCTCCTTGGTTAATTTAGAGACATTCTAAGCTGGATGAGGGGCTTCGTAAAGCCCCTGCCCTTTGCATAGCACGGGTTGAGTTGATGATAAATACTGACAAAGGGCACATCTCCGGCTATGACACGGCCTATGAGCACTGAATCTTTGGAAACTATCACCGCCAGAAGGCGCACTTTCGCGATTATCGCGCATCCAGACGCGGGTAAGACCACGTTGACGGAAAAGCTGCTGCTTTTCGGGGGCGCTATTCAGCTCGCCGGTGCCGTTAAGGCGCGCGGCGATGCGCGGCGTGCGCGGTCGGACTGGATGAAGGTGGAGCGCGAGCGCGGGATTTCGGTTTCGGCTTCGGTGATGAGTTTCGATTATGCCGACCGGAGTTTTAATCTGGTGGATACTCCCGGGCATGAAGATTTTTCGGAAGATACTTATCGGACGCTGACGGCTGTCGATAGCGCGGTGATGGTTATCGATGCGGCGAAGGGTATTGAAAGCCAGACTTTGAAGCTGTTCGAAGTTTGCCGGTTGCGCGATGTGCCGATTATGACTTTCGTCAACAAGATGGATCGCGAGGCGCGCGACCCGTTCGATTTGATGAGCGAGATCGAGCAGTCGCTGGCTTTGGATGTGACTCCGGCTAGTTGGCCGATTGGGATGGGGCGCGAGTTCAAGGGTTGTTATGATTTGATCCGCGACCGGTTGATTTTGATGGATCGCACCAAGGGCGGCGCGACGATTGCCGATAGCATTCAGTGCGACGGCTTGGATGATCCGAAGCTGGATGAGTTATTGAGCGCGGAATTTGCCGCCAAGCTGCGCGAAGATGTGGAAATGGTGCGCGGGTTGTGCCCGCCATTTGATGTGGAAGCCTATCGCAGCGGGCATATGACGCCGGTTTATTTCGGGTCTGCGGTCAATAATTTCGGCGTGAGGGAATTGCTGTTGGGGTTGGCGGAATATGCGCCTTCGCCGAGGCCGCAGAAATCGGACAAGCGCGAGGTTGAGCCGACGAGCCCCAAGGTTACCGGCTTTGTGTTTAAGGTGCAGGCCAATATGGACCCGAACCACCGCGACCGGATTGCGTTCGTGCGGTTATGTTCGGGGCATTTTAAACGCGGGATGAAATTGTTTCATGTGCGCAGCGAGAAGCAGATGGCGGTGAACAATGCCGTGTTGTTTTTGGCGCGCGACAGGGAATTGGCGGAAGATGCTTATGCGGGCGATATTATGGGCATTCCCAATCACGGGACTTTGCGGATTGGGGATACGCTGACGGAAGGCGAGACTTTGCGGTTCCTTGGCGTGCCGAGTTTTGCGCCGGAGCTTTTGCAGCGCGTGCATATCAGCGATCCGTTGAAGGTCAAGCATATGCGGCGCGCTTTGGAGCATTTTGCCGAAGAAGGCGCTTCGCAGGTTTTCAAACCGATGACGGGTTCGGACTGGGTGGTTGGCGTTGTCGGGCCGTTGCAGTTTGAAGTTCTGGCGGCGCGCATCGAAGCGGAGTATGGGTTGGACGCGAAATTTGAGGATGCGGGGATTAGCGCGGCGCGGTGGCTTGAATGTGATGATGCGGTTTTGCTGAAGAAATTTGTTGATACTAACCGCTCGAGCCTTGCGGAAGATCATGACGGGGCTTTGGTATTTTTGGCGCGTAATGCTTGGCATTTGAACCGGACGCAGGAAGAAAATCCTGAGATACGGTTTTTGAAGACGCGGGAACAGAATAAGTTGCCTGCCTGATTGTGCGGTTAAATGCTGCTGAATCGCGCGAATTAACCCTTTGCTAACCAGATTTCCCTGCGTACTTAACTGAGTTTTAAAGACTGAATGCTAGGGTTCATATTGTTAGTGAACAAAGCAATTAAAAGCGCGGTTTTGAAAAAGGGGATTATTATGGGTAACGGAAGTCATGGATATTTCTTAAAACAAAAAAAAGAAGCAGAAGCGAGAGCAAGAGAAAGAGCAGAAAAGAGACAAAATTATGCCAGGCTTCAGGAGGAATCGTCCCCTGAGGCAAAAAGCGCCGCAGCTCTGAGAGATAGGGCAAAAGCTCAAGGATTCAATTCAAGCGATCCGGCGAAAATTCAGGCTTTTCTGGCAGATCCCGCTGCGTTTAAGAAAGGCAACCCGCAACATTTCCAGAGCCATGCCCCCGCATCCAGTAGCGCGCAAAATAAAGGCCCGAGGAAAAATAGTGGCATGAGAATGGGAAGATAGGATTGCTACAATAGACCATGAAGCTGCGCTGCCGCGTTCGCAAGACGTGGCATCTGAACCGGATGCAGGAATAAAATCCTGGCATCCGGTTTTTTTAAGATGCGGGAGCAGAATAGGTTGCCGGGTTAGCGGGGCCAGGGCGATGTTGGTTGTACATCGGTTTTGCCGCATGTGACGTCATCGCGCGTGGGGGCTGCGACGTTCTTTTCGGCGATCCATTGTTCGATTTTTGCGACGAGGGCGGGGTAGGGTGTCGCCAACGTAGCCAAACTTACGAAAACGCAAGAAGATGCCGAGGCACAGATGTCAACCCCAGGCTGGTCTTTGAGGAATTCGACTGCGGCGGTTCTCCCATGCATAGCCGCATATCCAATGAGCGTATAGCTCCGGGGCGTTTCACTGCTGAGATCCAAGCCTAATCTGGCGAGGTGGCGCAACATCGGGACATTTCCCTCTTTTGCAGCCTCTACAGCCAAGTAATGGCCATTGCCCCATTTTTCTCCTGGCTGGGGAAGCAGTTCTACATATGCCTTGGGGTGAAAAGCTTCGACGATCTTTTTTACGTCTTCGTCCGAGTGTGTATTGGTCATCTGTTATTCCTTCTTATTAAAAATATCGCGCGGTGGTTGTTTCAAGCATGAGGCATAGCGAAAAGGTTTGTGGCACACAAGTAGTGAATTACTTTCGGGCCGTATTTTAACCAGTTTTGGGTATCAATTTCGTTTGTGGGTTAGCGTTTCCAGAACGCGTTTGAGCAAATGCCTGGGGCGCAAGGGGGCGGCTTTCTTTTCGGCAGTCCAGACGGCGATTTTGGCGGCGAGATCGGGGTGGGCTTCGGCCAGTTTTTCTAAACTTGGCGAACCGGGGGCGGATGCAGGGCGGGTGATATCGATGCCGGGGTGGTCTTTGAGGAATTCGACGGTTTTAGTTTGGCCGTATTGCGCGGCGATGTGGATGGGGGCGTAGCCCCATTCGGATTCTTTGGCGAGATCGACGCCTCGCGCGGCGAGATATTGCAGCGTGCCGACACGCCCCGTGCGGGCGGCCATTTGGGCGACGAGGTCGCCATTGCCGAATTTCTGCCCTTTTTGGGGGTGCAGGTTTTTGTGCAGGCTCCCACCGAAATCTTCGATGATCGCGCCCAATTCCTCGAGCAAAAGAGGGCCAAGTTCTTCGACCTGAAATTTTTTTGCCATTGTCCTATCCTTGCCGTTTAAAATACCGCGCGGAATATAGTACGAAAACATGTGCGTTATACAGCTTTGAATTGCAGTATCAACGCATTGAAAAACAGCGATTTTCCTTGGAAAAGGGATTCAATAATCCTTAAGGGGTTGCGATGTAGGATGGATTGGTCATAACCAATTTTGGTAGTTGCTATAATCGATTGATATGCGGGAAATGTTTTTATTTTCATGCCTTTGCGATTACAATGAGGCGACGGCATATTTTATGAAATGAAGAGTGGAAAACATGGTTGACGTAAACGATCAAGTTCCTGGCGGCGACGCCGCGGACAACCCCTCTCCGGGAAAGACTCCGGAAGCGCGGGCTGCGAGGCTGGCTAAGTTGAAACAAGCCAGAATAGAAAGAGTAGAAGCGGCCAAGCAGGCGAAACAAGAAAGACAGGCCAAGTTGGCGCAGGACAATCTCGCGAGAAAAGCGGCAAAAGATGCGAAAGCCGAGCGCGATGCGGAATTGAAACGGCGCCAGCAGGCTTTTGAAAATACGATTGCCGGAGCTAGTGCGGCCACTTCCGAGCCCGCGGGTGACGTTCAAGGCGTGTTCACTGAAGGGGATAAGAAACCTGCCGACAAGCAAGCGCAGCCATCGGGGGCGCAAGCTGGGGCGCAGTCGAATGCGACGGGCAAGCGGTTCTCGGATATTCATTTGGCGCTTCTCGATCCCAATAATGTGGATCCTTACGCGGCGAAAAGATATGAGCAGGTGGAGATTGACCCCGGCAATCCGCATGCGGGATATGTTTTTTCGCTTGTGCCGACTTCCAATCATCCGAAATATCGTCCGGCATTTACGGTTAAGCCCGACGGCATATACATTCATAAACTCACGCCGAAATCCGCGGAAGGCAATGCAAAACAGCAGGCGCTGTTCGACAAGGAACATGCGCGCACCGAACAGCAAAAGCTGGAAGACACTATTCGCCTGGCGGCCCAGATGCATGGCGGCGATTTCAAGCTGACAAGCGACGTACCGGGGGTGGCGCTGCCGGTGGAATACATCAATGAAGTCGGGCGCATTACGAAGAGGTTGTTTGAGGCCGGTCAGTTGGTGGATCATGAAGGCAAGAGACTTCCTTCGGTTACCTTTAACGGCTATACGATGGGTCAGCCGCAGGCTCAGCCACAACCGCAATCACAGCAGCAGCCGAAATCTAAAAATCCGGCCCCGGCAATGGCGTAATATATAAGATTGTTGTTCGTTAGAGAAAGTCCCGCTTTTCTTGATTGGAAAGCGGGACTTTCTTTTGGCTTGGATTCAACGGGCTGCTTGGTTAAGGGGATTTAACCAAGGCAGCGGCAACTTATTGTTAGCCAATTCCGTTTATACTAAAACGATATAAATTCTGTGAACGGTCAGCATGTTCAGAGTGGTGCGTAAATTTTTGTATGCCGAGGGTGGTGCGACAGCCATAGAATACGGGCTGATCGCCAGCCTGGTTTTTCTCGTGGCGCTTACCGGCATTGAGGCGCTTGGCAAAGGCGTTCAGGATACGCTCTACAACAAAATCGCGTTGGTTCTTCAGTAAGCGGCTTTATCAATCCTTGGCCGCGATTGTTGCGCCTGCGGATATGTGGTCAACGCGCTGTTAGGCGGCGTTGGGTCATGTGCGGGTTAGGACGATGTGAGTTGCTCGCTGCGTTGCGACATGCTGAGTGCATGTGTATCCCAAATCCACGAGGTTGATACCTTCGAATAACCGCTCACCCGAGCCAAGTAAGACTGGTGCGATGGCAATATGCAGTTCATCGATCAGTCGCTCCCGAAGGTATTGCCTGATTGTCGCCGCTCCGCCCCCAATTCGGACATCCTTTCCTTTGGCGGCATCGCGAGCTCGTTCGAGTGCGACGCGAATCCCGTCAGTAACGAAATGAAAGGTCGTGCCTCCCTCCATTACGAGTGGCGCACGAGGATGATGAGTGAGCACGAAAACTTGCGTATGGTAAACCGGGTTCTCACCCCACCACCCTCGCCAGCTCTCATCAGGCCAGGAACCGCGCACTGGCCCGAACATATTTCTGCCCATAATCCAGGCGCCCATATTGTGGAAGCCTCGCGCGGCAAAGTCGTCGTCGATCCCGGTCTCTCCGTCTTTGCTTCCGAACAGTTGCGCCTGAAACGTGCGAGTAGCGAACGCCCATCTATGAAGGGCCGTTCCGCCGACTCCAAGCGGGTTTTCCAGGCTCTGATCCGGGCCTGCGCCAAAGCCGTCAATCGAAATGGTGAAGCTTTCTACACGCAGTTTGGTCATTGGTTGTTTCTTCCGTTGGAGTGTTCCGGCAAGCGCCTTCTGAGTTGCCTAACGGCGCGTTGTCCATCATATCCACAGGTGTTTTAGGCGCAAGCGCAAAGTGAACTTGCTCCGGCGTTTGATATGCCAACGCCTGAGGCGGGCGCGCGCCACCCTCTCGCGCAGGGAGAATATCTTTTAGGCGGCGAAACGCGAACGCGCGAAAGAGACGATATCGGAGATGCCGACTGTTTTGATGACGCTGAGGCCTTTCCCCAACATCATGACGTCTTCGATGCGGCGATCGAGGAATTGCCATGTGTCGGCGTGGTCGCGCGATTTGTCATTGAGCCAGAAAGACAGGGTGGATTTCATTACCACGACCAGCAGCAGGCGCTTGGTGTAGTAATTATAGTCGGTTGATGTGTCGCCTGCGGCTTTCCAGATTGCATCGGCGGCTTGCCATAGATGTTGCGTGGCTTTGCGGATGTTACGCGGGAGCAGCGACCAGATGAGAAGGCGGCGCATCGCTTCGTGATTTTCTTCGATCGCTTCGAGACGCGCGCGGACGGCGAAGGTGATTTTGTCGCGCGTGCGCAGCGTGGTGAAATTTCTTTTGCTTTTGATGCGCGAGTGCATCGCTTCATCGATTGAGTGGTGGAAGGCTTCGGCCACGTCTTCGATACCGTGGGGGAAAAGTTTGCGCGCTTGGGCGGGGGTGAGGTTGGATTTCTTTGCGCCGCGCGCGAAGGCGGTTGGGGTCCAGCCTTCTTGCGGGATGAGGGTGAGGATGGAGTGGAAAAGTTTTTGTTGTTTGGGTTTCATTTTTTTGCTGACCTGCGGGAAAATAGCTTCGAGTGTGGGATTAGCCTGATCGCCGACCCCTCCCCTCGCGGAAACCCAGCCTACCACACTTTGAAAGGTTCAGCTCCGCGCCTCCCTCAAGGGGAGGGGAACATCAGTGGTTTGGCGGGAAATGTGATTCTTTGCAATCCAAGAAGGTTGTAAGGGGTATAAAAGTAGGTAGCGGAGACTTGGAATTCGCTTTCTTCCGTCGATCTTCTCTTGTTCCGCATTCGCAACTAATTGATAAATATGCGCTTTTAGGGGGGTGAAGAAAAACTGTGCGTTCTTCGCTAACTTATTGCTCTAACTTATTGATTATGTTATCCACACCACTCTCGGTTAGCCGTTTGGCGGCGGCCGCGTAGTTTTTTTCGACCCTAAAATTATCAACTTTTACTCCCTGAGGAGGGATGCTTCGTGCAAGTTCTCGTTCGTGATAACAATGTCGATCAAGCGCTCCGCGCTCTGAAAAAGAAGTTACAACGCGAAGGCGTGTTTCGTGAAATGAAGCTGCGCCGTAATTATGAGAAGCCCAGCGAACGCAAGGCGCGCGAAAAGTCCGAGTCCGTACGTCGCCAGCGCAAGGTCGAGCGCAAGCGCAAGGAACGCGAAGGCTTCTGAGAAGGGATTGGGGTTTGGGGTTCGGGGTTCGGGAAGAAATATTCCTGCCCCTAATTCTTTCCTGAACCCTGAACCCTGAACCCTAGCCCCGCTTTCCAATGCCCGATCTTTCCATCATCCTTCCTTTTCATAACGAGTCTGCCGGTATCCGGGGCTTGTTTCATCAGTTGCATCCTGTTTTGGGACAGCTTGACCTCGATTACGAAATCATCTGCGTTGACGACGGCAGCACCGACAATACGTTCGATGCGCTGGTTCATGCGCGCCAATTCGATCACCGTTTGAAAATCGTGCGGCTTGCGCGCAACTTCGGCAAGGAAACCGCTTTGACTTGCGGGTTGCAACTGGCCAAGGGCGATGCCGCCATTACGATGGATAGCGATTTGCAGCATCCGCCGGAAGTTATTCCCGATCTTATCAAGAAATGGCGCGAAGGGTTTGAGATGATTTATGCCACGCGCATCGATCGTCGCACCGAGAGCAGGACGCGCCGCATGTTCTCGCATGCTTTCTATGCCGTGTTTCGCAAGATTGCCGATATTCAGATGCCGGACGGCGCGGGCGATTTTTGTTTGCTCGACCGCAAGGTTATCAATGCCATCAATTCCCTGCCTGAGCGCAATCGCTTTATGAAGGGGCTGACGGCGTGGGTTGGATTTAAGCAGGGGACCGTTCCTTTTGAAGTGGCGCCGCGCGTGAGCGGGGCGACGAGCTGGAATTTTTTCCGGCTTATGCGTTTTGCTTTCGATGGGCTGTCGGCGTTCAGCACCCTGCCCTTGCGGATATGGACATGGTGCGGCGTTTTGGTTTCGTTGGCCGCGATGGCTTATGGGCTTTATCTGATTTTGGATACGATTCTCTTCGGCAACAACGTTCCCGGCTATGCTTCGATTATGGTCGGCATTTTGTTTTTGGGCGGGTTGCAGTTGCTGAGCCTTGGCGTGATGGGCGAATATATGGCGCGCATTTTCACCGAAGTAAAAGCGCGGCCTTTGTATTTTGTTACCGAACGCGTGGGATTTGAATGACTATTTCCGTTCCCAAGCGTCGCGTTCTTATCACCAATGATGACGGGTTTGACGCGCCGGGTATTGCCGCGCTGATCGATGCCGCGCAGAAAATCGCCGATGAGATTTGGGTTGTTGCGCCGCAGCTGGACCAAAGCGGTATGGGGCAAAGCGTGACGCTGAACAATCCGTTGCGCTGCGTTCCGCGCGGTGAAAAGCAATGGGCTGTTTCGGGGACGCCCGCGGATTGCGTGATTATGGCGACTTCGCATCTGATGAGGGAAAATCCGCCGGAGCTGATTTTGTCCGGCGTTAATGCCGGGAGCAATACAGGCGACGACATTAATCTATCGGGAACTTTGGGCGCGGCTTTTACGGGATTGCTGATGGGCGTGCCTTCGATTGGCATTAGCCTTGATTGCGCTTCGCGGAAAATGGCGCGCTGGGATACGGCGCGCGCGATTTTGCCGGATATTCTCGCCAACTTTTTGCATGAGGGTTGGGACAAGAACCATTGTCTTTCGATCAATTTGCCTGATGTGGAAGCGGACAAGGTCAAGGGCATTTCCTGGACGCATCCGGCGCATAAGACCATTCCTTCTTTTCAGGTCGAGCAGCGCGAAGATTTGCGCGAAAAAGATTATTACTGGCTTTATCCCAATCAGGATGACACTTATTCCGATCAGGGTAGCGATGTTGCCGCGCTGGAGCGTGGGCAGGTTTCCGTTACCGCTTTAACGCTGGACCGCAGCGTGGCCGTTATCACGGCTCCTTACGGCAAAAAAACCGCGAACGATGAGTGAAGAGCGGCTGGCAACCGATTTGTATGTCAGCGCGCATATTCGTATAGCCGCGCGCGAGGGCGTGCCGATAACAGTTGTGCGGCGCGGGGATCCTTCGAGTGGGTCGCTTATTCTGAAAATCAATCTGCTTAATCGGACGGCGCGTGTTTTGATCGAGGCGCGGTATGATGAGAACCGCGTTTGGACTCCGGCGACGCAGACGGACCCGATGCCGGAGATTGATGCCGATGCCTATATGGCGCGGCAGGCGGAAGTTGATCCGGATGCGTGGCTGATTGAGATTGAGGACAGGCAGGGAAGGGTTTGGTTTCCGGGGAAGGTTGTGGCGTTGTAGCGTCCCTTGTCATTCCCGTCCCCGCTTTCGCGAGGACAGGCTACAGCGGGAATCCAGCGCCGCGCGTCTGCGCGGCTATGAGCATCCTTCACTGCGCATATTCGTCCGATAAATTACGCCATTCTGGATTGTTCTTTTCGATTAGCTCTATTTTCCAATCACGATTCCATTTCTTCAGCATTTTTTCACGTGCGATTGCATCTTCGATATTATCGTGAACCTCGCAATACACCAAGTGAGTGATGCTATAGCGTTTGGTAAACCCTTCGACGATCTTGTTCTTGTGGTGGGAAATACGCTGATTGAGGTCGCTGGTCACGCCGATATATAAAGTGCCGTTGCGGTCACTCGCCAAAATATAAACGTAGCCTTGCTTGGGCATTCTTAGCGCCTTATATGCTCGCTATCGCTCGCGCTGGATTCCCGCTTTCGCGGGAATGACAATGACGGGTTGTTTTTTAGATATGTATTGGTCTTCCATCTACCGCTAGGGCGGCTTCCTTGACGCATTCGTTGAGGGTGGGGTGGGCGTGGCAGGTGCGGGCGACGTCTTCGCTGCTGGCGCCGAATTCTATGGCCATTGCGAGTTCGGCGATGATTGTGCCGGCGTCGGCGCCTACGATGTGCGCGCCGAGGACTTTATCGGTGGTGGCGTCGGCGAGGATTTTGACGAAGCCTTCGGTTTCATTCATTGCGCGGGCGCGGCCGTTGGCGGAGAAGGGGAATTTGCCGATCTTGTATTGGACGTTGGCTTTTTTGAGTTCTTCTTCGCTTTTGCCGACGGATGCGGCTTCGGGCCATGTGTAGACGACGCCGGGGATGGCGTCGTAATTGATGTGGCCGGATTGGCCTGCCATGATTTCGGCGCAGACTACGCCTTCGTCTTCGGCTTTGTGGGCCAACATTGGGCCGGTGATGACGTCGCCGATGGCGTAGATGCCGGGGATGTTGGTTTGGAAGTGATTGTCGACTGCCACGCGTTTGCGTTCATCGAGTTTGACGCCAACTGTTTCCAGCCCCAGACCTTCGGTATAAGGGCGGCGGCCTACGGCGACGAGGACGATCTCGGCTTGCAGTTTTTCTGCGCCACCACCTGCGGCTTGTTCTACGACCAGCGATACTTGCGCACCCTCAACGACGGCGGAGGTGACTTTGGACGACAGCTTGAATTTCATGCCTTGTTTATCGAGGGTTTTTTGCATGATTTTCGAGACTTCGCCATCCATCGTCGGCAGGATGCGGTCGACGAATTCGACGACTGTGACTTGCGTGCCGAGGCGTTGCCAGACCGAGCCGAGTTCGAGGCCGATGACGCCGCCGCCGATCACCACCATTGTTTTGGGAACGGGCGACAGGGAGAGAGCACCGGTCGATGTCACGATGCGCTTTTCATCGACTGTGATGCCGGGGAGCGGCATGCTTTCGGAGCCGGTGGCGATGAGGATGTTTTTGGTGGTGTAGCTTTGCGTGCCCGAAGCGCCTTCGACGGAGACTTTGCCGACGGCGGTGATTTTGCCCCTGCCCTTAAGCCAGTCTATTTTGTTTTTGCGGAAGAGATATTCGATGCCCGACGTGTTGGCTTTTACGACGGAATCTTTGTGGCCCATCATTGTCGGCAAGTCGAAGCCGACGCTGGCGACGCGGACGCCGTGCGCGGCCAGACCGTGCATCGTGTCGGCGTATTTTTCGGAACTGACGAGCAGGGCTTTGGACGGGATGCAGCCGACATTGAGGCAGGTGCCACCCAAGGTCGGGCTAAGTTCGACGCAGGCGGTTTTCATGCCCAATTGCGCGGCGCGAATGGCGGCGACATAGCCGCCGGGGCCGGAACCGATAACGATGAGGTCATATTGCGTGTCAGCCATGGGAAGAACCTTGAAGGGGACGGGTTGAGATGAATTATGGCGCGAATTTAGGCGCGGCGGAGGCGAATGGCAATGAGTTAGAGATTTTTTTCGATGTCATGCGTGGGAAGGCGGGGCATGGACAAATAGGGAACGATCGGCAAGGCGCGGAAATTGCAGGCAAAGCCCGAATTAAAGGCGAATCCCTTGGCGCGCGGGGTAGATTTTATTTATCACGTCGGGGTTGCGGGTTAGATCTTTGCTGAAATATTCGACGGATTGCAGGACGCGGCTGACGATGTGTGTGGAGAGTTCATTGTGGCTGAAGTCGCCGTCTTTCGCGCAGCGGCGGAGAAGGCTGTAGACGACTTCGGGTTCTTCGAGGAAGCGGTTAAAAAGTTTTTCCCGCCTCCGGTTCGTGGGGCGTTTGCCGTTTTCTTTTGTTATAATATGGCCGCATATTTCCTTGGTGGCGATGTTGACGGCCTGTAGAGGGGGTGGGGTTTTTCCTGCCTCGAAAGCTTCCAGCGCCGGGGCTATCTGATAACTATAGTCGTTTGTCAGCATGCTTGTGTAGCGCGTCATGAGATCTTGCCGGAGATGTTTTCGAGGATTGATGCGCAGCGCCGGCAGCTGATCGCGGAGAAGGGCGCGCGCAAATAAATCCGCGTCGACTTCCTCGTGATATTCCCCGCTAAGGCTGCGGTCGCTAACGTAGACCTGGATGATATGCCGCATCTCATGCGCGCCCATGACAAACTTGCAGATTCGCATATTGGGAAATCTTGTTATCCGATGCTTGGGCAGGTCTGTGCAAAAAGACCAGAATTCTTCCGGCGTTTGACGGCGCGGATCCAGAATGACGAATGCCCTGGATTTCAGCATGGGTCCGGAAGAAGCAAAATGATCTTGTACGCTGACTCCGAAAGCTTTTGGCACGACGACCCAGCGGTCGCGGAATTCTTCGTCTTTCGAACGCAGGAGATATCTTTGATTTATATCGCATGGATTCCAGGCCCCCGACGCATCGGTGTGGATGTGGGAAATGTTTATCCGCTCCTCATCGCCACAACAAAAGGCGGATTCAATTTCGCCAAAGCGAGCTTCTCTTATGATAGCTTTGGAGAAATCCATTTTTTTGAGATACCGCGTGCCTGCTGCGTTGCGTTCGCGGCGTTCTTTTTTACGAAGGTGGAAGTATTTTCTTAGCTCCTTCGAATGAGGGAAATCGTCGTGATAGGCGACGCAAACCGGGATACCTGTGTAGGCGGACATGTCTTCGCCGGTCAGGCCGTAGCGAAGATGATCTTCGGTGAGGATGAAGGGGATGTTTTGCGGCTTCATTACAAGCCCTGACGGGCGGGATAGATTTTTCTTACGATATCCGGATTGCGGGTTAGGCCGGGGCTGAAATGTTCGACGCCGCTTAAAATCTGGTTTGCGATATGGGCAGAGAGTGAATCCGGGATAAACATTTCCGCCTGCACGCAGCGGCGGCGCAGGCCGTAAATAACTTCGGGTTCGGTTTTGGCGCGCTTCCGTATATTTACTCGTTCTTCTGCCGTAAGGAAACTTCTTCCCTTTTCCAGCTTCCCGATGCGGTCGCACAAATCGTTCATGACCGCGTTAAGAACGGCGGGGGTCGGCGGCTGGTTGCCTTTTTCGCAGGCTTCGATCGCGGGCGCGATCTGGTGATCCGGGTCGGAGATCATGAAAAGGGCATAATCCGCAAGAAGAGACATGTGAAGATCTTCTCGCGGGGATATTTCCAGGGACGCGGCCTGATTTTTGACATCGGCGCGACCGGACAATTCGGCATCGAGTTCGTTGCAATACTGAGGTTTGCTGTAATCGGCGATCTGTTTCAGATGCCTGCCTTCATGCCGAATGCCGATCAACATATCTACCCTTATGTCGGGCGCATTCCTGATGCACGATACTGGTAGCCCCGTGCGCACGGCCCAGAATATATTCGGCGCTTCGTCGGGAGATTCCGTGATTACCATGGCTTTGAATTTGACCGTAGGCGAAGAAAAACATTCTTCGATGCTGCTATCCGGCAGTTTTGGAATCACGACCCAGCGGTCGCGGGAATTTCGATATGTTCCTGCGGGCAGAAGATGGAAACGGTTGATTTCGAGCGGATTCCACCATTCGGCGCCTTCGGGCTGCAGGCAGGAAAAATCCACAAAATATGTGCGAGAATGGGCCGCGTGCCCTCTTTCTTCGGCAATTTCGCCGGCCTTGGGAAGAAAATCGCCAAGACCTTCTTTTGTCAGGTAGGAAGCGACATCTTCTTTGCGCTGATTGCGTTTGCCTTCGGAGAGAGAGCCGTTTTTTCTTAATTCCTGCGAATGGAGAAATTTATCGTGACCGATGGCGGCAACGGGGATGCCTGCTTCAGCGGTCATTTCCGCACTGGTCAGACCGTAACGGAGATGGTCCGGAGTTAGAATAAGAGCGCGGTTTTGCGTTTTCATAAAACACTGTTTTTTTAAAGTCGCATCCTTAGCTATGGGAATAGCCTAGCTGAAAAAAGGGAAAGGGCTAGAAATTTGATGTGTACAAAACAAGAACATCCATGTAGGATGCCGGTATGGCCAAACCTTCTTCACATTTTGCCTGTCAAAGCTGCGGCGCTTCGTTTCCTAAATGGGCGGGGCGGTGCGAGGCTTGCGGGAATTGGAATAGTTTGGTGGAGGAGGTTACGAATGCGGGGCCTCCGAAAGGGTTAAACGACGCCAAAAACCGGGCTAAATCGGCGCGGATTGATTTTGTGCCGTTGAAGAGCGAGGACGACCGGGAGATTCCGCGCCGATTGTCGCATATGGGCGAATTCGACCGCGTGCTGGGCGGGGGGATGGTTTCGGGGTCGGCCACTTTGGTGGGCGGCGATCCGGGGATTGGAAAATCGACCATTCTTTTGCAGGTCGTGTGCAAATTGGCGGCGAAGCACAAGGTTGCTTATATTTCGGGCGAAGAGGCGATTGATCAAGTACGGTTGCGCGCGGCGCGGCTGGGGTTGGCGGATGCGCCTTGTTTGCTCGCGAGCGAGACTTCGGTGCGGGATATTGTGGCTGCGGTCGATACAAAAGACGCGCCGGATATTTTGATTATCGATTCCATTCAGACGATGTATGTCGATACGCTCGACAGCGCGCCGGGGACTGTGGCGCAGGTGAGGACATCGGCGCAGGAGCTGATCCGCGTGGCCAAGAAACGTAATATTTCGCTTATTCTGGTTGGGCATGTGACCAAAGACGGCACGATTGCGGGGCCACGCGTGTTGGAACATATGGTGGATACGGTTTTGTATCTGGAGGGCGACCGGGGGCATCAGTTTCGCGTGTTGCGCGGGGTGAAAAACCGCTTTGGGCCGACGGATGAGATCGGCGTTTTTGAGATGACGGATAAGGGGTTGATGGAGGTTTCTAATCCTTCCGCCCTGTTCCTTGCCGACAGGCGCGATGATATGTCGGGCGCGGCGGTGTTTGCGGGGCTGGAGGGAACGCGGCCTGTGCTGGTGGAAATTCAGGCTTTGGTGGCACCTGCTGCTTATGGGACGCCGCGACGCGCGGTTGTGGGGTGGGATAGCGGGCGGTTGGCGATGATTTTGGCGGTGCTGGAGGCGCGGTGTGGCGTCGCTTTTGGCAATAACGATGTTTATTTGAATGTTGCGGGCGGGTTTCGGATTACCGAACCGGCTGCCGATTTAGCGGTGGCGGCGGCGTTACTGTCTTCGTTGACGGGGGAGCCGTTGCCGGCTTCTTGTGTGGCGTTTGGGGAGATTGGGTTATCGGGGGAAGTGCGGCATGTGAGCCAACCGGATTTGCGGTTGAAAGAGGCGGTAAAGCTGGGCTTTACGCAGGCGATTACGCCGCAGAATGACAAGGCGCGGAAATCGGGCGCGGCGCCGATGTTGCGGACGACCGAGATACGGCAATTGAGCGAGTTGTTGCCGTTGTTTCAGGCGGAGCCGGAGGTGAAGCGGGCGTAAGGCTGGCCAAGCGTCGGATTTAGGTTGTCATCTCGTTGGGTCCTCTACGTCTGAGCGCTGGGACTTCGGGATATTCCGGGGTGAATTTGAATTCTGACCATGCCGCTTGCCGAGCGTTTGCTGTCCATTGATAGCGCAGCTTATCGTCACTTCTCAGCTGGACAGAGGTTTCGGAAATGATGAGATGCGGTTTTTCGATTATCTTTATTGCAGCTTTTGCTGTGGCGACGAGGACCAGCCCCAACGCCGTTGAAGCCGAAAGAATTGTCAGGGGATGAGATGCCGCCCATACAGCCGCATCGCAAACATAGGGGACAGTTTTGACTGCGATGACGCCGAGGCCTAGCAATATTCCGGCTCCCCGAGCGCCCGATGCTATTTCTCCATAGGTTGCGGCGACGGCGTTCCGGCTGCCGGATGACGACCGGCGAGGTTCCGCAAAGAATGTCAGCGCATTTTTGAAATTTTTGCGTGATTGGATTGTTTGTGCAGCGGCATGGAGTTGATTGATCAATTGTTCCGTTTGCTCTGCGCTCAGAAGGTTCGGCTTGGTTGTTTCCTGAATGGCGCATTCACGTTCTGAGACGAGATTGTCGTACATTTTTTTAGCCCATGCCTCCGGAATTTCTAACCGCTCGAAGTTTCCGGTGGCGGGATCTTTTTTAAATACGGGCATCGCTATCCCCGAAATTGTTTTAATTGCAAATATCGCAAAGGTTCTGTTCAACCTATGACAATTTCCAAGATTGGAGCAATCTGATTTTTTACTTTCACAGGCATCGGGCACAGCTTGGGTGGCCCCAGCGGGACCAACCTATTCGAATTTATAGCTGGAGGCCGCTATTGACCCTTTTTTATCGAGAATGATGGGGTTTTTCATGCGGTTAACGGCCTTCGGCAAATTGCTTAAAACAAGCAATGAAACGATTAACTTTGGCCATATTTGTGGTAGATAGTGGCGTCTTCACAGAACGGGCGGGTTATGGAACCTCATAGCGCATTTAATACCCTCGATTACATCGTCATTGGCGTTGTTTTATTGTCGGGTTTATTGGCTTTGATACGCGGCTTGATGCGCGAAATCTTTTCGCTTATCGCCTGGGTGGGGGCTTATTTCGCGGCCGTGAAATATTATCCGCTGGTCTTGCCTATGGTGCATCACCATATCAAGCACGACAAGACCGCCGAATGGGTGGCGATGGCGGGTGTTTTTGTCATCGCGCTGATTCTTTTGATGATTTTTGGCTTCTTTGTTTGCGGATTGGTCAGGGGGAAGGCTTTGACCTCTATCGACCGCTCGCTGGGGTTTATTTACGGGCTGGTGCGCGGCGCTTTGGTGGTAAGCCTTCTTTATATGGTTGTCGTTATAGTGTTCTGGCCGGATATCGATACGCTACCCGCGACGAAGCCAGCGGATACCGCGCAAAAGACGGAAGCGGAACAGCAGCAACAGGACAAGGACCATACCGCGCCTCCCGATTTGCTGTTGGAGGCCAAGACGCGCCCTGCCCTCGCTTATGGCGCAAGCGTGTTGAAGAATATTATTCCGAAAGAGATGCTCGACAAGACGCTTAAGGATGTCGAGCAGCAGAAAACGGACGCGGAAGAAAGAGCAAAAGCCGAAGCCGACAAAGCGGCGAGGCAGCAAATGCTGAACACACTTTCGACGCCTGCACCGCCTTCCTCCTCGCATTCGCTTGAAGGCGGCGGGCAGCCGAGCAATCAGGGAACCAAGCCATGACATTTTCGACCAATCCTTTTGATGACGACAAGCTGAAAGAGGAATGCGGCATTTTCGGTATTATCGGCAAAGACTCTGCCGCCGCGATGACCGCTTTGGGATTGCATGCGCTTCAGCATCGTGGGCAGGAAGCCGCGGGTATCGTTTGCCATGACGGGGAAGTGTTCAACGCGCATCATGCGCTGGGGCATGTCGGGGAAAATTTCAATGCCGACAGCGTTGTGGCGCGGCTGGTGGGAAGTTCGGCGATCGGGCATACGCGTTATGCGACGACGGGCGAGACTGCGTTGCGCAATGTGCAGCCTTTGTTTGCCGATTTCGATTTCGGCGGTTTTGCCATTGCCCATAACGGCAATCTGACCAATGCAATGCAGTTGCGCAAGCAACTGGTCAAGCGCGGCTGTTTGTTCCGCTCGACGACGGATACCGAAGTTATCATTCATATGATGGCGATTGCGCGCGCGGGCAGCCCTGTTGACCGTTTGATTGAATCGCTGCGCCAGATCGAGGGCGCTTATTCGCTCGTGTGCCTTGCCAAGGATATGATTATCGGCGTGCGCGATCCGTACGGCGTGCGTCCGCTGGTATTGGGCAAGATTGATGATGCTTATGTGCTGGCGAGCGAGACTTGCGCTTTGGATATCATCGGCGCGGACTATGTGCGCGATATCGAGCCGGGCGAGTTGGTGATTATCGACAAGAACGGCGTGCAATCGTTGCGCCCGTTTGGCGCGGCGCCGCATAAATTCTGTATTTTCGAATATATCTATTTCGCGCGTCCGGATTCTTCGCTTGAAGGGCGTTCGGTCTATGAGATGCGCAAGAATATCGGCATTGAGCTGGCGCGCGAGTCGACCATTGATGCCGATATCGTTGTTCCGGTGCCGGATTCGGGCGTGCCTTCGGCGATTGGGTATGCGGAAGAGAGCAAGATTCCGTTCGAGCTGGGGATTATTCGTAATCACTATGTCGGGCGCACGTTTATTCAGCCGACAGATCGTATTCGCCATTTGGGCGTTAAGCTGAAGCATAATGCCAATCGGCGGTTTATCGAAGGCAAGAGCATCATTTTGGTCGATGACTCGATTGTGCGCGGGACGACTTCGGTCAAGATTGTCGAGATGCTGCGCAGCGCGGGGGCGCGCGAGGTGCATATGCGGATTTCGAGCCCGCCGACTGCGCATAGCTGTTTTTATGGCGTTGATACGCCCGAGGTGGAGAAATTGCTGGCGCATAATTATACGGTCGATGAGATGTGCAAATTCATCGGCGCGGATAGTCTGGCGTTTATTTCGCTCGACGGGCTTTATCGCGCGATGGGCGAGACCAAGCGTAATGCAGCTGAACCGCAATTCTGTGATGCTTGTTTCAGCGGCGATTATCCTATTCGGCTGACGGATTCGACTTCGCCGGAGCCGCAGGCCGGGGTTTCGTTGCTGGCGCGCGGGAACAGGTAACAACGGTTTTTGCGGAAATACCACCCCCATCCCGGCCCTCCCCCATCGAGGGGGAGGGAGAAGAAATCATCCGAACCGAATAACGCGCATTACACTGGATAAGTAAGAGAACTCTTGCCGCGCGGACGCGCGGCGCTGGATTCCCGCCTACGCGGGAATGACGGGAATGGGGCACGCTGGTGTTCGATTTTACGGTTGCGGGCGGGCGTGATATAAATCCGCGTCGCACTGAATCCCAGAGGAGTTCTAAATGAAAATCGCCATCATCACCGGTGGAAGCCGTGGCTTGGGCAAGAGCATGGCTTTGCATATTGCCGACAAGGGCAATGATGTGATCCTGACGTACAATAGCAAGAAGGATGAGGCCGAGAAGGTTGTCGCGCAGATTGAGCATTTGGGGCAGAAGGCCGTTGCGCTGGCTCTGGATGTTTCCGACAGCGCGTCGTTCGACGGGTTTGCCGATAGCGTCAAAAAGAATTTGAAGGGGAAGTGGGGGCGCGACGATTTTGATTTTCTGGTCAACAATGCGGGCATTGGCCTTCATACGCCGATTGGCGGCACGAGCGAAGATCAGTTCGATTTGCTGATGAAGATTCATCTGAAGGGGCCGTATTTTCTGACGCAGAAATTGCTGCCTTTGATGAAAGACGGCGGGCGCATTGTGAATGTTTCATCGGGGCTGACGCGGTTCGCGTTGCCGGGCTATGCCGTTTATGCGGCGATGAAAGGCGGTGTCGAAGTGATGACGCGCTATATGGCGAAAGAGCTGGGTGCGCGCGGGATTGCTGTGAATACTGTTGCGCCCGGGGCGATTGAAACCGATTTCGGCGGCGGCGCGGTGCGCGACAATAAGGATATGAACAAGATGATCGCTTCGGGCACCGCGTTGGGGCGTGTGGGATTGCCGGATGATATCGGCGGGGTTGTGGCGTCGTTGCTGAGCGAGGATAATCGCTGGGTTAACGGGCAGCGGATTGAGGTTTCGGGTGGGGTGTTTTTGTGAGGGGTAAATTGCCAAGAAGTGTTTATGCACCCCTCCCCTAGCCCCTCCCTCAAGGGGAGGGAAACGAGAGTGTTCTGCGGCGTAATATTTTCTTGGAGATTTTATACGGCGGCTTGGAGTTTGGCGGCGACGAGGGCTTTTTGCGCCTGGAGGGCGGCCATGTCGACGTCGAAGGCGCAGGCGATTTTTTCGGCGATGTCTTTGGCTTGTTCTTCGAGCTTGGCGCGGTTGAGGTTGGCGACCGGCGTTGCTTCGTCGGCCAGCACCGTGCAGCGGGTTTGCGTGACTTCGGCGAAACCGCCGGCGACGAAGATGCGGTCGGAAGCTGTGGTGGTGTTATCGGCGAACACTTCGATGACGCCCGCTTTCACGGTCGTGATCATCGGCGCGTGACCGGGGAGGACGCCGTAGTCGCCTTCGCCGCCGGGAACGGTGACCATGGCGACCGGCTTGCTGAATTGCAGCTTTTCGGGAGAGACGAGTTCGAAGATGAAAGTATCAGTCATTCGTGGGGTTCCTTGATCCTGTTGCCAGCTTTCTTAGCCTATTCACGGTGTTTCTGACAACCTCTTTCACGGGGTGGGGGTTGGAGGATTTCATGAATTCCTGCAAGGACTTAACTTCTCTGTCGAGAAGCATCGAGCCGCGCCAGGTTTCGAAACTGATCAGGCTTTCGGGGAGCGGCAGGCCGTCTTCAGCCACGGGTTAGTTTCCTTATGGTTGTGGAAAGTCTTTTTGTGACAGGCTCTGGGGAGGCGGAATATCTTTCAGTGAATTCTTTGAGGGTTCCATGGAAGAGACAACCGACGCCTTCGATGCCGAAATGGTTGAAAAGCGCTACGCGGCCATTCAACATTGGCGCGCCGTCAGTGTGGAGGCGGGCTATGGTCGGCCCCCTGTCGGTATAGAGGCCGATTTTTGCCGAGTTGAGGCGGACGCCGTCTACATGCCTTTCATAATAGATGCCGTCGGCGCGTTTGCAGGCGTAGTGGTAGCCCATTGCGGCGAGGATATCGGTAATGGATTGCATGAGGTCGCGGCGTTCTTCGGGGCTGGGCGTGCTCATGGGGCGTATCCTATCTCGGGGAACTGGGGCGCGGCAGGTTGTTGCGGCGCACGGGGCAGCGTGTCGAATATGTCTTCGATTATGCTGTCTTGTTCGCTGTTTTGGATACGGAGGATGAGTTCCTTGAGGGGGAGAGATTTCGGCAGCGTCAGGCCTTGCGGCGTGATGTCAAGCTGGACGGCCAGGTGGTTTTCGATATTTTGTTTGTCACCTTTGCCGGAATAGACGATGCCGACGATATTGAGATTGCCATTATCGCGGTTTTTGAAAGCATCGCCGATGCTGCAGGTTAGTTCTTCTTTGGTGGTTTTTTTATATTCCCGAAGGACTGCTTCGGCGATTGTGGTGCCGACATGTTGGAAGTGGTGTTTTTCAAGGATTTCCACGACATCCTGGAGCTGTGAGGTCATTTCGGCGACGGCTTTTGGGTGACGCCGCCTTATGGGGTGGTGCGTGAGTTTTTCGGCGAGGTCGGAAAAGAAAGTTGCGATCGGCATGAATGGCTCTTTCTATATAAATTTATCCTGCAGTAATTTTTTGCTCTTGGGTCGGCGGTTTTCGCGAAGGGACATATGGGATTGTTTCAAAGAAAGTAACGATATTGAAATGGGGGTCATCAAGTTGGGCGGCGATGTCCTTGAGGGGGACGGATTTAAGGGGAACGGTTTTGAGCGTTGAGATGTTTGCCAATTGATCGGGGTGAACGTCGAGCTGAACGACATAGTGGCGGCTGATATCGTTGAAATCGATCGAGCTGAAAGGTCCGTCTTTTTTCTTGCCGTCGCTTTTGCAGACGAGGCCGATGACGCTCAGATTGCCGGTATCTTTGCTTTTGATAAAATCAACGCCGCTGACGGGCTCGCGTTTACCGGCTGCAGACGCGTAAAAGGCGCATTCGGCGATATGGCCGCTGGAAAAAGAGAAATTGTCGTTTTGCAGGAGATTGATGATTTTTAAAATGACCATATCGGGTGTGGGATCGGGCGCGAACTCTGGAATTGGCGCGGTTATGGAGACCGGCACGGGCGCGGGTTGTTTCTGACGCAAGCCGAATTTGCGGGCCAAGGCGGAAAATGGTGAGAGGATGTTCATGGGATAATCCTTATTTACAAAATTAAGCGGTTCGTTTTAAAAATTCGTCGAAATAAAATTTTTGGATTCTTTTCTAACCGTGGCTGGGCGTTTGGGTGCGGGCCGCGAGCAAGGGGGTGCGGGGGCGCGCGGCGAAGATTTCTTCGACGGTTTTGGTTTTTGTTAGGGCGAGGAAATCGGTGAGGGGGATGTATTTGAGAGATTGCAATAAGCCGTATTTGCTTATATCGACCTGAACGACGAAATGGTTTTCGGGATCGTATCGGTTGTTTATGCCAACCGGGGAGACGATGTTGAAAACTCCGTTGTCTTTTGTTTTGTACAAATCGTCGTAGCAGGCCACCTGGCCTCTTCTATTCGCCACATAGTGGAAAAAGGCATTCATGGCGTGGTTCGTTAGAGAAGGTTTGAAGCCTTGATCTTGCAAAAGATTGATAGCGCTCGTAACGAGTGAAAATGGGTAATCCGGGTCGGCTGGTCTTGCGGCTGTGGGAATGGGGGTGACGACCCGTGGCGGGACGGCACCGTACCTCAAACGGGGAGTGATTTCGCTGGCGAGTTCGGAGAAGGATGTGATGCTCTTCATGAGGTAATCCTTGTTTGAAAATTTGTCGAAATAAGATTTTTTGAACTTATCCTACACGGGGCTGGGTGGTTGGGCGTGGGCGGCGGTAAGGTGACGCGAGGCGAAGATTTTTTCGACGTCGGCTTCGGGCGCGGCCATGGCTTTGAGGAAAGCGTCGAAGGACATGGTTTTGAGCGCGGAGTAATGAACCGGGCCGCATCCCGCGGTGACGTCGAAACTGACGACGGATTCCGGGGCCAGGTTTTGCTGATGCGTTCTGCCTCTGAGATAGACAAGGTTGAGAGTGCCGTTTTCGTTTTCCTTGCCGAACGGCCAGCGGCGGCGCGCTTCGTTGGCGGGCAAGCCGAATTGGGCGAAGGCTTCTTCGACATAGTGACATTCGGCGAAATCGTAGCCGCTTTTTCTCATTTTTCGGAGGGCGACGCCCAAAGCGTGCTTGTCTTCGCGCGAGAGGGTTTTGGCGATGAATTGTTCGGCGTCGAAGTTGGGCTTGTGGGATTTGCGCACGAAATGCCTATAGCTCACCGAACGTCCTTGGGATTTGTAGGCACCTGTTTTGGCATCGACATCGACCT
>Ga0207007_1061_pt1 | contig 28209 bp, 25 predicted proteins | sample Alteio_BWMinCont_85_FD_153487 | JGI IMG/M metagenome (GOLD analysis project Ga0207007, IMG submission 153487) | Enriched cells from forest soil in Barre Woods Harvard Forest LTER site, Petersham, Massachusetts, United States -... | ecosystem: Environmental > Terrestrial > Soil > Temperate forest >...
TTTCTTTGTCACATCCAACTCCCTGGACTCTGCTCTGCGCCGCAGCCATCCCCGTTCGACAAACGCGTCCAGCATCGCCACTGCCAAGGGTCCGGCAAAGTGATCCCGCCGTTCAGACCAGTCAACGCAGCCATACAATATTCGCCTGTCGGTTAAGACGGGTGCGTCTTGAAGCAGCAAGCCAAGCCGCTTTAATTCAGCAACGCCTGTTGCGGTCAGCGGGTAAGCGTGACCACCATCGTCGGCTTTGCAGACCCAGCCACGCTGCACGAAGGACTGACAAAGTCGCACACCAAGCTGTCCCGCCAAATGGCCGTAGCAGCTTCTTGCGTGGCGCAAATCACGCATGGCCGGCGCTTGCCAGCGACTGGTTTCAGGTAATGCGCCATCTGCAACCACAAGTAACGCTTCCAACGCATGTGCCACATTTCCATCCGCGAGCATGAAGTAACGATGCCGACCTTGGGCGCGTACTCGTATCAGACATTCGTCAACCAGCAATTTCAGATGCTGAGAGGCTGTGGATGCACCGACGCCTGCATGCACGGCCAAATCCGTCGCTGTGTAGTATCGCCCATCAAGCAAACGGGACAGCATCAACGCGCGGGTTGGGTCGCCAATGGCTGCCGCAACGCGGGCGAATCGCGGTTGTGCGCGGCTCATGCTACGACGTCCATCATCTGCGCCGGGATACCAAGCGTACCGTCGACAACCTGGACGAAGCTGCGCTCTTCTTTCAGGATAAATTTTCTTTCTTGGGCAAATGCAAAATTGTTGCGTGCGTGCGGATCCGTTTTAAGACGAGCGCGATAAGTCTCGTAAGCGGCAAGTGAGCCAAATGCGATCAGGCCCCATGCCACATAGTTCGTGCCTTCATGCGGCAAAAAATAGCCGACCAGATGTCCTCCGCACCGGGGAATAATCTTGCCCCAATTTTTTGCATACTCGTTGAAGTCATCGCGTTGGAACGGATCGATTTCGTATCGGATAAAACAGGTAATCATCGTGTGTACCTCGCGTTGTTGAGTGGACAGACAAGATAACGTGGTGTGACTGCGTAATGCTTCGGTATGGAACAAAGTATCTATGCGCCGCAGGTTGTCAAAAATTTAAACGTAAACCTGGTTCATTCATTAGCGAAGAATAAAATTCAAACGAGGAATCAAATTGCTTAACGCCGGTGGTTACATGAGAAATCATATTTTTTTTTGCTTTATTTTGAAATCAGATTTTATTACTACTCGGATGCACTTTAGATTAATTTGGAATTGCGGATGAGATTATCAATGCGATGTCGGCTAGCTGGCAGTCAAGTGAGATTGAAGTTTTTTGTGACGGGATGCAGCGTGCCCACACTCGCCGGTCAGGGTTCTACATTGCTGCCGTTCAAACTTCAATTCGTAGAGTCGACTTACTGATCATCGTTGGTGTTATTGCTGGCTGCAACATAAGTCTGTGCTGCGGATGTTGCTTCTCGCACTTGATCGGGTGTCAGCTGATTTGTAATATTGGCTACAAGAGGATTTGAAAGTGGCAAATTGTGAATTTGAAAGTAGGCAATCTCTAAAGTCGCAGCCATCTGTAGATTTTGCTGCACTCCTTCGCCATTTTTGTAAATGCGTGCCAGATCTAACATAGCATTTTGATTGCCTTGTGCGGCGGCCTGATTTAGGTAGCCAACTGCTTGCTCGTACCATTCTTTAACATGGGGGTTCGTCGTATCGGGAATCAGTGGTCCGCTAACCACCCAATCAGGTGGGGTGTTAATGAAAAGAGCCTGAGCATCTGCAACGCCCCCCTTCGCCGCTTGAGCGATGTACTTTAAAAGTTCATTGCGATTTCCGTTAAAACCATCACAGAGTTTTTGAGCCTTTTGCCCATCTACTTCGTTCAACCATCCTTCTCCTTTTGTACTTTGCGCTCGTTCGTTGCTTTTCAACGTATCACATATCAATTCCGCTTGGTATATCTGAAAGGCTGCTTTGGGATCTCCCTTATCGGCCGCGTCGTAATACTCTTTCACGTACTGGACAACTGTTTTACCGTCTAAATTCAGGCCAAAAATTTTCCATTCATCACCAGATGTCGTTTTTATTTTAGCTGACTGTGACGCACTAGTCACATTAGAGAACCTTGTACTCCACGTTTTTTTCGATTGCCTGGTGTTTAACGCTTGATTCGAGGCATCATCACTAGTTCTTATACATAGACCCAAGGTGATGACGCCAGCGAGCACAGCGCTTGAAATTGCTATGGTCACGATTGATTTTCGATTCATTGCTACCACTCCGTTATACGAATTTTAAAATGCAGAAGTCGCACGATTTTGTGTGTTTGGATTGTAATTGGCAAGCCTGTAAGTTATTAATACTTCCTTTGTAGTTTGCTGCTGGATGAGTTAAATATGGCATGTAGCCGCATATTATTTAGGCCCTCTATCTTTCAAATAAATTGAATGCCATTAAATCTGTCGGTATATTCCACACTCGGTCAATGGCAGCTTCGGTTCAGGAAGACTCAGTAATTCCCATAGCCTGACTGACTGCTGCTCGGCGCATCGCTGACCGATACAACTGAAGGACGATAATTTAAAAACTTTTAAAAGCAATTTATTGTTTTTACTCGATCTCTGCCGCGTACAGCCCGCCGTTTAAATATTCTGACTGCCCCCTATTTCTGCGCATTGCAGTCAAATCATTGCGGCGGCTTACCTTTGCTTGACCACACTACTGACAGTATCTTCCAGCTGCCATCCACCGACTTCATCAACTGCCAGACTTCAACGCCATGATTGAGAGTGACGCTATCTATAGCCTCAGCAGGCCAAGAGGATGTAAACAGGATCTTGGACTTAAGGTCAGCGTATTTCGCATTACGACTAACAATCCTGCAAAAGATCTTCCAATAGCTGCGGATCGAGCGGCTTGTGCAGCAACTTAAATCCGCTGGCAGATGCCTCCCGGATACCATCCGGTGACGTGTCGCCGGTAATGATGGCCGCCGGCACCTGCCGATGCAGGACCGAGATGACGGAACGAATGACATCTGCACCGTTCACTTCATCACCCAATTGATAATCCGCCAGAATCACATCAATGACTTCAAAATGGGTATCAGCTGCCTGCAACGCCTGCTCCTGCGTTGCGGCAGAAATCACGATATGGCCCCACGCCGAAAGTAATACGCTGATTGCCTCGCGCACCGCAGGTTCGTCGTCAACGATCAGTACCGTCTTGCTGCGTCGGGGTTGCCCGGCTGGCAGCGCGGATTTGTCTTCAAGCGGTGATCCGCTGGCAGTCGCAAGCGGTACCGTAATCGAAAATCGTGATCCCTTGCCGAAGACTGATTTCACATCAAGGCGTGCGCCCAGCAAGTGTGCGGAACGTCGCACGATAGCCAGACCCAGTCCCAAACCCATTTCATGGTTGCGGGCGGAATTACCGACCTGATAAAACTCGTCAAAGATCTTGTCCAGTTGATCCGCTGCGACGCCGATACCGGTATCCCACACCTGAATCTCCACTTTATCGCCGCGATTTTCACCCTGCTTATCACCGCGTAATCGGCAAGCAACCAGAATGCCTCCGAAGTCCGTGTACCTCACAGCATTGGCAATTAGATTCGACAGTATCTGATGCAGCAGTGTCGTATCGGCATACACCCAGACCTCATGCGGACAACTTATTCTTAACGCGATGCCTTTGTCTAAAGCCGGGCCGGAAAAACTGTTGCGCAGAACTTCCAGCTCATGGTTCAACGAGAAGATCTGCCTGTTCACCTCCACCGCGCCGGAATCAAAACGCGATACATCCAGCACGCCGTTGAGCAGTCGTCCGAGGCCCGACAACGCACTCTTTTGCTGAATCGCGATATGCGCTATCTCGTCCCTGTCGAGTTCCGGGCGTTTGATGATGGCCTGCAAAGCCGCAATAAATAAACCCAGTGCGTGTACCGGCTGACGCAAATCATGGCTGGCGGCTGCCAGGAAGCGGGATTTGGCCAATACGGCCGATTCGGCGATGTCTTTTTGCACGGTGAGCGCCTCGACCAGTTCAATATTCTGAAAGCGCAACCGCAATGATCCGATCAGCAAATGATTGACATAGATGGCAGCCATGATGACCATGGGCGCGAACATGGCGATAGACAGCATGGCGGAATAAAAAACGGTTTTTTGAATCGCAATAATACAAAACGCAGAAAGCGAGAAAGGCAAAAAGGTGCACAGAAATGCCGGTATATAAGTGGCAAATCCGACCGCCGTGCTTAATCCGAGTATGACCACCGCGCACATAAATGCAAATTGCTGGATTAGCGCGCCATGCGGAAAATAAAAATACATGGCGGTACTCCAGGTCGCGCTGGCAATGCAGCCTTGAATACATAGGTAACGAAAGAGATTGTGTGCCCGTTGTGCTGTGTACTCCACGCGACGGTAGTTCAGCGAAGTATGGATAGCGTGAGCTTCCTGAAGGACGAAGATACTGACAAGAATAACAAGGTAATAAAATGGAACGACACTCGAAAACACCCAGGCAGTCGTTACGCCACCGATCAGATTGACGACCATCATTTTTGGAAAAATGATATTGGCATACTGTGCCCGTTCAGCGAGCATGGCATCTTCGATTAACACTGTGTTCTTTCCAATATTGTGAATTGTTTATGAAAGTTGGAACGCAATGAGTAGGTTAAAAAATCATTGCATGAATAGTAGTGGCAAGTATCGCAGAAAAGTTGCTTTGCTTTTGATTTCTCTTACAATTCACCGTGTAAGTAAAGTAGACTGCGAAGCAAGCTGCAAGGCAGGCTGTGATTCAGTCTGCAGCGCAGATTGCAAAACAAATAGAAGCCGGCAGCATTGAACTCGGCACGATTAAAATCTTTCTAATTTATTCATATCATGGCAACTCGGGCACCATCGCCGATAGAACTCGGCACGACCCAATCTCGCGGAAACGACATCGACAAAAAAATCAAGGTCATGCTGGCCGAAGATCACGCTCTGGTGCGCGAAGGCTTAAAGCTGCTGATTCGGGCCGAACCGGGCTACGAAGTCATCGCAGAAACTGCCGACGGTGCAGCGGTCGAACAGCTGGTGCGCGAAGTCAACCCCGAGTTGCTCCTGCTGGACCTTGATTTGCCGGGCGCACGTGGAAACGAGATCGCACTGCGCCTCAAGTCGCAATGCGCGTCGGTCAAGATCATTATCCTGACCGGCAGCCTCAATCCGGAATCTTTGCGCCAGGCATTAGCGACCGGTGTCGATGGCTATGTCATCAAGCATGAAGAGACCAGCGAATTACTGCGTGCGATGCAGGCGGTCATCGCCGGTAAGCAATATGTCAGCAAAGGCATAGCCGACATGTTTGATGCCAACCGTGCTGGTCACAACACACAATCTGCGGGGGCAATCACACCGCGCGAGCGCGAAATCTTAGGATTGATAGCCAGCGGCGCGACCAATCAGGAAATTTCCGAAAGACTGTTTTTGAGTGTGTTGACAGTGCGTACGCACCGTCGCAATCTGATGGAAAAATTAAACCTGCGCAATGGCGCTGAAATTACCGCCTACGCCGTTAAATACGGTCATTTCCACACAACCTGACCGGCTTTTGGCGAACAGCCAAACCTGTCATCAGCACCCATCGCACCCACCTCTCGTTTCACCTCACCGCGTTACGGCTAACCGACTCTATTCCGCAGCACCAGTCAAAATACCGCTCAAAATACTGCGAATGCAGTATGGGCAATCGAACACGCTTTATTTACCATCCATTTAGCTGTGACGTATTTTGGGATGCCGGTTCGCTTGTCTTTGGAAAAAATGATGTGGTGTCGAGATAAAACTATTCTGCTTTTAGTCATGCTTGCCGCGTTGCTGACAGCATGCAGAAGTGACGGTGGCGCACGATCAGGCGCTCCTGCCAGCGCAGCCGCTCCCACCATACTCAACGGCGTTGCCAGCAAAGGGCTGCTTAACGGGGCCAGCGTGTGCGCCTATTCGATAACCGCTGATGGTACAAAGGGAGCGCAAATCGGCAATTGCACAGCGAGCGACGCCTTCGGCAACTACAGTCTCAATCTCGGCACCTATAGCGGCCCTGTGCTCGCTGTTGCTACCGGCGGTACCTACGTCAATGAGGCGACCGGCGCAACTAATCCGCTGACTTTGCCGCTGACCAGCATGCTTCTCAATGCGGCTGCCGGCGCTAACAGTTTGGCGATCACTGCACTGACCGAACTGGCCTATCTACATGCCAGCGTACTTCCCGGCGGGCTGACTACCGTCAATATGCAGCAGGCCATTAGCGCCGTACAAAACAATTTCGGCGTGCCTGACATCATGGGCACGATGCCGGTGTATGCGCTGGACCTGCCGGACGATGCAACATCTGCACAACTCAACTACACACTGGCGTTGGCCACGTTTTCGCAATTCATGCACGCGCAACCTGACGGATCTACGCTGGAGAGCACTTTACACATACTGGAGAATTGTCTTGCGGCCCCGACCACCGGCTGCGGCGCAGGTGCTGCCAGCGTCGGCACATTGTTGAACAATGGACTGCACACATTCATTGCGCATCACTCTGCCTACAAAAACCTGACAGGCTCAACGGGACGGGTGGTATTTTTTGGCAAGGTGACGATACTGCCGGCAGAAGGGGCCGCCGGCACCACCGGATATGCGGGTCCCGGCATTAGCTGGGTCGATTCCGTCGCATCATCCGTGCAGGCGGAATCGAATACCGGATATGTGTCAGATGACAGTTCACATATGGTCGCCATCACGTTGCCAGCCTCACCCAATGTCGGCGATATCATTCAGGTCAACGGTCGCGGATCGGGTGGTTGGGTGATAAAAGGTCAGAATGACCGGCAAGTGATCGTTCCACAAGACATACTCACTATTCCTGATCCTCCAACCGCGACAAAGATCATCGGGCGGCAGCACGATGCCATCGAGCTCCAATATATCGGTGACAATCACTTTTCGGTATTGAACTTTGTGGGAGATCTTGAGCTGGTGTTGAGTCCGAATAATACTAATTCTGGCTCGCTCCCCGCATGGTCGCCGAGCCTCGGAGCGACCGGCAGTAACACGCTCTTCAAGCCTGGAGACGGCAGCGCGCTCTCGAGTGTCAACACCGACAAAAACGCTCCGACATGCGTCCTGTAAGAATCCGTGCTTTTTAAATAGTTATTTAACAGGCCGTATCTCCGTACCCGCCCCCATCGTAACGTGCAGCATACGGCAGATTTTTTTAACTTTGGCGGTATGCCAGATTCCTTTCGGTATCACAACTGCAGCGCGATCCTGCATCGTAATCACACGCAGTCCATTCGGCTCGTCCAGATGCAATTCCAACTCACCGGATAACAGATAAACATATTCATCCGCAACCGGATGCATCTCCCAGGTTTTCCAGTCTTCGGAAAATTCGTATTCGGAGATCAACCAGCCGCGACCGTATTTTTCGATTTCCTTGCGCGGCAAAGACCAGAATTCATTGCCGCCTGCTACCGGCGTCGCTACGCCGTCAGCGTCCAGATGCACATAAATTTGGTCGGGAAAAGAAGGAGTTAGTTTCATTGCGGTCACCTTATGCCACATTCGCATTATTGAATGTTCATCCAATACAACAAGGTTTTAACAAAAAAGACACACAAACGACATTTTTATTGCCACACAGAAACTGATATGGCAAGATTACTATTCAGTTTCATTACGATAACAACATTTATTTAAAAATTCAGCAACTTAGGCCGTATTATTGATAAATTAATTTAACTATATATCGTCAACTGAAATTGTTATAAGAAATTAATTCTCTTAAATCAAAGCGCCTTGGGCCTGAAATGCATAAGCCCTGTGTTCTCTGATTCTAAACGCAACTTTCTCAACGCTACTTTGAATTGAACACACTATGTCTTTTCTTAAGTCAGAGCCATCCAACGTGCTGCCCTGGAAAGTATTGATAGTTGATGATGAGCCGGATATCCACAATGTGACCAAGCTGACGTTGAGTCGCTTCCGTTTAGATAATCGCCCCCTCGCGTTTTTTCAGGCATTCAGCGGACAGCAGGCTAAAGAGATACTCAGCACCGAAACAGACATCGCGCTCGTCTATCTGGATGTCGTCATGGAAACCGATGGCGCCGGGCTCGAAGTCGCGCGCTGGATGCGCCAGGATTTGCAGAATAACTTCACCCGTATCGTATTGAGAACCGGCCAGCCCGGACAGGCGCCTGAAGAAAGTGTGATCTTTGAATACGACATCAACGACTACAAAGAAAAAACCGAGTTAGACCGTAAAAAATTATTCACCACAACCTTCGCCGCACTGCGCGCTTATCGCGACATTATGGCGGTGGAAGATTCACGTCGATTCCAGGCAACCTATCGTGCCGGTCTGGAACGGGTGATTGAAGCTTCCAGTTTTATTTTCAAACAGCGCAATTTGCACGACTTCGCCGATGGGCTGTTGCAGCAGGTGGTCGCTTTATTGCAGTTGGAAAAAAGCATGCTGGTGCGTCTGCGCGGCGAGTCAGGTATTTCGGGTGAAAAGAAATACGAAGTGCTGGCCAAAATCGGCGATCTGCAAAACAACGATCAGATTTTTACACCTGAATTACTGGCACAGCTTAACGAAACCTGCGTCAATCGCATCTCGCATTTGTATGGCGATACTTACGTCGGCTACTTCCCTAACAGTAGCGGAAAAACTTCGCTGCTGATACTGCAGGGAGTCAACAACGTATCGGATATCGACACCAAATTGCTGGAGATATTTTCATCAGGTGTGGCGATTGCCTTCGATAATATTTTATTGAATCAGGAGATCACAGATACGCAGGGTGAGTTGATTATGCGTCTCGGTGATGTGGTCGAATCGCGCTCGCATGAAGCCGGCAATCATGTGCGTCGCATGGCGGAGGTGTGTTATCTGATTGCGATGGAATCCGGCATGGGAAAAGATCAGGCCACCATACTCAGGCAGGCTGCTCCTATGCACGACATCGGCAAAATCGCGACGCCGGATTCCGTGCTGCTCAAGCCTGGCAAACTGGATATGGATGAGTGGGAAGTGATGAAGCTGCATCCCGGGGTAGGACACTCGATACTCGACGGTTCGTCGCGTCCGATTCTGCGCGCCGCAGCAACAATCGCGCATCAGCATCATGAAAAATACGACGGCAGCGGTTATCCGCAAGGATTGAAAGGCGATGAAATCCATCCATTTGCGCGCATTGTTGCAGTTGCCGATGTGTTCGACGCATTGATCCAGAAGCGCTGCTACAAACCCGCCTGGCCTTTGGATGAAGTGATGACGCATTTAAAAGAAGTGGGTGGCACTCATCTTGATCCGAATTTTGTTGATATCCTCATCAATAACATCGACAAAGCGATCGCTATTAATGATTTTTATCCTGGCTAGGCTACATTAGATCAATACCGTAGAAGCCGCACGACGACAGGGGAATTTAACCTGATACTGCAAGCCGGCACCGGGTGAGCTGGTGGCTTTAATTGTTCCGGCCAATGGACCGGTGACAAGGTTATACACGATATGGGTACCAAGGCCACTGCCGCCCTGGCCGCGCTTGGTGGTAAAAAACGGCTCGAACAATTTCTCGAGCGCGTCGGCCTCCATCCCCATCCCGTCATCCGCAAAAGTCATATAAGCCATATTGTCGACTACTTTTGCATCGATATTGATATGCCCTTTGTTGCGATCTTCAAATCCGTGGATCAGCGAGTTGGTCAGCATATTCGTCATCACTTGCGACAGTGCGCCCGGGTAGGTTTTCATGATGATCCCATCGGGACAATCTACTTTGACGATGATTTTTTTTCCTTTGAATTTGGGCTGAAGAGAAAATAAAATCTCATCCAGATACGCGCGCAAATCGAATTCCCGTATGCTTTCTGAAGATTGATCCACCGCTACCTGTTTAAAGCTTCTGACCAGATTCGCGCCGCGTTGGCTGTTGGTGGTCATGATGCGCAAAGACTGATCAAAAATATCGACGAATTCGACCAGTCCTTCTTTGGTCAGCTGTTCTTCATCCAGCTGTTTTTTCAACAGCGCCAGTTCTTCCACCATATGACTGGTGGCGGTAACACAAATTCCCAGCGGCGTATTGATTTCATGCGCAACACCGGCTACCAGGCTCCCCAATGACGCCAATTTTTCCTGACTGACCAATTCCGCCTGCGCGGAGCGCAAGGTCTCCAGAGTCTGATTCAACACTTCATTTTGCTGCTCTAATTTAATTTTGGTGCTATGGATATCTTCGTCGGCGCGAATTCTGGCTAACGCCGCCGCGACATGGCTGGCCACGAAAGCAATCAGATCCAGATCCGCCTGGGTATAGATCAGATCCGGCGAATAACTTTGAATAATGATGACGCCGTATAACCTGTCGTCGACCAGCAAAGGTGCACCCATCCAGCTATAGCTGGCGATTTTACCCAGCACTTTAATTTCATTGTGCGCGATGAGTTCATCCAGCCTGGTGCGATTAATTAATTGCGCCTGCTTTTTTTTCACAACGTAGGAGGTGATGCCGGCGCCCATCGGAAAGCGTCTGATATCGTTATTCTGATTTACTTCGTCGATAAAATATTCAATCGTAAATTCTTCCGATTTTTCGTGATACAAGGCGACCATGAAATTCGGCACGCTGATAAGCTGACTGATAATGTCATGCAGTCGCATAAACTTTTTATCGTTTTCAGATGCGATCGCCGACAGTTCGGCAATCTGGTACAGCACACGCTGCAAGGTTTCCGCTTTGCGACGCTCTTCAATTTCGCGCTCCAGCATCGCGGTACGCTCACTCACCGCCTGCTCAAGCCGGTCGACGCTGATTAAACTTTGCAGCGCAACCGATACGTGAGACGCAATCAGTCCGAACAGGCCCTGATCTTCTATCGAATACATGTACTTCTTGTTATAACTTTGAATGACCATGGCGCCTAGCGGGCGACGCTGATGATCCAGCAAGGGATATCCCATCCAGTGTTCGGCGCGCGAACCACTGCCCCATTCTTTCTGCTCGCGTTCACGTGCTTCATCTTCTTCAGCGGTTAGCACGAATGGTTGGCAATTCAGAATGACCCATGCGGTGGGCGATTCTTCGGGAGAGGCGAGTTTGAAGTCTATGGTCGGATCTTTCGGGCCGTCCAGTTCATCGACCTGATACACAAATCGAATACTGTTATGGGACTGATCAAACAACGCCACATAAAAATTGGCCGCATACATGATGCGGCCTATGGTCTGATGCACGGATCTGAGAAACGTCACGACGTCGCTGCACGACGCAGAAATTTTGCTGATTTCTAAAACTACTTTTTGTACTTCTTCGAGTCGTTGTAGGCGAGATAACATGTAAACGCTAACTCCAGAGTAGTGGTATTGTTTCCCAACAGCATGATTAGAAGCATATAGCGAGCTACCTGGAATGTCTATGCAAAACCGGCGGCAAATTCACAAAACATCCTGCAACACATTCAGCCTGTTAGTCGGACTCGACCCGGACTCAGGCTGCGCTCAGTTTTCTCTGTCGCTCTTCGCGAGGAGTAATGCCGAATTGCGCTCCGAATGCGGTAGAAAAATGCGCGCCGGATGAAAATCCGCACATCAGTCCAATCTGAACGATAGAACTGTTTGATTCCAACAACAACTGACGTGCTTTTTTAAGACGCAGCTCCAGATAGTAGCGCGATGGCATGGTGCCCAGATACTGCTTGAACTGGCGCTCCAACTGGCGCCGTGAGAGTCCGACCAGCTGTGCAATATCGTCAGTGCTCAAGGTCTCTTCAATATTACTTTCCATCAGAGTGACCGCTTCGCTCAACTGCGGTTGCAATGCCCCGAAGCGGGTTTGCAATGCAATGCGCTGGCGTTCGTCACCGCTGCGCACCCGTTCCACGCACAGCGCCTCCATGATTTGCGCCTGCAGGTCGGCACCGAACAGCGCATGAATTAATGTCAGCGAAAAATCGATGCTGGCGGTGCCGCCGCAGCAGGTCAGGCAGCGATTGTCGAGCTCAAATAAATTGGGAACCAGTATGGCCTGCTCGGCATCTTCGTTCACGTCGGCATAGACAGCCCAAGGCAATGCAGAACGAATTCTGGACAGCTTACCCGAGCAGGCCAGCCACAACACCGCCGTACCGACTCCGCCCCAGAAACGCGCCTGCTGACAGAGCTGCGCCAATTTCCTGATCTCATCAAGATCAGGTGCCGCTGGATTGGCCATAGCGGTATCGTCAGCAACCAGCAGCGCCAGATGAACATGTTGATTGATGGTCACACCGCGCTCTGCGATCTGATCAAATCTGGACACGCGATGCAAAATAAGTTCGAAGCGCTCCGCACCCACAGACCGCTCCGCCAGTCGCAGAGGTGCGACCAGGCCGGCCAGATTTAAACCGCCCGCAATATCTGCATCGTCTGCATCGACATCATTTCCAACATGTAGTATCGCGATTCGTATCGGTGCTTCACGACTTGCCAATGCTGAAAATGACGTCATTATTTACCAAACTTTTTTAGGCTAACTGGAACGGTAACTTACGCAATCGCTTGCCGGTTATTTTGGCAATCGCGTTGGCGTAAGCGGGGGCTAACGGTGGAAATCCAGGTTCGCCCATACCGGTGGGAGGATCATTGGACGGTACGATGGAGACCTTCACGGTCGGCATATCAGACATTCTTGCGACAATGTAGTCGTTGAAGTTTTGCTGTTCAACCGCACCGTCTTTAAACGTGATCGCCGCGCCGGGTAATGTCGATCCCAGTGCCATCAATGCCGCTCCCTGCACCTGCGCTTCGACCGTGAGCGGATTGACCACCTGATTGCAATGCACGGCAGCCCAGACCCGATGCAATTTCGGAACATTTTTAGTGACGCTGGCATCAACCACATACGCCACCACGCTATCAAACGATTCATGCAGCGCTACGCCAAACGCATGTCCTTTGGGTAATTTGGTTTTGCCATAACCGGAAATCTGCACCGCCAGATCCAGTGCGGCGATGTGGCGCGGATGATCCGCACCCAACAGTTTTTTACGATACGCGACCGGATCACTGCCAGCCACATGCGCCGCTTCGTCGATCAAGGTCTCCATCACAAATGCGGTATGGGTATTGCCTACCGAGCGCCACCACAGCACCGAAGCATTAGCCTGAGTATTGTGCACGGAGATCTTATTGGGGATGTCGTAAGCGCCATCCAGTCCTTCGATCATGGTGTCATCGACACCGTCTTTGACCATCATTTTTTCAAACGGCGTTCCGGACGTGATGGACTGACCGACCACAGTATGGTCCCATGCCAAAATTTTGCCCTGCTTGTCAAATCCGATTTCAACCCGATGCACATGCGCAGGACGATAATAACCGCCTTTGATATCGTCTTCGCGGCTCCACATCACCTTGAGCGGACCAGACTTGCCCAGTTCACGATAAGTCTTGGCGATGTGCGTTGCTTCGACGATGTAGTCCGAAGTAGGCACCGCACGTCGTCCAAATCCACCACCTGCCATCATGGTATGTAAAGTGACCTGTTCCGGTTTCAAACCGGAGGTGCGCGCAATGGCAGCATGGTCGAAGGTCTGGAACTGACTACCGGCCCACACCGTGCAGGCGTCATCGCGCAGGTCGACCACGCAATTCAGGGTTTCCATCGGCGCATGCGCCAAATAGGGAAATTCGTATTCGGCGCTAATTTTTTTGGCAGCATTCGCCAGCGCCGACATGTCCCCTTTTTTGGCAACGGTACCCGGAGTTTTAGCCAGCTCTTTATAGGCAGCCAATTGCTTGATCGAGTCCAGCTTTTCAACGTTATCGAGATTCCACTTCACAACCAGTACGTCTCGGGCCTGTTTCGCCGGCCAATAGCCGTTCGCGACTATCGCTACGCCGGAACCGCCTCGGTCGGTTGCGATTTTAAATACGTCATGCACACCTTTGATTGCCAATGCCGGAGCAGCATCAAAGCTTGCCACGGTAGCGCCAAATACGGGTGGCCTGGCGACCAGCACCACTTTCGTATCGGACGGTTTGAAATCGATCCCGAACTGTTGTGCACCGCTGGATTTTGCCTGCGCATCGATACGCAGGGTGGGCTTGCCGATGATGTTGAATTGAGCCGGCTTTTTCAGCGCTACCGAGTCAGGCACAGGCAGCTGCATCGCACTTTCAGCCAGAGAGCCAAAGCTGGCTTTGTAACCCAACGGGCCGATGACCATACTGTTTTCAGCATGGCATTCGGGGACAGTGACCTGCCATTGTTTGGCCGCAGCAGCAATTAACATCGCGCGCGCTGCAGCACCGATTTCACGGTACTGAATATAAGAATTTTTTACGGTCGACGATCCACCCGTCATCTGTATGCCAAACACCGGATCGGCGAAAATCGCAGCAGCCGGTGCCAATTCAAAACGCATTTGCGACCAGTCTGCGTCCAGCTCTTCCGCTATCAGCATAGGCAGACTTGTGGAGACGCCTTGCCCGAATTCCAGCCGGTTAATCGCCACGGTAATCGTATTGTCTGGCGCAATGCGCAAAAACGCATTCGGTGTTATCGGTTTTTTCGGGTCAGCGGCGCGCGCCATTTTATTCGCGCCCGGCACAAAGAATCCAAGTACCAGACCGCCACCGACTACACCGGCGGCTTTTAGAAATCCGCGCCGGGACAGATCGGCACCGACGTTATGTATTCCATTCATCCAATCGTTACGCATAGCGACTCCCTGAATTAGGCCAAATGGTTAGCTGCATCTTTAATTGCTTCACGTATGCGCTGATAAGTCCCGCAGCGGCAAATATTGCCGCTCATCGCCGCATCGATATCCGCATCGCTGGGTTTGTGATTCGTTTTTAGCAACGCCGTCGCGCTCATCACCTGTCCGCTTTGGCAATAGCCGCATTGCGGCACATCGTGCTTAACCCAGGCGACCTGGATTGCCTTGCCTACCTTGTCCATTTCCATGGCTTCTATCGTAGTGATTTTTTGACCGGCCACAATACTGGAGATGGGCGTGATGCAGGATCGTATCGGCTGGCCGTCCAGATGTACCGTGCATGCGCCACACAAGGCTGCGCCGCAGCCAAACTTGGTTCCGGTCATATTCAGCGTATCACGCAATGCCCATAAAATCGGCGTGGATGGATCGAGATCCAGCTGTTTGTCCTGACCGTTGATGTTTAGTGTAGTTTGAAATTGCGTCATGAAATCCCCCTGTGATTTTGCTGCGGACGAACCGAAGATATTCAACTGCGATGAAACCGCCAATTCTACTCTTCCGATGAACTATTTACATCCCGGCCAATTTTCGTAAAACCAGCGCCGTGGCGTGCATCCCGAAGGTTGCCGTCACTACCATGGCAGAACCAAACCCGGCACAATTCAAACCCGTAATACCATCTGCGTCTGTGGTGGTTAAACTCACTTCGTCTACGGCACAACTGGCATCAGGAAACTTCAAAGGCTCCATCGAAAAAACGGCATCGATGCCGAATTTATTCTTGACCCCGCGCGGGAAGCCGTAATTCTGACGCAGGCGTTTTCTGACCAGTGACAATAGCGGCTCCTGCTCGGTGCGGCATAAATCACGGATTTCAATTTTGCCCGGATCAATCTGTCCCCCGGCACCGCCTATCGTCACTACCGGAATCTGTTCTGCACGACAAAATGCCAGCAAGGCAGTTTTGGCTTTAACGCTATCGATTGCATCGATCACATAATCAAAACCGGGTGCTTTGATCAATTCAGCCAGATTTTCAGGGGTCACGAAATCCTCGACCTGAATCACTTCACACAATGGATTAATTTCGGCGATGCGTTCGGCCAGCGCGGCAATTTTGGCTTTACCGAGTGTGCTGCTTAGCGCCTGTATCTGCCGGTTGATATTCGATTCCGCGACATTATCCAGATCGATCAGGGTCAGTTTGCCTATCGCGCTACGTGCCAGCGCTTCCACTATCCAGGAGCCGACTCCGCCGACGCCGACTACGCAAACGTGCGCGGCCTGAAATCTGACCAATCCCTGTGCGCCGTATAACCTGGCAATACCGCCGAAACGACGCTCAAAATCCATGGAATCCATATGCAATGCTTTAGAATAGTGGGAAAAGCGCTATTTTATCGGACTTATCAAGGAACCAGCATGAGCATTGCCCACATCCGTACGGAATACCAACGCGCCAGCCTGTCAGAGCAGGACGTGGATGCAGATCCGCTTCAACAATTTCACACCTGGTTTAAAGAAGCGGTAAATGCAAAGGTGGAAGAAGTGAATGCCATGAGTCTGGCTACCGTCAACGCAAAAGGCCGGCCTTCTTCGCGGATCGTATTGCTTAAAGATATGGATCAGCGCGGATTTACCTGGTTTACCCATTATTCCAGCCGCAAAGGCGAAGAGTTGGCAACCCATCCATTTGGTGCGCTGCTATTTTTCTGGTCCGAGTTGGAACGTCAGGTACGCATTGAAGGCCGCGTCGAAAAAATCAGCGCGGAAGAAAGCGATGCCTATTTCAACAGCCGACCTGTCGCCAGCCGTCATGGCGCTTTAGCGTCGGATCAAAGCAAACCCATCGCCGACCGAAGTTTGCTGGAAGAACGCATCAGCACTGTCGCTGCGCAATATGGTGAACAAGTGCCGCGCCCGCTAACCTGGGGTGGCTATCGATTAATACCTGACTACTTCGAATTCTGGCAGGGCCGTCCGTCCCGTTTGCATGATCGTATCGTGTTTAACAAAAATGAGAATGGCATTTGGGAAAAGACTCGCCTGCAGCCATAAACCTGATCCCAGCTCATTTATGCAGGGATCAATTTCACAGCCAATCGCAGTCCCATAGCCTTTAATATCGCCGAAAAGCTGCTCAACGCCGGATTGCCAGTCGGTGACAGTGTTCGGTAAAGTTGGGTCGGATTTAAATGTGCTTTATCGGCAACTGCCTGTACTCCACCAAATGCTTTTGTCATTTGACGCAAAACAATCAGTAACTCTGCCTGATCGCCATCTTCAAGAATGCTGTTGATGACTTCCAGGGCAAACTCTGGATCATCCCGATATAGTTCAGCCATCGCTTCATCATGCGCTCTACTTTTCATGATCTAACCTCCTTTGCCAATCTTGCCAATATTCGCAAGCGCGAAGAATATCTGCTTCTTGCGTTCGCTTATCACCGCAACAAAGCAGCAATATGACCTGTTTACCGGCCATCGCGTAATACACGCGATATCCGGCACCTGCGTCGATACGCAATTCCCAAACACCGTCGCGGCAGAATTTATGATCACCAAAATTTCCCTGCTCTATACGCATAACACGCCGTACTATTGCGATTTTTGCAGTTTTATCTTTTAACTTTTTCAGCCAATCTGCGTACAAATCACGTTCATCGCGAGAGGTAAGGTAATGTTGGATTTCATACATATTGAATGTTCGTCTTTAAACGAATACAAGTCAAGGAGCAGTGCCGGCTAAAGTCGGCAATCACATTAAAGCAAGGCTGTTTTTTTAAATTAAGTGCTTTTTTACATTGTTAATTTTTACATATTATATGTGCAAAAATTACAACCACTGCTTATTGCCGCGTAAATTAAATTTAGCGTCTGCAAAGAACAAATGTTTTGATTTGTTGACATATGACCACACTAAACCCGCTAAAATACGCGCTACTTCATAAGCTGAAAGATTCGTGATGATAGGTCGTATCGCTGGGGTTTTATTAGAAAAAAATCCACCCCAAATTCTGATTGACTGCAACGGCGTAGGTTATGAAATCGATGTGCCGATGAGCACTTTTTACAACCTGCCCGGCCTGGGCGAAAAAGTCGTGTTGCATACCCATTTGACCGTGCGCGAAGATGCGCACATTCTGTTCGGTTTCAGCAATCATGAAGAACGCAGCACTTTTAAACAATTAATCAAAATCAGCGGCATCGGTGCCCGCACCGCATTATCGATATTGTCCGGCATGTCGGTGGCGGATCTGGCGCAGGCGATTACGCTGCAAGAAGCGGGTCGATTGGTCAAAGTACCAGGTATCGGCAAGAAAACCGCCGAACGTCTGCTGTTGGAACTCAAGGGAAAACTCGGTGCTGATTTAGTCCATGCAAACGGTGGCGTCAGCGTACCGGATAGTTCCAGTGATATTTTGAATGCCCTGATTGCGCTGGGTTATTCCGACAAGGAATCGCTGATGGCATTGAAGCTGTTGCCTAAAGATTGCGGTGTTTCAGACGGTATCAAGCTGGCGCTGAAGTCGCTTTCCAAATAGTTATTCCCGACATAATTCACATTAAGTAACCATGAGCATCCAGACCGATCAATTTGCCAATCCCAATCCGCGCATCATCACGGCCGAGCCTGTGTCAAAACAGGAAGAAGTGATCGAGCGCGCGCTGCGTCCCAAGCAGCTGGATGAGTATGTAGGTCAGGAAAAAATTCGCGCGCAGCTGGAGATTTTTATTGCTGCAGCAAGAATGCGCAAGGAGGCGCTGGATCACACATTGCTATTTGGCCCTCCGGGTTTAGGTAAAACCACGCTGGCGCATATTATCGCGCGCGAAATGGGTGTGAACTTGCGCCAGACTTCCGGCCCGGTGCTGGAGCGTCCGGGCGATCTGGCTGCGATACTGACTAATCTCGAAGCCAACGATGTGTTGTTCATCGATGAAATCCACCGGCTCTCGCCCGTCGTCGAAGAAATTCTGTATCCGGCACTGGAGGACTACCAGATCGATATCATGATCGGTGAAGGTCCTGCGGCACGCTCGGTGAAGCTGGATCTGCAACCGTTCACACTGGTTGGCGCGACTACCCGAGCCGGGATGTTAACCAATCCGCTACGCGACCGGTTCGGCATCGTGGCGCGTCTGGAATTTTATAACGCTGAAGAACTCACCAAAATCGTCACACGCTCTGCATCGTTGCTGAATGCGCCGATAGACGCCAAAGGCGCTTTCGAAATCGCCAAACGCGCACGCGGTACGCCGCGGATTGCGAATCGCCTGCTGCGCCGGGTGCGTGACTATGCCGAGGTCAAGCACGACGGCCAAATCGGATTGGCAGTAGCTGATGCAGCGCTGCAGATGCTGGACGTCGACAAACTCGGTTTTGATTTAATGGATAGAAAATTACTCGAAGCCGTGCTGTTCAAATTTGGCGGCGGACCGGTAGGTGTCGACAATCTGGCCGCAGCAATCGGCGAAGAGCGCGACACGATAGAAGATGTTCTGGAACCGTTTCTGATTCAGCAGGGATTTTTACAACGCACGCCGCGTGGCCGCATTGCCACGCCCAGCGCCTATCAGCATTTCGGAATTACGCCACCCTCATCGGGATTAATGAATGATTTATGGTCTAACCCAGCCTAATATGCTCACACTCGCTCAAGCCGATTTTTATGCGCAGCAGTTATTAACTGCGCGTGCGCAATCGACACTATGCAACCCATTCCCGGCGAACGCACAAATCAATCTGGATGATGCGTATTTCATCGCCCGACAAATTCAAGCCAAACGGATAGAAAACGGCGAGCAGTTAATCGGGCGCAAAATTGGCTTTGCCAATCACAGTTTATTAAAAAAATACGGCAAACTCGCGCCCATACACGGACTAATTTGGACTCCGTTATTTTCCAGCACCGTGCGCTATTTGGATCATTCATTTGGCGTACAAAGTTTGACAGGCGCAGTACAGCCGCGGATAGCGCCGGAAATTATTTTTAAACTCGGTAGCACGCCCAGCCCCGATGCAACACTGGATGAATTATCGGACTGCCTGGAATGGATGGCACATGGCATGGAGATCGTAGTGTGCCCTTTCCCGAACTGGGAATTCGATACCGCCGATGCTGTCGCTGCATTTGGATTTCATGGTGCACTGCTGATCGGTGAACCGCATCAGTTGGCGTCTACCACGCGTCATCATCTGGGTTCGATTTTAGCCAACACCTCGGTATCGCTATCGTGCGACAGCACGTTGCTGACAGCAGGATTCGGCAGCGACCTGCTGGAAAGTCCGCTACATGCGCTCTGGCACCTGCAACAGCTGCTGAAAATCCAGCCGGAATCGACCACTCTGCAGGCTGGGGATATTATCAGCACCGGCACCTGGACTGACCCGCAGGTCATTCATCCCGGACAAACCTGGAGCACGGCGTTTTCCGGTGCCAGTCTGGCGGGACTATCGATTAGTTTTGTGGATTAGTTTTGTGAGTGAGTTGCGTAACTCAGCAGGCTAACACCGTCAGGGAACGGACGTTCCCGTCGACGCACTCCAGATCGAAAACCAGTGCGCGCGAGTAAGCGTCAACTCGGTTGCGGCAACAGCCTCCTGCAATACACTCACGCGCCCCGAGCCGGTCAGCACCACCGGTTTGGACGGATGCTGCAACAACCACGCATAGACTATCGTCGCCGCGCTTACACCATAGTGAGCGGCGAGTTCATCCAGTGTATTGCGCAGCCGCTGTGCCCGTTCCGAACTCTCGGCAAACACCCGACCTCCTGCCAGCGCCGACCAGATCATCGGAGAGATTCGGTGTTGCTGGCATTGGTCTAACGTTCCATCATGCAGCGGGTCCAAAAACAGCGGCGACAGTTCAATCTGGTTGGTCACCAGCGGATGACGTGAGGCCAATAAATCAAATTGAGACGGCGTAAAATTCGACACGCCGAAATGACGCACTTTTCCGCTCGCATGCAGATGCTCGAATGCGGCCGCAATTTCGTCGGCCTGCATTAACGGATCGGGTCGATGGATCAACAGCAGATCGACATACTCGGTACGTAAATTGCGCAGTGAATTTTCCAGCGAGTTGATAATGTAGGCGCGGTCGGTGTTGTAGTAATTAATCGGCTGATTGAGGATAATGCCGCACTTCGTCACAATTTCAATGCGGTCGCGCAGACTGGGTGCTAAGGACAGCGCCTCTCCAAACGGCACCTCGCTCTGATAGATATCGGCGTGATCCAGCGTAGTGATGCCAAGATCTAACGCCTGCTGAATGAATGTCAACCGCTGCTGGGCGGTCAGTTGCCAGGAATTCAGGCGCCACATACCAAACGCTATACGTGAAAATTCCGGGCCGTTCGCACTGATCTGGATTCTTGAGTTAGGCATAAATAATCATCTAAAAAGTTGTGGGGGGTGGTGAATGGCGCAGACATACGCCGGTTCACAAAACAAGTAATTTTACTTAGACCACACAGTATATCTCTGGATTGAACTTAATAATTCCCTGTATCAGAATGCTGCCGCACCCGAATGGTCGTCAATATTGTTCAGGTGTTCGTGTGTATCGATAAAATGCGCGGCATCACAGGACCGGAATTTGACTTTCACTGCACAAAAATTCATACAAAGCCGTTGGCCATGGCTGGCTGCGTCTATTCTATTGACAGTCGGTCTATTTGTCACAACTACCTTAGGCTGGCTTTGGTATGTCGATCAACGCGACTCAGCCGAACGGGTATTGTCACTGGATCTGCTCAGTCTGGAGCGCAGCATCATCCAGAATCTGGATGAAAATCAGCAAAAGCTGAAAATCTGGTCGCGCAAGCTGCAGCACCCCAACTCCCGTAGCACCATAGAATTTCTGTCACTGTCCGACGGACTGATGGAAGAAAATCCGGCACTGGTCGCCATCGACTTTGTCGACCAAGATGGCCAGCGCGTGATGGGCCTGCCCACCTATGTCGACCGACCGGAACGACTTCCAGACGTCACCGACCCTTTGATTATTGACGCCATTCAACGCTGCCACGATATGAAAACTCCGGTGTACAGCAGAGTGATCGAACGATTTGCGCCGCTTTGGGTTCTGGCTGTTCCGGTCTCGGATGAGGCGGCCGAAGACGGCGTGGTCCTGGCCACCTACGATCTGGATCAACTGCTATCGTCACAAGTTCCGTGGTGGTTTGTGAAGCGGTATGACCTCTCCCTGATTGATCGCGACAACAATCAGTTATCGCCGCGCGACGGCAGTGTCGCCGGCGTTATCAGTGACGTCCATAAATTAAATTTTGGACCGGACAACAGCGGCCTGTCGTTGCATGCCAGTCCGCGTGCCGACGGCTACTCCAGACAAACCCTGCTCTGGCTATCGGCTGCCGTGATCGCACTCGGTGTTTTGATTATCTGGCTGCTGCAACTGCTGCAACGCTGGCTGCGTTTTCGTCAGGCGGCACAGGAAATGACCAGGCAACGCGACGAGCTACTACAGCAAACCGCCAGATTGTCCACACTGGCCGAATTTGCCACCGGCATAGCGCATGAACTCAATCAACCGCTGTATGCCGTCTCCAATTATTCGGCCGTCGCTTTGGCGCAGTTGGAAACACAGCCACTGGAGATAGCCAAAGTTCGCCACGCTATTCAGCGTGCAGGTGAAGAGGCGGTTCGCGCCGGGAAAATTATACAAAGCGTGCGCAGCCTGATCAAAAAAAGTCCTAGCACTGTCGCCAGATATAAACTCATCGATTTACTGACCGAGCCACTGCTGTTATTGAAGCCTTTATCGCAAAGGTTACAGTTGGGCATTAACGTTAATGTGCCGGATCGCGATATCATTCTCGTATGCGATGCGGTGATGATAGAGCAGGTAATTTTAAATCTGATCCGCAATGGATTAGAAGCCGTTGCCGAAGCCGGATGCAGTGCAAAGACCATCAACGGCATGCACGATGCGGTGACGATACAAACCGGACTTGATCAAGACTTCGTGGTTGTGTGCGTCTCTGATCGTGGCCCGGGAATAGCAGATCCCGACAAATTATTTCAACCGTTTTATACGACCAAAAAAGAAGGAATGGGAATGGGACTGGCAATATGTCGCACCGTAATCGAAAACCACGGTGGAAAATTATGGGCCGAAAATAATCCGGCAGGCGGTGCCAGTTTCTATTTCAAATTGCACTATCTGAAGTCCCCGAATGAAGTTCAACTAATTGACAATGAGGTTAACCATAAATGAATAGAGATGTGCTCCCCCCAGCCATACCGCACATCGCCATTATCGACGATGACGCATCGGTTCGCCATTCCACCGGAATGCTGCTCGAAACCAAATCCTACACATTTGCCGAATTCGAGCGAGCGACAGATTTTATTGAAACCGCCGTGCCCAGCGATTTTAGTTGCCTGATTATCGATATACGCATGCCCGATATGAGCGGCCTGGAGTTATACGACGAGTTAATTCAGCGTTCCACCAAGGAGCACACCTATTTGCCACCGGTGTTATTTATCAGCGGTCACGGCGATATTCCGATGGCAGTCAAAGTATTACATCAGGGTGCAGCGGACTTTCTGGAGAAGCCGGTTAACCATCGCTCTTTTATCGATGCCGTAGAAGCTACAGTCAGCAAAGACATTAAAAAGCGCGCCGTCTTTATGGCGCAATATCAGCTACGCGAGGAAATAGCGTCACTGACCTACCGGGAACGCGAGGTCCTGACCGAAATCGTGACCGGCTATTTAAGCAAGCAAATCGCCGAACGGCTTCATATCAGCACCAAAACCGTCGAGGCCCACCGCCTGCGCATCTGCCAGAAATTTAGCACCAGAACCAGTATGGAACTGGCTGCCAAGTTGCGCGATGTACCGTCGGAATATTGGATACTGGACAAAAATAGAAGCCCGAAAGTAAACAGACTGACATCAAATGACTAGGTAATGTTGCTGGCACGTTCAGGTAAATTCAGGGTTGTTGCGGTACGGCCGTATAATTAGATAATTCATTTATTGCGTTTATTTCGAATATTTCGTATTATTTTCGCGATTCATCCTAAAATCCAATCTCCCGAATGAATAATTCAAATGGCAATTTATTAATGAAACCAAGAGGAATAATTACCGAAATGTTGCGACTCAATCTAATCGGCAAAATTAACTCCGAAGGAAAGTCATGAACAATCGCGACTTACTTAACACTGTTCTGAATCCAAAAGAAGCCGAACTCGCAAAAACAGCGCAAAGATGTTTGATAGCGGCGTTAGACCATTCGAAGGCGGTAAATATTGCGATCATTGAAGACGGTGTCGAACAGCTCGGCGATGGAGCGCCGTTATTGCGACTTCCTCCCAAAGTTTTAAGGTTATTTGCCGACATGTTGGGCGCAATGGCACAAGGTCAACCGGTGGCTGTTTTACCGCAATCTATGGAAGTAACCACCCAACAGGCCGCGCATTTTTTAAACGTGTCCAGGCCGTATCTGATCAAATTACTTACTGAAAATAAAATCCCATATCATAAGCTTGGCAAACATCGTCGGATTCTTCTTGAAGATATATTGAAATATAAATCTGAACGAAGAGACGCTTCCCTGAAGTCCTTGCAAGAACTGACTGATCAGGCACAAGACTTAGATATGGGGTATTGATGGCTGGTTTTCGAACGTTTACTGCTGTGCTGGATGCCTGCGTTTTATATCCAGCTCCGTTACGAGATCTTCTGTTAAGTCTCGCAGTAGATGGCGTATATCGAGCTCGCTGGACTAATGAAATTCAGGATGAATGGATACGAAACGTACTGGTCACCAGACCGGATTTAAGCGAAGAAAAGTTGAGACGAACTCAACAGATAATGAACAGTGCGATTGAAGACTGTTTGATATTTGGCTATCAAAATTTCACAGATACTTTGCAGTTGCCCGATGAAAATGACAGACACGTACTGGCAGCGGCAATTGTTGGACATGCTGACGCTATAGTCACATTCAATTTAAAAGACTTCCCTGAATCAGCATTGTCAATTTTTGGAATTGAAGCCATTCACCCTGATGATTTTGTTATGCTTCAATATGATCTTAATTCAATCGGAGTATTAGCTGCTATCAAAGCGATGAGAGCACGACTGGTTAATCCATCAAAAACAGTAGCTGAATTTTTAGAAAAACTCGAAGCTCAAGGTTTGCCACAAACATGTCAGGAACTCAAAAACGCTGCTGACTTAATTTGACAGCAACTATTTCCTCTGATGACGTACATCGTTAAAAAACCATCCAATCTATTCCACAGCAATATTCCTGGTCCTGGGTCCAAACAAATAAATCGCCAGCGCAATAATCATCATCGAGCACCCGATAAGCCAGAACACACCCGATACGCCATCCAGCCGCAACATGGCGGCAATCATGAATGAGGTAAAGATGGCGGCAAAGCGTCCCCATGAATACACAAAGCTCACGGCGCTTGCCCGGATTGCGGTCGGAAACAGCTCCGCCTGATACGCGTGATACGTGTAAGACAGTATATTGCTGGCTAACGTCATGCAAACGCCCAGACAGATTAACGGCAGCATTTGTGTCGCCTGACTAAACAGCAATCCCGCAAATAAAATACACAAGGACGACGCGATAATCACGTGCTTGCGTTCCAGTTTATCGGCGATGAACAAACCGATCAACGGCCCGACCGGTGCCGCCAGCGCGATTATGCTCGAATACAGCAAACTGCTGGTGACAGTAATACCGTTACGGACCAACAGCGTTGGTACCCAACTGGCAAAACCGTAATAGCCGATGGTTTGAAACACGTTAAACACAATCATCAGTAACGTGCGGCTACGATAAGGAGTGCGCCACAGATCGGCAAATTTTGCCGCTGACGTTTTTTCTGCAACAGCCACTTCCGCGATCACCGGTGCAGGTAAAATTTTTCCATATTCCGCCTGCACTGTATTCTCCAGATCGGACAAAATCCGATCTGCTTCGGCCAGTCTGCCCTTACCTGCCAGCCAGCGCGGGCTTTCCGGCAATGCCCGGCGCACCCACCACACGAACAACGCGCCATGACAGCCGATGATCACCACCCAACGCCAACCGTCAAGACCGAAAGGCTGCAGCGGCACCAGCAGATAAGCCAGGTACGCAGCTATCGGAATCGCACAGAATCCCACCGCCTGACCACAGGCGAAAGCGCGTCCGCGTATCTGCTTAGGAACCAGTTCGGTCATGTAGGTAGCGATCACCACCAACTCGGATCCGATACCGATACCCGCCACGAGGCGCCAGAAATTCAGCCCGAACGCAGTATCCTGAAATGCCATGATGGCATTGGCAACGGCGTACCAGATTAATGACCAGGTGAAGATAGCGCGGCGACCAAATTTATCCGTGACATAGCCGCACAGCGACGTACCGATAAACAGGCCCGCAAACAGTGCCGCCACAAAACTGGCCACGCCTGCACTGCCAAACAACCCCGGCGTAGTCGTGGTCAATATGCCGCCTTTGACCAGACCGGGCGCAATATAGCCGGTGTACAGCAAATCATAAAATTCAAAAAAATAGCCGAAGCTAAGTAGAATGACGAGCATCCAGATGGTTCTGGTGGCAGGCAAACGATCAAGTCTGGCTGCGATACTTGCCGCACTCGTTTGGCTAGCTGTCTGATTGGAATTGACTGCACCTGAAAGCATAACGGTTCCTTATTCAAGATTTATTTGCGACGGACTTTCAAGTTCAAGCAATAATTGATACAGCTTTTCCGTACACGCTATTTTTTGGCTATCACGTTTCTCAGCGTCGTCCAATTTTAAACGGCGTTCTATATCCATTTTCAATGCGGCGATGTCCGTTGGTGAAATGCTGCCTGGAACGCACTGCGCGATTGCGCCGGCAGCCAGCAGTCTGATCGCTTCATCCACTGATCCGCGCTTAAGACAATACTGCAACGCAGTATCTCCTGAAACGGATGGCACGTCCAAAATTTTTCCGAGATCGGATCCCCGATGCTCGGCGAAAATAGTAAATAGATCGGTCATGTCTTTATCTCTGTCCAGCACCAGATATTTACATGAGTGCAGTGCGACCAGATGCAGGACTGTATGTCCATGACGGTCCGTGCCATGGCAATCAAATCCGTGAGCAAGGCCCGCCTCTAGCATGTTGTAAAACACATTTCGACAATACTTATCACCGGCATATCGCCCCAGATAATGAACCGCTGTATCGCCATTTTTATCCTTAATATTAAAATTAATACCAGGTACGCTGGACAGAAGTTGATGAAAAATGATGGGACGGGTGGAGTCAAGCATAATTCCAATGTTGGCAGCATGATGCAGCAGGGTCTTGCCGATTTCATCCCGATCATTAATGGATTCAGGACTACTTCTTACATAAATAAATAACTCCAAGGAGTTCGTGCAGAGATAGCTAAAAAAAGCCTTTTTAGATTCGAATGTATTTTCTGGACATCGCAAAGCAGGCAGTCTTTCGCCATTTGCGATGAGCTTGTCTGCCATCTCAAATATTTCGTGCTGGTGACCGGGACGAAATTTCCAATAATGCAGATCAGCCAAACATACATCTTCGACTTTTATTTTGGAACCTGATGAAGTAAAAGAGGTAGTAAAAGAGGTAGTAAAAAATGAAATTGAAGATGCGCTTGACGACGATAGTGACGATTTCGACGATGAGTCCGACCATATCATAGGCGCCGATGACGAATCAATTTCAGCCCTCCCGGAATTCGACAACAGCGACAAATGCGCCGCGAAACTCGCTGCCAGCGCGGAGGCACCTTGATCAATAGCCCCGGCCAATAAAGGCACGACAGGCGCATCGCCATCAGGTCGGTGCGCACCGGGTTCCGATGTCACAGACGACGCCACATCTAATGCAATGCGCGTTGATGGCGACGGAGATGGCGAAGATGTGGTTGCCGGCAGGCCGGTTTGAACTTGCTGAGTTGATTGGTTCGAATTAGATAGTACAGCTTCCATAGTGTCACCTGAACAAAAAAGAAAGAGAGTGGGTAAGCTAGCGTCCTGATTGGGTCACGCGAAACAGGACTCGCGATTTAACTCTATTCATCCACATTGCGTAACTCGTATTTTTACCTTAACGTTCCAACTGACAGTGTGACCGCCATGTCTCATTACACACGCCAACGGCGGATCCACAATCAAACCGTGTAATAATGTCCTTCCCGATTTGACTACTGCCTGGCTCATGTTTTCAATATATCGCTGTTTGTCACCGCGCCGCTTTGTTAACCGGCTGCCCGGCCTGCTCGCTGTCACTCTGATTTCAATCACCACGTTAGCTCCAGTACTGGCCCAAACCCGCCCAGGGCTCATCTCTTTCCACCGCATAGAAATTCCCGATGATGTCCCCGCCCATTTAAGTTCCGCCATGGTGCAGGACGCGCAGGGTCTGATCT
>Ga0207007_1062_pt1 | contig 27992 bp, 30 predicted proteins | sample Alteio_BWMinCont_85_FD_153487 | JGI IMG/M metagenome (GOLD analysis project Ga0207007, IMG submission 153487) | Enriched cells from forest soil in Barre Woods Harvard Forest LTER site, Petersham, Massachusetts, United States -... | ecosystem: Environmental > Terrestrial > Soil > Temperate forest >...
CGGAACCGTGCCTTGCCTTGCATCATGCGAGCGTATGCATCAGCGGCTTGTTCCAGGGGAACTGTTTCGATCATCGGGCGGATATTCTCGATCACGCTAAAGGCAAGGGTGTCCTCGGCGTCAATCGGCGTGCCGGTCAGGCTCCCGTGGATTGAACGCCCTCCAAAGACGAGCGGGAAGGCATTCAAGTGGATCTGGTCCTGCGGTACACCGACCACGATCAATATCCCGCGGACTGAAAGCCCAGACACAAGCGGCCCCATCGCATCGCCACTGGTGGCTGTCGCGAGAATCGCCCTGGCCCCGCCCATACGTCGCAGCGCCGCAGCGGCATCCTCTGCAGCAGTATCGATGTACACGTGCGCGCCCAGATCTCTTGCGAGCTTTTCCTTATCCCGCCCGCGCCCGATTGCGACCGTGCGCAACCCCATGTGCCGAGCAAATTGGATCCCGAGATGCCCGAGGCCGCCGATGCCCTGCACCGCAACCAAATCTCCGCCGCGCAAGCCGGCGTTGCGAAGAGCGTTATAGGTCGTAATGCCCGCGCAGAGGAGAGGGGCGGCCTCTGCGGATTCGAGCTCATCCGGAACAGCGGCGAGAGCGCGTGCTTCAGCGATCATTAGTTCCGCATATCCTCCATCCGCGGTTATTCCCGACATCACAGGGTTCTCGCAATTCACCATATCTCCGCGCCGGCACGATTCGCACACCCCGTCCTCCCCGGCAATTAGGCCAACACCAACCCGCTGACCGATTTTCCATCTGGTCACTCCGCCACCCAAGGCTTCAATGCGGCCAACCACTTCATGCCCGGGAACGCGGGGCAGGCTCAAACCAGGGTAGACACCTGTGACCGTGCCTGCATCGGTGTGACAGATCCCGCATGCTTCCACGCGAATCCGAACCTGACCTGCTGCGGGTTCACGGATTGGCCTTTCCACTACTCGGAGCACGCCAGGTGCGGAGACTTCTACTGCTTTATATGTGCTGCTCATTTATGTACTCCTCATCTATGTGCGCCTCGCAAACATCGTTTCTTAAGTCGGGAAGTTCAATCTTGCCCACTCCGAAAACTTGGTCGGTTGCCGACCGGCGATCTTGTTTGCGAGCGCAATTCGGTCACGCGAATCCGAACCTAGGTAGGTGTGAGCTTGGAAGTAACTGAATGTATTTGCGATCTCGGCGGCTCCGGGGACTGGAGCAGCTGCGAACACTTCTTTGGGCACTTGTTTGAATGAGAATTTGTGGCCCTGTCGATTCAAGGTATCAACGACCTCATCGAAGCTCATGAAATCTCCGACGAGTGGCAGATACTCGCCATTGCCTGCCTCACTTGGGTGTGCGAAGGCTCCGACTACGATGTCGCCAAGTTCACTGATGTCGCCCATGTGAAGGCAACGCACGGCTGGATCAAGAGGGAGAGCCCATCCGGTGGATCCGTCAGGCTGCCTTTGCGGAGCCAGAGCGCCCAGAAGGTTCTCATAGTAGAAAGGGGCGATGACGAAGGTATGATTCGTAAAGCCAGCTTCCTTAACTGTCCGATCAATCCTGGCCTTGCCGGTAAAATGGGGAACATCGAACTTGCCGCCACTGATCGCTTCTACATTAGGCAGCGTTGACCAAACAAAATGTTTGACGCCTGCGTCCCTAGCAGCGCGCACCGCCGCTGTGGCCTGTTTGGGCTCGTCGGTACCTTCCTCCCAAAAATTGGTGACTAGAAATACGCCATACGCTCCTTCAAATGCAGATCTAAGAGTTTCCGGTCGGTTCAGATCTGCTCTGATGATTTCGTCGGCAAGGTCGTGATGCTTGTCTGGATCGCGGCTCAAAGCGCGCACCTTGAACTGGCCGCTGGGTCGCAGGGCACGTACCACTGCGCCTCCCTGCTGCCCGGTCGCACCGATCACCGCAATCAGCTTTTTGGTTAAGCCTTGCATTTCTCTGTACCTCTCATCCGCGTTCCATTCCGGTTAAGCGACGACTCCATCGCTTCGATCAAGGAACTCGGACACATGGCTGGTAAACGCGCCAGCGTGCTGAAACAACGCTCCGTGGCCAGAATCAGGGTAGATAATGAGCTGCGCGTTTGGTAGATGGGCGCTCAGCGTGAACGAGTTGACGGTAGGGATCATTATGTCGTTGTTCCCATTTGTGACGAGCGCCGGCTGCGTGATCTTCTTGAGATCGGCGTGGTCCTCGCCTCCAGACTTAGCCCAAGCAGCCATTGCCGCCAGCTGTGCTCCGGCGGCCTCCGCGGTAGTTGGGGTGTCAATATCTTTTGTCCGCCGTGCGAGTCGTTCCACAAACCGGCGTCCGGCTGATTGGCTACTTTCCGTGGTCTCGAAAAACAGCTTGAGTAGTTTTTCGCTCGGAGGCATCTTCTGGTCCACAAAGATTCTCAAAAGCTCCGGCCTGTCCATCGCGACGCCAACACCGCCCTCAGGGCCTGTACCGGCCAGAATGATCCTTCGCAAGAGCGTTGGCCGTTTTAGAGCGATAACTTGAGCCACCATACCGCCAAGAGAAAACCCGAGCACATCCACTCGAGTCAACTGAATCGCGTCGAGAAACTTCATGGCGTGGTCCGCCATAGTTGCAACGGTCTCTGGCACCTTTCCATTTGAACGACCGATGCCGGCATTCTCAAACAGAACGACTGAGCGATCTCGCGCAAGCCGATCGGTGACGGCAGGATCCCAATTGTCGAGTGTGCCCGTGAAATGCTGGAAGAAAACTAGCGGAAGTCCCTGCCCTACTCCGAACTGGCGGTACGCGTAGCTGTTTTCACCGACCGTGACGAACTTCGTCGGAGCGGTAGTGTTGCTTGCCGTTTCTGTCGTAGTCACGATTACTCTCCTAGCGGAATTTCTGAATCAAGCATCTTTCCTCGACCGTTAGAACTCTTAGAAGAGGACAAACTTATCCATATCGATGGAGACGACCAACGGTTCGGATGCTGAATGGCCGTCCGGCTGGCGGGGAAAGATCCTGTGCTTCGCCGGAATGACGACGCCAAGGAACTTCGTCAGTTCGGAGACGTAGTGTACGGCCTGCGTGCCGCCAGCGATCTCGACGTCATAGTCGTGCCTCTTGAGCAATCCTCGCTGATCGAAGTACAGTGTCTGCTCGGTGCTGTGGGTCGCAATGTTCGAGGGGAAGCGAACCTTCAGACGACGCCAGGTTTCGCTTGCTTCTTGCCACGGCTCGATTTCTTTGGATTCAACGTCAGGCCTTGCCAGGAAAAATGGAGTATTCATATACGTCCACATCGCGCATCCTACGAAGTACGCGAGTTGCAAATCGCTCCAAGGGGTCTCGAAAACGTGCCCCTTGAACGATGATCTGGGCTGCAGCAGTTCGTCGACTACCTCACCGTTCGAGCTCTCGACCGCCACCCGCTGAGGTTCAAATCGAGACCTTCGCTCTGGTGAGCCAAAGGGCCAGTGCGAAACTTTGTCGTTGCGGAGGTCAACCGTGACCGTCACATCGGCGAGGACACCGTCTTTGCCCTTAACACCCCAGAAAACGCCACCTTGGATCAGGTGCGCCGAGAACGTGGTGAAACGGTTCCACCGGTCAATACCCCCGTGGGCGTCTATCGCCAGCTTCGCTAGTTTTTCCATTACTTTTGGTCTCCTTTGAGGATCGGTACAACATTCCTTACCTTACAGAAAAGCGGCGCAATCGCGATGTGAGCGCCGCACTTACGTCACGGTGTTCGGCAAGTCGACGGGATGAAGCGTCCAAAGATTGTTCCTTCGCGTCTTCACGATCTCGTTCTCGCTCAATAGTGAGTTCGGCCTCGAACCAGTCAACGTCACGAATGCGAGTCCGTCATGAGCCTCGCGACGCTTGCTGGGCCGTTGCGGTTTCATTTGGCAGAACCGCGCGCCGCTGAATCAGGGAAATCGCAGCACCAGAAACGCCGACGAATAGCGCGGCGATACCCCAGAATGTCCCGCTGAGGCGATGTCCGAGCAATCCGTCGAGTGATAGGGAGCCGGGGCCGGCAAACGCGACAGTCAGCGCGGCGATTCCTAGCACGAGGGTGTACTCATATCCACCATTCTGGATGAAGAATCCATTCTTGATATGTACGCTCACGGTAGCCACGAGCATCACGCACAACAGAAGTGCAGCCGCACCCGGGGTCAGCAACCCGAATGCCAGAAAAACACCGCCGCAGACTTCTCCCAGACCCGCCATCAACGCGCTGCGCCGTCCCGATGGGAAGCCGATCGTCGCGAGGAACTGACCGGTGCGGTCGAGCCCCGGACCACCGAACCAGCCAAACAATTTCTGAGTACCGTGTGCGGCGATGGTCAGTCCTACAACAAGCCGGAGAAGCAATAGCCCGATGTCCATAGGTCACCGTTTCCTTCCGACATCAATTCCGCGACGAACTAAATCTCCAAAAGCCCATTCGTAGAGACACAACGCAGAATTAGAGTTCGGCATAAACTCCTCAATCTTTTTCTCGTTCCATCCACTCGCGAATGTATGGAGTTAAATTCTCGAGTTTCACTCCATCCGCTTCACAACGCGCGAGAAAGCCCATTGCGTCGCGATCGACCACACTAACGTCCTTCAGATCCAGAACGATGTCGCGCCAGTCTGTCTGCCGTTCAAGAAGTCTCCTCAACTCGGCTATCGCATCTGTTCCGATTCGGCCACTTAGGATGAATTTTGTGGATTTCTCCCGTACCACACTTTCAATCCTAAAAGTCATCGATCAACCCAATTGACCCGCATCGCAGTCACTGCTATGCCGCGCTGCATTCGTTCTATCCGGGCTCTGGTTACAAGAAATGCAACCTAGGGACCAATTGGATGTCCTTGAAAACAGGGCATGAAAGTTAAAATCGCGTGACGTAATTTGGGGAAACTGCCAGCTTTTGGGCAGCAGGAAAGAGGGATGAATTTTATCTGATGCTGTACTTCTTTATGCTGAGCTGCTTAATTTTCGCATCGAGGGTCGAACGCGGAATTCCGAGTTTCGCCGCCGCCCCATTGGGCCCGGCGACCTTTCCGTTGCTTTCCGCCAAAGCCGCTTCGATGATTTCCTTTTCGTGCCTACGGATGGTCTTTGTTAAAACACCCGGCTCAGGGCGGGATGCGGGTTGGCTTGAGAGCCATGCCGGGTCGACAGAAAACGTCTCTCCATTGCTGAGGATCACCGAACGCTCAACAATATTTTGTAGCTCACGTATATTGCCCGGCCAAGGATAGGACTGACACAGCTTAAGGGTATTTTTGTCGATCTTGTTGATCTGCTTGCCCGCCTTCTCCGCATAGCGCTTCACGAAATACTCGACCAGCATCGGAATGTCTTCCTCTCGGTTCCGAAGAGGCGGCACGTGGATGGGGAACACGTTCAACCGATAGAAGAGGTCAGTGCGAAATGTTCCCGAGACGATTCCGGTTGCCAAATCGCGGTTCGTAGCGGCGATGATTCGAACATTGGTGGGAATGACGTGGCTACCCCCCACTCGTTCAAATTGGCGCTCTTGAAGCACACGCAACAGAGCAATTTGCGTCTCAGCGGGAAGCTCGCCAATTTCATCAAGAAAAATCGTGCCGGAGTGCGCCAACTCGAACCGACCTTGTCGGCGTTGTACGGCACCGGTAAATGCTCCTTTTTCGTGGCCAAACAACTCGGAGGCAATGAGCGAAGAAGGAATCGAGGCGCAATTCACGGTAATAAAAGCCTGACCAGCACGTTGTGAACTTTTATGTATGGCGCGCGCAATCAGTTCCTTGCCGGTGCCCGTTTCGCCGGTGATCAGCACCGTAGAGTCGGTAGGAGCGACTTTTACAATGCTTGAGAGGACGGTTTTCAGCGCGGGAGAGGAGCCCACGATCTCTTCGAACATAAAGGCCTGATCGATTTGCTCCCTGAGGACCACGTTCTCATCATGCAGGCGGTCTTTCAGCCGCTTGATTTCTTCGAAAGCCTTCTCTAATTCAGCTTCAGCGCGCTTACGCTTGTCGATATCCGTGGCCAAAGTGTACCAACGGACAACGCGACCTTCGGCATCAAGCTGAGGACGAGATCGTAGGTGAAACCAACGGTACACGCCATCGGCTCCACGGCTACGAGTCTCCACATCACGCGGGCTCCCAGTTTCGATCGAGTGCCTATAGGCGTCGGTCAGGCGAGGAAGGTCATCAGGATGGAGGGCGTCGCTCGTGGCCCAATTCTTCAATTCCTCAGTCGTCTTGCCGAAATATTCCAAGACTTGGCGGTTGACGAGTTCGACCTCGCCCGCCGCATTCGCGGTAGACACAAACCCAGGAATACTGTCGACGATCAGGCGTAGGCTCTGCTCATTCGATCGAAGGGTATCCTCAGCGCGCTTCCGGTCGTCAATGTCAGTCAACAACATGTACCAGCCGGTGATACAACCTTCCTTGTCTCGCGCAGGGAGAGCACGAGATTGGAACCAGCGGTACACACCATCGGCACGCCGCTGACGAAGTTCAAGAACATACGGCTGCCCGCTTTCGACCGAGCGCTTCCATGTGTCGATCACGCGAGGGAGGTCATCCGGATGGACAGCATCGCCGGTCGCCCAATTCTTCAATTCTTCCGACGACTTGCCAAAATATTCCAAGACTTGGCGGTTGAGAAGTTCGACCTCGCCGGCTGCATTTAAGGTGCACACCATCCCGGGAACGGCGTCGACAATCAGACGAAAGCGGGACTCGCTCTGCTGAAGTGCGGCCTCGCTGCGCTTTTGCTCAATTGCAACCGCCGCGAGATGCGTGATCTGCTCGATTATTGTTTGATCCTGCTCCGATGGGCTGCGGGGATCAAGCCAATAGATCGCGAAGGTGCCCAATACAATGCCGTTCGAGGCCAATATCGTGGTCGACCAGCACGCCTTAAGACCGTGGGATAACGCAGCCGTACGCCATCCATACGAATCCCATTGCGTATCAGCGGCCACGTCCGACACGATGACCTGTGTCTTTTGGCACGCTGCCTCCGTGCACGGTCCTCCTCTGCGATCCACCCGAGTGCCCGGAAAGCGCTCGTTATAGCTAGAGGGAAGACTGGGAGCAATGGCCTGCTGAATTCTCGATCCGCTGGGGTCGAACAAGATAATGCTGCAAAAGCATCCGCTGGCGATCTGCTCCACAACTCGGCATAGGGCTTCGAGGATGGATTCCAAGGGCTTGCCCTTGGCCGTCATCTCCAGAACGAGATTTTCTCCAGCGAGCAAGGATTCCGCGCGTTTCCGGTCTTCGATGTCGGTGTTCGTTCCGAACCATTTGACAACCCTTCCATCGTTGTCGAACGACGGAGTCGCGCGGAAAAGAAACCAACGATACACCCCATCAGAACGGCGTAGGCGCGCTTCAATTTCACCGGGCTCCACAGAAGCCAGAACAGATCGCCAGTAATCCACAAGCCTGTTCAGGTCGTCCGAATGAAGTGCAATCGTCCACCCCCAATCGCGCGCCTGTTCGTGTGATAGGCCGGTATAGGCAAGCCACCGCTGATTGAAAAAGTCGGCGGAGCCATCCGAACGAGCGGACCACGCGAGTGCGGGGATTGCGTCAACTACAAGGTGAGGGTCCTGCCTCTGCCGAGCCTGTTCGGAGCCATGCTCTGCGGATGCCATCCGCGGATTATATTCCATTCTGCGATTCCACGTCCCTGGTTAACTGGACTAGAGAGACCGAAAGCGCCTCTCGGATATATATCCTCCGCTCCATTGAAGTACCTCCTAAGTTATGGCCCACTCACTAATGGTCTGCCGCTCCTTTGTGGACCCGCCGGGCCGCACTAATTCGGAGGTGGTACCGGCATCTTTTCTCAAGGCTACAGCGAAAACGGGCAAGAAGCCCGAACTTCGCGGCGGTTGTTCATGCTCTCACCGCGAGAACGAACCCGGCGTGTCGTCCTCCTGCTGAATTCAGTTGACCGTCTCGGCAGGACTGTCGAACCTTCTGTCTTGTCCGTTGCACAGGACATTGCATCCCAAGCAGTCTCGCACGGCGAAAAACTGCTTGGCGACCCCGCTCTAGCCCTCACACTCTTTGAAGAAGCTGCTGCAACCGTTTCAAAAACTGCAGCCGAAAAGCTGGCGTCGGGAAAACCTGGCATTCGCGATATACGCAGCTATCTCTTCCGCGTATACCTCAGGCGAATCGGCGTTGAAAAAAGGGCCACGCTTTCGCTCGACCAGCCCACGGAAGAGCAATGGCAGAGGCACGCCCAGCGCACCGATCAACGCGACATTGAACGCCAAATTCTGCTAAAGGAAGTCCTGGAAAGTTGTGATACATTGTCGCGAGAGATCTTCTATCTCAGGTTGGAAGGCTGTTCTTGGAAAGAGATCGAGAAACGTTCCGGTATTCCAGTCAATGCCGCCAGCCTGCGCTTCAGCAAGGCCCTCCGACGGCTCAGAAATCAGTTCGGGCGATACGACATTTGATCTGAAGAGGTCCTCACACCTTGTCGGCGGCAAGCATGAAACGGAAGAAGAAGGGGCAAAAGCACTCAACAGAAACATCTCTGCTCAGGTACCTGAAGGAAAGCATTACTAATGACTTTCCCAATCCAAAACGAATCGGTTGCCCTAAGCTCAAAGCACTTCAACAGAACGCCAGAGACCCCGCCAGCGCGAACGAAGCTGTTAGTCAGCACGTTGGCGGTTGTTCACCCTGCTACCGCGTCTACAGCCGTTTGCTCCGCAAGGAAATTGCCCGTATGCGGCAGGATTCTTCCCATCGAACGCGAGCCGCCAACCCGAGGAACAAAAGGCTGACCTCTCCGAAATAGTTGGACAGGTTTTGCCGAAAAAACGCCTCTATGTAATTGAGGGGAGTTCTCGCCACGTACTCCCGCGGGCAAGGTGATGTCGGGTTCCCCAACCGTCATTTTGCCTCGCGCTTGGACTGCGGAAATGGATCAGCGCGATCGCTGGTGATTGCTGTTTATGGAGCTAAAGCTCCAATTGTGCCCTCAGATTTGGGGGACAACGTGGCGTGAACAGCAGATCCCCACATCGCCTCTGAATTCGCTCTCGCTCGTCCTGGAGAACGCCAAGAATCTCCCCTCGCCGGCATTCCTGTCGGCATTCCGCAAATCGTGAGGTGTCCTCGTGAAATCACTTCCGCAGCCGCGTCGCCGGCGCTGGGCCGTCCACACTCGCCTATTTCTCACATCCGTCTTTGGGCTACTCCTCGCAGCTCCGGCATTCGCACAAGCAGGAAATTCTCCCTGGGAGAATGCTGTCAACGTTCTTCAGACAGCCTTCACCAGCACTATCGCCCGTGGCCTTTCGCTTGTGGCGATTGTCGTTGCGGGTCTGACTTTCGCTTTCGGCGAAGGTGGTTCAAAACGAGTGCTGGCGGGAGTCCTTTTCGGAGTCGGTATGGCAATTGCCGCAGTGAATTTTCTCACTTGGCTCTTTCCCGGTTCCTGACAACACCTGATCCACAAGGAGCCGAACATGGCGGAACCTCGACGTATCAATAAGATTCAGCGGTCGCTATCGCGGCCACTAACCATCCTGGGCGCTGAGCGTAAGCTCTTCTTCTTCGCCATGTGTCTCGGCGCCGCGACCTTCAATCTTCTCGACAGCCTGCTCGGCGGACTGCTCATCTTTTCGTTGCTCTATGTCCTGGCGCGCTGGGCGACGCAGACCGATCCACAGATTCTGCGGTTTCTGCTTAAAGCCGCTCTCTTACGCACCCAGTACGACCCGATGAAGTTCACTCCTCTTGTAGTCCGAAAGGAAAGCGATGTTCAGGCTTAGCCGAATCTTCAAGAATTACAACGAGACTGGCTCGCTCGGCGCGCAGATCAATCTCTACGGCTTCATCGGGCCACACACGTTTCTGACGAAGACCGGCGACGTCGGACTCATCCTCGCAGTTCAAGGCGTGGACTATGAATGTCTCGACGACACCACTATCGACGGCCTAACGAAGCGCCTTGAATCGGCCCTCAAGCTTTTCGATGAGAACTGCCGCGTCTACCAATACCTCTTCAAGAGGAATAACGAAACCATCCCGTTCAAGACATACGGCAATCACGTGGTGGATGCAGCGATCAGAAACCGCATCGCCTATCTCGCGAGCAAGGCCGACAGCCTTTTCTCGCTGTCGGTTTACTACGTCGTCCTTTACCAGAGATTTCAGAAACCTGAAAAACTCGCCGAGGGATTCGCGATGCTGCGCAAAGACCCGAAGCGGGCCTTCGGCGAATTGGCCGCGCAATTCTCCTCCAAGAAAAAGGTTCTGGCCCTCGGGAAGCAGGTCAACGACGCACAGACCGTTCTCGTCCAAAAAGCGCAGAGTTTCATATTGCAGGTCAGCGATTTCGTCACGGCTCGGATTCTCGACAAAGAGGAAGCTTTCCGCGTTCTCAAGAAAACACTCAACTTTGACCCTGACAAGCTCGAACTCGCCAAGCTCAAGCATGATACGTTCCTCGATTACTATCTTCCTGAATCTCACATCGAATGCCATCGCCGCCACCTGCGGGTGGACGACTATTACGTCAAGGTTCTGACCCTCAAGGAACCCCCCGCTCAGAGTTTCCCGCTCATCCTGAAAAAGCTGCTTGAAGTCGAGGCCAACTATTACGTCGCAACGGAATGGCAGAAAGAAGATTCCGGCAAGACCCGCCGGACCATTCAGGCCAAGCGCCGTCATTTTCACAATACAAAGCGTTCGTTCGCGAGCCAAGTCAGTCTCAATGATGCCCCCTCGCAGGATGTGCTTCTCGACGATTCCAAGGAATCCCAAGTGTGGGAACTCGGCGAGGGCATCAAGGAGATTGAGCTGCACGGAAACTACTTCGGCCAGTTTTCCCTGACCGTTGTGATCTATGACCTCGACTTGACGAAGGTGGACCGGGCTTGCGCCGAGTTTTACAAGGTCTTCAGTGTTCACGATGCCCAGCTTTACGAGGAGAAATACAATTTACTGAACGCGTTTCTCGCGGCCGTCCCTGGGAATTCTGCGTTCAACCTACGGTCACTCTATCTGCTCAACACGAACTACGCGGACTTCTCATTTCTTTTCACCCTTCACTGTGGCGAGCCTCGGAACGGACATCTTCGGCAGGAATATCTTGCCGTTCTGGAGACGAATCATCGAACACCCTACTTTTTGAATCTTCACTACCACGACGTCGCCCACGCCATGATCCTGGGGCGAACCGGGGCTGGAAAGAGTTTCTTGCTGAATTTCCTCATTACGAATCTTCAGAAATATCAGCCTCACACATTTATTTTTGACCTTGGCGGGAGCTTTGAAAGCCTTACGCAGTTGTTCGGCGGCTCCTACGTCCGCGTTGGCCTGGAATCCACCGATTTCACAATCAATCCGTTTTCGCTGGAGCCGACCAAGGAAAATCTCGATTTCCTCGCCCTATTCCTAAAGGTCTTGATTCAAGGGCAGCGGGAAGGTGAACTTGACCCAGCCACTGAACGCGATCTTTACCTCCAAATCGAAAACCTCTATTCGGTGGACCCGGCTCTCCGAACCCTCAGTGTCCTTGCGAACACGTTGGGCCATGACGTTTCCGGCCGCCTTGCTAAGTGGACGCAAGGGGGCCAGTTCGGATTTCTCTTTGACAATGCCGAGGACACGATCTCCTTCTCCCGATTCCAGTGTTTCGATTTCCAGCGTATGAGCCAGTACCCCGAACTTCTCGAACCGTTGCTCTTCTATATCCTGCATCGCGCTAACGCAGTTATCGCCGATCGCCAGATCATCTCCATCTTCAAGGCTTTTTTCATCGACGAGGCCTGGGTGTTTCTCAAAAATCCGAGTGTCCAGCGATACGTGGTCGAGGCGCTAAAGACCTGGCGCAAGCATAACGCGGCGATGGTGCTCTCAACGCAGTCGCTCGACGAGCTAAAGCGTTCCGACATTCTCGACGTAATTATAGAAAGCTGCGCCACCAAAATCTTTCTTGCGAACCCCGATATGGACCGCGAGCTTTACCGCCGACAGTTCCACCTCAACGAGAACGAAGTCGAGTTGATCGCAAACCTGATTCCCAAGCAGCAATTCCTGATCAAAACGCCGGAACTCGCGAAGGTCGCCAATCTCCATGTCGATGCGAAGAGCTATTGGCTCTACACGAACGATCCCTACGATAACAAGAAACGAAAGGAAGCCTTCGAGACCTACGGATTCGAGAAGGGACTCGAAGTTCTCGCTGGGGGAAAGCCGTGATGTGACCACACGAGGCTACGGTTTTCGGAGCAATCGACCATTCAACAAAGGAGCGAAACAATGAAATCAGTCATTCGCAATCGGTGGTTCTGGATTCAGTGCATGACCGTTGTTGCCTTGGGAAGCGTTGCGTTTCCGTGCGCGTCGGTGTTCGCCGCGGCCGATGAGGCCCGTGTGGTGAAGTATTCGAAGGAAGACATCGTCCCTGTAAACGCCAAGTTGCGGTTTTCAACCTTGATTGTTCTCCCCGAGGACGAGGAGATTCTCGATTTCACCACCGGCGATAAGGAATTCTGGATCATCAACGGTGCGCACAATCTCTGTTACGTGCACCCCGCAAAGGCCGGCATCCGCAGCAATTTGAACCTCATCACGGCGAGTGGCCATGTGTATTCGTTCCTGCTGACGGAAATCAGCAACGAGCAGAATGCCGAACCTGATCTGAAAATCTTTGTTGAGCCCAAGGAAAGTTCAGGCACGGACGCAAGCAGCGGGTTGCGCGGCTATGTCAGTGCAGGCGAGGCCGCGGCATACAAAAAGGAGCTCGATGCCTTACGCGCGCAGTCGGCGGATCAGGTCCACGCGGCACAGTCTCAAGTGGTGGAAGAAGTTAACCACTTCCGCTCCGGCTACGCGACCAAGCTCCAATTCGACTACACGTTCGACACGAAGGCCGCGAAGGAACCGTTCCTTGTGTCCGCGATCTATCACGACGACAGCTTTACATACATCAAGTGCGCTGCTCGCGAGAAACCCGCTTTCTACGAAATCAAGGACGGTAAGCCCAACCTGATTTCCTTCCAGGTCGAGAACGGCGTCTACATTGCTCCGAAAATCATTGACGCCGGTTACCTTGCCATCGGTAAAAAGAAATTGCCTTTCGCGCGACGCACTGCCGGGAACTGAGAGGCCGCCAATGGACCAGCCGATTCATGTACAGGAAAAAGCGCCGCAACCGCAGGGTCTTCTGCCAAAGAACGTCCAGTCCTGGCTTCTCGCCGGACTGGCGTTTCTCATGGTCGCGATTATGTGGTTGACCGGGGGCAAGAAGCCGCAGACTCCAACAAAGACGGCGTCAGCCGCCGCTCCCTCTCAAGCCCCGCTCGAAGTCAACGAAACCAAGATCACTGAGCTGCAAAGCCGGATCGAGGAATTGCAGCGCCAGCAGCTTGTTGCTCAAAGTGCGCTGGCCCAACAGACCCACTTGCTCGGGGCCGCGCCGGACCCGCAATCTTCCTTGCAACCGAACGCGTCTGGCGCTTCCACCGACCAGCACTCACAAGATTCCATTGAGGCCGAGCGGAAGACACGAGCCTACGTTTCTCTTTTTGCGTCGAATGTTGCGCTTAGTTACCGCACGCCCCCCGCCGGCACCTCTGCCAGTGAAAATCTGCCACCTCTTCCTTCTCCCGCACCGACCACCCAGGGGCCCGATTTGCCTCAGATCGCCCAGCTCCTGAAAGAAATGCAACCGAACTTGAATTCTGCTGCGACGGGCACTCCTTTGCCCGTGCCTGCCCGAAACGATTCCGCGGAAACAAAGGAGGAAAGAAAGGAGGAAGGCACAAATCCTGCCGCCGTGCTGCCTGGCGCTGCAAACGCGGCGACAGGAAAAACCTACGTGCTCTTTGAAGGAACCATTCTCGAAACCGTCCTCATCAACCGGCTCGAAGGCCAGTTTTCCGGTCCCGTCGAGTGCCTGCTTTCAACCGATGTATATTCAAACGACCGCCAACATCTGCTCGTCCCGGCCGGTTCGAAGCTGCTCGGCGAGACCAAAAAGGTGGATACCTTCGGCCAGACCCGTCTAGCCGTAGTTTTTCACCGCATCCTCATGCCGGACGGGTATTCCGTCAGCCTCGATCAATTCAAAGGGTTAGACCAGATCGGCGACACCGGCCTGCGCGATCAGGTCAACAACCACTACCTCCGCATCTTCGGCGTATCTCTTGCGATCGGCGCTCTTGGTGCCGTTGCCGAAGCGGGAACGGCAGGCTCGCTCACCGAATCCAGCAGCGACTTGATGCGGCAGGGATTCGCCCAAAGCACGGCGCAATCCTCCGCACAGATCCTCGACAAATTCCTCAACGTCATGCCCACGGTGACCATCCGCGAAGGCCACCGGGTCAAAGTCTATCTCTCGGGCGATCTCGCGGTGCCCGACTACAACAATCACAAAATGCCGCCCGACCTTTAAAGACCGGGAACAACCAAATCATCGTTGAAACTCAGAAAGGAGACTAAGAAATGAAAAGAAAGGCTCTGACACTTTTGCTCATTATGGGGTTATGCGTCGGAACGGCGTCGGCGCAATTTGGGTTCGGGATAGTTTACGATCCCACGAATTACGCGAACGCGCTGCTTCGTTATGCCGAATTGGAGCAACAACTCGTTCAATTGAAGAACAGCTACACCCAACTCGTTACTCAGTACAACTTGGCTTTGCAGATGTCCCGCAATCTCCAAAACATGCCCGCCCGTTACGAGGCCCAATTCTCGCAATGGCGCAACGGGTCGGCATTGAACACTTTTGGCAACACCGGGACATGGATCACGGGCATCAACTCCGGCCAAATCGCATCTGTGAATCCCGGCTATCAGCAGGCGACGACACAGCTGCTTCCGTACAATCCGAACCAACTGTCCGGAATGAACGCCGACGAACTTGCCCGCGTCCACTCTCAGTACGCCACCGTCCAGCTCGCGGACGGTGCGAACACCACGGCGATGGCGACCATCGGTTCGATCCGTGGCAACGCCCAGGACATTCAAACTCAAATCGGCAACCTCGAACAAGATTCTCTGTCGAACGATCCCGATCTCAACACGGAAGTGTCCGTTCTCAACAAGATCAACGCGGCTGGCGTCCTGACCCTCCGCACGCTCCAAGATTCCAACAAACTCCTCGCCTCGATGCTCGAAGAACAGACCGTCCTTGCCAAGCAGCAGCGCGAGGCAACCGCGAACACGATTAACGCCGACATCCAGCGCCAAGCCAGCATGACCGCAAACATGACGCAGGTGTCCGGCACACTCACCGATTCACTTCAAAACTTCCGCATGCCGTAAGCGTGCGGAGGACGATGCCCGGCGTCGAAGGAGCTGACGGCAGTGCAAACCGACTATCTGCAGTACATCTTCCAAGCCATCAACACCTTGCTCACGCAGAACCTCGGTTTCTTCGACGCAATGGGCCAGAGCCTCTTTCGCTCGTTCGCAACCATCCTCGTCGTTTGGTACGGCGTGAAATCAGCCCTCGCCGCGGCGGGCGGCAGGAGCCCCTTTCATTTCGATAATTTCGCAAGCCTGCTTCTGACCATTAGCTTCGGCTTCGCGATGGTCAATTACTACAGCACCCCGATCCCCGGTGTGGGTACAAGCTTCCACAATCTTGTCACCAATGAAGCCCAGTTCTTGTCGAGCAAGATCGATCAGGCGCAACTTCAGACGGTCATTGCAACCGTCGCTGATTTCGAATCCCGCATGGACTCCCCCGGCTGGGGAGATTTTCTCGGCACCGCGATCTACGTCGTCGTGATCGTCCTGCTTTCCGCAGCCCAGGCCGTCGCCTTTGTGGTCATCGCCTACGGGTTCATCGCTACCGCCGTGTGTGTGCTCGTCGGTCCGATCTTTGTGCCGTTTTTCATCGTTCCTAAGATGGAGTGGCTCTTCTGGGGCTGGCTTCGTTGCTTCATCCAATATGCCTTCTATCAGGTCGTTGCCTCAGCCGTCGTTTTTATTATTGGAAACCTTATCACTGGAGCCCTCCGTCTCCCGCCGGCTGGCACGCTTTCCACCGTGCAAGTCATCGCCTGGTTTCCCGTCCTCTTCATCACGTTTCTAGCATCGATCTACGCACTGCTGAAAATCCCGGCTCTTACGAACCATATCTTCAGTGGCACTGCCGGTGGCTCTTCGGTTGCGATCGTTGAAAGGGTCTTCGAATGAACAATGACGCAAGTTTTTACGATGCCAAGCGACTCTATCTCGAACAATACGGTGATCCCATGGTAACGAATACCTATCTGAAGATCGCACTCGTCCTTGTCTGCTTCGTGGCCGTGGGCCTGGCGCTGGTGGATCTGAAGACGATTCGCACTTTCCAGAACTTTCGCCCGCTCGTCATCCGCATCGACGACCTGGGGCGCGCCGAAGCCATCAACTACCACAATCTCGAATACAAACCCCAGGATGCAGAGGCGAAGTATTTTCTGTCGCAGTTTTGCTCGCTCTATTACCGCCGCAATCGCTACACGATTCAGGACGACTTCTCGAAATCGCTCTACTTCCTCGACGGCAAACTCGCTGACGGCATTTTCGACGCATACCGCAAAGACGATGTCATCAAGAAATTCATTACCAATACCGCTGCGCCGGAGATCGATGTGGACGTAAAGAAAGTCGCGCTCGAGGAGTTGCAGAACCCACCCTTCCGCGCTCGCGTCGACTTCTACATGGTCTATTACTCTCCCTCAGATCACGGCGAGCTCAAGCGCGACCTGTACACCGCAAACTTTGTCTTCGTGTTCAAGACGCAGGTTCCGAACGAACTCATCCCGATCAACCCTCTCGGAATGACAATCACGTACTTCCGGGAAGACGAGGCCTTCAATTGATCCCCAACGCAATGCTTTTCACTACCGTCGTCCTGCTCGGCTATGGATTTTGGCTCCTCGACCAATTGAAATTTATGGCCGCCTATAAAGCCGTTCTGTTCCACGCCTACGGCAGCACGATTCTCCTCTTGGTCGCTGTGCTCTCGATGAATCTGTTTGGCTTGGCCCTGGCCTTGGGCCGCCGCTTCTTTCTGAAGAACACCGGACGCAAACTCTCCCACCTCGACAAGCAGTTCAACATCGGCGATGTGGACATGCCGCTTCCTAGCGGTGAAGACGGGGGGAAGTAATGTCACGCGACGCTTTTTCCTACGACCCGCAAGACACCCGTGAGCCGACGCCACGCCGCTCAACGCAGCAGCGCCCGGCGCCGCGCGCGGAGGCCCGGGACAGTGGCGATGACGCCCCCGAAATCCCTGGGCCCTCCAGAGCGGACGAGGCCCGCGAAAACCATTCGGGCAGCGACGAACGCAGCGATACTTCGCGCGCCCACTACGTCCGCGATCGCGCTTATCTGCTGCGCAACTCGGAAATTCATTCGCTCACGGAAATCGGCAGGTTTCGCGTCATCGCTGCGCACGATCTTGCAAAGCATGAATACCAGGGAAACGACGAGAGAATGGAGAAAGATATCCGCCGCCTCCGCAAGCAAGGATTGGTATCCGATAAGACCGTCGAAATCTCGCGGAAGAAATCGTTGCGAGTGGTGACGCTCACCAAGGCGGGCCACCGCCTTCTTAAGAAGGCACATCGAGTACCCGACGACCAAGCGATCTACCACGGATTGCGAAAGCCCCGCGAAGTAGAGCACGACGCCGATCTTTACCGCCTCTACCAGAAGGAGGCCTCCAATATCGAGCGGACAGGAGGACGCCCGCTGCGCGTCATTCTCGACTACGAACTCAAAAAGAATCTGAATCGCGACCTTGCTCTCCTTGGCCCGGATCGAGACGACGAGGCAACCAAGAGCGAGATTGCAGAAAAGCATGGCCTCCAGCTTATTAACGGCAAGATTCCAGTTCCCGATTTGCGGATCGAGTACGAGACAGCCGAGCTGGAACTTCGGCACGAAGACCTGGAGCTTGCGACACGGGAATATCGACCGAGAGCCGTAGCAGAAAAAGCCGCTGCGGGCTTCTCCCTGTATGCCCGCCCGGAGGATGCTTCGCGGCTCCGGCGAATCCTAGATGAGCGTGAACTCACCTCACACATTCTGACGCTATGAACATTGCACCGGCCCATCTCGATGCTCTCCAATCTCTCGGCTACACCGAGGAAGAAGCCCGCTTTCTGTATGTCGTAGCGACGCATTCAGGCTACTTTCTCGCGCGTCAGTTTCTCGGCTTCACGGGAGCCCATTGGGGCAAGCGCACGACCCTATTCTGGGGCAAGCTCGAAAGACTCAAGCACGCGCGCACAGAGTGCTTTCCGAAGAGTGGTGTCGTATACCATTTGTTCTCCCGTCGCCTCTATCGGCTGATCGAACGCGAGAACATCCGCAATCGCCGCGTGCACGAAATTGACTTCATCAAACGCCGCATCGCCATTCTCGATTTCGTCCTGCTGAACCAACGCCATCAATACCTTGAAACCGAGCCCGAAAAGGTTCGGTTCTTTTGCGGCGAATTGAGCATCCCGAAGCAGATCCTTCCGTCCAAACTCTATCTCGCCAAGAAGGCCTCTCCAGCCACCGTCCGGCATTTCGTGGATAAATGTCCGATGTTCCTGGGTTCCCCCTCTCCTGTGGTGAGCTTCACCTATATCCATGAGGGTGCGGCCGCGTTCACTGATTTCATCCGGCACTTGGAGAGCTATCTGCCTCTGTTCCGGCAGCTCGGCGAGTTCCTGCTGGTCTATGTATCCCGCACTGGTTCGCACTTCGCTAAGGCCACCGAAATTTTCGATTCTCTCGTGAAGGTTCCGCTCGAATCCGACATCGCCGGCGATCTGCTGAGGTACTTCCAAGTACGCAAGGCGTGGGACCACAAACAGTATGCAGACCTGAGCGATGGGGATCTTGTTTTCCGCAATAACGCAAGGATGCGCTTTGGTGGAGAGAGGTTCGAAGGACTGTACCGTGGCTGGAAAAACGGGCGAGTCAGTGAGAGTGCCATCGAACAAGAGTTTCAAACAAACGACCGGAAGCGGATCGTGCATTTTGAAACTTATGTGCTGGGCCGGATGTCGGCGGCATGTGCGGATTCCGTGAAAAACGGGTGAAGAAGGTAAGACTTACGTTCTGCACCTTCGGCACTGCCGACTTCTTCACCCCAACAGCTCCGAAGTCTTTGGAAACCGGAGAAATACGAAATGCGAAGAGCAGAAAGTCACCGTGGCAAAAAGGCAAAATCGGGCGGGAGCGACCCCACTTTTTTACGGCGAAGCCGCCCAAAAGTGTCGTGGGGTCGCTCCCGCCCTGCGGCACGAGTTCTCGTGCCGGCCTTATTGCCACGGTGACAAGAATTCGGAAAAGGAGAAAGACTATGCCAATCGTTAAGAAAGCGCCGGGTCTCATGACTCGCGAAGTGAAACTCGAGGAGCCAGTCAATCAACTCCTCGAAGACTACGCTCGGTTCATTGAGAGCAGCGCGGATCACGTCATCAACAGCGTCCTAAAGAAACTTTGGCGAGACCCAGACTACCGCAAGTGGCGTGACGCGCGCCGAGCTGCGCAACCCGCTGTCGCAGGCAAAACTCAGGCCACCGAACCCGGAGCACGGTCATGATGCAAAGAACTCTCGAATCCCGGGCTTTCCTGTCGGCTCTTCTCGCGATGGCAGCGGGAGCCTTCCTCTTTTATACGCATCCGTTTCCCGACCAGCAGATATTCCTCCACGTCATCGCGATGCGCGCCCCGCAAGCTTTCCTCAGTTTCAAATACGTCTACTACACCCTCTTGTTCACCACGCCCTACATGATCTGTTCGACCGCGCTCTCGGGGCTCTACATCTTCACACTCAAAGGTCACCAGAAAGTCTCGCCGGGCCGGCTCCCGCTCTATCCCGACCCGAGCAAGAGAGATGACCTGTACCTGGTCGTCGGCGAGGTCCACAATCCACGGAAACCGCTACCGGCCAGAGATCCATATTGGCTCACCATTCCCGAACGCGGATTGTTCACTGGAATCGCCATTTTGGGTGCAATCGGCAGCGGGAAAAGCTCCGGCGCAATGTACCCCTTCGCAGAGCAGATCCTGGCCTACAAGGCTGATGACAAAGAAAAGCGAATCGGCGGGCTAACACTCGAAGTGAAAGGCGACTTCTGCCAGAAGGTAAATGAGATTCTCACGCGTCATGGCCGGGCCGAAGATTACATCGAGATCAGCCTCGATTCCGACTACCGCTACAACCCACTTCATAACGATCTGGATTCCTACGCCCTCGCGTACAACATCGCTTCGCTTTTGAACAATCTTTTCGGACGGGGCAAGGAACCGTTCTGGCAGCAGGCATACACGAATCTCGTCAAATTCATCATCCTTCTCCACAAGGTTGCCTACGACTACGTGACCTTCTTCGATGTCTACCAATGCGCGATCTCACCGCCGATTCTCGAAGAGCGTATAGAGGAAGCGGAAGAGATTCTTCTCGGACGCCACTATGTGGCCATCACGCCAAAGATTTATGGTGAGCGCGCCGCGGACCTGGCCGGTCTCGGTTTCGTCCATGATGAAAAGGAAGACCGCTATCTTGCACCAGCAACCGCAGAACTGAGAGAGCTACTCAAGAAGCGAGGAGTTCCCTCCGAGGCGCGGGCCGTCCTCGACCCCTCACAAGCCGATCCCGATAAGCTCGAACAACTGGAGGCCGTGAAGCGCTGGTTCAATGACGATTGGAAGCGTATCGAGCCGAAGCTCCGCACGTCAATTGTCGAAGGGGTTTCCGTCTTTCTTTCCTTGTTCGACGACAACCCGAAAGTGAAGAGAGTCTTCTGCCCAAAGAAGGAGTGTTACGACCCCGAAAAGAACGCCAACTTCCGATACGGCAAGCCTCTGCCGTCGTTTCGTTGGCTCATAGACCACGGAGCAGTTTGCGCTCTGAATTTCCCGATAGCTATGAATGCAGGTCTCGCGAAGGCGCTGGGCGTGATGATGAAACTCGATTTCGAGCGCGCCGTGCTCAATCGCGTCCCCGACATGGAAGCGCATCCCAAGCGGTATTTCCGGCAGGTGCTGTTCCTCTGCGACGAGTATCAGCATTTCGCCACAGTTGGTGAGAGCGACCCGACCGGCGACGAGAAGTTCTTCAGTTTGTCGCGCCAGCCCAAGTGCATCCCGATCATCGCCACTCAGAGCATCAGCTCCCTCAAATCCGCGCTGCCAGGCGACAGCTGGCGCACCCTCTTACAGACGTTCCGCACGAAAATCTTCCTTACGTTGTCGGACGATTTCTCCGCCCGCACCGCAAGCGAGCTTTGCGGTCGGGAAGACCAGCTCAAGGTCAACTACAGCCTGTCCGAAAGCGGGCACGACACGAAGGTCAGCTGGCTGACGGGCAACGCGCTTTCCCACAAGGCAAACATCGTCACATCGAAGACCTACAACACCCAAAACGACTTCCGATTCGACATGAAGACCTTCACGGAACTGCGCAACGCGCAATCGATCATCGTTGCCTATGACGGCCTCAACCCGATGCCTCCGATGTTCTGCTATCTGAAGCCCTACTACAACGACCCGAACCACTCGTATTTCAAGCAACTCACGGAAGGAGCCTTGTGATGAACGGATTCGAAATGATTCTGCCGTTCTTGAAGCCCATCGAGCACTTGATTCTCGACGATTCGATTAGCGAGGTCATGGTCAATGGGGCCGACCATGTATTTATCGAAAAGCAGGGCTTCCTGCAGCAAGTGCCCGGCGTGACGTTGGGCGAGAAGTCGCTCATGGTGGCCGTCAAGAATATTGCCCGGCGTCTTGGGGACGACATTTCGGAATCTAAACCGATTCTCGACTCGCGCTTGCCCGATGGCAGCCGCGTCGCAGCAGTGATCCCGCCGTGCAGTCTTGGCGGCGTAACGCTCACAATCCGCAAGTTCAACACCCGGCACTTCGAGATGGAAGACCTAATTCGCTCCAGCACGCTGGATCGCGCCCTCGCGAACCGCTTGGAAGACTGCGTTCTCACACGCAAAAACATCCTCATCAGCGGCGGTGCGGGCAGCGGAAAGACGACGCTCGCCTCAATCCTCGGGAAATTCATCCCTCCAGACGAGCGCATTCTGGTCATCGAGGATACGGCCGAGATTCAACTCCGGCAGGAGAACCTGGTGCGATTCGAAGCTCGCCGCGAACAAAACGGCCTTCCGGCCGTCGCCATTCGCGATCTTCTGAAAGCGGCCCTTCGTCATCGTCCCGACCGCATCATTCTGGGCGAGATTCGCGGCGGCGAGGCCTTCGATCTCTTGCAACTACTGAACACGGGACACTCCGGCACGCTGTCCACAATTCATGCCAACTCAGCGAAGCAAGGACTCGCGCGGTTTACGAGTTGCGTTCTGCAAAGCGGGATCGAACTGCCTTATCGCGCGATCAAGACGAACATCGCCGACTCCCTCAACGTCATCGTCCAAGTCGAGCGCCGGCCTGGACGACGATATATCTCAGAAGTCCTCCTGGTTAACGGCTACGACCCGGACACCGACTTATTCGATTATGGCGCGGTCTTCCAGGCCAAGCAGGACCAGGAATGAACAGAGACGACGCATTCACGCCGACATCGCTTACAGCCTCCGAATATGTACGGGAGTTGTTCGAGCCCGGTGACAACGCGGCGGTTCTTGTGCGAAATCGCGCGACCGGCAGGACGATTCAGAGAATCGCCAGAGCCGAGGCAATTGTAAGCCCTAAGTTTCAAGAATGGCTGGCTGGCCAGAGCGCTGCCGGTGCCGATGTATATGTGGGCATGAACCCGATCAAGGAGGGCGCTTACAGCAGGACAAAGGAAAGCGTAAGAGATATTCGTCATCTATATCTAGACCTAGACAGGAACGGTGACGCATCCCTCGAAGCGATTCGCAACTCACCCGATATTCCGGCGCCGAACTTTGTTCTCGATACCTCGCCAGGCAAGCACCAGGTCGTGTGGAAAGTGACGGGGTTCAAGCCGGAGGAGGCCGAGGCCTTACTCCGCGACCTTTCCAATCAATTTGAAGGCGATCCCGCGGCGACCGATTCAACGCGCGTACTACGGTTGCCCGGATTCGCCAATCTGAAGCTTTCCGAAGAGTTCATTGTGCGAGCACGCCACGAGAGTAAAACCGTTCATACGCCCCGCGACTTCGCTCTCCAAGAAGCCACGCCCGACACGCCGCGGCGCGCAGGCGAGGCCCACGAACGACCTCGGACCTTGCCCACCGATCACAGGAGTCAATCCGAACAGGACTGGGCTTACGCGAAACGCGCCCTTGCCCGTGGCGATGACCCGGAGGAAGTCATTCGTCGAATTGCAGACTTCCGCGGTAAAGAAAAAAGCGATCCCGCGTATTACGCCCGCCGTACGGTCACGAGGGCGCAACTAGAGTTGCAGCGGGGACGGGGCAATTCACATCCCACCGAAGAAGACCGACCCGACGAAGCGCAGAGGGAGGTGCCATGACTCGTAGTGCCTTTATTGAGATTGAAAGAGGCAGGTCAACTCTCTCTGAGGAGTGCCCACTGACCGTCCGAGATGCGGCCAAATACCTTGGCGTCAGCCCGCAGACCGTATATCTTTGGGTTGAGCGAAAGCAGATTCCCCATCTCCGCGTAATGGGTCGCAACATCCGGTTTCTCAAATCGGATCTCGAAACATTCCGCGCGTCCTTCAAACAGGAGATGGAGAATGCCTAGAGCACGCAAGTACGATGGAGTGGTCTATCAGCGAGCTGGCACCGAAATCTGGTGGATTCGCTATCGGGATCGCAAGGGCGTTGCCCGAAGAGAGTCAAGCCAAACCGCTGATTGGCAGGAAGCAAATAAAAAGCTGAGAGAAAGACTTCAGGCGAGAGATGCCAATCTCCTTGAGGTTGTTCGAAAGGGCGAGAGCTTGGCTTACGAACAATGGGCGGATTTCTTCTTGGAGAACTATTCCAAGCCGCCTGTGCGTGCTGAGAAGACACACGAAGCGAACGAAAGGTGCATAAAACACCTCAAGGCTGCTTTTGGTATAAGCCGACTGGTGGACATCACCGCAGATTCGATCGAGCTGTACCTTCGTGAACGTCTTCGGCAGCGAGTTCGTGTCAAGGTCAAGCTCGGCTACAAACTACTAGGGGCGATCAAGTCCACCACAATACATCAGGAGTTCAGAGTACTCCGACGTATGCTCAATGTGGCGGTTCGCAAGAAACTCCTAGTAGCGAATCCGTGTTCAGGCGTTGAATTCCCGGTTGCTGTAAAAGGGTTGTTCAGGCCTCACTACGTCGCATGGTCTGAGCAGCAAAGGATCGAATCTCATGGTCCGCAGCATTTGCGGAACATCATTCGCATCATTACGGAGACCGGATTGCGGGTCTACAAGGAACTGACTCCGATGAAAAAGGACCAAGTGGACCTGCACAATGCGGTTGTCTGGATACCGGATTCAAAGACGCCGAACGGTATCGCCGAGGTTCCCCTCACTTCGCTCGCCATCGAAGCATTCAAGAGCCAGATGGCGATTTCTGGTGAAGGGCCGTTTCTGTTTCCGAGTAATCGGAATCCGAGCGGGCACCAAACGGCACTCAAGACTGTTTGGCAAAAAACCCTCCGACGGGCAAGGGTTCCCTACTTTCGGATCTACGATCTTCGTTCTACGTATGCCACACGGCTAAGTGCCGGGGGCGTAGCCGATGAATGGGTAACCCAAATGCTCCGCCAGAGCGACGCGCAAGTCTTCAAGAAGTATTCCCAAATGAAGTTGATGATGAAGCGCGAGGCTCTGGAAAAGCTTAACCGTCGAGCCAACGAAATGGCACCTGTCGCCGCTGACGTTCTGGTGGCTCCATTGTGCACAGTCACGGTGCAATAGCCTCATTCGTGCACAGTTCGTGCACAGTCGGGGGTAAAAAACATGGGACGGATTAGGAGTAAAGTTGGAAAGTGCTTTAGAATGAATCTCGCACTTCTTGTCGGGGCGTAGCGCAGCCTGGTAGCGCGCCTGCCTTGGGCGCAGGAAGCCCCCGGTTCAAATCCGGGCGCCCCGACCAAAACAGCTCGCGTATTTTCTTTGGTTTATCAAAACCCTTCTTCACCCCCAACATCCCTGTGGAATTCGCCCAGGCAGGAGGTCTGGATGCGCAAGTCATTTAATTTCCGAGACTTCGCTACACGCTGAATTTGCAAAAACATGCGTAGGCAGGAGTGCAATTAAGAAAGTATTGAACAGAGGCAAGTCAGGCGCGCGCCATCTGGCAAGTATGGGGAAAATCATGGGGACCCTTTGCATTTCTCGTGTCCTAAATTATTCAGTTCAATTAATTCTGTGTTCTGAGCATACGATCGACCGATCGGCTCATTTGTTTCAAAATAAATCCAGGCGCCAAGCGATTCATCATTTTGAGCTGATTCGCCTGACCTGGACGAATTTCAAATCGATCGGTTTGCATTCCTTTGACGGCGACTTTAACCATGTCTTCCACCTTCATGATAGAAGCGCCTTTCATGTCTTCAACATTAAAGCCATCCAAGAGTTCGGTTTGTGTCGCCGGCGGTGCTAGGTCAAAGACCTTCACTTTGGTATTTTTCAGTTGCACACGAAGAGACTCGGTGAACGAATGCAGACCGGCCTTGGTGGCGCAATAAACCGGTGAAATGGGCAAGGGAACAAATGCCAAACTCGATGAAACGTTCATGATTGCTGCATTTGATTTTGTTTTTAAATGCGGCAAGAATTGTTTCACCATGCGAATTGGCCCGCTCAAATTGATTTCAATCTCTCGAGTGATGTCTTCGAGGCTTCCACCTTTGTCGTTAACATTGATCTTACGCATGATGCCTGCGTTGTTGATCAGAATGTTGAGCTCGGGAAATTGTTTGGTGACCTCTTCGTAAAGAGTGGCGATCGCTTTCGGATCGGAAACGTCGCTTCGGAAGGTGTGAATTTGTGGAAAGGCCGCTTTCGCACGGTCCATCTTAGCTTGATCGCGGCCCGTGATAAGAATCGTGTTACCAAGCGCCGTGAGTTGTTTGGTGAGTTCGTAACCGATGCCGCTGGCACCGCCGGTGATCAAAATCGTATTGCTCGTGAGTTTCATAATAAAAACCCTCCTAAGCTATGTAACCATTCACAAATCGCACTCCACGTCGACGAGACGGCTCAGAAGGTTGATGGGCGGTCTTCGAATAAACGCTGAGTAAGCTCAATCAACTTTGTAAACGCGGCCGGTTTGCGCGCCCAAAATAGCGCGTTTGTAGGCTTGTCCAACTTTCCATCCTTCGACCGGAATCATGCCGATGAAGAACTGGGCAAATTGAGATTCGGATTCTTTTAGCATCGTGGGACTCACCACATTGATACGCAGTCCCTTAGGAAGCTCAATTGCGGCAGCCCGAACAAAAGCTTCCAACGCGCCCGAGACGGTTGAAGCCGCGACCCCGGCGATGATCGGGTCGTCATTGAGAATGCCCGAAACCAAAGTGAAGGATCCTTTTTCTAGGATGAACGGAATCGCCTCCTGAACCAGATTGATCTGACCCATGAGTTTGCTTCCCAACGAAAACTGCCACTTTTCAGCGGTGAGTTCCGAAAGCGGAGCAAATGCGACTTGGCCTGCTGCAATGGCCACGGCATCAAACGAGGCGACGGCTTGATAAAGCTTCCTGACACTTTCGCGGTTCTCGATCTCGACTTGAAAATCGCCTGATTTGTGCCCGACCTTGACTATCTCATGGCCAGCACCCGCCAACGCCTTTTGAACCAGTTCGCCAATCTTTCCGTTTGCGCCAATCAAAACAATTTTCATGAAAACTCCATTCTCGTTTCTGATCTCAGGATTTATTTATTCACTTTCAATTTAGGGGGCCAATCCGCCAGTAGTGTCGAGCACTTGCCCAGTAGCCCAGCGAGCTTTGGGCGAGGCGAGGGACGCGACTACATCGGCGACATTAGACGTCGTTCCGAGCCGCCCCAGCGGCGTGCGCAAACCATTCCCTTCACCGCCTCCTCGCCCTTCCGGGCGGTGGCTGCCCTTAGCATCGCTGTATCCACCAGGCCGGGGGCAACCGCGTTTTCCGAAACGCCCCTGGGACCGAGTTCCGCCGCCCAAACGCGAGTCAACGCATCGTGATTGCGTGTCACAAGGTCCCGATCCAGTCTTTAAGCCTCTTTGCCTCCATCACCACCACCTCGCGGTCGTTTGTGCCGAGCGCAACGGCCGCCATACCCTGAAAGGCGGTGAACAAATGGACCGCGAGTTCTCGTGAATCCTTTTCATGGCCAACGGCCCGGAACTGCTCCTCGATCCAACGCATGGGCTCATTGAAGAGCGCCGCGGATTTCTTCGCGAGAGCGCCGCCCTCCTTGTGCAACTCCGTGCACAGCCCGCCAAGAGGGCATCCTCCGTGCGCCAGTTGCTCCCGGTTGCGGTGAACGCTCTCCACGAAAGCCAACAGCCGCTCCTTCGGAGAATTCAAGCGGTCCCAATCCGCCCGGGCTGCGCGAAACTCCTCCAGGCGCCGCTCCACCACGGCTTCGGCGAGTTCTTCCTTGGTTTTGAAGTAGTAGTAGACATTGCCTACCGGCACGCGAGCCGCCTCCGCGATGTCCGCCAGACTGGTCTCTCGGAAACCGCGTCCATACGCCAGCTTCGTCGCAGTCTCAATCAGCCTCGTTCGCTTGTCCGGTTGTGCCGTTCGCATATTCTCTGACTCGTAGGAGTTAGTCATTTAACTAACTCAGAGCATAAACCCCATGCGCTCGAGTTGTCAACCCCCGAACTGCGTCCAGATGATGGCAAGGCGGGAACTATTCGATTCGTCCGCCGGATTAGTACCGAGAAACGCTCAAGCGTGAAGAGATCCACGCTAGCACTTACCGGGACTTCGAAGACCTTCTGGAGCGGATGGAGGAATTTGGAGTGAACCCCTAAAGTGAGACAGTTTGATGATGCACACCGGGAGACGATTACTTCCGGATAGTCGGTTATTCTAACAAGACGTAGGAAGGCGAGTTGCGGCACACCTGACCCAACCGTTCTACATACGAAGGCCTTAAT
>Ga0207007_1063_pt1 | contig 27881 bp, 33 predicted proteins | sample Alteio_BWMinCont_85_FD_153487 | JGI IMG/M metagenome (GOLD analysis project Ga0207007, IMG submission 153487) | Enriched cells from forest soil in Barre Woods Harvard Forest LTER site, Petersham, Massachusetts, United States -... | ecosystem: Environmental > Terrestrial > Soil > Temperate forest >...
CATACCTTTGCACACGCTTTCAGATCATGAATCAAAATTCGTTGACGAACAGGCTTAGCGCCGCAGGGGTTCTCATCACACTTGGCATAGTATTCGGGGATATTGGAACCTCGCCATTGTATGTAATGGATGCCATCATTGGCAAAGGCGTGATTACTCACGACCTGATCCTAGGAGCCATTTCATGCGTTTTCTGGACACTGACTTTTCAAACCACAATTAAATATGTCATCCTCACTTTGAGGGCTGACAACAGGGGAGAAGGCGGAATTCTATCTCTATATGCACTGGTAAGGAGACGTGGAAAATGGCTGGTATGGCCTGCTATTATTGGGGCAAGCGCACTATTAGCAGATGGTATGATCACACCGCCTATTTCTGTAACTTCTGCAATTGAAGGACTCAAAATATTCAACCCGGAAATACCTGTAGTTCAAATTGTTATTGCAATTTTGCTCGCATTGTTTTTCTTTCAGAGATTTGGCACCTCCATTGTTGGAAAATCTTTCGGCCCAATCATGCTTGTGTGGTTTGTAACCCTTGCAGCAATAGGTTTATCGCAGATATTAAAGTACCCTTATGTTTTGGCTGCCTTCAACCCCATCTATGTTGTTAAATTTTTGCAAAATCCAAATGGTTTCTGGCTATTGGGCGCTGTATTTCTTTGTACCACAGGGGCAGAAGCCTTGTATTCAGACCTGGGTCATTGCGGTAGAAAAAATATACAAGGAAGCTGGGTACTGGTGAAAATATCTTTGTTACTAAATTATTTTGGACAGGGCGCATACCTTTTGAATGAAAAACTTGGACAAACCATAACCGGAGAGCCCACGTTCTATTACTCCATGCCGGAATGGTTCCGGTTACCAGGTGTTATTATCGCTACAGCTGCTACCATCATTGCCAGTCAGGCCCTGATTTCAGGATCTTATACTCTGATCAGTGAAGGGATGCGGTTGAACGTATGGCCAAAAGTAAAAATGATATACCCGAATGACCAGCGCGGCCAGGTATATATACCAAGCATTAATTTTCTGCTGTGCGCTGGGTGCATCGGCGTGGTTTTGTGGTTTGAAAAAGCCTCGAATATGGAAGCTGCTTATGGTTTGGCAATTACCCTTACCATGTTGATGACTACGATATTGCTTAGCTTTTATCTGAGGTTTAAGCATTTCCCCAAGCCATTTATATACACTGTTCTTGCGGTATATTTAAGTATAGAATTATCATTCCTTGCCGCAAACCTGAAAAAATTTGTTCATGGGGGTTATGTGTCCCTTTTCGGGGCCATCGTATTGGTAGCTGTAATGTGGACCTGGTATAAATCCAGGAAAATCAAAAACAGGTACATAGAATTCGTTAAGCTTGACAAGCATCTGAAAATGATCGAAGAATTGATCGCGGATGAATCTGTACCAAAATTTGCCACCAACCTCGTCTTTTTAACCAGCGCAGATTACCCAAATGAAATAGAACAAAAGATCATCTATTCGATATTCAACAAACAACCCAAACGCGCTGACCTTTATTGGTTTGTGCATGTTGATGTACTGGACGACCCCCACACTCGTGAATTTAAAGTGGAGTACCTGATTCCTGGTAAAGTAATGAAGATCGAGTTTAAGCTTGGGTTCAGGGTAGCGCCACGTATCAATCTCTTTTTCAAAAAAGTAGTGGAAGAGCTTGCCCGGAACAAGGAAGTGGACGTTATGAGCAGATACGACTCCCTTAAAAAATACAATATCGTGGGAGACTTTAGATTTGTAGTGATCCAGCGTATTCTGAATTATGATTACAAGCTTTCTACTTACGAAAGGTTCCTGATGATGGGCTATGATATTCTCAAAGAAGTAAGTTTATCAGAAGAAAAAGCTTTTGGACTCGACACAACCCTGGTTACACTTGAAAAGGTACCACTATTAACCGATGGCGGGGAAGAATTGAATCTACAACGGATCGGATAAAAATAGAAAGAGAAACAGAAAGGCAAGGAGGAAATGAAAGCAGCCGTTATTTATCAAAAAGGGGAACTGCCAGAATATGTCGATTTTCCCGAGCCTGTAGCGCAAAATGATGATGAGCTGCTGGTTTCTGTAAAAGCCGTAGCTATTAAGCATTTTGATAAAGGAAAAGCAGCAGGCAGGCACTATTCAAGTAGTATACCAAGAGAAAATGGCCAGGTAATTGGAGGTGATGGAGTCTGTGTACTTGATGATGGAACAAAAGTATATGGTATGGGTGTCAGCGGCATGCTTGCTGAAAAGGCTACCATCGAAAAAGACAGGGTTGTAAAATTGCCAGCGAATTTGAGCGACGCAACTGCTGCTGCATTAGCCAATGCTGTAATTGGTTCGGCAATGGGATTAAGGTTCAAAGCAGATATACAGCCAGGCGATGTTGTGCTAATTAATGGCGCAACTGGATTTACAGGAAGGGTTGCCGTACAGATCGCCAAACATTATGGAGCGAAAAAGGTAATTGCAACCGGCAGAAATACGCAATCACTGCAAGACTTATTGGCCCTTGGTGCTGACGAAATTATTTCACTGAACCAGGGTGACGAACAATTCCTGGATCAATTAAAAAAAAGCCAACTAAATGGACCTGTGGGTGTTATTATTGATTATTTGTGGGGACATAGTGCCGAAATGATATTAGGCAGTTCAAAAGGGAAAGGATCTTTTACCAATAAAATTAGATTCGTTTCGGTAGGCAGTGTAACGGGGGACTTGATTCAACTGTCTGCAGCAAACCTAAGAAGCGTAAATTTACAGTTAACAGGTTCTGGCTTAGGTAGCTGGTCAAATGACCAGGTGCGTTTGCTGTTTTCAGAGATATTGCCGGAAATGTTTCAACTCGCCTCAGATGGAAAGCTTAAGGTAGAAACTATAGAAGTTAACTTAAAAAACATAGCGGATATCTGGAACCTGGATGTTAGCGACGGGCAGCGATTGGTTGTTACAATTTAATAAAGAATTCCCTAAATGAAAAATGCCCCTAAGGGGCATTTTCTGTGGGAGTTATAGGATTCGAACCTATGACCCTCCCGATTATAAATCGGGATGCTCTGAACCAGCCGAGCTAAACTTGTCTATCAGAGCCTTGATGAATATTACTGATTTTTGATTCTTGATATATTTTTCTCTATTAAGAGCTTCTGATCTTGTAAAAAAAGCCTCTTTGTACACCAAAATCCAGGGCATTCCTGTTTTGGTAAAAGGGGTTTTGCCTCTATTGTGTTCTGCCAATCTCCTTTCTACATTATCTGTACTTCCGATATAGAATTTATTGAGTTTTTTACTAAACAATATGTAGGTGAAGAATTCCATAAAATAAAAATGCCCCTAAACGGGGCATTTTATGTGGGAGTTATAGGATTCGAACCTATGACCCCCTGCTTGTAAGGCAGGTGCTCTGAACCAGCTGAGCTAAACTCCCAATTTATTTTTTGATCCAACAGGTATGAACCATTTCCGATTTAGGAGGTGCAAATGTAATGCGATTTTTGGAGTTAAAGTGTCCCTTATTGAAATTTTTATTTGGATTTTGCAATCTCGGCAAGTTTTGCCTCAAGGACCGATTCGTCTCCTTCAGTATAGCCAATATGCCTGTATGCTATATGGCCTTTTTTGTCAACCAAAATCATGTATGGTACGTTTGGCACATTCAAAGCGCGTTGCATATCCTGATTTACGTCCAGCAATACAGTGTAATCCCATTTTTTGCCATCAATAAATGGTTTTACTTTCATCGAATTGCGCGCGTCATCAATAGAAATGGCAACCATATTTACATTGTATTGCTTTCTCCAGTCATCAATAACAAGGTTTATATTTTCCATTTCCTTTTTACACGGGGAACACCAGGTAGCCCAAAATGATAATATCATAGGCCTGCCTTGCTTGGAAAGGGCTTGCAAGTCCACTTCTTTGCCATTCATATCTTTAAGAATAAGAGGTGGAACATCATTTTTAGACGATTTAGAAGTGTCCTGTGCTTGGGAGTTTATTGCAAATACAATGAATGCAAATGCAAAGAAGATTTTTTTCATGATAAAATATTAAGATTTTTGAATGGCAAAGATAAAGCCAAATATTTCTTTCAGAACATAGTTTGAAACTATAAGGGAAATATCATGAAATTTGGATGACCAAAAATTATACAATGGAAAAAGGATTATTCAGCGTCATTACTCAGACATCTGCGCCAACATTAAAAACCAGGATAAATACTGGTAAGCATACATTATTTTCAGATGAACCTGTAGAAGTTGGTGGTGAGGATACAGGGCCTTCACCTTATGAAATACTCCTTTCTGCCCTTGGCGCGTGTACAGGAATGACCATAACAATGTATGCAAAAAGAAAAACAATGCCGCTTAAAGGCATCACAGTTTACCTACGCCACGATAAAGTGTATGTCGAAGACTGCGCCCATTGCGAAAAGGACACTAGTAAGATCGATTTGATATACCGCGAAATTGAGCTGATTGGCGACCTGAATAGTGATCAGCGCAACAAACTATTAGATATTGCAAACAAATGCCCCGTTCACAAATCACTATCCAGCGGCATTAATATTAAGACACAATTGAGGGACTAGTCCTAGCTCAAATGCGCCCTGAGCATCCAGGCCATCTTTTCATGTTTTTCCATCAGGCCGGTTGCAAAATCACTTGTACCAAGATCATTTGCCTTGGCAAAACTTTCAATATTTCCACGAAGAGTAACAATCAGGCTTTCGTGATCACCAAGAAGGTCTTTAACATAGCCAATGCTTGTATTCTCATTTTTACGTTTTTCAGAAAGTTGGGTCAATTCCAGGAATTCTGTCATTGTAGCGGGTGCATAATGACCCAATGAACGAATTCTTTCAGCTACACTGTCTATGATTTCCTGCATCTCGCTATACAAGCCTTCAAAATACAAATGAGCCGCATGAAAGTCGGGCCCTTCTACGTTCCAATGTGCGTTGTAAGTTTTGGTAAGCAAAAGGTATTCGTCTGCAAGAAGTTTAGCTAATTGCCCAGCCACAGTTTTAAGGTTTGCGTCTTTGATCCCGATGTTGGTTTTCATGTTATTAATATTTTAATTTATTAGTTATAAGAATTTTATCAGTTATTGAAGTTAAATGTTGCTAGATACATTATTCCTCTTCAGGTCATCATAAAACCCTGCGAAGGTTACCTGTATCCAAGGGATGAGCCAGAAGAAACCTATTCCAAGGGTCAGACAACAAAGCAATGACCATCCGAAAAATCTCAGGCAAAGGCGGAAGTATTTTGCTTTATAGCCATTCATCAAGGCCATTGATCTATTAATAGCGTCCATTGGATCAATGGCGGGATCCTCTGAAAGGACATAAAATGTTTGAGAATAGGAGATCGCCGCAATAATTCCGGGAATAAAAAGAAGCAATGACCAGAGAATAACAAATACTATGATCAATAGATAAGCTAACAATGCATTCCAGAAATTGTTGAAGCCCGTAAAGAGATCAGGAACATCTGATTGTTGCCTTCTTGAGAGTTTTAAAGATAAACCAGCCATTCCCTGGGTCATCGGACCGGAAATAATTATGCTAATTGGAGGAATACAACCGCTTATAAGAATATACAACAGATATGTTCCTATTGCAAAACCCCATCTGCCTTCCAAAGCTTCCCTGGCTTGTCTCATAAGAATTGTGTTTTCTGTTTTCAAGGTAATGTTTTAGCGTACCAAGTTATAAAATATTGGATGATGCCGGATCAAATCTGTTTTACCATCTTGTTAACTATTTACATTTTAAGATATTCCGAGGTCCTGAAACTTTGTAACCATATTTTGGTTATCCATATTATATTCCTGGTCTGGATTTACATGACAAAATTAATCTGGCTTAGCGGTGATAACTCTGCAATAATGCATTCAAGATTGTGACTGTTATCATTTTTTTGTCATAACCTGATCCTGAACTTCGCAATAAATATGATAGTCTAAACCCCTGAATCTGATTTTAGTTAAAAGTAAAACAAATGAATAAGCGACAACGAAGACGGGTTATAATGGCAGCATTGGTTTTCGTTTCAGTGATCATTGCAGGAACGATAGGATATATATTTATAGAAGGGTACGGCATTCTGAATGCATTGTATATGACCGTAATAACCCTTTCAACAGTTGGATATGGGATACCGAAACCGCTCGACACACAGGGTCAGGTGTTTACAATTATCCTCATATTGTTCAATCTTGGCGTAGTAGGATATACATTAACTCTTGTTACCTCCATTTTTATTCAAATCGATTTTGCAAAACACTATAGAACAAAAAGTATGAAAAAGAAAATAAATACAATGACTCAGCATGTCATTGTTTGTGGTTATGGTCGCACAGGTCGGGAATCCTGCGCCACTTTAAAAAGAAATAACATACCCCACGTGATCATAGAGGACAACGAAGAAATGGTACGTGAGATTATGGAGGATGAGGATGCATTTGTGATTGAAATGGATGCAACCACTGATGAAGCTTTACTTGCAGCGGGGATTAAAAATGCAAGTGCTTTGATAACTACCCTACCTGACGACGCTGAAAATGTATTCGTAACACTTACCGCATCTGAGCTTAATCCTACTCTTTTAATAGTCAGCAGGGCTACCCATGCCACATCCATCCCAAAACTGAAAAGAGCGGGTGCCACAGACGTTATTATGCCGTACAAAATAGGTGGAGCACATATGGCAAGCCTCGTTATCAACCCTGATATTAAGGAATTTATGGACCTGATCGGCGGCTATGGAGAGTTTCATCCGCACATTGAGGAGATAGACCTGATGGATAGTGGCGATATTTATGCGGCCAAAACGCTTGGGGAAATTAATCTGCACCGGAAAACAGGGGTTAATATCATTGGAATTAAGATAGGGGATAAATATGTTATTAACCCAAATGATGAAACCTATTACAATAAAGGTGATAAATTGCTTGTATTAGGAAGTCCTGAGCAATTTGAAAAGCTGAAAGTATTTATGTCAAAGACTTAAAAGCTTATCATATTTGCATTTTGTGCATCATTATTCAAAATTAATTGCTACTTTTGCGGTTCAAAATTTTTAAAGATGGCACATCACGCTTCAGCGATAAAGAGAATCAGGCAAATAGCTACCCGTAGATTACGTAACCGTTATCAAATGAAAACGACTCGTAACCTGATCAAAAAGCTCAGGACCACAACGGATAAGTCAGAGGCTCAGGTACTGTATCGCAGGGTTTCTTCTTTGGTTGACAGGTTGGCTAAAACAGGCGTTATTCACAAAAACAACGCATCCAACAAAAAATCAAAGCTTGCAAAACTCGTTAACCACATCGCTTAAACCATTCGTCGTTCATGCCTGGAGATAATCATGGTTTCATCTCCATTAAGGATTGGCACGAAGAAGACAGACCAAGGGAAAAATTTATTTCAAAAGGGCGAGAAGTCCTTTCTGATGCTGAGTTAATTGCTATTTTACTAGGCACAGGCTTCAAGGAAACCACTGCTGTGGATGTTGCTAAGATTCTCTTAAGAGAAAATGGTAATGACCTTGATAAACTTGCCAAACTTAGTGAAAAGCAATTAAGCTCCGTAAAAGGGATCGGCCCTGCCAAAGCTATTACCATTTTAGCTGCACTTGAATTAGGGCGCAGGCGCAAATTCTCTGAAAAAGCTGTTCCAAAAAAAATTACCGGTAGTAAGGATGCTTATGAATTTTTGTATCCATTTCTGGCCGATCAACCTCACGAAGAGTTTTATTTGCTTCTTTTAAACAGGGCCAATGTCATCACCCGCCACGTAAAAATCAGCCAGGGCGGTGTCTCAGGAACTCTGGTAGATAACAAAATCATCTTCAAAACAGCTCTCGAAGAGCTTTCAGCCAGTATTATTATTTGTCACAACCACCCTTCAGGCAATAAAAATCCAAGCCAGGATGATATAGCTCAAACCAAACGTATTTGCGAAGCAGGTAAAAACCTAGATATTGCAGTATTGGACCACATCATTTTTACAAATGACGGGTTCTACAGCTTCGCAGATGAAGGAATAATCTGATTCTTTCCGAATCCCTATTTCACAACAGGACTTAATTGATTCACAATCCCAGCTGTTAGGGTATTAGTCTGGTTGAAAGTTGTAGCATTCGATTTTGTCCCGTCAGCGCTGTAGGCATTAAAATAATAATTAATAGGCTGAAGGTTCTTAAAAACAAGAACTGCCTGGTTATTTGAAGCCTCCAGAGGTGTTAAAGGATTTGTTTTGTTCTTCTGATCTGCAACAGTTGTATAAAGCTGTACCGTGGCTCCAGGTGAAATAACCCTGTACATTCCTGAACCATCATAAATTGTCATTTGCAGGCTCGTGTTAGTTGCCTGAGAAGTGTTCGATGGTGTAGTGCCTGGCTTGGCACAAGAGCCTATAAGGGCACTTATTACAAGTGCGCCAAGAAAATAAATCTGTTTTGTTTTACGTTTCATCTCTTTCCCTCTATTTGTTTTTACGGTGTAAATATACTAACAATCATCAAATACAAAAAAAAATGACAAAATCTGCGTTTTCCCGCTGCTTTATAATGAAATAAGCTATGTCAAAGCCTGTATGGAACTTAGAGATATGTTGCCAATTAAATAAAAAACCCGCGTATTACGGTACGCGGGTTTTTCTCCTTTGGATGGTTATGAAAAATTACCTTTTTGGGTTTGCGCCGGGATTAGGGTTTGAAGTTCCGGTTGGAGTTGATCCGGTTTTCGGTTGAGGAGTAGTGGTACTTGTTGGATTTTTTTGCTGTGGATCGGTAGCTGTTGGAGTTTGCGAAGGTGTTGCGCCCGGTTTCGCCTGCTTATTAGGATTTTTTTCGTTATCATCATCCCAGTTCTGATTGCCTTTTTTAGCAGTCTCAGTTCCCTTGTTCCACTCCTGGTTACCTGAAGTTTGTGGGTTTTTTTGAGCCTGTGGATTTTGATTTGTTGTGGTTTTTTGAGTATCCGTTGTCTTTTGCGCCGGATTGTTTTGATTACCCGTTTGTGGGTTGTTTTCTTGGTCTTTCATTTTATTAATTATTTAAGGTTACTTGGGAATAACAACCCTGAATAAGGTTTGTTCGCTGGTTTGATATTTATTTTTATTCTGCCAAATCTCAAAAACTCATTTATCATTTTCAATTTCCATAGCTTCTAAAAATGCGTCATCTTTGAAACTTTATTAACCAGTTGCAACAATCAGATTATCCAGTAGTCATCGCAGGTGCCGGCCCGGCCGGGGCAACTGTTTCTATGTTCCTTGAAAACGAAGGGATTAAACATCTTGTCCTCGAAAAAGACACATTCCCACGTGATAAGATCTGCGGTGATGCCGTAAGCAGCAAAGCATTGGATATTGTCGCCCGCCTGAAACCTGATGCCGTTAAAACTTTTGCCGGAGAGCAGGATAAGGCGTTGCTTACTGCAGGTATCCAGTTCACAGCCCCAAATGGTAAAAGTGTTGATATTGCATTCCCAAAACCGGATCGTGAACTGCCAATTGGTTTTATTTCAAGACGTATTATTTTTGACAATTTTCTTTTCAACCTGTTGCAAGGATCCAAACATGCAGAAATATGGCAAAATGCTGATTTAAAAGATGCCATCTACCATAGCAATGGGGGAGTATCTCTTACTGTAAACCATAACGGTAACGAAAAATCCATTACTACGAAACTTGTCATTGGTGCAGACGGTGCAAGATCGGTAGTGAAACGCAAACTTCAGGGATTTGAACAGGATGACAACCATTATTGCGGCGGCATCAGGGCTTATTACAACAATGTTGAAGGTTTGCATCCTCAAAATTACCTGGAGCTTCATTTTATGAAGGAATTGCTGCCGGGTTATTTTTGGATATTTCCGCTTCCGAACGGGGCTGCAAATGTTGGTATGGGCATGCTCTCAAGAGATATCAAGCGAAAAAAAGCCAATTTGAGAAAAGAGCTTTTGAATATTGTCGAAAATCATCCTGTGATGAAAAAAAGATTCGCTAATGCATCCCTGGATGGAAATATTGTCGGCTGGGGATTGCCATTCGGTTCTAAAAAAAGGGAACTTACAGGCGACAATTTCATCCTGACCGGTGATGCGGCATCATTAATTGATCCTTTTACTGGCGAAGGGATCGGCAATGCTGTCGTTAGCGGACTCGTGGCTTCAAGGATTGCAAAAAAAGCAATAGGAACGAATAATTATTCAAAACAAACACTTTCAGAATATGATTCAATCATATATCAGAAGCTATGGAACGAATTAAAATTGAGTCACACCATGCAAAAGTTGACAACTTATCCATGGTTGTTTAACTTTGTCGTGAATAGGATCAATGGGAGTAAGTCTTTGCAGGAAGTTTTTACCAATATGTTTACAGACTTGGAACTAAGAGCCAAAATGGAAAATCCCATGTTTTATGTAAAATTATTATTTAATATTCAATAGAAAATCCAATGTCTATAAGACTATTAACACTTATTACATTATTAGGCTGCGTTTCAGTAGCTAAAGCTCAGATGCAGGCTCAGCCCCAGGATGATAAAGGGCATTTATCCGGGGATGTAGAAGTTGATGCAACCTGGTTCGACAGGGATACCCTGATCGGAACAAGTACTACCCAGTATCTTCATGAGAAATCTTCTACAGAAGGATGGTTTACCCTCAATTATCTCATCAGCGGGTGGTCATTTACTGCACGATATGATATGTATAATAATTCAGCCTTGCTTGACCCTACAATTGCCTATACCGGGCAGGGGCTTGGCTTCTATCAGATTGATAAAAAAATAGATAAATGGGAATTCACCGCAGGTGATTTTTACGACCAGTTTGGCAGTGGTATCCTTTTCAGGGCCTGGCAAAACCGGTATCTTGGCCTGGACTATGCTGTTCAGGGCGTAAGGGTACAATATACGCCTGATGATAGCCTGATGATAAAGGGTTTTGCTGGCCAGCAGAAAGACAGGTTCACAGTGTGGCCGCAGGTAATGAAAGGGCTGAATGCAGAAAAAATATGGGGAATTGGGAATGTGGGCATGCTAACAGGAGCAGGTTTCCTGAACAGAACCCTTGACCAGGCAACCATGAACCAATTAGCCAATGAAATTAATAGCCTGCCTTACAGCCAAAGATTTATACCCATGTATAATATGTATGCAGGAACAGCTTACAATACTTTGAATTACAAAGGATTCAGTTGGTACACAGAATATGCTCAAAAATCAAGGGAAGCCGTATTTATTACCGATGATAATAATAACCAACAGCTTGAGAATCTTCCCGGGCATGTATTTTATACTGGGGCCAGCTACTCATTCTATGGTTTTGGTCTCAATGTTCAATATAAGAGTATTAGCACCTTTATCATGAAAACCACTCCCTATGCTACTATTTTGGATGGTATTATGGATTATCTGCCTCCATTATCCAAACAGGAAACTACCAGGCTGCCTTCATTATACAGTGTTTCGGCCCAATCGCAAGGAGAGAATGGAATCCAGGCGGAAGTAACATACGCTATTGACAAGCGCAACAATTTTGATTTTAATGTCTCCTATATCAAGCAACCAGATAATACCATTCTATACCGTGAATATTATGCCGAGTATAACAAGATTGTTTCAAAGAATGTAAAAATGGAAATGGGAGTCCAATCGCTTATATATAATTATGCGGTTTATGAAGGCCATCCCGGTGATGTAGTACATACCATAACCCCTTTCTTTGAAATGAGCATACGACTCGGTCAGCCACATAAAATTGCCGAAGGCACAGCAGAGAATAAAGTCCCGCTGCAAAAATCAATACGTTTTGAACTTCAATATCTCTCCACAAAACAGGATAGCGGAAGTTTTGCTTATGCACTTGTGGAATACAATTTAGCGCCAAAATGGTCGTTTGCGGTATCAGATATGTATAACATCATTCCACAACATGCCGCAGACCAGAAATTAAACTATTACAGCACTTTTATATCCTATACGGAGAAACAAACCCGGTTTACGATCGGTTATGCCAAGCAGGTGGCGGGAGTGATATGCACCGGCGGTGTATGCAGGGTAGAACCGGCGTTTAGCGGAATTAGGGCAAGTATTGGTACCAACTTTTAAAGCATTGATCATGAAAAAGATATTTTATTTATTAACTCTATTATCATTTTGGCTTGTTAGTTGCCAGGAAGTAAATGACCTTATCCAGCTTTATCCGCCTCCTGGAGTAAATGACCAGCTTGTGCTGGATTCAACTTATACTACAAATAATACGTCAATACAGCAAAAAAGAGTGTTGATCGAAGATTATACAGGGGACATGTGCGATAATTGTCCCAATGCACAGACCCAATCAATTAATATCGAAAATGCAAATCCAGGCCTGATTTCTGTTATTGGGATCCATTGTACATCCCTGGCTGCACCATGGCCCGGGTATCCAGATTACAGGACCGCAAACGGAACGCAGTTAATGAGTTACTTTTTTGGAATAGGCGGTCCGAGCAGTTTGCCAACAGGGGATATAGATCGGAAAATACAAACCATAACTTCCCCACCATCATTTAGTGTCCCTTATTCGATTTGGCCTTTTTGTGTTGATTCTGAGTTGATATTAACGCCAAAAGCAGGCATTGCTTTTAGCTATAAAAACTATGATTCGAGTTCCCGTACGCTTAATATGACTTTCACAACCAGCTTCAACAAGGCTTCAACAGATACATTTTACGTTTCTGCTGCAGTCATTGAAAGCGGGTTTAAGGGCAAGCAAGAATTACCCACATCATATAATAATAATTTTGTTTTTGAACATGTATTACGCAAACTCATGTCGCCTTATAATGGCCTGAAAATAGCCTCTTCCCCTGCTTTGGGCGCAACTTATAATGTTAAATTCCAAACAGTATTAGACCCATCCTGGAACGCAGATAGCTGTAAGGTGGTGGCATTTGTACACCATAGAAGCCCTGGGAACAATACCGTAGAGCAGGTTCAGGAAACGACTGTAAAATGATGAAAAAAAACATATTATATTTTCTATTTCTTGGAATTCTTTTAAACACAACCTCTTGTAAGTTTGAGAGTACCGATCCTTATGTACAGGAAATAAAGCGTGAACGCTTCAGCAAAGATTCCATGTTTAAGGTCAGCGATCAATCCCCACTTGACATAAAAGGGAAACGCGAACTTATAGCTCTTGAGTATTATGAGCCTGATTCCATGTATCGGGTTACTGCCACCTTGAATTTATTTCCACATCCTGATTCTGTAAAAATGCAGGTAACTAATAACAGCAGGGATCAGGATTATTTTAAACTTGGCGCAATTAGTTTCAACCTCAAAGGTCATGCATGTAAACTGAATGTTTTTCAAAGTGCCCGGATGATGGCCGACCCCCAATATAAAACGGATCTTTTTTGTCCATTTACAGATGAAACAAATGGTAAAGGCACTCACGAGGGCGGCAGGTTCCTGGAAGTGACTTTAGTTCCCGGATCTGATAAAGTTATTGCAGATTTTAACACCTGTTATAATCCATATTGTGCCTATAACAGCGGATATACCTGCCCCATTCCACCAGCAGGAAACCACCTTAATCTTAAGTTAGAAGCAGGAGAGAAAGAATTTAAATACGGTAGAGTGACGATGTTCAAGTAACAGTCAACAGTTAGTAGTCAACGGTAACAAGTGCTCTATATACCACCTACCACTTACAACTAACTTCTGACCTCTATGATTTTATCACATCTCTTGAAGTGGCTTGCGCCGTTGGCGTTATTATCATATCATTGATATTGACATGGGCCGGACGAGAGGCGGCAAACCAGGCTGCTTCAGCAATATCTTCCGCATTGAGAGCATTGAATCCTTTATAAACCTGGGCGGCACGGTCTTCATCTCCATGAAAACGAACGATTGAAAACTCTGTTTCAGCCAAACCGGGATGAATGGCGGTAACTTTTATGTTATGAGGGAGCATGTCCACTCTCATCGCTTTGCTCAGGGCATCAACAGCATGTTTTGTAGCACAATACACATTCCCTTTTGGATATACCTCTTTCGCGGCCACCGAGCCTATATTAATTATATGTCCGCTTTTATGTTTGATCATCATTGGCGAAACCTCCCTTGTTACATAAAGCAGCCCTTTAATATTCGTGTCAATCATTTTATCCCAATCGTCAAGATTCCCATCCTGGATATCAGACAATCCGGAAGCAAGGCCAGCGTTATTTACCAGTACATCAATCTTTAGCCATTTATCAGGCAAACTGCTTATAGCTTCGATCACTTCATTACGTTTTCGAACGTCAAATGGCAGGGATATTACATCCGCACCATAATCCTTTTTCAATTGTGCTTCCAATTCCGCCAGCCTTTCTTTTCGCCTGCCGTTGATAATTACATTATATCCATTTTTAGCAAAAAGTATGGCAATGGCCTTTCCAAATCCTGATGTAGCGCCTGTGATAAATATTGTTTTAGACATATCAATAGTTAATTTTATTCATGGCAAAGATAAGTTTTAGATAAAGCAGATATGAAGGAAAAGATAATGATAACCAATAATCGATTTTACAATTAAATTTGAGCCATATAGTGAATCCAACCATGAAGGCATTTAGAATTATTCAACTCGTTCTTTTTATGGGCTTACCTGTATTAAGTGAAGCCCAGGACCCTGAGTTTACCCAAACAATGGGGACACCATCTTATTTTAATCCGGCATTTTGTGGGATACAGCAAAACCTGAGAGTGGGTTTGCAATATAGGGACCAATGGCCAAATGCTCCCGGCTCAATTATCTCAATAGCAGCATCGGCTGATATGGGTATTCCCTCTATTAATAGTGGCGTAGGATTGATGTACATGAACGACCAGGCAGCAGATGCTGATTTGACCACAAATACAATTAACGCGTATTATGCCTACGAAGTCAAATTAGGACCTCGTTCATATTTGCGTTTTGGAATTAATCCTTCTATTTTTCAAAGATCCGTAAACTCAGGCCAATTGGTTTATGGCAATCAAATAAACCCACAAACAGGTGTTATACAAGGCTCTAATGGGGGCACTGTGTCAACTGCGTTCATCCCGAATATGTCAGCAGGTGCCCTTTTCTACAATAATAATTTCTATGCCGGATTGGCTGCTTATAATATTTTCGAACCTAATGAATCTCTTGTGAATGGCTATGCTACTCTTCCAAGAAAATTTGTTGTACAGGCTGGTTATTATTTATCACTTGGGCAAATTATGTTTAATCCTTATGTTTTAGCAATGGATCAAGGAACTTTCAGGCAAGTATTGCCAGGTGTAAATGCAACCCTTGGGCTTTTTACCCTTGGGGCTTCATTCCGGCAGACAGACCCAAATGCAGACGCAGTAAATTTCCTGATTGGCTTTGCAAAAGGAATTTTTAAGGTTTGCTATAGCTATGATTTAACCGTTTCAGATGCAAGGGCTGCCGCTACAGGTTCTCACGAATTATCCCTGGTTGTTCAATTGAATAAACCCTGTGACACATCCGATAAACCCATGATCGGTCATTTGAGAAACAGCTACTAAGTTTTCATTATGAAGCATTTAAAGGTTCTTTTTTTTGTTGGATTAGTTTCGGTTTGGCAAACTTCAAACTGTCAATCCCTGATTTTACCTGACCCGATTTTCACCCAAACCATGACCTCGCCCATGTATTTCAATCCGGCATACGCAGGTATGCAGGAAAATCTGAGGGCTTCTTTCCAGATCAGGGCTCAATTGCTGGCTGGAACTGCAAATCTGACCACTGATGCATCTATTGACATCGGTTTACCTAAAATTAACAGTGGCATAGGGCTGATGCTTATGAGCGACCAAGGGGACAATGCGTCATTGGTTACCAATACGATAAGTGCCTTTTATGCCTACGAAATGAAATTAAATCAAAGCGCCCATTTAAGATTGGGAATAGATGCCTCACTTTTTCAAAGGCTCTATATTTATGAGAATTCTACATTTGATACCAGCGCTTCGTCTTCGCAACAATTTACCCCGCAAAATTATGCCACCCTGGCAATTCCTAATTTTGGTGCAGGCGGGCTTTATTATGACAACAAGTATTATTTTGGACTATCTGTTTTTAACTTATTTACACCCAATGTTTCATTCGATAATGATCCCAATGGGTTATTGTCAAGAAGATTTGTTTTGCAGGCTGGTGAGTTTGTTAATTATGGCAATCTGGTTATCAATCCATATATTCAGGTGATTAACCAGGGCTCCGTGGATCAGATATTACCGGGCTGCAATGTCTCTGGCGGAAATTTTACCTTTGGTCTTTCTTTTAGGCAATCCATTCCTGTATTTGACGCTTTGAATTTCCTGCTTGGTTTCGGCAAAGGCAAAATTAAAATCTGTTATTCTTATGATCTGGCGTTATCAAGTAGTAATCCGGGTGCTCTTTCAGGCACTCACGAACTTTCAGCTGTAGTTCAGTTGAGTGGCCCTCATGATGTTAACGATAAGAAAATGATAGGTTTTTTCAGAGGGGCTTATTAGAGCAGAAGGAGAAAGAGAAAAAAACGCTACTGCCTTCCTGCCAACAAATACAACACTGCCATCCTGATGGCGACACCATTCTCAACCTGGTCAAGTATGATAGAATGTTTAGAATCTGCTACATCACTGTTGATTTCCACACCTCGATTAATGGGACCCGGATGCATGATGGTGATTTGTTTATTGGCTTTTTGGAGACGCTCTTTATTGATGCCAAATGCCAATGCATACTCCCTTAAAGATGGGAAATAACCTGCCTCCTGGCGTTCCAGTTGAATTCGCAATACATTTGCCACATCGCACCAGGCAAGTGCCTTTTCAACAGAGTGTTCTACAATGACACCCAGGCTTTCTATATGTTTGGGTATTAGAGTCGCAGGGCCACAAACCATGACTTTTGCACCGAGTTTTTTAAGGAGGAAAATATTAGAAAGAGCTACGCGGCTGTGCATGATGTCACCGATAATAGCAATTTTCATGTCAGAAACATCCCTTTTCGTGCGATCCATCATAGAAAATGCATCGAGAAGTGCCTGGGTGGGATGTTCATGTGTACCGTCTCCGGCATTTATGATCTGGGCATTTACATTTTGAGCCAGGAAATAAGCTGATCCGGGATAAGGATGCCGCATCACGATCATTTCCACCTTCATGGCTATGAGGTTGTTGATGGTATCCAGAAGGGTTTCCCCTTTACTCACAGATGAAGAGGAGCTGCTGAAATTGACAATGTCAGCCGACAATCGTTTCTCAGCAAGTTCGAACGACAACCTGGTCCTGGTTGAGTTTTCAAAAAAGGCGTTGGCAATAGTCAGATCCCTGAGGGAAGGAACCCTTTTCATGGGCTGATTGATCTGCTCTTTGAACCTGACAGCTGTAGAAAGGATCAAACGGATATCATCAACCGTTAAGTCTTTAATCCCAATCAGATGCCTCACACTTAGTCCTTCGCTCATTTATTCAGTTATCAATTACTTCTTACTTCTTACCAATTACTTCTTACTCTTCAGACATCAACAATACACTATCATCTTCGCCGGCTGCTTTCCAGTTTACTTTTACCTTTTGCGATGCCCTGGTATCTACCAGCAAACCAACATAATTTGGTTCAATCGGCAATTGACGGCTATAAATCCTGTCTACCAATACCAGCAATTCTACACTTGCAGGCCTTCCGAAATCAAGAAGGGCATCAAGCCCGGCTCGTATCGTACGCCCGGTATATAGCACATCGTCCACAAAAATGATGTTTTTGTTTTCGACAATTAAATCCATTTTTTGGGATGAGGGCAGCAAAGGCCCTTTATGTGTCCTGAAATCATCCCTGTGAAAGGTGGTATCCAGTTCGCCGTATTTTACCTTAGTAGGAGAGAGGATGGAATCGAGCCGCTGCTGAATTGCCTGTGCAAGGTATATGCCCCTGGGCTGCAGGCCAATAATGGCTGAATTAGTGAACTTGCCGTGATTTTCTATTAATTGGTAGCACAGCCTGTCTAAGGTGATACTGAATTTTTTGCCTGATAAGATAGTAGTGTGTTCCGGCATCGGTGCCTTAATTGTTTATAAGTAAGGCGCTGCAAATTTACGCTTTTTGTGATAGCTGCAAAATGATATTATAGGCATCCTCCGGAAGGGGCGACACGCTAAGCCTGCTTAATCGAACCAAAGCAATGTCTTTGAGCCTGTCATCAGCTTTGATTTTTGCCAATGAAACAGGGTTTTTGAGCGCATTTTTAGGTTTCAGGTCCACAACAACCCAGGCTGGGTCATCCGTAGTAGGGTCTGGATAAAATTCTTTGGTTACCTCGGCAATGCCCACCACTTCCTTGTGCCCGCCACTATGATAAATGAAAACCTGGTCGCCTTTTTTCATATCACGCATGTTGTTTCGGGCGGTATAATTGCGTACACCATCCCAGGTCGCTTTTTTGTCCCGGATCATATCATCCCAGCTAAAAGTCTCGGGTTCGGTTTTCATGAGCCAGTAATTCATAGATATTCATGTTTGGTTTACAGATTAGTAATGAGCGATTAAATACTTTTGGTTTATTTCAATGACTTGATTGTGCTTGAGCAAATCTAACATTTTTGAAATGTTTAACTCAAATAACTTCAATAGGTCAGAATTTGTAACATTTCCGGTGGAAACTATTACCAATTGCTTTGGTTCTTTTTTCACCAGGTAACTGGTAAGGAAGTCATTGTCTTTGGTAATCACTACCCTTGATTCCTGCATTGCAATTCTTGTAACTTCCTTATCTGTTGTTTTATTTTTTTCTGGCAAATCTAAGGTATGAATTGAATCCAGCCCAATGCTTTGCAGCAATTCAGAAAGAGATTTGGGCAGTTGTGCGTCAACAATAAATTTCAAGATGCCGCTTTGTAGATGTTTTTTACTTCAGTTAATCTTGCTGCATAATCAAGGCATGCCAGAAAATCTTCGCGTACAAGGTCTGGATAATCCTTCAGCAAATCATTGATGGTCATTCCCGAAGCGAGAAGCTCAAGCATGTTCTGAACGGGATAGCGCAGACCTCTGATTGTCGGTTTCCCGTGACAAATATTTACATCTATGGTAATACGTGACATCAAGTCTTGATTCATTTCCCTTAATTTTATTCAAAGTTATAAATAGTTTGTGAATTCTACTAGCCCCTTAATAGCCTCTTTATAGAATTTGAGCTTTACTTTAAAACTATTGACAAGATATCTGATATTTGTCTTTGGCCCAGTTGCTGCCCAGTTCAGCAGCCCTTTTTAAATCCTGGCAAGCGCTTTCTCTCTGACCAATAGCGCCTCTTGCTATCGCTCTAACACTATAATGATAACTATTTGATGGGTTTAATTCGATCAATTTTGTCTCATCTTCTGTAGCACCATTGTAATCTTTTGTCATGAACCTTGCAAAACTTCGGTTTTCATAGGCGAAGGAGTCTTTTGGATTTAATTCTAATGCTTTAGAACTGCTTAAAATTGTTTCTTTATAATCTTTTAGATTCTTATCGTCATTACCAGGATCAATTTGCATGGCTGATTCAATATCCGAAATGGCTTTTTCATAATACTTCAGGCAATAATTGGCATAACCCCTTCCAGCGTATGCCTTTGCACATTTTATATTTATATCAATGGCTTCGGTAAAGTCCTCGATTGCAATATTATAGTTTTGATTATGATTTTTTGCCAGGCCTCTATCCAGGTAGGCTTCTTCATTATTCGGGTCATTCAGTATCGCTTTACTATAATCAGAAATTGCTCCTTTAAAATCTCCTATCGCATCCCTCGCAATTCCCCGATCAATATAAGCTTTGGGGTTAGATGAGTCCAATTCAATTGCTTTTGTAAAATCCTGTATAGCGCCTTTATAGTTGTTAACGTTCATCTTTGTTTCACCGTTTTGGCAAAGCTGCTCACTCGTTTGCCCATAACAATTAAGTGACAGTACGAAACCAACCAGAAAACCAGCCAATAATTTCATATCCTTATTTTTTCATTGTTTTAATAGAATACATCAATGGCAACTTATTGCCTTGAGATTTAAAATGCCATTGACCTCGTTTCCCTTGAACCATGTCCTGGAAAACATTGTAGGAGGAGTACGGGAATTCATTTAAACATTCTATATGCAAGCCACTATTGATCAAAGCATTGACAATTTCGCTGATACTATGGTTCCAGCCATACTCAATGGCTACATTTTCATGGTAACGGTCGGCATAGCTGCCATGTACTTCTTCACGGATGGGGCCGGTATTGAAATAACTGTACTTTATATCCCAGCTCTTATTATCATACATCCAGATCACTGGATGGAAATCAATCATATAGAACATGCCGCCCTTTTTTAAAAAATGAGATACAATTTCCGCCCAACGCGTTAGATCCGGAAGCCATCCTACCGTGCCATAAGACGTAAAAACAATATCAAACTTGCTGTTAAGCTGTTCTTTAAGGTCATAAATATTAGCACTGATAAACCTTGTATCCGTTTTCAGTTCTTTCGCAAGATCGCGGGCCAGGGTTATCGCATCATCTGAAAAATCTACTCCGATAGCTTTTGCACCCATTCTTGAAAAAGTAATCGTATCCATCCCAAAATGACATTGAAGATGTAAAATACTTTTGCCGCTTATATCCCCAATCTCCATTAGTTCTGTGGCATTCAATGATGTTTTTCCGGCTTTGAAGCCTTTAACATTATAGAATGTCGAGTTTTTATGGCTTTCTACACGTTCATCCCAGAGTTTGCGGTTGTATTCAAAATACTTGGTTTCGTTCATGATACAAAATTAGGGAAAGCAGACAAGTGGATACGATATAAATTGGGGAAGTAACTTATAAATACCAACTCCTATCTTTGAAACAAATTGATCATTGATAATTGATCATTTCTCAAAATGACTCCTCTTCTCAGCAAATCAACATTTATTCGAAGCCTGCAATGCCAGAAATCTTTGTATTTATATAAGAATTTCTATCATTTACGGGATGAAATAAGCCAGGAGCGTCAATATGTATTTGAGCGTGGACACGATGTAGGTCGATTAGCTCAACAACTATTTCCAGGCGGGATAGATGTAGGATGGGAATCTCCGAAGGAATATGATCTATCTGTAAAGCGTACAAAACAATGTATATCAGATGGAACTAAGGTTATTTACGAGGCTTCATTTGTATGGAACAATGTGCTTGTGGCAGCAGATATTCTTGTAAAAGAGAGGAGTGGATGGCATATTTACGAGGTCAAAAGTTCTCTCGGAATTTCAGAAACTTACTTGCGTGACGCAGCGCTTCAGCTATATGTTGCCACCAAAAGTGGGCTTGAAATTAACGGTATGTCTATAATTCATCTTGATAAGAGTTATACTCGAAAAGAAGAGCTTGAACTTGATCAATTGTTTAAAATTGAAGACGTTACATCTAAGGCCGAAGAACGTATGAATGAAATTGTTTTTGGTTTGATTGATGCCAGGACAACACTTTCGCAAAATTCCATACCAGATATAAAAATCGGCCCTCATTGTGAAAATCCTTATACATGTGACTTTAAAGGTTATTGTGGATGGAATAAGATGCCGGTCAATTCTATTTTTCAATTAGATGATCTGGAAGAAGAACAGAAATGGGATCTGTTTCAGAATAATATTCTTGACTTTCGGGATATCCCTCAAGACTTTCAACTGAATCCCCTTCAGAAGATTGTACTAAAAAGCAGGATATCAGGCGAAGTATTTATGAATAAAGAAGCTATTAATGATCAAATAGCTAAGATAATAGAACCTGCTGTTTTTCTGGATATGCAGTTATTCAGGCCCGCAGTGCCATTGACATTGGGAGCCCATCCTTACTCGCAAATTCCATTTGGATACGCCTTAAAAAGTATTGATGAACCACATTCTAAAATATATATAGCCTATGCAGGTTTTGATTTTGAAGAGGATCTTTTGAAGCAATTTCTTGCTGACACAAGTATTTATAAAACCTTTATTTGCTTTGATAAACAATGGCACCTAAATGCCTTAAAGAAAGCGGCAGAACGTCATCCTGAATATAAAGAAGTCATCGAAAAGCGTCTCGAATCCGTTATAGACCTCGCAGATATTTTCAAAAACAGATATTTTTATCATCCTAAAATGAAAGAAAACCTGCGGGATTTACCGGCACTGTTCGGATTTGAAATGGAGCCAAATAAAGACGATAAGATCAAAAGTGATTCGCTTGCCGGAACAGCATTCGAACACCTTTACAAAGACGGGGATCTGATGCATTCTATTGAAATAAAAGATATGCTAAAATCTTATATGCTAGGGAATTTAGAGGCGTTGGAAATGGTATATAAAGGAATAATGATCAATTATCAATGATCAATAAGGCTGACGCTCGTGAATTTTCAATATTGGTTATTGGCAACTGATCAGTGGTAACCGGTTATTTATGATAGATCATTGAAGTTATTGATCATTGAATCATTCCCTGCTGCTCAACACCCCAACCCCGATTTTTTTGTTAGCCATCCTGGCCGGATACCAGGAAGCCAAAAAGCCTAAACCCAGAACAGTAATAAAAACGACCAAAAAATCCCAGGGATTGAATGCTACCGGATAAGCTGTCACAACAAATGTAGAATCCGCATCTCCAAGTTTCACAAATCCATATTTAAGCTGAAGCCAACAAATAATTCCGCCAATGGCAATCCCCAGACTGCCACCACTTACTGAAAGTAATAATCCCTCAAAAGTGATGATCCTTTTAATGGTATTTTGCCTGGCGCCCATACCTAGCAAAATGGCCATATCTTTTTCTTTCTCAAGGGCAAGCATGAGTAAAGAACCAATGAGATTGAAGGTCGCTATCAACAAAATCAGACTCATGACGAGGTAAACGGCGGCTTTTTCAACGTGCATTACTTTATATAAAGACGGATGCTGCTGATACCGATTGAGAACTGTAAAATCATTGCCCATAATGGCCATAACTTTTGATTGAATTTCATCAACTTTCTCCTTATCTTTTAGATTTATCTCAATAGATGTAACAGCCTTAGGTTCATTTAATAAATCCCTGGCAAAACCAATTGGCATCAAAACATATTTCTGATCGAAATCCTGCTGGATGGAAAAAATGCCACCGCTGACTATGTCCTTTTCTGATAAAGAGTTTTCTGGGTTCAAGGTCGAAATTTCAACGCCTTTTCTTGGAACATAAACCTGTATGGGATGGATTTCATCATACCCATGCATATTGAGTTTGTATGAAATCCCCCCGCCAATTACGGCATAGTTTATACTGTCTTCATACAGTACATCGCTACCTGTCACAGTCATACTGTCAACCCCGGTGGAGTGGATATAATCAGGGTTTATGGCTTTGATAGTACCGATACATTGATTGGAACGGTAACGGAACAATGCATTTTCTTCAATGACAGGTGTTATGGCTTTAATATTTGAAAGGGCTGCAATTTGTTGCATCTTAATTGAATCCGGTGTAAAATATTTGCCTGAAACAGGTGAAATTTTGAGATCAGAATCAAAGCTTGCATATAATTTACCAACAACGGTTTCAAACCCATTAAATGCTGAGAGAATAATTATCAATGCTGCAGAACCAAAAAATATCCCCAATATCGAGATCAAGGAAATGATATGGATCACATTAGAAATGTTCCTCGAAAAGAAATACTTACGGGCGATATATAATGGCAGGTTCAAATAGTGAGAAGTAAGAGGTGAGAAGTGAGAGGTGAGGGGAAATTATCAATCATCAATGAACAATAAGGTACCCCCAGATTATAATCTATATTGTTGCCAAATTTACTAACGTGAGCCTTCGGGTTCCAATTCCAAATTTCCAATTTCTAATAATTGATCATTTCTTTTACTAACTCCTGATTCCTGACCCCTGATTCCTAAGTTTCACTTCCACGCATTCACCGTTAATCCTGTTCCGGTTTTGTGGTCGCTGTATGTATCAAAATAGTTCAAAACAAAACTGATAGGATAGGCGATGATATAATAGAAAGGCAATATTATTGCAAATGCAAAACTTTTATTGAGCATAAGCATCGGATATTTCATGGATAGTCTCCAGGATATTTTACCGGGGCCTCCATAGGTATATCGTGGTTTGATATTGGTAAAACCTGCACTTTGCAGCTTTTTGGTAATGTCTTCTTTGTTATATCCGTCCCTCACGTGTTCGCCAATAAATGAAGCTTCACCTTCTCCATGTACATCAGAACCTCCCTGGTCAGAGGGTGTATTGATGATCAACATGCCGCCTGGTTTCAGGGAAGCATAGAAATTTTCAAAAACAGTGACATCTTCCAGGATATGCTCCATAACATCCACACTGATGATCAGATCATAAGATTCAGGGTTGCGGAATTTTACCAGGTCTTCTACCTGGAAAACTGCATTGTTCAGGCCAACTGATCCAAAAAACTTCCGGCAATCTGCCAGGTAATCTTCCTTAACATCCACTGCCAGTATCTTATAGTTCTTGTTCTGTTTCGCGAGGTAATAGGAATATTGCCCGAACCCGCAGCCGGCATCAAGAATATCCGCTTTATCAGGATGTTGTTTCATCCAGGCCCTCAGGTCTTTGTGCACATGCCATGTACGTAGCAATAGTAGATCAAGAAGGTTGTAAAAAACCTTCCTAAACATGGGTGACTTGTTAAAAAAGCCCCCGAACTTATCTTTAATAGGATCGTATTCCATTGGATTCTTTTCTAAATATGATGCGAAGATAAGAAATAGGGGTTAGGAATCAGGAGTCAGGAGTCAGAAATAACAGGGAGAAGTGAGAGGTAAGAAGGGAGAAGTGAAATTAGAAATTGGAAATTTGGGGCTTCGCGAGACAGTTTCGCGTTAGCCAATCTTTTAATCTTTTAATTTTTCAATCCTTTAATAACTGTTCCACTAATTCCAATACCCCCACAGTTGCCTTTTTTCCTATTTTGGTTAGGTTTTTATGGTTAAGGCCTTCGGGAATATTGGGATCAATGATGTATTTTGGGATATAGAAAGGTACGTAATTCGCAAGTCCGGCAGCGGGGTAAACCACCATCGATGTTCCAATTACAATTAAAATATCTGCATTCGAAGCCTCTTCAATGGCCCTATCCATCATGGGCACGGCCTCACCAAACCATACCACATGCGGCCGTAATTGTGATCCTTTTTCGCATTTGTCGCCAACAGAAATATCTTTTTCTCCGAGGTCATAAGTTTGATTCTCATCAAACGAACTACGAGCCTTCATGATTTCCCCATGAAGATGAATGATATTTTTGGAACCGGCCCTTTCATGCAGGTCATCAATATTTTGGGTGATAATGACGACATTATATTTTTGCTCGAGTTCTTTCAGGGCATAATGGGCAGCATTAGGCTTGGATTCGCGGACGTTTTTCCGGCGTTGGTTGTAAAAATCGAGAACCAATTCACGATTCCTTGCCCAGCCTTGAGGTGTCGCCACTTCATTTATATCATATCCTTCCCATAGTCCACCGCTATCCCTGAAAGTAGATATGCCACTTTCAGCGCTGATACCTGCTCCTGTGAGGACAACGATTTTTTGTTTAATTTGATTGTTAAGATACAATTCTGTGAGTTCACCGCTAATCCTATCACGCTCTTCTTTTGGATAACCGTCCTCCTCATCGACCAGATAATCGCTCTTATTACCTTTCGTTCCGTTAGGCATATATAAGTTTCCTACCCTTAGGTTCGGGTATAGGGCGGTTTAAAGATTTGGCAGTTTCAATCCATTCATGGATTGCCGTTTCTATATTAGTGAGGGCTGATTTGTAGTTTTCGCCATCCGCCATACAGCCTGGCAATTCCGGTGCTTCAGCTATATAAGCGTTATCTTCGCTGCTCCAATAGATGATTATTTCGTACTTTAATTCATTCATCCGGGTCACTTTTAATAATTTCCCACGGTTTTTCAATTCCTTCTCGCGATGCTTCAAATCCTTCTGGTAAACTTAATATACTTTCAATACTTTTATCATATTGAAGTATATTTTGAAAAGAGACGATCATTAAATCTGCCATATCTGGAGGTTGCTCACCTAAAAATTGCCAATCATTATCGAAATTATGAGAAACAAAAACAATGGGATACTTTTCAATTAAAATAAACTTAGTTGTGAAAACTGCTTGCCTTAAATTAATTGAATCCATGATATGCTCATTTAAGTTTTCAGGACAAAGATAAATAATATTTGCAGGTGGTTTAATTACTTTAGCAGGTCATATTAACTTTCAATTACCAAATTGTTAGACTGGTATAAATAACCTTTATTTGCACCCGGTAAAATACAAGCATACCCATTGGCAAAGAAAATTCTTTATTTAATTTCAATCAGTCTGTTAATACCTTTAGTCTCTATGGCACAAGGTATTAATGGTGATCTGGGGTTTACCTGGACAGGGTTTTTAAATGGACTGATGGGGATCGCAGCCCTTACCATTATAGGGTTTTTGCTGTCCAATAATAAAAGACGGATCAATTGGGCATTGATTGTCAAGGCATTGCTATTGCAATTTGTTTTTGCCATTTGTGCCCTAAAGGTCCCGGTTTTCAGGGATGTATTTAGTGGTATTGCCTCTGTTTTTGTGACGTTGCTTGATTTTACCAAGGCGGGTTCTACTTTTTTGTTCGGCGGGCTGGTTTCAAATACCAATAGTTTTGGTTTTATATTTGTTTTCCAGGTACTGCCAACGATTGTTTTTTTTGCAGCATTTACCTCAGCGTTGTTCTACCTTAATATTCTTCAACGTATTGTGTTTGGTTTTGCGTGGATCATGAAAAGAGTTATGGGACTTTCAGGAGCCGAAAGCCTGGCAAGTGCTGCCAATATATTCATCGGGCAAACCGAAGCGCCTTTGGTTATCAAACCCTATATCGCCGGCATGACCAAATCAGAAACCATGGCACTAATGACAGGTGGGATGGCACATATTTCGGGAGGGATTTTGGCTGCCTATATTGGTTTTCTGGGCGGGACTGATCCGGTGCAGAAACAAATATTCGCTACACACTTGCTTACAGCATCTATCATGACAGCGCCGGGCACTTTTTTCATTGCAAAAATGCTCATCCCTGAAACTGAAAAATTCAATACCGACTTTAAAATCCCCAAACAAAAATTAGGCACCAACCTGCTGGAAGCTATCGCCAATGGAACAGGAGATGGCCTTCGGCTGGCTGTAAATGTCGGTGCTATGTTATTGGTATTTATTGCTTTTATGGCGATGCTGAATTATATATCCATTCACTATATCGGTAGCTGGACGGGGTTGAATGCACAGATTGTGGCCGCTAGTCACGGACGCTATGAAGGCCTGACCTTACAATATATGTTGGGTTGGATATTTGCCCCAATAGCCTGGCTCATAGGCATCCGCGGCGATGATGTTTTCTATGTCGGGCAACTCCTCGGACAAAAAGGGATATTGAATGAATTCGTGGCCTACATAGATTTCGGCAAACTGAAAGATGCACACGTGATCATGAACCACAAAACAATCATTATCACTACTTATGCTTTATGCGGATTTGCTAATTTTGCTTCTATTGGCATACAGATAGGAGGGATTGGCAGCCTGGCGCCATCCAAAAAACCGATGCTGGCCCAGCTTGGTATCAAGGCAATGATCGCCGGAACCATGGCCAATTTGCTTGCGGCTACCATTGCCGGAATGCTGGTTTCCTGAGAAAGATTAAAAGATTAAAAATTGTCGCAAAGCGATCCCTTTGGGAAAAGATTGAAAGGTTGAACAATTGTGGCGCAAAACAATCGTGTACC
>Ga0207007_1066_pt1 | contig 27649 bp, 20 predicted proteins | sample Alteio_BWMinCont_85_FD_153487 | JGI IMG/M metagenome (GOLD analysis project Ga0207007, IMG submission 153487) | Enriched cells from forest soil in Barre Woods Harvard Forest LTER site, Petersham, Massachusetts, United States -... | ecosystem: Environmental > Terrestrial > Soil > Temperate forest >...
CTTTGAGTTGCAGAAGCCGTGCGAGAGTTAATCCTCCGGGGCCGCCGCCTACAATGGCTATTGTTTTATTTTTGAGATTTTTCATGGTGCTGATTTATTCCAGTAGAAAGACATGCGTTCACCTGTAAGACGAACTTAATTCTCTTATATTTTAGGCTTTGAGAATGTTTAGAAAAGATATTCTTTAAACCCTCCTGTCCGTGGTCGGTGTCCTCACCGACCACTTTATTAAACCCTTTCTATCACCACATCTTCCAATTCTTCAACACGTTCCGTCTCTTTTTTGCTCAGCTTATCTTTCCGGAGAAAATTAGAAAATGCCAAAGCTATAACTATTGCAATAATTCCCTGGCATAGCATCGCATTGGGCGCTCCGATTTTCTGGGAAACAAATCCAATAAGCAGACTTCCGAGTGGTAACATCCCGAAAATAGACATGGCAATAAAACTCATGACCCTGCCCCGCATTTTAACGTCCGAATTCATTTGAATAATGGTATTGCATATAGTGCTTTGAGACATGGTTCCAAAACCACAAACAACTGCAAATACCATAGCCAGTGGGAAATAGCTGATATGAGAAAATAACATCATGCCTATGCCAAAAATGATGGTATTGGCTAATAAAATAAATTTAAGATCAGAACCTGGTTTTAATGAAGCTAAAAAGATAGCGCCGCTTACTGCTCCAAGCCCAATAAAGCTATTGATCAACCCGAAAGTGGCAGCACCCCCATTAAAAACTGTCTTCGCAAATACAGGTAAGAGCGTATTGTATGGCAATACCAGCAGGCTTACAAATGCCAGCATGAGCATGATGACTCCAATGGCAGGGGTATTTTTTAAATAGACAAAACCCTCAACCAGTTCTGATGCTACTCGCTTCTTAACGGTAGATGGAATATATTTCGGCAGTCTCATGAGTAACAGGGAAATAATAACCGCCGCAAAACTCACTGTGTTCAAAAGAAAACAGGTGCCCGCGCCAAATTTTTCCAGGACAATTCCAGATAATGCAGGGCCTAAAAGCCTTGCCAGGTTATTCATGGTAGAATTTAGCGCCAGTGCATTCGGCAGGTCCGCTTTATCATTCACCATTTCGTGTACCAATGGCTGACGCGCTGGAACATCAAAGGCATTGATGGTTCCAAGAATGATGCTCAGCGCGAGTATTTCCCAAACCGTATAATGATCTGTAAATATCAAAATAGTGAGCAAAGCCCCCTGGATCATGGAGGCTATCTGTGTTATCAGCAGCACTTTATAACGGTTATACCTGTCCGACACAATGCCGCCGAACAAAGAAAAAAGAAAAGATGGAAACTGTGTCGCGAATACGGTAACCCCCAGCATAAAAGCCGAATGCGTCATGGTATATACCACCCAGCTCACAGCCGTTTTTTGCATCCAGGTGCCGATCAATGATATCGATTGCCCTGAGAAATACAACCTGTAGTTTCGGCTTTTGAAAGAACTGAATGTGGTGATGTTCATAGGGGCAAAGGTACCGCTTAACGATGGTTAAGGTCTGTGACAATAGTCACAAAGCAAAAATGGTTCACTTTTTACTCCGGATACGGCTCAAAGTCTCACGCGCTACCCCGAGATAAGATGCAAGCTGGGAAAGAGTGACCCGCTGCAAAAGGGCAGGATTGTTTTTTTCTATATACCTGTAGCGCTCTGAGGGCGTGTATATTTTAATAATGTTGCTGACTTCTTCAGCCTCAACTAACATCCTGCTTAACAGCCGCCTGCTAAAAAGCATGATATCATTAGACATTGTACATAAATCGGCCAAAACCCTGCGATCAAATAACCAGACTGAACTCGCTTCTCCTGCTTCAATGGTAAATTTGGAAGGCATGCGAGCTTTACTGCTATTCGGTATCGTGGTAAAACCACCCTCAAGCGTAAAATGAATATTGATCTCTGATCCATCCTTGTAAAACCATGTCCGCAAGTAACCTTTTTCCACAAGGTAATACTTATCACATACATTGCCTTCCTCCAGCAGGTGTTCGCTTTTTTTTAGTTTTCGGTTCTCTGCCATCTGAACCAATAAAGAAAGGCTTTCATCCGACATGGGGCGTATTTGCCGGATGTATTTTTGAAGTTCTTCGGTATCCATTTTTCGGAAAGGATCTAGAAAATATAATGCTTACAGCAATATTATGCAATTGGCAGGAGATTAGCTAAAACTGTCTAAACCGTTTAAATGTTATCCGATAAAAGGACCATTGTATTGCATAGCTTTGCCAAACGAAATCTAATAAGACCATGAATAACCCAACATATAAAAAGACATTCACCATAGGTGGCGACCTTACCATTAACCGTTTAGGGTTCGGCGCCATGCGCATCACCGGAAAAGGGATATGGGGGCCTCCTGAAAATAAAAGCGAAGCCATAAAGGTTTTAAAACGCGCCATTGAACTGGGCATCAATTTTATAGATACGGCGGATGCTTATGGGCCCTATATTTCTGAAGAATTGATAGCTGAAGCGCTATATCCCTATCCCGAAGGATTGGTAATTGCTACCAAAGGCGGACTGATGCGATCGGGGCCAAATGAATGGTATCCAGATGGCAGTCCCGAACATTTAAAAGAAACTTTAGAGGGAAGCCTGAAAAGATTAAAACTTGATACAATTGACCTCTACCAGTTGCACCGTATTGATCCAAAGGTACTTGCGGAAAAAACATTTTCATTTTTGCAGCAGGTGCAAAAGGATGGAAAAATCAAACATATTGGGTTATCAGAAGTGAGTGTGGATGAAATAAAAAATGCACAGCAATATTTTGAAGTTGTTTCTGTGCAAAACATGTACAGTTTTGACAACCGAAAATGGGAACCTGTACTCGAATTTTGCGCTGCCAACAACATCGCTTTCATTCCCTGGAACCCTATGAATGCCGGCAATATAGACAGGCTGGAAGTGCTTCGTAAAATAGGTGAAAACCATCATGCAGACCTGCACCAGGTTGCATTAAGCTGGTTGCTGCATCATTCCCATAATATATTACTGATACCCGGTACCTCAAGCGTGGCGCACCTGGAAGAAAACATGAAAGCCGGAGATATTGAACTTACAGAAAATGAAATGAACGAGATTGAGCAGGTTGCAGCGGTTAAAGATTGAAAATTGGATATTTTATTCCTACGCTCTTCCTTCCGCTCTCGCTCTTCGCTCCCCTGCTCTACCCCTTCGCCAATTCTTCTTCCATATACGTTTCTACCACATCTATAGCATTGTCTATCACATCGCTCAGTGCTGTGATAAAAGTGCCTGGCTTTGCCATGGTAAAAGCGTGTTTGAGTGCTTCAATTTCTTTGGGAATATATTCATAAGACTGTTCCGGTTTCTTTTCTTTGATCCCTTCTACCAGCAGGCGCACAATGTCTTCTGCTTCCCTGCCCCTGAGGAACTTATCCTGCCTTATAATGATATGGTCAAACATCTCACTGGAAATGCGGCCAAGGTCACGGATGTCATCGTCACGGCGGTCACCGGTACCGGTAATAATGCCGATCTTATAAGGAGAATCTACCGTTGACAGAAACTCTTTTATTCCCCTGAAACCATCCGAGTTATGCGCGAAATCGATCATCACCGTATAGTCCTTGAAATTGAAAATATTCATCCTGCCCGGTGTCTGTGCCGCTGAAGGAATAAAGGTCTCGAGACTGGTACGTATATCATCAATTTTAAATCCATAAACATAGCTTGCCAGCGTGGCAGCCATAGCGTTATAGATCATAAAAGTGACGCGGCCACCAAAGGTGATCGGCACTTTGGATACTTTTTCAACCCTGAATTTCCAATCGCCTTTTTTGATGGTGATATAGCCATTTTCATAGATTGCGGCCGTACCGCCTTTCTTGCAGTGTTCCACTACCATGGGATTGTTTTCATCCAGGCTGAACCATGCCAATTGACACGAGGCATTTTTACCAATACTGATACATTGGGCATTGTCAGCATTTAGTACCGCATATCCATTTGGTTTCACACTTTCTACCACAACGCCTTTTACTTTGGCCATTTGCTCTACGGTATGTATATCGCTCAATCCCAGGTGGTCCGGCTGAATATTGGTGACTACCGCCACATCGCATTGACCGAACCCAAGTCCTGCTCTCAGGATACCACCCCTGGCAGTTTCCAGTACTGCAAAATCAACAGTCGGATCTTTTAATATAAACTCCGCGCTGAAAGGTCCGGTCGTGTCGCCTTTCAGCATCATCGAATTACCAACATAAATCCCATCTGAAGTGGTATATCCCACATGGTATCCTATGCCCTTAGCAATATGTGCTATGAGCCGCGTGGTGGTGGTTTTACCATTGGTACCTGTAATGGCAATGATCGGTATTCTAAAAGATTTCCCGGGCGGATAAAGCATGTCCAGTACCGGAGCGGCCACATTGCGCGGCAGGCCGTTTGCAGGTGCCAGGTGCATCCGGAATCCCGGTGCGGCGTTCACTTCAAGCACTACGCCACCACTTACCGACAAAGGTTCGCTGAGGTTGGTAGCCATGATGTCTATCCCACAGATATCCAGACCAATAATGCGCGATATCCGTTCGAAGATCATAATGTTATCAGGATGTACAATATCCGTTACATCAGTCGAAGTGCCGCCCGTACTCAGGTTGGCAGTTCCTTTCAGATAGCATTTTTCACCTTTGGGCAGAATGGTTTCGAGGGTGTAGTTAAGTTTGGCAAGCTGTTCCGATGTTTCCCTGTCTATAGCAATTTCGGTCAATACATTTTCATGCCCGAATCCGCGACGGGGATCACTGTTTTCAGCACCGATCAGGTATTCAATGGTGGATGTTCCGTTCCCGATAACATGAGCCGGTTCCCGAAGGGCTGCGGCAATAAATTTGTGGTCAATAACCAGTACCCTGAAATCAAAACCCGAAATAAATTTTTCTACGATGATCTTTCTCGAATAGGTTTTAGCATGGTGAAAAGCAGACTCTGCATCTTCTTTAGTCTTTACATTGATGGAAGCGCCCTTGCCATGATTGCCATCCAATGGCTTAAATACCAATGGAAAACCTACCTGGTCTATACATGTCTGCACTTCTTCCAGTGTCGAGATACAAAGTCCTTTTGCTACCGGAATCGCTGCTTCTCCAAGCAACCTTTTGGTTTCATCTTTATTGCTGGCAAGGTCCACGGCGATAGAACTGGTTCGCTCGGTCATAGTGGCACGGAAACGGACCTGGTTTTTACCATAACCCAATTGCACAAGACTCTGGTTATTAAGCCTGATATAGGGAATATCCCGCGCAATCGCCTCATCTACAATAGAACCGGTACTTGGGCCAAAGCGTTCGCGCTCCCGCATTTCGCGCATGGTATGGATATCTTCTTCAAGGTTATAGTGCTCTCCGGATACAAGGGCTTCTGCAATCCGTACCGCAGCTTTCGCCGCATACACGCCCACCTTTTCTTCCATGTATGAAAATACGACATTGTATATCCCCGGCTGACCTGTGGTGCGGGTACGCCCGAAACCGCAATCCATCCCCGCAAGGGTCTGTATTTCAAGGGCGATATGCTCTATCACGTGACCCATCCAGGTACCTTCCCGTACCCTCAGAAAAAAACCGCCTTTCACATTCTCAGAACAGCGGTGCTCTATCATGCCGGGGAACATCAACTGTAGCCGCTCCAGGAAACCATCAATTTTATTGGTAGGTTTTTCTTCGAGGTCTTCGATATCCAACCGCATTACGATCAGCTTTTTCCGACGGATGGACCAGTAATTTGGCCCACGCATTGTTTTTATATCAAGTATTTTCATCTTCCCCTGTTTGAAATTGCGGTACAATATAGGGAGAAGAATTACGAATTACGAATTATGAATTACGTATTACGTATCAGGCGTAAGCAATCCCCCTTTGACAGGGGGCAGGGGGATGAAGTTAAATGAAATAGAATACTATCCATCACACTTCCAACCGATATTCTTTTTTGATTAATTGGATCAGTTCTTCGGCGGCGATACTTCTTTCATTTCCGATTTTTTCTCCCAACATCAGTGCGCCATATACGTATTGTGCACCATTAATTAATTCATTTAATACAATTGGATCTTCGGTAAGTAATGCAGTGGCATCGGCAGGTATTTCTTTCTTTTCTTTTATTATTTTGAGCAGCAATTCGCCATCAAATATTTTCCCCATCTGATTTCCATAATTCGTGGCCCACATCATGATGGATTCGTTATATTTTTTGAGTTCGCTTACGGAATTATAATAATATGAAATACTGTTTGCAACCTCCTGATTGCTAATTAGTCGCAATGTTCCTGAACTTTTCATTTGTTCATACGTACGTTCTGTAGGCACCAACTGCTTAAATTGCGGTAATACCATTCGGGCAGTATAGGCAAGTCTGGTAATATGCTGTTTTCTTTCAGGGCTTTTTATAAGTAGTACAAGTGTGTCAATTAATTCAAATACAACCTTGTTATTTTCAGTATATTTATGGTAAAGAATATTATCCGTGCTTAAGTCCTCCAGCATATTCTTAATGTAGACCCTCTCTTGTTGTTTCTCTACCAGGCGTTCTCTCAGGTTCTCCGCTAAAAAACCCAGGAACACCGCCAGGAACACCATGAAAAATTCAAAGAAATAATGCCCAACCGTTTCCATTAGCTTTTTTCGAATGGTTTTAGTTTCAGATTCACCATGACAAAGCTAAGAGTTTTTTTATTTTCAGGATCTGCAATTGTCTATTGGCTCGGCTCAGTTATGCTGTGCTTTGGAGAGACTTGGCTGGGAAGTTAATGTGATGATTCATCTCCCTGCACTCTACTAAGAGGGAGCTCACGCGTATGAGTTTGACAGATTGAGTTTCTATATCCAAATCGTATAAGCAAACTATCTGGCGTCAGCAATCCTCCTTTGACAGGGGCAGGGGGATGAAGGACACTTCTATTCGTCAGTCTTTATCCCAACCATCGTGGGCCAGCCGAGAGAACCACACTTTACATTTTCTCTTTCATCGCAAAGTTTCTAGCCCCGGCGATGCTCTTGGCTGCAAAACCTGCAAAAAATATAACCATCGACAGGGCATCCTGCAGCGATACGTTGCTAACCTTATATAGTATGCCCGCTATCAATAAATTAAGCAGCCCCCATAATATGTTTACCATAGGTGAAGAAGGCCCTTTGCCGCGCGGCTTCGAAAAGGGAGTCGGGAAAAGGTCTCCGCACGCTCCTTTTGCAAAATGGGGAAAAAAATTTGCTAAAAATACACCGGCCCAAAAGCCACCGAAATAATAATACCATTCCATAATTTTTCGTTTTTTTATTGGTTTATATCAATTTATTTAAGACGGGCAAAGCCTTTATAAGTACGCCTTTATCTTTATCAGTCAGTTTTTCAATAGCGCCTTTCAGCCATTCGTCTGTATCGTCTTTTACCTTCGAAACCATCTTTTTGCCAAGCGGTGTGAGAAAAATGTACACCTTGCGTTTGTCATCTTTTGAGGGACTTCTTTTAATAATACCCTGCTCATCCATTTTCTTTAAAATCTGCGACATGGATTGTGTTGTAATCTTTGTTAAAGCCGCCAATTCTGTCGGCAGCAGAGGGGATGAGCGAAACAGGTGCATAATGGTCTCCACCTCTGTCATAGAATAGTCTTTTACCGAATTGGCCTGCTTGCGCAGATCTTTGTTGAGGTGCGTAACTACTGTGCGTAAGGATGATGCCAATTCTGCCGTATCCATATATCCGTAATAGTTTATTAGTTAAACTTGTTAGTTTACCTTACAAATATACTATATATTTTTAAAATATCGGATGCTTTTAGGAAAAGTTATAAGTTGTGTCCCAATCGTCCCGCTCGCGACGAGTCTATAGCGAAGCGGTGACTCGGTGTGCATAGAATTAGACAGTCTTCAGACTGGCGTATTGTTATCCCCAACAATGGAAGAGGATGCTTCAAAAGTAAAAGTCACAAGCGGACGCTTGCGCCAGTTGGGGGAGGTGTGTTGCTCACGACAAAATCTATCTTAACAGCTTCGTTCCAACGGTTGCTTTTTTTGAACGATATTTATATTTTTGTCTTTCAAAATCTATAAACATGAAAAGCTTGTACCCCTTGGTTTTTGCATTATTTATTGCATTTTTATGTTCCTGCAGCCTTCAGCACCATACCAAACAGGGTTCTCTCCACGCTGACTCCGAAAACCTGGAAAAAATGCGGGAAATGAGGACCGGGATGCTGGCCGATCCTAAAACCGGCAAAATACCCGACCATATGCGGCAAAAAGAACTGGATTTTGCTTCTACGCTTCCGGTTCAGCAGGAGCCATTTAATAAGACCGGAGGAGCATACTGGCAGCAACGCGGGCCATGGAACGTTGGCGGCCGCACGAGGGCAGTGGCCATAGATGTAAGCAATGAAAATACTATAATCATTGGCGCTGCATGCGGAGGCATTTACCGGTCTGATGACGGAGGGACTTCGTGGACAAAAATTACCGGTCCTGCCCAGGATTTTTCAATTACCTGCATTGTACAGGATCAAAGGCCCGGCAAAACAAATATTTGGTTTGCGGGAACCGGTGAATTTTTGGGTACCGGCCAGGTTATTGGGGGCGATGGCATCCTGAAATCAACCGACGGTGGGCACACTTTCTTCAAACTCGCTTCTACAAGTTATAATGAACCACAAAACTATAATCATCGTTTCGACTATATAAACAGTATTGCGATTGATGAAAAAGATACGGGAGAGCATGTTTTCGTCGCTACCTCCGGCGATACAGGTAATATATTTCATTCATTAGATGGCGGCCAGACATGGGCGTCTGTTAAAGGAACCCTATCAAATTCTCCATTTAATGAAGTTTCCATTTCAAAAACCGGGGTTGTTTATATAACACGTAGTTCTCCAAATTATGGACTTAATCAACAAGGAATTTTCCGGTCTGCTGACGGTATTAACTTCACCGACATAACTCCCTGGTTTTTTAATGGTTCATTGAACAGGGTAGTCATTGGAATTGACCCAAATGATGAAAATACGGTTTATTTTTTAGTGGATGGTTACGATACAATGTATAATTTGATTGCAGGCCTGTGGAAATATCGGTATTTGTCGGGAACCGGATCAGGGGCCGGCGGCAACTGGCAGGATCTCTCAGTAAATATACCCCAGGCAAATTTCGATTTCCAGGGTGGGTACAACATGGTCGTAAAAGTAAAACCCGGCGATTCTAAAACCGTATTTATTGGGGCGACCAACTTATTCCGCTCAAATGATTCTTTTTCAAGCCCCTATGATACTTCCCGGATTGGCGGCTATGATTATAACTTATATTCGCTCCAATATCCCGGGCATCATTGCGATGAGCACAATCTTTTTTTCTACCCTTCAAATCCCGACAGGATGCTCTCAACCCACGATGGCGGTATTTCAAGGACAGAAAACAATTCAGCTGATCCGGTAAAATGGGCATCCTTAAATAATGGTTACATGACTACCCAGTTTTATACCGTAGGCATAGACCATGCTACCCCGGGTGATGACGAAGTGATTGGCGGCATGCAAGACAATGGAACCTATATGACACGATCGACCGATATATTTGTACCATGGAAGTTGACACTTGGAGGTGATGGATTTTATTGCCCCATTGCAAACGGCCACCAGGATTATTATATTTCCGATGGTAATAACTACCATGTAAAACTTGATACCAATGGATTTCCTGTGCAGTTTCAAAGAATTGATCCCCCGTTTGTCTATTCAGGAAATTTTCTTACTCATTACCTGCTGGACCCAAACGACAATAAAAAAATGGTCTATTTAGGAGACCATGTTTTCCGAAACAGCGATATTACCGGGATCCCGCTTCTTACGGGGTCTATTTACGGCGATACTGCGCGTTCACCAACAGGCTGGGACTCCATTAAAAATCCATCAGATACGTTTGTGTATTATTCATTTATCGCTATGGCAAACGGGCCGCTTGAAAGGCTTGCGATTGGTGACGTTTACGGACATTTGTTCCTTGTAGATTCTGTGTGGGCGTCGGAACCTAAGATGAAAGAAATTACCAGCAAATTGTTCCCTGATTCTGCATATATTGGATGCATCGCGTTTAACCCACAGAATGCCAATGAGTTTATAGTGGTTTTTACAAATTATAATGTCAAAAGCCTGTTCCATACCATTGATGGCGGACAAACATGGGAAGATATTTCGGCAAACCTTGAGCAGTTTCCAGACGGCACCGGCAACGGGCCATCATGTAGTACGGCGGCTATTATGCCTGTTGGCAATCATTTTGCTTATTTAATCGGTACAAGCACAGGCCTTTATGGAACCGACACCCTGAAAGGCGACCATACGGTCTGGGCGCTTCAAAGCCCAAACGAAATAGGCAATGATATTGTAAGCATGATTGATACGAGGCCGTCAGACGGTTTTGTGGCAGTAGCAACTTACGGCAATGGCATTTACAGCGGGCACATTCAGAATGCCTGGCTCGTGTCTGGCATTCAGGGGGGGCCTGATAATCAAAAGAATTTCATTGAGGTATATCCTAATCCTCTGAAAACAGGTTCGTTGCTCCACCTTAAAATGCAAAACCTTAATATCCAGAATTCCACAGGCCAGGTATTTGATGAGGATGGCAAGCTTGTTTGCGGGGTAAATTATAATCTTATAAATGAGAATGAGGCAGATATTAATTTGCCCGTTCTCTTGCCGGGCGTATATTATTTCAGGATGACGGGTGAAGAAATATCTCTTAGTAAAATGTTTGTGGTTGAAAAATAGAAAACAGATTTAAAGTTAAATAATCCTAAAAGCGGTGAACAATTACGAATTATAAATTACGAATTACGAATTGCTGACGCAAAAGAGTTTGCCCCCGCCCTCGCTCGCGGGACCGCGAGTGTGAGTGTGAGTATCTGGGGCGTCCTGCCGCTTTATATAAACCCCGCTCCCCGCTCCCCCGCGCTCGATCGCGTCCCGCGAGTGTGAACTACTGCGGCGTCACACCGATTAACTTACACAAATTGGCCAGAGGCCACAGTAACCGACACTCGCCAGAGGCGAGCGACAGCACAGAACTTTATGCTTGTCTTTTCTTTAGTACAAAAGCAGCTATAACCGTCATGATGGCTTCCACCGGGAAACCCTGGATAAAAATAATGCCTGCCCTATAGATGGGGTTTTCGTAAAGCCCGGCATGGTTTAGTATTTCTTCTTTTTTAGCAGCTATTTCCGCAACTGATGCGCCGCTTGTGTTTAACTTTTCCATCAGTGTTGCCGTATGTTGGTCCATAAAACCCTTGAAAACAGGTTCATAGAGGATCATCCATATAATTGCAGAACACAGCGACGTTACCACCGAAATGTATATGCCCACCTGGAAGGCTTTACCAAACCTGATGAATCTACCCGGTGCATGGTCTCTGTAAGATTTTATCCCTAAAAACAGCATTAAAAATAAAACCACCGCACCGGTATATGTCAAAATCTGCGAGAGGAGAATGTTTCCACTACCTCTCGCCAGGCAAAATACGACATACATGCCCGCCATCATGGCTGCTGATATTGGTCCGAATGTTAGGATTGTTTTTTTCATGTTTTGTTTGTTTTATTAGTTTTTATAATTTAACTTGAAGTCATCTCCCTGCCCTCTTCCATAAGTCATCTCCCTGCCCTCTTCAAAGAGGGAGGCTGACGCGAATGAGTTTGACAGCTTTAGTTTATATCTCAAACTCATACCCGAAAATTATCAGGCGCAAGCAATCCCCCTTTGACAGGGGGCAGGGGGATGATCTCTTTGAAGAGGATAAGGAGATGAAATTAAGACTTCCAGTCGAGTACGTCATCGAGCCAATCAAATTCTATCTGGTTTTTTAGTAGCAAATTGTTAATCATGCTGTGTCCCTCCCCGCCTTCAGAAGTTCTTCCAATCTTCACCTCGCTTTTCGGGTGGTTCATTACCTTTTGCAACTGGATCATCTCCTTTTCCATTCTAGCGGGGCCGTACTCGCTTTCCCCGGCAATGATGAGTATTGGGCAGGTGATGTCCTTTTCGAGTCCTGCTAACTTAAACTTACCCATACCGTCCAAAAACTCGGCAATGGTAGTGTTGGCATAGCCACACCTCATGCGCACATCGCTTTCAGCAAGCGTCCTCACAGCAGTGTTAGACATGTCGAGCTGTGATTCCAGGTCGCGCGGATATGGCTTTGTAGGATCCAGCCCTATCACTTCCATGAAGCCCGCCTGAATATCCGAGAAGAGTGGGAGCGCTACCACAGCTGCCAAACGCTTCTCGAAAGCTGCGGCCCTGGGGGCAAAATAGCCACCGAAACTGGCACCGATGAGGGCTACTCTGCCCGGATCAACTTCCGGACGGGTGAGGACATAATCCACCACATAGCCAACAGGTACTTCAGCATCATAGCGAAAGAACAGGTCGGGATAGTCATAGAACATTGCCTTTTGTCCGGGAATTTCGAACATAAGCACATTATACCCCCTCCGCTGCGCACCCACAGGAACCACACCGTAGAGTTCCTCGAGGGCGCTATCACCGCCGCCGATCACCAGGACTGTTGGCCTATTTTCGCCTGCTGGTCCGCCGGGAATGAAATATCCTGGCATGGTTCTGCCGTTTTCATAGGGAATGTTTACAATTTCAATCTGAGGATCGAAAAGCCTGGCAGCCTCGCGGAAGCAGGCACGCTCTTTCTCGTATGATGTACGAAGACGCGGATCAGTGAACCTGGCGTAGTTGGTAGTAGCACCCCAGTAGGTTGTAGCGCGCAAAAACGCATCACGCGCACTCACGTTGTGCCCCTTGCTGAGACAATCCCACCCGATGGCCTCTACCCGCTTCGCAGTCACCTCAAACGCATCCGAAAAGCTTTGGAAATCTCCATCCACAATCCGGCTTGCGGTTTCGTAGCATTCTCCCACGGCCGACCCGCCATAATTGCCTCTACCCATGACGCGGGTGAAGTATGCATCGAAATAGGTCTTGAACCTATTGGCATGACCAGCAGTGTGGCGAAACATGACTTCCTGTTTTTCTTCTTTTGTGTTTTCCATTTTTATTTGTATTTAAAGTCGTACGATAAATTAGTGAATTAAATACCGACCATTCAGTATGTAATAAGGCAAAAAAAAATCAGGTTTTGATGAGCAGATAGAGATTATTCCATGCCGTTACTGTTTCTTTTTCAATAGCTTTGGTATTGTCGGTCATGATCATTTGAATAACGACTCCATGACTGGCATCAATAAAGAGCCGAGCGAGTTGCGCATCTGTCAGGGCCGTTTTAATTTCTTTGTTTTTCCGGGCTGCTTCCATGATACTTATCCAACCTGCTATTGCTTTATCTTCATGGCGATTGACCTTGTTTTTGAAATTGGGAATGATCCGCAAAGCCTCGAATATTAAGGAATAATGATTGGACGGATTAGCGAACCCGGGCGCAAAAAAACCGCTACGCATTTTTTTTACTTTCGGATGATAGGCATCCAGGAAATCGCGGAGGCTGTTTTGTGGCAGTTGGGTAAAGTCAACCGACCCGAATTGATCCAGATACATATCGATCACTGCTTCAAAAATCTGCTGTTTGTTTTTGAAGTAGTAGAAGAAGGCCCCTTTCGAAAAGCCAGTTATATCCATAAGCTCCTGGAAGGTGACCGCCTTGTAGCTTTTTTCAAGGAAAAGCTTCAATGCCGTTTGGAGTATTTGATTTCTGGAGCCTTCCATATAATTAGTACATACCGACTGTTCAGTATGCAAAGGTATATATTAATTAGGAATTAAAATTTAGTCGTCAGGAATCAGGGGCTAAAGCATGATTGTGTAAAATGGTCAAAAAAGTGAGTCATAGCGAACGGCTTCCATTTACATTCTATAAAAAGTGACTACAAATCTCAAAAAATATTTGTCTATAATAAATTGAATGAATGTGAATTAAAAATTTGTTTCCTGAAAGAGGCACCCACTTTGGTATCTTGCTATATATGTATGTAAAACCAGGCGTCGGGAGACAGGAGTCAGGCGTCAGAAAAATGATATCTGCGGTAATCTGCAGGATCTGCGGGATATAGATTTTACTTTAAGCCATATAAATCAAAATGATATCTTTCAGAAAAAACTATCGAGGTTTACAATTTGGCACAAGTGCAAACCCAATTATAACACTTATCTCGCTCAGCATAAGCAGACAAACAAGAAATATTTACAAAATAAACCAAAAATGTAACCAAGGCGGACAGACAAGAAGCAGAACAATTACGAATTGCTGACGCAAGAGAAGCCTCACCCCGGCCCTCTCCTGAAGAGAGGGTGGCTGTCGCGAATGAGTTCAACAGATTTAGTTTCCATTGCAAACTCACATCGGCAAACAATCAGGCGTCAGCAAAGCCCTCTCTTTCAGGGGAGGGTTGGGTGATGCATTGTGGATATCGTGGTAACATTATCTTAATATAAACCAGACTTAAAATCGCATATACCTACATTTGCCCCGGAATAATACAATATTGTACATGGAAATCCCTTTAGGAACACTTATATCTGTTGGCGGCGCCGAAGACAAAGGAACAGAGGCAGAACCCAATTTCACACCAAAAAATGACCTGGCTTTCTTTGAAACCGGTATCCTGAAACGGATTATTGATGAGATGAAAGGCGTTGATTCTTACATAGAAGTTATCACTACAGCATCTGCTATTCCCGAAGAGGTGGGTGAACTTTATATCAGTGCATTCGGGAAACTGGGTTGCCATAATATCGGGGTTATCCATATCAAAAACCGTGATGATGCTCATAGCGCTGAATACGAAGACCGGGTACGAAAAGCTGACGGGGTGATGTTTACAGGAGGAAACCAGTTAAGGCTCACAATGATCCTGGGTGGTACGGATTTTCTGAAAATCATCATGGACCGCTATATGGGTGATGAAGGCTTCGTAGTGGCCGGTACCAGTGCGGGGGCTATGGCGATGTCAAACACGATGATTTACCAGGGCAGCAGTCAGGGGGCATTGCTCAAAGGAGAAGTAAAGATCACCACCGGACTGGGATTTATGAGGGATGTGATTTTTGATTCGCATTTTGTGACCCGCGGCAGGTTCGGGCGGTTGGCCCAGGCCGTTGCAAGCAACCCCGGATGCATAGGCGTAGGGCTTGGAGAAGATACAGGAGTTGTGGTGAAAAGAGGAAACCAAATGGAAGCCATCGGCAGTGGGCTTATTCTTATTTTCGATGGACATCAAATAAAACATTCAAACCTGGCCGACCTCGAAGAGGGTGAGCCAATATCCATAGAAAACCTGATTGTACACGTCATGGCCAAAGGGAATTTCTACTACGTAAACGAACGGAAGTTTTATGTGGATCAGTTAACGGCGATTAGTTAAAAATAGGAGTCAGGAATCAGGGGTCAGGTCTTCTACCCGTAAATTTCTACTACAAAATCCTCTCCGGCTTTCTTCATGCCACGGTACATTCCTTCGGAATTAAAGGGCATGGAAATATTACCTCTCGAATCTACGGCGATCAAGCCGCCTTCGCCACCAAGCTCGATGAGTTTATGATGCACCAATTCATTGCATGCTTCGTATAAAGACAACCCTTTGTATTCCATCAGGCAGGATATATCATGCCCTACCACAGCCCTGATATAGTACTCCCCAACGCCAGTACATGAAACCGCACAGGTCTTGTTATTGGCATAAGTTCCTGCGCCAATTATAGGTGTATCTCCTATGCGTCCAAAGCGTTTGTTGGTGAGCCCACCTGTTGATGTGGCTGCTGCAAGGTTGCCATTGACGTCAAGGGCTACTGCTCCCACTGTCCCAAATTTCTTAGGAGCATCAGAAACAGAATGGTCCAATTTTACCACATCCGTATCCCTGATCTTCATGAGTTGGTCATACCTGTATTGAGAAAAGAAATAGGCATCGTCTTCAAACCTAATATTCATTTTACGGGCGAACTCGTTAGCCCCCTCACCTGCCAGCAAAACGCTACCTGAATGATCCATAATTGCCCTGGCGAGTTGCACCGGGTTCTTGATATTAGATACGCCGGATACTGCTCCAGCTTTGAGCTCTGAACCTTCCATAATAGCCGCATCCATTTCGTGGGTTGCATCATGGGTAAACACGGCGCCTCGGCCAGCATTGAAGAGCGGATTGTCCTCAAGTACCATCACGGCAACCTGTACGGCATCAAGAGAACTACCACCATCCTTGAGAATGTCTTCTCCGGCCTGCAAAGCAGATTGCAATCCTGATCTGTACTCCTGTTCTTCTTGTGGCGTGATGAGATCTTTGTTAATGGTTCCTGCCCCGCCGTGTATGGCTATAGCGTATTTTGACATTTGGTTTGATATTTGTAATACAGCAAAGGTCTTGAAAAGCAAGGCACCGACGACAAAAGCCCGTCATAAAATATATTTACCTATCGCTCGTCATAAGACTAACCTTTTGTTCATAATCATCGTCTAACAGATAACTAATAACTTGAAGATATGAATCAATCCACCGCCATCTGCACACTCGGGATGATCCCAATGAGAGGAGACCCAAAGCATAAAAGTGAAATGGTGAGCATGTTGCTCTTTGGTGATGTATTCACAGTCGTTGAATCACTGGATCACTGGCATCTTATTAAATCGAGACATGATCGTTATGAAGGCTGGATATACAGCAGGCTGCTTCACCTGGTTGATGAGGATTTTCTACAGAAATATGATTCGGAAAAACCTGTCTATAGCGGCGAAATCCTTTCCACTGCCCAAAATGGAGACAAAAGCTATTACATGAGTTTTGGAAGCAGGTTACCCCTTTTCGATGGCACCCATCTTTATCTCGGTGATGAGAAGGTTGAATACTCAAGGGAAACTATTTCACCCATTGGGAAAACGGATTCTGCTGAACTTTTAAAAACCGCAAAAAAATATCTGCAAACACCGTATTTATGGGGCGGCAGAAGTTTACTCGGTATAGATTGTTCCGGCTTTACACAAATGGTTTTTGCCCTGAACGGTTTGGAACTTCCAAGAGATGCTTCTCAACAGGCCGAAAAGGGCGAAAGTGTTGAATCTCTAAAAACAGCCAGATCGGGTGATCTCGCCTTCTTTTCTGAAAGCGGACACACCATGACGCACGTCGGTATTCTTACCGGAGACGGGCATATCATTCATGCTTCAGACCAGGTAAGAATAGATAAGATAGACGACAATGGAATTTTCAGTGGGGAGATCAAAAGTTATACCCTAAAGCCTTCTATGATTAAGAGGTATTTTTAGATAAGATTAAAAAAACAAAGTCATGTGCCCCTTAATGATTCTGGGAGTTCCCGGAGTGTAATCAATTTGGGTGACTGGTACTTCTTCACCCTTTAACCTGCTTTCTGTGTCGAACTCAGCTTCTTTCCAGTAAATATTAAAAATGTTTTCAACGGATACACCTATTTCCCATTGTTTGCGGGTATAGTTCAGCGAGGCATCCATCAAAAAATAACCCGTTGCCGTACGACTCCATGCTTCATTGGCAGGACGGTCGCTCAGGTAACGATATCGCAGACCACCATTAATTCCGGATGGTGCTTTGTAGGTAATTCCTGCAATGCTTGTGAGAATAGGAGCCAATGGAATATAAACACTATCTGATGGCACATGTAATCTCCTTCCATAGCTGTAGTTAACGTCCGCATCAAAATAGAAATGCCTGTAGAACTCATATCGGATGGATAGATCAGCACCGCGACGAAGGGTTGCACCAATAGGTGTCACTGTACCATCATCACCATTATAGACAAGTTCATTTTGCATATAATTTATCCATAAAGCGAAGTTAATGATGGTATTTGGGGCAGGCTTAAAAAATGTACCCAGATCGCTGCCAATAGATCTTGGGACAATATTATCATTGATGTTGTCCACATGATTGATAATAATTGCCCGGGAATCATTCGAATGAAACCCATAACCCCCTTTGAGATATAACTGTAAATCAGGGGCTACATCATAGATAAAATTCAACTTGGGGCTCACCAAAGCCTTTGTCATATCCCCTGATGAATCGGGATGGGTATTATTTTGAAAATTGAAATTGAAGAAGTCGAATCTCAGTCCGGGATTGATCCTGAATTTGGGGGTGATGAATATATTTTCATCTACATAAGCAAAGGTATTCAATTGGTTCAATCGACCATCGACAAAAGTATCCAGTGCTACCCTTTTTTCATCATGAATCAGGGATATATGAGCATTATCATATCGGAAGCCCGCGCCAAAAGTTGTACTGGAATTAAAGCCGAATAATTTGCTGTTCAGGTCATACGAACCGTTATATCCAAATAGGTCTCGTTTGTCTTTTTGATTTATTTCATCACCATGAACGGTATCGACCAGGAAATAAGTAAAATCGGAATATAAATTAAAGTCATAATGGGAATAATAAAACTGGTTCCTGATATGATGGTCCGCATCATAATAGTGGTCAAAGAACAGGTTAACATTTTCGCGATTGGTCTGTCCGCCTTCGCTTGGGTCAAGGCTACCATAGGGGCCGATTATCCCTTCTGTAACTGCCCTTACCGGTATCTGTCCTGAAGCATTCCATTTACTGGTAAAGGCTGATGCTGAAAAGGTCATGGTGGTTTTATCCGTTAATTGCCCATAATATTTGATAAGGCCATTAAATTTTGAAAAGTCTTCAGGGCTGGTAAAGTACCCATTTGTAAAACGATATTCTCCAGCTACGTAAAGGTTTTCTTTCAGTTTTGAAAACAGATGGGTTTTGTCATTCAGCAGATTGATCATCGCCATCACCCTATAGGTGTCAAATTGGCCGTATTCCAGTTTGATTTCATTCTGGTTAAGAATATTATAGGTTTTAAAATCAGCAGCTCCTGTTGTTTCAAGATCACCAAATTTAGCATAGTATGACCCCTTGTAAACATCCATTTCTTCAATGGTTTCAGGGATTACAAAGTGCAGGTCAGAATATCCTTGCCCGTGTGCATGCGAAACCATATTGACAGGTATGCCATCTACATAACTTGCAAAATCGGTTCCATGATCGCAATCAAATCCACGTATGAATATCTGCTCTGCTTTACCTCCTCCGGCATGTTGCGCAATGAATAGACCTGGAACAAGTTTTAACAAATCCTGAGCAGAATTGGTGGGGCGCAGATTTATATCAAGCTGGCTTATAGCATTATATCCGAAAATGGTCCGGTAATTTATTTTTGGCTTAATCACCACCTCCTGCATGCTCGACAACTCTTCTTCCAGGTTCATCGAGTAATGCAAAGATGTGCCGTTCTTTATGCTGATTTTTCTTTCAATGGTTTTATACCCGATCCCCATAAATCGAATGGTATACTCGCCATCCTGCAAATCAGCAATCTGATATTGACCCGTTGAATCTGTAATGTTTCCTTTGCCCGTACCCACAAGATTAACAACTACGCCCTGAACCGCATTTTGATAAGATCCTGAAAAGACAACCCCTGATATTTTGCCATTCCCAGCAAAAAGTGAATTGGAAAATAAGAGACTAAAAAATATGACCGCCGTGAAGCATATCTTTTTCAAAGCAGGGCAATTTTATTGATGATATCTACATCAAAGACCCTTTCAATCGTCCAATAAAATGCTATTAATGCTATCACCAACGAAATCGGGATGACTATTCTTTTCCGGTACCAGGTTTTGTTTTTGAACCAATGGCCCACCAATAAATACGCGGCCACAATGATGGTTAATTGTCCAAGTTCTACCCCTACATTGAACATGATAATTGAGGTAAAAAAATCCGTTTTCGGCAAACTTAATTCCCGCAAAGCGCTGGCAAAACCAAGCCCGTGAATAAGCCCAAAAAGGAATACGATAACAATCCGCCATGGTTTCAATTTACTGGTATAAATATTTTCAATCGCCACAAAAACAATGGATAACGCGATAATAGGTTCTACTATAGAACTGATTGGTGTAATGATTCCGCGCATGGCCAAACCAAGGGTAATAGAATGCGCAACCGTAAAAGCAGTTGCTTGACTAATTACCGATTTTAACCTCGGATTGAGCAAAAAAAGACCCAGCACAAAAAGAATATGATCAAAACCATTTGGCAATATATGCGTGTACCCTAATTTCAGATAAATAAAAACAATGTCTGTTTTTGACAATTTGCTTAGATCATAGGGAACTACATGGGCATCAGCAAATACCGGAACTATGCAGGAAATAAGTCCTATTGCAAGAACCAAACCTTTCGCTCTCGAAAAACTTTGGTTTATTGATATCTGGTTTAAATCCTGCATGGTTTGGTTTTTATATTCTGATTCTCTTTATCCTTAGTTATTCATTGCTAAATAAGGCTTTACTTCATTTTGCAGATCCTGAGAAATGTATGGATCCAGGGAAATGGCTTTTTTAATGAGGGAATTACCCTTTATTTTATCGCCATTTTTGGATTTTATAATGCCGGCTTCGCAAAGGAGCGTTGGGTTTTGGGAATTTGTTTTTAAGGCTACTATCATGTATTTATCGGCATCTTTGACATTACCTATTTTGTAATTGACCCATGCAAGAGCCTGGTTAACATCAATATTGTCAGGGCGGCGATTATATTCTATCAATGCGTGTTCCAATGCTTTATCATAATTGCCAGTTTTGAGATAAGCATACGCAAGTTCTTTATCTGCATAGTGCCCTATTTGGTCATCGCTGTTGCCAACCTGTGCATCTTTATTCAATTTTGAAGCCAGGTCTTCGGCAGTTTGTTTCGCCTTTTCCGGCTCGCCATTAAGTTTATACAAATCAGATAGTTCATCATAAAATCCATAATCATTTACCAATGACTGTGCTTTTTGAACGTCGGCAATAGCCTGTTTATAATTCTTCTGATACTTATCAATTCTGCCAAGTCCTGCATAAGCATACGCATAATCGGGCCTTTGGCTCAATGCGATTTCATATTGTAGTTTTGCATCCTGCAGATCGCCTTTGTTTTCATACAGCTTACCAAGTTGCGTGCGGCACCATGATGTCTGTTCCAGGCCTGGAAAACCAGCTGAGACTGCCAGTTTCATTGCATCAATAGCGCCATCATTATCACCATATATTTCCCTTAGGTAAGAAATACGCGAATAAGAACTCAGATCAGGACGTATGCTCACCATTTTATCAGAGTTTTTCACGGCTTCGTCATAATTTCCGGTTTCTACATTGCCATCTATCACAAGTCCGTAAACAAATGCATTATAAGGATTTATAACTGCTGCCTGCTTGGCAAGAGCCAGTCCATCAGTGAAATGGTGTTGGGATAATAATACCATTGATTTAAAACACAATGCTTCAAACTGGTTAGGGTCTTTTTTCAATACTGAATTTAAAAGCCTCAATGCCGCCATATCATAATACTGGTGGTCACCCGTGATACGTGCCTCCAGCATATATGCCTGTGCAAGTTGAACTCTTGGTTCGGCCGCATCAGGATTGTCTTTTATTTTTTGAATGAGTTTGGCTACCTGCTCTTTTGTTTTAGCCCATTCAGGATTATTCGCAAGGGCGCCGTGCCTTTCTTTCAGTGGTAGTATTTCATCCTTTTGATTCCCTTTATAAACGATGATAAATGCAACAAGTGAGATCATTACGATGATCATACCTGCGCCAATCCATTTTTTGTTCTTTTTCATTTGTTTGTTTTTTTGTTTGTTTGTTGAACTTATCTACGGAAAAATAAGGGCGGCGGTTTTGCGAAGAATAACCGCCACCCGTTATTTATAATAACTACTTATTAATAAGCATTTTTGAGACTTGAACAGGCTCATTATTTTCGGTAAGTGAAGCAAGGTAAGTCCCTGTGGACAAATTACCTGCACTCCATTTTACAGTATAATCTCCCTGAGTTTTGTATTCATTCATGACTGTTGCTACCTGCTTGCCAGTCAGGTCATATACCTGTATCAGCACATTGCCGGGCGCACTTACGTGAATGTCAATGTTAGTAAAATCCCTGAATGGATTGGGATAGTTTTTCATCACAGACGCTGGTGGGGCATAGTTCAGGGAATTGATTCCCAAAGTTATACCCGGTACATCCTGGCCTACAAAACCGATCCACGGTTGTTGCACGTAAGGGAATGAAGTCTGGAATGTGGTATCATTATGAGTTGGTCCAGCCTGGAAACCAAGTGTTTTTAACAGGTCAGGGGTTACAGGGCTTGTTGAAGTTGCGGTATAATCGTCATACCACAAACCAATAGCTGCTAAGGCTACTCCTCCAACTGCCTGAAGTTCAATGGTAGTGACATCATCTTCCAGACGTCTGCCATTCGGGAATCCATCCATGTTTGGAATAAACTGTGTGGTCTGAGTCGTATTAAACCTGGAATCAGTTAATCCCAAAACGGCTGCCTGAACAATGCCCTCTGAACTAAAATCGGCACTGGTTCTTGATGTTACAGGGGTACTCATATTCAAACGCAGCATATCCCCAAGAGTAGGCAGAAAATTGTTGATGAATGGTTTACCTGCAGTTAAAGGATCTCCTTTCGTTTTGCCTACAGCTAATTGGTATGGCGCTAAATTTGGTACCCCCGTATAAAATATTGGTAAAATGTCAACTGCTCTGGGGCTATGATTATCAGGCAATAAAATTGTACCGAAAATAGTAGAGTCGAGAGCTGTGCCTGTCAAAGCTGCACTTGTCCTGATCGGATACAAACCAGGCTGTCCATAACCAAAATCTACATTGCCAAGTACCGTGTAAGAGCTTCTCTGTGTCCTGAGATCACTAAGACCCGGAACTGCCGCGGCATATTTTGTGGTATCCATGTACAATTCCAACTCAGGGTTAGAGAAATAGGAAGCAAACTGGAGATCGCTATCAGGAGGCAGGCTGTTCCACTTGTCTTTCATCCCTACAGGAATAATCACTTCATTCGTTAATGGCATTCCCAAGCGTGATACCTGCACCCATGGGCCAGATACGTCAGCCGGTTTTCCATCTGAACGCAATGTGCTTATTTGCGGGCGACTTGCAGATGCCCAAACGCCAATCACAAAATCAGGATCAAGAATCCCTTTTGCACTTGTAACGCTTAAACCACTTTTTTGCAATGATGAAATAGGGACTTTAATGCAAATAGAATGAACATTGTATCCTTTCAGACCATCACGAGCACCCTGGGCATTGGTACGGAAACCACCAAGGTCAAATGCACCACCAAGATCCACGAAGAATGGGTCATCAACCGGCCCGCAGAAAATAGTTTCGCCACCACTACCCGAAGCAGTAGTTATGGCATTGGCCATTAGCTTGGTATACGTAGAATTTAGACCAACGGCTGTATTTATTGAACGAGGACCAATATTAGGAGGAGGAACTGTACCCGAAGTAACAATGGTTGTAAATGTCTTGCCGCCATCGGTACTTTTCTCGCACTGATAAGTACATTTAATATTCTCCTTACCAAGGCGAATATTGAAGAACGTAGTCGCATCTTCATTCACATGGGTAAAGGTGAAACGATATGTGATGTCGTCACCTTTGGTAGTTGCGTTGTTTTTAATGTGAATTTCATACCTGATGTTTTCCCCAAAAGTGTACCAGTTAGGGCCACCCATTGGGGCTTCAAACGGAATGTAATTCGCAATAATGGTTACGGTATTTGTATCATCCGGGCTTCGGAAAGCATACAAGTCCGTGTTGTCTGCCAAGGGATCGGCAGCTATCATCGGAGCCTCGCGGTGGCTGGACGCCTTGGCAAAATTGCTCCATCCCAATGATGCCATAACCGACAGGGCGGCAATCATTAAGGACATGGATATTCTGTTTTTTAAAATTTTCATCTTATTGTTTTTTTGACTTTATTAGTGATTAGCTATTTGCGTGTAGTTGTATCCTCTCCATGGCGTTTGTAGATAAGGAAATGAAGCCTGGAAAGTGGTGTCATTTTGAGTTGGGCCTGCTGTAAAGCTGATCGTGTTTACAAGCTGCGGTGTGACAGGGGATATTTTTGTATTCCAATCATCATAGAACAAACCCACAGCTGCTAATGCAGCTCCGCCAACTGCTTGCAGTTCGATACTTGTTACATCATCCTCAAGTCGTCTTCCATTAGGAAACCCATCCATATTTGGAATAAACTGAGTCTTTGTGCTTGTATTGAACCTCGCATCTGTTAAACCTAATACTGCCGCCTGGATGATCCCTTCCGCGCTAAAATCAGCACTGTTTCTGGCTGTAACCGGCGTGCTCATGTTCAACCTGAGCATATCTCCAAGTGTCGGTAAAAAATTATTAATAAACGGTTTACCGGCTGAAAGTGGATTACCAGCTGTTTTACCTGTGGCCAGTTGGTACGGCGCCAGATTAGGAACTCCGGTATAGAATATTGGCAATATATCGACAGCACGTGGGCTATGATTGTCTGGTAAAAGTATACTTCCGTACAAGGTTGGGTCAAGTGCCGTTCCCGTAAGAGCTGCATTTCCTTTCAAAACATATAAACCAGGTTGGGTATTACGGAAATCTACAAACCCCAAAACCGTGTAAGAATGCTGTTGAACACGCAATGCATTAAAGCCCGGAACTGCTCCACCGAACTGGCTTTCATCCATGTATAAAGCCAACTCAGGATTTTCAAAATACGGAGCAAACTGAAGGTCGCTGTCTGGCCCTACTGCATTCCAGTGATCCTTTTGACCAACAGGGATAATGGCTTCATTGGTGAGTGGCATACCCAAACGCGAAACCTGTACCCAGTTTCCACTGCCAGATGCCGCTCCTCCATTTGTGCTGAGGGTTTTAACCGCCTGGCGGCTTGCCGATGCCCATACGCCAATAACAAAATCCGGATCAAGGATATTGCCTGTTTTACTTTGACTTAACCCTGATTTTTGAAGCATTGAGATCGGTATCTTGATACAAATAGTATGAACATTTTTACGTGATACCCCATCTTTTGGCGCATTCACAGTGTTTCCTTTTGGCCTGATGTTTCCGAGGTCAAACACTCCGCCGAGATCCACAAAGAATGGATCATCAACCGGGCCACAGAAAATCTTTTCTCCGGTACTGGCCGAGTAAACCGCATTCTGCATTAGAGTAGCGTATGGCGTATTCAAGCCATATTGTCCCTCTATAGAGCGCGGGCCAATATTTGGCGGAGGAACCGTACCATTAGTGGCTATGGTTGTGAATGTGACACCTCCATCCGTACTTTTCTCGCAGGTATAAGTTGTTTTAATATTCTGCGCGCCAAGGCGGATGTTGAAAAAGGTAGTAGGATCGCCATTTACGCGGGTAAAAGTGAAGCGATAGGTGATATCGTCCCCTTTTGTTGCCGCATTGTTTTTAATGTGAATCTCATACCTGATATTTTCACCAAAAGTGTACCAATTGGGACCGCCCTCGGGCAGTTCAAACGGGATATAATTCGCAATAATCGTCACGGTGTTGGTGTCATCGGGACTGCGGAAGGCGTACAAATCGGTATTGTCCGCCAGCGGATCATTCGATATCAGTGGCGCTTCCCGATGGCTGGAAGCAAAGACCGACTGATACCCAAATAGCATAGTGGCTGCAATGAAAATGCGGCCCAATCGCTTCGCGATTCGAGTACTTTTTTTTCGCATAAAATGTTGTTAATTAAATTGTTAAAAAATATTGAAAGGTTTATGGATAAACACGTTAAATACCCGGAATAGGATATTGTTGGATAGTTGATATGGTTTGTCCTTGTCATCGGTTTGCATATACGGTGACCTATAGGATTTGGATTTTTTGAGTTTGGAATTTGACCAATACAAACCCAATAAAGCATTAAGGGTTAAGGGATATTGAGCAATGATTCTAAAATGGAAAGTCGTCAGTGAACGAAGATTTGGTAACCGAATTGCTAAGAATTGGCTTGGGGAGTGCCCGCCTTCGCTAAGGCTTCGGCGGGCGAAGGCGGAGAGAGAGGGATTCGAACCCCCGGTACGTATTACCGCACAAACGCTTTCGAGGCGCCCGCATTCAACCGCTCTGCCATCTCTCCTTCAGTGCTTGAAACACAATTGAAAAGCAAAGATAGGTCTTTTAACAAAAATGGATCCGGACAATGCCATCATAAAAAATAGCAATGTTATTGAACAAAATACATAGTATTCTTGTCTTCAATGCAGGATTTTTCATTTTTTTAATAGTTAGTAAGATGGTTTATACATACAAAACAATCTTTATCAGCAACCCTAAAAAACCCTGGCTGAGTCCTATTATGATAAAATGCCATTTAGATACGAGGGCTTTAATGTTAAGCATTACTCAAAAAATAGCAGCGCACCTGCAATTTGCGGAAATTGAAAAAAGAGCCGTTGTTCTGCAAGATGGAAATTATGCTCAGGTGCCATATGTTGGCCCCATAAAAATCGATTTTGATAATAGAAGTCATATCTGTTGTGCCTTTGTTATTGGCAGTCATCCACATTTGGGGGCTGTGCATGTAAATGAAATGGATTTTAGAATCCAACCGCCTGACAAAAGATCAAGAGCTGTAATCAAATCGCAGCCTACCATGGTTTAATATTTCTTACTATTTTGCTTTCTGCTGGGGCTGAGGAATTTGATCGAAATGGTTGATTCCTTGTATTTTTTCTATCTTGCAGGCCAATATGGTACTGAGTAGCGTTGTTTTTCTCTTATACTTCCTCCCTGCTTTTTTATTGGTTTATTATATTGTGGGTAACAGGTATAAAAACTTCGTGATCCTTGCTTTCAGTATTTTCTTTTATGCCTGGGGCGCACCCAAATTCATTTTCGTAATTCTTGCCACAACTTTCGTTGATTTTCACATTGTAAAATGGATGTCTGTCTCCCAATCAGTTCTTCATAGAAAGTTGTTGCTGACCTTATCAATATTCATCAATGTCGGCCTTCTGGTCTATTTTAAATACAGTAATTTCTTCATTGAGAACCTTAACTGGCTTCTTTCCCTTGGCGGCGGACCAACAATCCAATGGGCAAAACTCCTCCTGCCTATCGGGATTTCTTTTTACACCTTTGAAACGGTTACTTATGTAGTGGATGTTTATCGCGGCGTTCACAAGCCTTTAAATAAGTTCTGGGACTATCAGACCTATATCATTCTTTTTCCAAAACTCATTGCCGGACCAATTGTCAGATACCATGAACTGGCTGACCAGATAACAGACAGATCTCAGAATGATACGATAGACAATAGGTTAACAGGATTTTACCGGTTTGTTCTTGGTATTTCTAAGAAGGTTATTATTGCGAACCATATTGGCAGCCAGGCGGATGCCATTTTTGCAATGGACTATCATGGTTTGAGTAGCTATACAGCATGGATCGGAATACTGGCATACACCTTTCAGATATACTTTGACTTTTCGGGCTATTCAGATATGGCTATCGGAATCGGGAAAATGATCGGGTTTAAATTTCCTGAGAACTTCAACAATCCCTATATCTCCCAAAGCATCACAGAATTCTGGCGGAGATGGCATATCACACTCGGAAACTGGATGAAAAATTATTTATATATCCCACTTGGAGGAAACAGGTTATTGATAAACCGCACTTATCTTAATCTCTGGATTGTGTTTT
>Ga0207007_1067_pt1 | contig 27636 bp, 25 predicted proteins | sample Alteio_BWMinCont_85_FD_153487 | JGI IMG/M metagenome (GOLD analysis project Ga0207007, IMG submission 153487) | Enriched cells from forest soil in Barre Woods Harvard Forest LTER site, Petersham, Massachusetts, United States -... | ecosystem: Environmental > Terrestrial > Soil > Temperate forest >...
GCGGTTTTACCTGCTTTTCTACGAACTTTTTCATCAACAAAACGAATACCTTTTCCTTTGTAAGGTTCCGGCTTGCGGAGTGACCTTATTTTGGCTGCAACCTGGCCAAGCAATTGCTTGTCCATAGCTGTCATGGTTATTATCGGATTCTTTCCTTTTTCAGTTATTGCCGTTGCCGTAATTTCTTTTGGCAATTCAATCATTACCTCGTGCGAAAATCCAATGGCCAGGTCTAAAAGCTGTCCTTGAACGGTGGCTTTATAACCCACACCTACTAATTCCTGCTTTACTTCAAAACCGTCAGATACGCCCTTAACCATATTGGCCAGTATAGAACGGTACAATCCATGTAAGGATTTATGACGTTTTTGCTCTGTTGGTCTTTCAACAACGATTTCCCCGTTTTCAGCCTTTACGATGATCTCCGGATCAATGGCCTGGGTAAGCGTGCCTTTTGGCCCTTTCACCGTTACCAGGTTATTTGCCCCGACAGACACATTCACGCTGCCTGGTATTGTTATCGGTAATTTTCCTATTCTTGACATTGTCGTTTACTCTTAGCGGTCGTTTATATTAACTTATGTAACAAATCACCTCTCCGCCTACACCGGCAGTACGGGCTTCTTTTTCGGTCATTACACCTTTTGAAGTTGAAATAATTGCTGTTCCAAGGCCATTGATTACTCTTGGCAAGGTTTTAGTGCCACTATAATTCCTAAGCCCTGGTTTGCTCACGCGTTTCAGGTCTTTTATAGCTGACACGCCCCTGACCTGATCGTATTTCAATGCGATCTTGATCAAGCCCTGTCCATGATCCAGGTCTTCAAATTTATAGCTAAGGATATATCCCTGCTTGTACAATATCTCCGTGATCGCCTTCTTCAACCTGTTTGAAGGGATCTCTACCACTCTGTGTTTTGCCTTAACGGCATTCCGGATTCTTGTTAGATAGTCTGCTATCGGATCTGTCATTTCTTTTTAATTTTACCAGCTTGCTTTTTTAATTCCCGGGATTTTCCCTGCGTGCGCCATATCCCTAAACTGAATACGGCATAAACCAAATTGACGAATGTATCCTCTCGGGCGGCCTGTAAGCTCACACCTGTTACGTACTCTTATAGGAGAAGCATTTTTTGGAAGTTTGTCCAATGCGGCATAGTCGCCAGCTTTTTTCAACTCTTTACGCTTTGCCGCGTACTTCGCTACCTGCTTTTTCCTTTTTTCGTTTCTTACTACTATAGATAACTTTGCCATATTATTGGGCTATATTTTTAAAAGGCATTCCTAATTCTTTCAACAATTCGTATGCTTCCTTGTCAGTTTTAGCTGAGGTTACAAAAGTGATGTCCATTCCGGAGATACGGGTCACTTTGTCGATGTCAATTTCCGGGAAAATGATCTGTTCTGTAATGCCGAGGGTATAATTTCCCCTGCCATCAAAACCTTTATCATTCACGCCCCTGAAATCCCTCACACGTGGCAATGCTATAGAAAGCAATCTTTCCAGGAATTCATACATTACGTCTCCTCTCAGGGTCACTTTTACCCCGATCGGCATGTTTTCCCTCAACTTAAAGTTAGAAATTGCTTTCTTAGCTTTGGTCTGAACAGCTTTCTGACCTGCAATACGGGTCATTTCATCCTGGGCAACATCTACGATCTTCTTATCGGAAACCGCAGCGCCAAGTCCCTGGTTCAGGTTGATCTTTAGAAGTTTCGGTACTTCCATTACATTCTTCTTGTCCAGCTTCTCCTTTAAAGAAGGGGCAATGACATTTTTATATTTCGTCTTTAGAACGGGTGCGTATTCCATCTTACTTTATATCTTTTCTCCGGTTCTTTTTGAAATCCTGATCAATTTTCCTTTATCGTCGTGCTCCCTGCCGATCCTTGTAGGTACGCCAGTTTTAGGCTCTACAACCATCAACTTGGAAATGTAAACCGCAGCGGATTTTTTGATACGGCCCCCATTTGGGAATTCTGCCGTAGCCTTGGTATGCTTTGTCACCATGGCAATGCCCTCTACGATTGCTTTACGCTCCGAAGGTATTACTTCGAGAACCCTGCCGGTTTTTCCTTTGTCATTACCTGACAAAACCTTTACCGTATCGTTCTTCTTAACGTGAAGCTTTGGTATTGTATTTGATTTTCTTCTCATTGTCGTTATTCTTGATCGTTTCTTAGCAATGAAATACTAAAGTACTTCTGGTGCCAGTGAAACTATTTTCATAAACTGTTTTTCCCTCAATTCCCTTGCCACTGGCCCGAAAATACGGGTAGCACGTGGTTCATCTGTGGCGCTTAGCAGTACACAGGCATTTTCGTCAAAACGGATATAAGTTCCGTCTGCCCTGCGAACTTCTTTTGCAACACGTACAATCACCGCTTTTGATACGGCACCTTTTTTTATACCGCCTGAAGGCATGGCACTTTTTACGGTTACTACTATTTTATCCCCCAGTGAGGCATAGCGCTTACCGGTGCCGCCAAGTACCCTGATGCAAAGAACTTCTTTTGCACCGCTGTTATCTGCTACTTTGAGCCTCGATTCTGACTGTATCATTGTTTTACTTCGCTTTTTCTAATATTTGTACAAGGCGCCATCTTTTGTTTTTGCTCAACGGACGGGTTTCCATTATAGAAACGACATCGCCTACGCCGCACTCATTCTTTTCATCATGAGCCATGAAAGTTGATGTCTTTTTCACAAACTTTCCATACATAGGGTGTTTCACTTTACGCTCCACACTTACCACAATGGATTTCTCCATTTTGTTCTTCACCACCTTGCCGGTGATGTTTTTTCTATTTGACCTTTCTTCCATAGCCTTAGTTGTTTGCTGTTTCAGCAACTTGTTTTTTGATCAATCGTTCTTTTTGTTCGGTCAGCAATCTTGCTATTTTCCTCCTGGTTTCTTTCACCTTCATCGGGTTTTCATGATTGGACACCGAGTGAGACAAACGTAATTTGGTATAGCCCAGTTGTTCGTCTGCAAGCATTTCTTTCAATTGCTTGTCCGTAAGTTCCCTTATATCTTTCTGTTTCATTTCTATACTTTAATTTATTCGGCAACGTAATCGTGCCTGGTAACAAACTTCATGAGGCAAGGAAGTTTTTGAGCTCCAAGTCTCAGGGCTTCTTTTGCAATTGTTTCGCTTACGCCTTCAATTTCAAAAGCAATCCTGCCCGGCTCACAAACGGCCACCCAATATTCCGGGTTACCCTTACCTTTACCCATACGTACTTCAGCCGGTTTCTTGGTAATAGGCTTGTCCGGGAATACCCTGATCCATAATTGGCCTTCACGTTTCATATGCCTGGTTATAGCTACACGTGCAGCTTCTATTTGCCTTGACGTGAGAAAAATAGGTTCAAGAACTTTGAGACCGAAAGACCCAAAAGCGATACTGGAGCCGCGGTAGGCGTAGCCTTTGATGCGGCCTTTCTGCATCTTTCTGAATTTTGTCTTTTTAGGTTGTAACATTGCTATACTTGCTTAATATCTTAATATTCTATTCTTTATCTTTACTGGAATTATCTTCTTCCACCGCCGCCGCCACCACCCGGACCGCTACGTCTTGGGGCACCGCCCTGTCCACCGCCACCTCTAGGACCACCCTGGCCACCGCCTCTAGGACCGCTGCCGCCACCTCTTGGGCCGCCTTGTCCGCCACGGTCACCGCCTCTGTCTGATCCGCCGCGTTCGCCGCCTCTTTCAGGACGATCGCCTCTTTCTCTTCTGTCGCCACGATCATTACCGCCGCCCATACGTCTTGGCTGCCTGTCACCACCCATTTCTTTGTCCTTGCCCATTCCGAAATTCAAAGAAAGGTCACGTTTTCCAAATACTTCGCCTTTACATATCCATACCTTTACGCCAATTTTGCCATAAACGGTTTGAGCTTCAGCCAAAGCATAATCAATATCAGCCCTGAAGGTATGAAGGGGAGTTCTTCCTTCTTTATATCCTTCCGTCCGGGCCATTTCAGCGCCGCCGAGACGACCTGAACATTTGATCTTGATTCCTTCTGCACCCATTCTCATCGTAGAAGCAATAGCCATTTTCAATGCACGTCTGAATGAAATACGTGCCTGCAACTGGCTTGCGATGTTTTCAGCGACGAGTTTGGCGTCCAATTCCGGACGTTTGATCTCGAATATATTGATCTGAATATCTTTTTTGGTAATATTCTTTAATTCTTCTCTCAGTTTATCAACCTCGGTACCACCTTTACCGATCACGATACCAGGACGTGATGTGTGTATGGTAACGGTTACTCTTTTGAGTGTTCTTTCAATGACGATCTTAGAGATGCCGCCCTTTTGGATACGTGCACCTATGTATTCGCGTATTTTGTGGTCTTCGATGAGTTTTTCAGCATAGTCTTTTTCACCATACCACATTGATTCCCATCCACGGATATAACCTAATCGAAGCCCTATCGGATTTGCTTTTTGTCCCATTTTTATTCCTGGTTTACAGTTTCTTCGACGGTTTCAACATTTTCTTCCATATCTTCATCAGTACTTTGAACGAATTTTTCGTGTTCTTCCCTATTATCACTTACTATAATAGTAACGTGGTTTGATCTTTTACGGATCCTGTGTGCACGACCCTGCGGAGCAGGCAATACACGTTTCAGCATTCTTCCGCTGTCAATGGTGATGGTTTCTACAACCAATTCACTTTCGTCGCCCTGACCATCTTCGTTTTTTACTTTCCAGTTGGCAATAGCCGAACGTAAAAGCTTTTCCAATTCGTGGGCATACATTCTCTTTTCGTTCATTTTCAGAACAAAAACTGCCTTATCTGCTTTCATGCCCCTTACGAGATCTGCCAGCAAGCGCATTTTGCGCGGGGAAAAAGATGAATTATATAATTTAGCCTGTGCCTGCATATCTTTATTTTTTTGCTACCGCTTTTTTAGCCGCATGTCCCCTGAATGTCCTGGTCGGAGCGAATTCGCCCATTTTGTGACCTACCATGTTCTCAGTTACATATACAGGAATGAACTTATTCCCGTTGTGTACTGCGAAGGTCATTCCCACAAAGTCAGGTGTAATCATACTTCTCCTGCTCCAGGTTTTGATCACGTTTTTCTTGCCAGAGTCTGACATAGCCTGAACCTTTTTTTCAAGCTTGTAATTTACGTAAGGTCCTTTTTTAATTGAACGGCTCATAGTTTGTATTTGCTGTTGGCTAAGACATTTTTCAACTGCCTGTAACCCTTATACTTATTATACTATATTAACTTCTTTTCTTTCTTCTTTCGATGATGTACTTACTGCTAAGTTTCTTAGGTGCCCTGGTTTTCTTACCCTTAGAGTACAAACCTTTTCTGCTACGTGGCTGACCACCTGAAGCCTTACCTTCACCACCACCCATCGGGTGGTCTACAGGGTTCATTGCCACACCTCTCACCCTTGACCTGCGTCCAGCCCACCTGTTACGGCCTGCTTTTCCCATTTTCTGCAAGGAGTGATCGCTGTTTGAAACCTTACCAACTGTAGCGTAACAGGTAATCAGGATCATACGTGTTTCACCACTTGGCATTTTCATGATGGCATACTTGCCGTCTCTGGCCAATAACTGTGCATACGCACCGGCGCTTCTTGCCAATACTCCTCCTTTGCCAGGAGCCAGTTCAATGTTATGAACAATTGTACCCAATGGGATATATTGCAACAACAATGTGTTTCCAATTTCAGGAGCTACCTGCTCACCTGATATAACTTGCTGGTCAACTTTAATACCTTCAGGAGCCAGGATGTATCTTTTTTCTCCGTCAGCATAGCTCAAAAGAGCGATGAACGCTGAACGGTTTGGATCGTACTCAATAGATTCAACTTTAGCAGGGATATTGGCTTTGTTTCTTGCGAAATCAATAAGCCTGTATTTTTGCTTATGGCCACCACCGATATTACGGATGGTCATTTTACCCGTCTTATTACGACCGCCTGTATTCTTCTTTGGACGAAGCAGACTCTTTTCAGGGGTAGATCTTGTGATCTCCTCAAAAGTATTTACGATCGCGAATCTCGTGCCGGGCGTTACCGGTTTTAGTCTTTTAATTGCCATCTTTCTTAGATATTGCTATAGAAATCTATAGTGCTTCCTTTTTTCAACGTCACAATTGCCTTTTTATAACCCGATCTCCTTCCCTGGATGGCACTTTTCTTTGTCATCCTGGTTTTGGTTTTGCCCACGTATACCATGGTGCGTATTTCATCCACTTCTACTTCGAAAACCTTTTCAATCTCAGCCTTGATTTGTTTTTTGTTGGCGTGTTTGTCAACAATAAATCCAAATTGGTTGTACTTGGTCCCTAGTTCCGTATATTTTTCGGTTACAACCGGTTTCTTTAAAATATCCATTGTATTATTTCAATGTATCGTTTATACTCTGTACTGCATCTTCAGTCAATACCAATGTACTGTTGTACATAATATTGTATGAATTCAAATCACTGCTTATTACTACGCTTGCACCTTCAATATTGCGTGCAGAACGAATGATGTTCTCCTGCCTGTTTTGCAAAACCATCAGACTTTTTTCAGTACCGATGTTTAAAGCACCCAGGATAGAAATATAATCCTTTGTTTTTGGAGCATCCAGGTCGAAATTCTCAACCACAATGACTTTGTTTTCTTTTGCTTTGTAAGACAATGCTGACTTACGTGCGATCACTTTCTCTTTCTGGTTCAGTTTGATATCGTAGTTACGGGGCCTTGGACCGAAAATACGTCCACCACCGCGTAGCAAAGGTGATTTGATATCACCGATACGTGCACCGCCACCGCCTTTTTGCTTGCGCAATTTCCTAGTAGAACCTTTCAGTTCATTCCTTTCTTTTGCTTTGTGCGTACCCTGGCGTTGGTTTATCTGGTAGCGCTTTACGTCAAGATAAAGTACGTGGTCATTTGGTTCAATGCCAAAAATCTCATCGGCAAGTTGTACCGAACGTCCCGTCTTTTCTCCTTTGATATTTAAAACTTCAAGTTTCATTTCTGTAAGTATTCCTATGATTATTACTTCTCGATTATTACAAAGGCGCCTTTACGTCCTGGTACAGCTCCTTTAATAAGGATTAGGTTTTTTTCAGCCATTACCTTCACTATAGTGAGGTTCTGTACTTTTACGGTTTCATTTCCCATGTGGCCTGCCATGCGCATTCCTTTGAATACACGGCTCGGGAAAGATGATGCACCCAAAGAGCCCGGTGCACGCAACCTGTTGTGCTGACCGTGTGTTTGTCCACCTACGCCTGCGAAATTGTGACGTTTTACAACGCCCTGAAATCCTTTACCGGTACTTGTTCCGTGAACATCTACGAACTCACCGTCCTGAAAAATATCAACTGAAATGGTATCTCCAAGGTTATATTCCTTTTCAAATTCCTTAAACTCAGCGCTTTTCAATTTTGGAGTGGTTCCGGCTTTCTCATAATGGCCTTTCAATGCCTTAGAAGTTGATTTTGGCCTTTTTTCTCCGAAGCTTAACTGTATGGCTTTGTAACCATCATTCGCTTCAGTGCGCACTTGCGTTACCACACATGGGCCTGCCTCTATCACCGTCACCGGGATATTCTTCCCTTCAGCATTAAATATGCTGGTCATTCCTATTTTCTTTCCAATTATACCTGACATGACCTTATACTTTTATTTCAACGTCTACACCGCTTGGTAATTCTAATTTCATCAATGCATCTACAGTTTTCGTGCTGGTACTGTATATGTCTATCAGCCTTTTATGGGCGCAAAGCTCGAATTGCTCCCTTGCTTCTTTGTTCACATGCGGAGAACGCAGCACTGTGAATATTTTCTTTTCAGTCGGTAAAGGTATCGGTCCGCTTACGACTGCACCGGTGGTCTTTACCGTCTTCACGATTTTCTCAGCTGATTTGTCGATCAGGTGATGGTCGTAAGACTTCAGTTTTATTCTTATTTTTTGACTCATAGCTGCAATTATACTTTTTCTGTTCTCCCTTTAGCCTTCGCAAGAATTCCTTCTGAAATACTGCTTGGTACGTTATCATAATGTGAGAATGTGACTGTTGATACACCACGACCAGAAGTAATGGTCCTAAGAGTGGTCACATATCCAAACAATTCTGAAAGAGGTACTTTAGCCTTAATAACCTGGCCATCGCCCCTGCTGTCAATACCTTCAAGCTGGCCCCTTCTACGGTTCAGGTCACCCATAACATCACCCATGTAATCCTCAGGGGTAACCACTTCAACGCTCATGATAGGTTCCAATAAGATTGGTTTCGCTTTTCTGCATGCTTCGCGATAGGCCATTCTTGCACAAAGCTCAAATGAAAGCGAATCGGAGTCAACTGCGTGGAAAGAACCATCAATCAAACGTACTTTCAGAGAATCCAGTGGATATCCTGCCAATACGCCATTGCTCATGGCAGTTTCAAAACCTTTCGAAACTGAAGGAATAAACTCTCTTGGAATTGATCCGCCCACAATTTCATTTACAAACTGAAGACCATTCTTAAGCTCAATAGGTTTGCCTGCTTTATCAGTAAGATTTGCGTCAACCGGAGAGATTTCTACGGAAATATCTGCAAATTTACCACGGCCACCTGTTTGTTTCTTATATACTTCACGATGAGTAACTGTACCTGTGATCGCTTCTTTATAAGCTACCTGTGGAGCACCCTGGTTACATTCTACCTTAAACTCTCTCCTCAAACGGTCAACGATGATTTCAAGGTGAAGCTCGCCCATACCGCTGATAACGGTCTGACCTGTTTCTTCATCTGTACGAACACGGAAAGTAGGGTCTTCTTCAGCCAGTTTCGCAAGGGAAGTACCTAATTTATCAACATCTGCCTGGGTTTTAGGCTCAATGGCCAAACCAATTACAGGCTCAGGGAATGTTATATTTTCTAAAAGGATAGGGTGCTTTTCATCGCAAAGACTGTCTCCCGTTCTAATATCTTTAAATCCTACAGCTGCGCCAATATCACCCGTTAAAATCTTGTCAATCGGGTTTTGTTTGTTGGCATGCATCTGGAAGATACGGCTGATACGTTCTTTTTTCATCGAACGGGTATTCAACACGTAAGAACCTGCATCAAGTGTACCGCTATATACCCTGAAAAATGCCAGACGACCTACGAATGGGTCAGTCATGATCTTAAATGCCAGGGCTGAGAATGGTTCGTCAACATCAGGTTTCCTGAATTCAACCTCTTCTGTTTCAGGATTGACTCCTTCTACTGGTTTCAGGTCAATTGGAGCTGGCAGGTATTCGCAAACCGCATCAAGCATGGTTTGCACACCTTTATTTTTAAAGGCCGATCCGCAAAGGATAGGCGTAATGGTCATATTAATAGTAGCCTGACGAATAGCTGCTTTCAATTCTGCTTCCGTGATAGAATCAGGATTGTCAAAGAATTTTTCAAGCAGGTGATCATCATATTCGGCAACAGCTTCTACAAGTTGAGCCCTGTAGTCATCCACAATATCAATAAGATCTTCAGGAATAGGGATTTCGGTATATTTCATACCATAACTCGCCTCATCCCAAATGATCGCTTTCTTCGTAACTAAGTCCACAACGCCCCTAAAACTGGTTTCAGCACCGATTGGAACTTGTAATGGAATAGGTTTTGCACCCAAACGTTTTTTAATCTGCGCTACTACATTAAAGAAGTCAGCGCCCGAACGGTCCATTTTATTTACAAATCCGATACGTGCCACGCCATACTTGTTAGCCTGGCGCCATACCGTTTCAGATTGTGGCTCTACCCCACTCACAGCACAAAAAAGCGCTACTGCACCGTCAAGGACGCGCAATGAACGCTCAACTTCTACTGTAAAGTCAACGTGACCGGGAGTATCTATAATGTTAATGGTAAATTCTTCGCCATTGTGTTTCCAGAAAGCATGGGTAGAAGCGGAGGTGATGGTTATCCCTCGTTCCTGCTCCTGAACCATCCAGTCCATCGTTGCTGTACCTTCATGTACCTCACCAATTTTGTAATTGATACCGGTATAATATAAGATACGCTCGGTCGTAGTGGTCTTTCCGGCATCAATATGAGCCATGATACCGATATTTCTTGTCCTAAGTAGTCTCTTGTCTATCATCTTATTAAACCCTGAAATGTGAGAAAGCTTTGTTTGCTTCTGCCATTCTGTGCGTATCTTCTTTTTTCTTTACTGCTGCACCTTCATTATTAGCTGCTGCCAATACTTCCCCAGCCAGTTTGTCAACCATCGATTTGCCGCTGCGTTTCCTGGAATAAAGGATAAGCCATTTCATAGCCATCGCCAGTTTACGTTCAGGCCTTATTTCTGTTGGAATCTGGAAAGTAGCGCCGCCAATCCTGCGTGCTTTTACTTCCACCTGTGGGGTAATATTGCTGATTGCCCTCTTCCATACTTCGAGACCGCTTTCTTTGGTACGGTTCTCTACGATTTCCAATGCGCCATATACAACATTAAAAGCAGTGCTTTTTTTGCCGTCAAGCATAATATTGTTCACAAATTTTGTCAATACCGTATCCCCGTATTTAGGGTCTGGTAAAATTTGTCTTTTTTTCGGTTTCGTCTTCCTCATGAGCTATAGTTCTACAGGTAGTATTAAGCTTTTTTCACTTTAGGTCTTTTCGCACCGTATTTAGAACGGCCTTGTTTTCTTTTATCAACACCGGCGGTATCAAGTGCACCGCGGATGATGTGGTAACGAACACCCGGAAGGTCTTTTACCCTGCCGCCACGGATCAGTACGATCGAGTGTTCCTGCAGGTTATGGCCTTCGCCCGGAATGTAAACATTCACCTCCTTGCTGTTGGTGAGACGTACCCTTGCCACTTTACGCATGGCTGAGTTTGGTTTCTTTGGAGTAGTGGTGTACACACGGGTGCATACGCCACGTTTTTGCGGACATGAATCAAGAGCAGGACTTTTGCTCTTGTTTTTCATGTTGTTTCTGCCGTTTCTCACCAATTGCTGTATCGTAGGCATATATTCGTCGTTCGTTTTTGTGTTTTAATTATCCGTTTAAAAATCAGCGATCTCCTTTTTACGAACATTACGGGGAGACGACCTTCATTTTTTTGGAAGTGCAAAGGTACTACACATTTAAACTTTAGCCAAAAAAATGTGCATTTTCAGCTAAATATTTAACATTGGCTCCTTATGTTTCTCTTTATCAGAGCTTTTTAAAAAGCCTGGGGGAAGACTGCCTGTAATTTGCGAGACGCCAGCGCAGCTTATCCCTTTTTATGTATTAGTACCGGACCGATGAGACCTTCCAAGAATTCATATCCCATCGAGCCCGCAAAGATATGGTGAATTTTGGTATTTAGTACTGATACGTGGACAAGTTTTTTTAAGTGTCAGTTTTTTTAGATTTAAACATCTCTATAAGAAGCGGCGATAAGTTATAAGAAGCGGCGATAAGTTGACAACTTTCCAAAAGTTGCCAACTTTATTCGAGTCAATCATCATCAATAACAACCCCCGATTCTAAAATCCGAGGATTTGAAGCATGGTAATCAATGTATTGATCAACGCCACCAAACCAGTCTAAAACCTGTTCCTTTTGCAATTTGGAAGGCTTTGGTGAGGTAATCCTGTTGTATGAACTCCAGGGATATAGCCTAAAATCATCTACAAAACCATGTAATTGTGCATTGGCATGGATGTAATAGACAAGGTTGGTAAAATATTCATCGCTGTCAACAAGGTTTCGTTTTAAAGGCGACTGAAACAAGGACCCTACCCTACCTTCCTGTACATTAAATGCCATGGCATAAGATTGGAACATCTTCTGGAAGGCATGGGAGACGATGGCGGGAATGTCTTCATAAGTTGGCAACTTTTCTACTCCGCCGGTTTCTAAAGTTGGCAACTTTTGGAAAGTTGTCAACTTATCTTCGTCCGAAGTTGGCAACTTTTCTACTCCGGGACTTACTAAAGTTGGCAACTTAACAATTGGACGAAAAGTGGCGTCTATAAGTTGACAACTTTCCCGAAGTTGCAAACTTTAAAACTCTCCAAATTCTAAAACTTCACCAGCCTCCTGCTCACCGCCTCATCATCCATCATAAATTTCATAAGGTAAATACCAGGATTAAGATGGTATTTCTCAGCATTGATGTCAAACTGATAATTACCGGGAACCTGGTTTTCGTTAACGATAGTACCAATTTGTTTGCCGGTGACATCTATTAAAACGATATTGATTTTGGAGTTGTGGTTGAGGTTGTAAGTAATGGTTGTTGTGGATTGGAATGGGTTGGGGAATATCGACAACGAAAACGCTTCGCTTGTTTTAGCATTTTCAATCCCTGTATGATCCTGTTTGACCAAGACAGAATCACTTGTCAGATACAATGATACGGGTTTTTGATTATATGATATCTGGTAGTTATTTGATAATGAGAGTATTGCTTTGAGGTATTTCTGAGATAAAGTTCGCTTTACAGGAAGATACAAAATGGCAATAGTCCCATTTCCTGATGCATTAAGCTGATTGATTCTGGATATTCCAATGTCCATAACTCCTGCCGAAGTGTTATTCTTAGTCATCGCAATAAGATCCGTTGCCTTCGTTCCTAAAAAAGAAGGATTCACTTTCAAAAATGCTTTATTTGATTCGAAAATAGCAGGATCAAGCGCAATAGAGAATGCCAACCCATACAAATTGATAACAGGTTTTGATGTGCTGCCAAGTATAATCTGCGCAATCAACGTATCCCCGGCATAAAATGTATCTTTCAGGTATTTAATATTAAATCCCGGGTCTGAAGAACTGCCCTGGTTTAACCCACCTGATTTGGAATGAGACAACCCATAATTGGCTGAAATGGCGAGTGTATCTTTATCGTTAACAGTGCTATCACCATTACAATCAGCATTTTTATAATTAACCCCATTTGAAAAAGATGAATCCCAATCCGGTGAAGGCTGAGCCGTCCAGTTGATATTTGCATAGGGTCTTAAATGACCAACAGTACCATAAGCTATACCAATAGCCAATAAATCCTTCATATCAACCACTTTATCGCCATTGGCATCGCCGGGCCAGACGCAGCTTGATAAAGAAAGAGTTTTAGAAACTGAATCGGTACATACCCCACTGCTTGTCACTTTTAAGGAAACAGTATAATTGCCAATTGCCGAATAAAGGTGCTTTGGATTTGCCAAAGATGAAGTACCGCCATCACCAAAATACCAATTATATGATGTCGCCAAAGTGCTGCTGTCTATAAAAGGAGAACTGTCTCCTGGGCAGACGTTTGTAAAGAAAAAGCTTGAACTTGGAAGTGGATTAACGGTTATTGAGACCGAATCAGACCCGGAACAACCTTTTGAGTTGGTCTCAGTAAGTTTGTATTTAGTTGCGGATGTAGGAGAAACAGACGGGTTGGATGAAAAAGATGTAAAACCTGAAGGTGAACTTGTCCATGAATATGTACTGCCAAATACTGAAGTACCTCCTATAGAGATTGTAGAACCTGAACAAATAGCAGTATTTGAAATAACCGCAGCTGCTGGAAGGCTGTTAACTGTAATGGTTACGGAATTAGACTTTGAACAACCATTTGAATTTGTTTCAGTTAAGGTATAAGTTGTTGTTGAAGTTGGTGAAACTGATGGATTTGAAACAGTTGAACTAAACGCTGAAGCTGAACTAACCCATGAATAAGTACTGCCTGTAACTGGCGATGCTCCAATTGAAATGGCGGCTCCAGAACAGATAGCCCTAGTGGAAATGACAGAAGCAGCAGGCAGGGCATTAACGGTTATGATAACAGAATTGGAATTAGTGCAACCATTTGCATTGGTTTCAGTAAGGGTATAAGAGGACATTGAAGATGGAGAAACAGATGGATTCGATAGACTTGAACTATAACCTGATATAGAACTTGCCCAGGAATAACTGCTTCCCGTTACCGCCGAAGCTCCGATGGAAATAGCAGCCCCAGAACAAATAACAGTGTTTGAAATCACAGAGGCAGCCGGGAGGCTGTTAACACTAATGGTAACAGAATTTGATTTGGAGCAAGCATTTGCATTGGTCTCCGTAACGGTATAAGAGGCTGTTGAAGTAGGTGAAACAGAGGGGTTTGAAACTGTCGAACTAAAACCTGAAACCGAGCTCGTCCATGAATAACTGCTACCCGTAACTGCTGAAGCGCCAATGGAAATAGCAGCTCCCGAACAGATAGCAGTGTTAGAAATAACTGTAGCGGCTGGCAGGGCATTGACAGTGATTGTTATAGAATTGGACTTTATACAGCCATTTGCATTGGTTTCAGTAAGGGTATAAGATGCTGTAGAACCTGGCGAAACAGATGGGTTTGAAATTGTAGAGCTAAACCCAGCAACCGAACTTGTCCAAGAATAATTGCTGCCCGATACCGCAGAAGCTCCAATGGAAATAGTAGCACCCGAACATATTGAAGCATTTGAAATAACTGCCGCAGCCGGTAGGGCATTGACGGTAATAATAGTAGAATTTGAATTAATACAGCCGTTTGCGTTGGTTTCAGTAAGGGTATAAGAGGATGTTGATGTTGGCGAAACAGAGGGGTTTGAAATTGTAGAACTAAATCCTGAAACCGAACCGGCCCATGAATAACTGCTTCCTGTTACTGCAGATGCGCCGATGGAAATAGCAGAACCGGAACAGATGGCCGTATTTGAAATAACTGCCGCAGCAGGAAGGGCATTGACGGTAATAATAATAGAATTCGACTTAACACAGCCGTTTACATTGGTTTCGGTAAGGGTATATGAGGCTGTGGATGTTGGTGAAACCGTCGGGTTTGAAATTGTAGAACTAAACCCTGAGACCGAACCTGCCCATGAATAACTGCTTCCGGCCACCGCTGAACCACCAATAGAGATAACAGCCCCGGAACAGATGGGAGTGTTTGAAATGACTGCTGCAGCCGGAAGGGCATTAACGGTAATAATAGTAGAATTAGAATTCACGCAGCCGTTCGCATTGGTTTCGGTAAGGGTATAAGAGGCCGTTGAAGCAGGTGAAACCGTCGGGTTTGAACTCGTTGAAGCAAAACCGGAAACCGAACCGGCCCAGAAATAGCTGCTTCCTGTCACTGCCGAAGCGCCAATAGAAATAGCTGAACCGGAACAGATGGCCGTATTTGAAATAACTGCTGCAGTTGGTAAAGCATTGACCGTTATCGTAACAGAATTAGATTTAAAACAGCCGTTTGCATTGGTTTCGGTAAGGGTATAAGAAGCAGTTGAAGTAGGTGAAACAATTGGGTTTGAACTCGTTGAACCAAATCCTGAAACCGAACCCGCCCATGAATAACTGCTTCCGGTAACTGCCGTTGCACCAATTGAAATGGGAGAGCCGGTACAGATGGCCGTGTTTGAAATAACTGATGCGGATGGCGTACTGACTGAAATAGTTACGGAATTTGAATTGGAGCAGCCAAAACTGGTTTTTTCAGTTAGCGTGTAAGTCACAACTGAGGCTGGATTTGAAACAGGATTTGAAACAGTGGATGAGCTTAATCCGGTTGAAGGGCTCCACGAATATGTGTCGCCAGCAACGGGTGAAGCGCCAATTGAAATTGATGATCCGGCGCAAATGGCAGTATTAGAAATAACTGCGGCAGCAGGAAGAGGATTTAGAGCTACATGTACAGAATTGGATTTGGAACAACCATAATTATTAGTTTCCGTTAATGTATAAACAGTTGTCGAAATCGGGGTTGCGATAGGATTTGAAACTGTGGAAGAGCTTAGTCCGGTTGAAGGGCTCCAGGAATAGGTGCTGCCTGTTACTGCTGTTGACCCAATATGCACCGAAAGCCCTGTGCAAATAGTAACAGGCGAAGTTGTTTGAGCGACCGGGAGCGGATTAACTGTAATGGTAACCGAATTGGAATTTGAGCATCCTTTTGAGGTCTTCTCTGTCAAAGTATAAGATACCGCTGATGTAGGTGAAACAGATGGATTGGATGAAGTAGAACTAAATCCGGTTACAGAGCTCGTCCATATGTAGCTACTACCTGTTACTGCTGATGCACCTATAGAAATTAGAGTTCCTGAACAAATGGTGGTATTTGAAATTACGGCCGCATCAGGCTGGGCATTCACTGTAATGGTAACTGAATTGGAATTTATACAACCGCTTGAATTTGTTTCAGTAAGCGTATATGAAGTGGTAGAAGTCGGCGAAACAGTAGGATTTGAAATTGTTGAGTTAAACCCTGTTGCAGAACTTGTCCATGAATAAGCGCTGCCTGTTACTGCTGTTGCACCAATAGAAATAGCTGCTCCAGAACAAATTGCAGAATTTGCAATGACGGATGCAGCCGGAATATTGTTTACATTAATTGTTACTGAATTGGATTTGAAACAACCACTTGTATTGGTTTCTGTAAGCGTATAAGTGGATGTAGAAGTTGGGGAAATAGATGGATTTGAACTTGTTGAGTTAAACCCTGACACAGAACTTGCCCATGAATAGGTGCTTCCGCTAACTGCCGTTGCGCCAATTGAAATTGCAGAACCCGAACAGATGGTAGTGTTGGAAATAACAGCAGCTGCAGGTGAGGGATTCACAGTAATTGTAACTGAATTGGATTTAACACAACCCTTGGAATTGGTTTCTGTAAGAGTATATGTAGTCGAAGAAGCGGGAAATGCTGAGGGGTTTGATGCTATTGTAGATCCCAATCCAGTGGAAGGCGACCAGGTATATGTGCTTCCCGCTATTGGTGCTGCCCCAATTGTAGTTTTGTCCCCCGCACAAATACTCAAATTTGAAGCAACGGTCGCTGCTGGAAGGGCGTTAATAGAAATTGTTAGCGAATTGGATTTGACACAACCATTTGAATTCGTTTCAGTAACAGAGAAACTTGCTGTGGTAGTTGGGGAAACGGAAGGGTTTGAACTTGTTGATGTAAATCCTGAAATAGAACTTGCCCATAAATAGGTGCTGCCTGTTACTGCTGACGCACCAATTGAAATGGTAGTCCCTGAACAAACGGTGGAGTTTGAGATTATAGCTGCAGAAGGAAGTGTATTTATCGAAATGGTTACAGAATTGGATTTGATACAGCCGCTCGAGTTGGTTTCTGTAAGGGTATAGCTTGATGTAGAGGTTGGTGAGACAGAGGGATTCGATGATGTTGAAGAAAACCCTGGAATAGAACTTGCCCACGAATAAGTGCTTCCGGATACTGCTGACGAACCAATTGAAATAGCGGCTCCAGAACATATAGAAGTATTTGAAATAACTGATGCTGAAGGTAATGTATTAACGGTTATAATAACTGAATTAGATTTAGAACAACCGCTCACATTTGTTTCAGTAACTGTATATATGGTTGTGGAAGTAGGATTTGCAGTTGGGTTTGAAACAGTAGTGGAGTTTAAAGCGGTTGAAGGACTCCATGAATAGGTGCTTCCCGGTACCGGAGCGGCTCCAATAGAAATAGCCGCGCCAGAGCAAATAGTGGCATTTGAAATGACTGCCACTGTAGGCGCATTTACATTAATAGTTACCGAGTTTGATTTTGAGCAACCATTTGAATTGGTTTCAGTAAGAGTATATGTGGTGGTGGAAGTTGGAGATGCCGATGGGTTTGATGCTGTTGTAGATCCTAATCCTGCAGATGGTGACCAGGAATAACTGCTTCCCGCTACAGCTGACGCTCCAATAGGAATTGCGGCCCCAGCACATATACTTGAATTCGATGCAACAGCAGCCGCAGGAAGGGAAAGAGCGTTTACTGTAATTATTGTGGAATCGGTCTTGACGCATCCATTTGAATTAGTTTCTGTTATTGAGTATGAGGTGGTTGAGGTTGGCGAAACAGTTGGATTTGAACCTGTGTATGAAAAACCGGAAGGTGAACTTGCCCATGAATAACTGCTACCTGTTACCGGCGCTACTCCTAATGAAATTGACATTCCAGAACATATTGTAGCATTTGAAATAATGGCTGCAGCTGGGGTACCTACAGTTACTGCTATTGAATTGGACTTAGTACAACCGTTTATATTGGTTTCAGTTACCGTGTAAGTAGTGGTTGCTGTTGGAGATACGGAAGGATTGGAGGAGGTTGAGTCAAATCCTGACTGTGAACTGCTCCAGGTATAAGTGCTACCAGCCACAGGTGGACTCCCGATGGAATAAGAGGATCCTGAACAAATAGTGGAGTTTGAGTTCGTTTTAGCTGCAGGCAATCCATTAACTGTAATGGTTACAGAATTGGACTTTAAGCAACCGTTGGCATTTATTTCGGTTAAAGTGTAGGTTGTAGTAACATTGGGATTAGCAGTCGGTTTTGAAGAATTTGAGGGACTTATTGATGATGGCGGATACCAGGAATAGGTGCTGCCAGTTACGGGAGCAGCACCCAATGATAACAATGTTCCTGAACAAATGGTAGCCGATGAACCAGCAATTGCTAATGGCAATGCATTAATAGTAACGGTTACGGAATTAGAGGCAATACACCCGTTAGTATTGGTTTCAGTCAGAGTATATGTAGTCGTTGATGTTGGTTTTGCACTTGGATCTGAAATTGCAGTAGAATTAAGTCCTGTTGAGGGACTCCATGAATAGATACTCCCTGTTACAGCTAACCCGCCTATTGAAACTGATGCTCCCGGACAAATAGCAGCATTTGCAATAACGAATGCAGAAAATATGCTGATAGTCACAGAGGTAGATTTAGAGCAACCATTAGCCGCAGTTTCCGTCAAGGTGTAAGCCGTAGTTGAGGTAGGGGAAACAGTGGGATTGGAAGAAGATGAACTAAACCCCGATGCTGAACTTGCCCAGGAATATGAACTCCCCGCTACTGCCGAAGCGCCAATTGAGATGGTATTCCCGGAACAAATGACAGTGTTTGCAATAACTGCCGCTGCCGGGAGGGTCTGTGCAGTTATTGTTAAGGAACGGGACGTGGAACAACTGCTTGAATTGGTTTCCGTCATTGTATAAGCAGTTGTCGTGGTGGGAGATACAATAGGATCAGAAGATGTTGATGTAAAACCTGCTGGAGAACTGGTCCATGCATAAGTGCTTCCTACAACAGGAGAAAACCCAAGGGAAATTGAAGTACCGGAACAAATAGAAGCGTTGCCTTCAATTTTGGCACCCGGTACAGGATTAACCCCGATACTTACAGAATTTGAATTTGAGCATCCATTTGCATTTGTCTCGGTTAAGGTATAAGATGTTCCACTAACTGGTGAAACAGAAGGATTTGAGGATGTTGTGCTAAATCCCGAAGGCGAACTTACCCATGAGTAAGTGTTTCCTGTAATGGGGGCTGCGCCAATGGAAATGGCAGAGCCGTAACAGATTGCTGTATTGGCAATAACTGATGCGGAAGGTTGCAAATTGACAGCAATAGCCATGAAAGAATCATTTTGACTTGCAGAATCTAATACGCCATTAGGGCTGGATGTCCATGCCCTTATAGTATCATTGCCAGGAGGGAAACTGAATGCACCAAGAGATATAGAGATAGAGCTATCGCTTTTTAAAGAACCCGTCCAGCTATAGACCGTCTGCATTTTACCGTTTATGGACCACGGAATGTTGACTTTTGTTAAAGTGTTAAATCCAAAGTTCGTCAGATGCACCGTTAAAGGATGAGTTCCGCCACAGAAGCTTCCTTTCGGGCTTTGAACGGAATCAATACCGGCATCATTATTATGCAAAATAGAAAATCTTATCAAAAATGAATTGTCCTCATCTGTTACACTTGCCTTATCAGAGGTTTGAAAGGCACCAGAAGTTGCTATCGAACTTCCTGTGGCTTTTCCAGTTGTATACACGTTTCCATAATGGTCTGAGCAAATGCCGGTAGGAAGTGACCAATCTTTACCTCCATAATTTATTGCATATAAAAGATGCTTACCTGAGCTGTCAAATCGCGCTAGAAAAGTTCTGACAGCAAATTCAACGCTATTATTGTCATCGGTACCGCCCGTTAGATATACATTGCCAAATATGTCTGCACTTACGTTTGCCGCGTCCAGATCTGAGCCATAATAAGTGGACCAGGAAAGTCCACCAATGCTATTGAATTTGGCGAGAAAAGCGCAACCATGGGCTCCTAAATTATCCCCTCCATAAGATGTCTGGTAAGCTCCGGATGTCGCAATACCTGATGATTGAAATGTCTGACCTGCTATATATGCATTACCAGAAGCATCTGTACTTATACTTATTCCCATTACACTTTCACCTATATAGTAAGTACCCCAATCAAGACTACCTGAATTGCTAAATTTTGCCACAAACGAGGCAGAGGCTCCGGCATAGGACGTGAGATATGCTCCTGAAGTAGCAATGCCGCTGTTACTATAATTATTATTCCCTGTATTAGTAGTTCCCGTAATGAATATATTACCTGTTAAATCAATGCTAATGCCAAATGCTTCATCAGTCTTGGTACCTCCATAATAAGTTGACCATTGGCGTACACCACCACTATTGAATTTTGCAAGAAAAACGTCACCCTCACCACTATTAGAAGTTTGATATGCTCCGCTCGATGCAAGGCTATCGCTACCTGTCTCCCCTGTTATAAATACATTTCCTGATCCATCTGTCGCAACACCATTGCTTATATCATTACTGGCTCCTCCAAAATAGGCACCCCATACAAGTGCACCTGAGCTTGCGAATTTCGCAAGAAAAGCATCCTGGTTTCCGCTAAAAGAAGTTATAAACGCTCCGGAAGTGGCAATTCCAGATGGGCTGGTAGTGTTACCTGTAATATAAACATTCCCGGAAGGATCTGCTGCAATACCATTTCCCACGTCATTTCCAGCCCCGCCATAATAAGTTGCCCATAATAAACTGCCAGAACTGCTGAATTTAGTCAGAAACGCATCAGAAGAATTTCCTCCAAAAGACGTTTGATATGCACCTGAAGTGGCAATTGCATTCTTATAATATCCAGAACTGTAGCTGTAAGAATTTCCAACCATGTATACGTTTCCGAAAATATCGGAGCACACACCTTGTGCATCATCTGTATAATCTCCCCCAAAATAAGTTCCCCAAACGATTACGGGATCAATCACCAAATCCTTCTTTTTATCATAATTCCCAACCTTAAATCCCTTCTTCTCAAAACTACTTTCTACCATTTTCCCCCCGGCAAAACTTTTTGGTGCGCTTTCTTTTATGGTTCCAAGGGAGTTGCTAAATTTAAATCCACCGTTTGCAAGAGCCTTTGAAGCTTCTGTTCCATTCCATTGTATCTGTATATCCCCCACTTTTCCACCGGCATGAACAATAAATGAATACTCCATGCCTTCTTCACGAGAGTGAAGAATGAAGTCAATATTCGGATAAATGTTTTTATAAGTAACTGTTTTATAGGTGTGAACGTTGGTGATACCATGATTGGCGTCACCAGTAGTGTAATAGTTTTCGTAATATTCTTGTTGGTCGGAGGCAGCGATTTGGGTGTTTTGGTTGTAGTTGAGAAGGACGAGATCAGTGCGGGAGGTAGAAATTTTGGAGGATTGGGGAATTCCGCGCTTCGAAGGATCGAATCCCCCTGCCCCCTTTGGAAGGTAACGATATACAAATCTACACTAATTAGAAAAATAAAATGACATGAATGTGTTAAAGATTACTTTACCCACTTTGTCCAAATATTCCAAAATAAAAAGTACCATCCATATCCAAAAACAAAGGCTATCAAAGCTCCATACCACGTATTGGGTAAAATCTGCCAGTTGAAATAATCCACACCAATAATTACAAAGCCAATCCAGCAAGATAATTGCTTAATCATTGGAACAATTATCTCTAAAACATCTTTAATCATTTTTACCACTCTGGATTCGGTGCATTATCCAAATCTCTATTAAATTTCGTTTTTTGTTGAGAAGTTACTTTGTTTTCATAGTCCAAGGCTCGCAACATACCAAAAAAAGACGATGGAGATATACATAAGAATATTCTTATCATTCCATTGTAATATATTATATCTGAATGTTCTGGTAAATGCTCCTCCCATAGAAGTTCAAAAATAAAAGAGGAACAAAGTAAAACAATTAGGTATATAATCCAGATGCCAGTTTTTTCTAATAAAGAGGGCGGTGCATAAATATGCCTACGTGATACTTGTAGAAGCAGTTTAGGTAAAAAAAACAAGACAATGATAATAATGCCACATAAATAGAAAAGTGCCACTTTTGTTAAAATAGATTCCCAGTTTAAATCCATCCCTATTCTTAATAAGCTGAGCAACCCTATCAGCGGTTATAAAATGCAGCGTGGGCTACAACTTATTCACCGTCGAGGTTCCGCGAAGTACCTATCAGCAAAATAAATCAAGCCCACGCCAGAACGGCGCAGCTTCTAACTTATTCTGTGCTGATGTTGAAATTTCGCGGATTCCGACAATCAGAATGAAGTTACGCTACTTCGTATATGTTTGAATAGTCAAAAGTAATAACTTTCTGTGAAAACAAAAAAACCTGATATTTCTATCAGGTTCCTTCTCTATTCACTCTCTTTGTCTTTGAATGGCGGTGGTTTTCCTGCCACCATAATGCCTTTGAGACTTTTATCAAAATCTGATAAGGTTTGCTTTGGGGGAGATAACTGTTTATTCGGACTATCAGCATTTAAAATATTTGCAGCCTTACTAGTACTTAATGATTTTAATTGTGAAGCTGCTACCGTTTGTAAGGTTTTAAAGCGGTCTCCTTTGCTTATCCCTTGATGAATCATTTCACCATTCAAACTTTCCAAATTAGATATAACAATCAATTGGAAAACATTTGCATAATCCCGTATATTGGTTCCCTGGGCTACCAATTTTGGATTTTTATCCCTCCACTGTTTTGCAGTCATTCCGAATAATGCGTAGTTAACCAAATCCGCTTCTTCGGCATACACGATAAATTCCTTGTCTTTAGGTAAATGCATATTAGGAATAAGGTTTTCAGCAATGGCGTCCGTCTGAATCTTATAATTTGCCTTACTTACTAAACGTCTTACATCCCACCCAGAACTAAGGCGTTTTTGCTCATCTTCCTTTAGTCTTTGAAATTCCTTTATAAGATAAAGTTTAAAAACAGGGCTTAACCAAGTGCCAAACTCAAAGGCAATATCTTTATGGGCGTAGGTTCCTCCATATCTTCCAGTTTTTGCAGTTAAGCCAATAGCATTAGTTTTTGCAACCCATTGTTTAACAGACATTATAAAGCGATTAGTACCAGCTTCGTTTTTAATTACCCCGAATTCGGGGTAATTAAAATTTTGGTTATTTAACTGTTCCCACGCCCCAATGAACTCAATAGTATTCTTATTGCTTATCCATTTCTCAATCAAACCTATTTCAGTTGTATTGCTTCTTACCATATCCGTTAGAGATATGTAATCTTCATCTACATTAATCTCTGTGTCCTGAACGACTATTTTAATCATGCTATCAATTTTTTATAGGTCAAACGGCCAACCATGTTAGACAAAATTAAATCAAATCTGCTTTGTGTATCAGTTTTTCGCGTGTTGTATCTCAAAGCAAACTCATGGCAATACCGTTGTAAGTGTTTCGGACTGGCTGAATGGTAGATGCCATAAATACCGCGTTTCAATTGTGACCATGCTCCTTCAATATTGTTGGTGTGAAATTCACCCCGTACATACTCCTTATTGGAATGGGCTACTATTTCATGATTATAATGCTTATTCAGGTCTTTATACGCTCCATAACCATCTGTTATAATCGTAGTTCCTACTGGAACAGCTTCATATATTATTGGTTTCAGACCTACACCGTCAACCCTGCTAACAACCTGCATTTGTACATTCCCTTCACGCTCTAACATTCCGAATACAGCCGTCTTATTGGTTGAACCTGTTCCTTTCTTTTGCATATCTAATTTCTTACCATGCTTATTGATGTCCTTTCCACCAATGTAAGTTTCGTCAATCTCAACAGGATTACCCATAATTTCTCTAAATGCAGGATGAGCAAAAGCGAAGCGTAAGCGGTGTAACATGAACCATGCAGACTTTTGTGTGATTGAAATATCACGAGCTAACTGGTGAGAGCTAATGCCCTTCTTATGGCTACTGAATATGTATAATGCCATGAACCATTTTATCAATGGTATTTTGGTATCACCAAAAATGGTATCGGTCTTTACATTGAAGTATTGACCTGTGGTTTTGCATTTGTACTTGTTGCCTTTGCATTTATAAACTTTTGAGTTTTCATCATAAGGTGAGACCACATTGCCGTTCCATCGGATTTTCTCCAAATGGTCTATACAACTCTGTTCATCTGGAAAGGTTTTTTGGAGGTCAAAGATGCTTGAAAATGTACCTATCATTGTTTTGCACTTAATTATAGTGCAAATATATACTCATTATTTCAAACAACCAAATTATTTCGGTGTAAATTTATATATCGTTACCCTTTGGAAAGGGGGAATTATTCCCTGACGGCAGACCCGTTGCTTCTGAAATTTGATCGGTTTCTTTAGACTCAGCCTTTGTAAATACAAAACTGAGCATGCCGGGTTTGCAGTACAGATATACACCGCCTTGGTGGCCGTAATATTTAATATCTGAAGAACCAAGCTGGCCTTTGTTTTCTACAAAATTCCAGTCTTTGTGATTGATAAATTGCTGGACTTTAACAGGATTATCCTGTTTGCCAACTGGCATGGCTGCTTCTACAGAACTCGCACAGCATAGAATTATCAGGAACGCACAAAGTTGGAGGATTTTCATGCAGCGGGTAATTTGTACATCAAAAATATGAATATTATTATTGGAAATTATATCGTTAACGTTTTGTTAACTTTTGCAAGCTAACCCTTTCGCAAAGTTGACAACTTTTGGAAAGTTGTCAACTTACGGATGCCAATTTGCGATGCCCATTTGCTAAGTTGCCAACTTTTAAGAAGTTGACAACTTTCAAATTTCAAAAAAGTGACGACAAATTCAAAAATATATTCCTTTATAACTCATTGAATAAATAGGATTTGAAAAATATTTTCCAGGCACACCCACCCACTTTGGGGTTTCGCTATATATGTAGGTGAAACTAATATTCGGGAGTTCAGACAATTTTCTGACAGAGTATCAGATTTCTCGCTTCGTGAGTTCAGTCTGCTCTCGCAGAATGCTCGAAATGACATTCTCTACCCTTTTCACTTTAAACACTGTAAATCAAAATGATATTGGCATCAAAATACAAAGTGAGTTTACAAATCAGCGCAATTGTAAACCCAAATATGATACTTAACACATTCATCACAAGCTGATAATCCCATAAACTCAAAAGAGAAACTCAAAAATGGAAAGGAAGGCGAATAGGCAAATAATTGAAGAAGAGCCACCTCGGACTTCGTTGATGCGAAAGTTGGCAACTTTTGAAAAGTTGTCAACTTTAAGACAAACAAAAAACCCTGCCTCAATGAAGAAACAGGGTATAAATCATTACTCAACAATCGGAATAACCGATTATTGGTCATTGGTAATTGATAATTGTTACGCTTCCGCTGTCGGCCCGCCAAAATTCATCGGGAAACCTTCGAAACGCTCGCCTTCGTCAATACGGCCGTGGGTTTGCTCGAACTTGTCAATATTGTCGCCAAGGGCTGTAAGCAGTCTTTTTGCGTGTTGCGGCGTAAGCAAAATCCTTGCTTTTACACGGGCTTGCGGTACCCCCGGCATGATGCGTATGAAATCCAACACAAACTCTGAATTTGAATGCGTGATGATAGCCAGGTTGCTATATGTACCTTCGGCTACATCGTTTGGCAACTCAATATTCAGGGCGTTGGGATCCGGGTTTTTATTATCGTTTTCGTTATTTGCCATTTTATTTAATTTTTTTGGGTTTATGTTTTTAAGAATCATCCCCAATTTCATTCCTTGCTCTCGCAAGGAGCCCACCTTCAAAGGGGGATTCTAAAAAACAATCCCCTCTTTTCGGAGGGGATTGTTATCAGTTATTTATGTCTAATTACGCTTTTGCCAAAAGCTTGTCATATTCTTCCTGCGAACCAACGATCAGGTTTTCATATTCCCTGAGCCCCGTACCGGCAGGTATCTTATGTCCAACGATGACGTTTTCTTTCAAGCCGTTCAATGTATCTACCTTACCGGAGATGGCAGCTTCGTTAAGCACCTTGGTCGTTTCCTGGAAGGAAGCGGCTGAAAGGAAGCTCTGCGTGCCCAAACTGGCACGGGTAATACCTTGCAACAACGGACTTGTCGTAGCCGACACTGCCTCACGGGCCTCAACGAGGGCTTTGTCCCTGCGTTTGAGGATGGAGTTTTCTTCACGAAGCTGACGGGAACTGATGATCTGGCCTGCTTTCAGGTTTTCAGAATCACCCTGGTCGGTAACAATCTTCTTGTCAAATATCCAGTTGTTTTCCTCATCCACATCGAACTTGTCAACGGCATCGCCTTCAAGGAAACGAGTATCGCCCGGGTTGTCAACCATTACTTTCTGCATCATCTGGCGTACAATGACCTCAATATGTTTATCATTGATCTTTACACCCTGCAGACGGTAAACTTCCTGGATACCGTTCAATATATACTGTTGCACTGCGAACGGTCCTTTGATCTTCAGGATGTCAGCAGGAGTTACAGCGCCATCGGAAAGTGGGTCACCGGCCCTTACGTAATCGTTTTCCTGTACAAGGATGTGCTTGGACAGTGGCACCAGGTATTTTTTGGTTTCGCCATCTTTTGAAGTAACCAGGATTTCCCTGTTACCACGTTTGATAGCTCCGAATGCAACCGTACCGTCAATTTCTGAGATAACTGATGGGTTTGATGGGTTTCTCGCTTCGAAAAGTTCTGTAACCCGCGGCAAACCACCTGTGATATCCCTTGTTTTTGAAGTGGCACGTGGTATTTTTACCAGGATCTCCCCTGCAACCACCTTTGCCTTATCTTCAACAATGATGTGGGCGCCTACCGGAAGGTTGTATTCTCGAAGGACTTCACCGCCTTTGTTCAAGACTTTAACAGTAGGGATTTTGGTCTTGTCCCTTGTTTCGGTAATAACCTTTTCCCTGTGACCGGTTTGTTCGTCAACTTCTTCACGAAAGGTGGTACCTTCAATGATATTTTCAAAGATGGTTTTACCAAGGAATTCTGAAAGGATTACCGCATTGTATGGATCCCATGCACAGATTCTATCACCTTTCTTCACTTTTTGTCCGTTTTTCATGTAGACCTGTGAGCCATAAGGAATATTGTAAGATACCATGGTTACCCTTGTAGCCACATCTACCACACGTATTTCCCCCGAACGGCCAATAACTACATCAACAGGACCTTCATCGGTTTTGAAATTTACGGTAGAAACACCCTCAAATTCCAACTCACCATCAAATTTGGCAACGATCTGGCTTTCTGAAGCAATCTTTGATGCTGCACCACCCACGTGGAATGTACGCAAGGTAAGCTGTGTACCAGGTTCACCGATACTTTGGGCAGCGATAACACCAACAGATTCGCCTTTTTGTACCATCCTGCCTGTAGCCAGGTTACGACCATAGCATTTTTCGCAAGTTCCCCTACGACTTTCACAGGTCAAAACAGAACGTATTTCTACAAATTCTATCGGGCTATTCTCTATAAGGGTACACAAATC
>Ga0207007_1068_pt1 | contig 27584 bp, 26 predicted proteins | sample Alteio_BWMinCont_85_FD_153487 | JGI IMG/M metagenome (GOLD analysis project Ga0207007, IMG submission 153487) | Enriched cells from forest soil in Barre Woods Harvard Forest LTER site, Petersham, Massachusetts, United States -... | ecosystem: Environmental > Terrestrial > Soil > Temperate forest >...
CCCGGTTCAGGGCAGTCGATATAACAGCACTCGTGATGTTCCATAGTTGTTTGTAGGGGCGGCGTTCCTAGCTAACAGCCTGCGGTCTCGCGGATGAGACACCCTTCGAAGCGATTTGAACTTCAGGCATCCGCGTCCTGACCGCCCCTCTTCTTTTAATACTCGAATACTCGGCGCGACCCGGAAAGATTGGCGTAATCCTGAACACGTAGGTACGCCAACGCCTTACCAGCCAGCGACGTCGGCGAACGCCTCATCCCAGATGGTCGGCTCCTGCACGTAGCACTTGCCATCTTCGATTGCGACAATCTTCCAGAGGCGCGTGCCGTCACCAATGTCCCTGCGGATGAGGTCGCCAACCTTGAGTTCGCCGTTGTTGACGGCTTCGATGCCGGGCGCAGTGAGGTCGAAGCTCAGCCTTTCTTGCGCGATTGTTGTTAGCATGTAACAGCCTCCCGACCGACTACCAACCCAGTGATTCCATGCGTGTCTTGCGGTGACTTGCTGCCCTCGCTGGGAGCGCCCGCCGCGCTTAGAGCGGAGGGTAAGCCGAAAGCGGCGTGAGGCCCGCACTGCGAGCCAACGATTCATGTCGTGCGTACAGCCGTGCGTAGTTGCGGCGGGCGATTGACGCCGAGCAGTTGGGATAACAGCTTGGATAGGCTCCGATACGCGCCCAGCGCCGAAGTTTGGTGATGAGTAGGTACGTTTTCACTTGCGGTCTTGCACGCATGATTGAGATTCCTCCGTGGAATCGGCTGTGAGCGGCTTTCGGCACGACGAACCGCTTTTAGTGGCAAGGTGCATCACTGCAATTTGCCATCAAGAACGGCAATTTCGCTCTGCGCGGGCAGTTCCGCACGCTGCGGGAACTGCCAAAACTACGCTCTACGAAATGGTTCCGAAAGTCGCGATTGTGCCGGAGACGCGCCGCAAAGTACCTCAGACGCAACTCGAAGCGTGGTGGGTCAGTCCGAACCTTGTGTTTTCGAGTCCCGAACGTTCTGCTTCGTCTTATCGGTTCCAACCAGCGCGTCCATCTCCTCGATGACTTGACGCGCTTTCTTCAGGATTGCTCTCCGCTGGCTCGACTCCTGAGTTTCCTTCAATCGTTTCGAAAGCGATTCAAATTCGGCTTGTAGGATGGCAATACGGTCGGGACTCATCGCGATAGAATACCATTTTCGACTAGAGGGGTTTCTGCGAGTTGTTCTAACCCTCCTGCAAAGTGATACGCATGAGTTCCTCAAGAGCCTGCTCCTCCTTGAAATTCGGTTGGTCTGTGGGCTTCTCGTAAGGGGCGACCACGCCTCGCAGCTTGCGCATGATGTCGCGGTAATCACGGGCGATCTCTGCCCCGCTGCGCTTCGTGCATCTGGGCACTCTCCTCCAAAATTCGTTGCCGCTGTCACCTTCTCACGCGGGACGTGACCTACCAAAATCGTGACAGCGGGCATGACTTCTTTTGACATACGGTTTTGTTAAGTCCTTTACATGCAATAAAATTATTATTGTTGTACGTATACGTATGAAATTTTGACAGCGGCTCCGACGACAGTGCTGTCTTCTGCTGTCATCGCTGCTGTCACTCTCTCCTCAGCCGAACGCGCCCGGTTTTGCGCTTCGACTCCTTGCCGTCGTCGTCTGTGTCGCGCTCTTCCTCAACCATCTGCTCAGTGAGCATGCCCTTGAAAATCCGACTCAGCCGCGACGCCGTGTGCCTGTACAGGTTGCCCTTGTCCTTCGCCGTCTTCCACAGAACCCAGCCGTCCTTGTCGCAGTAGTTTTCGAGCGCACGCACGATTGCCTCTTGGCATTTTCCGTCCTTGTCGTCTTGGTCGGACGGGCGGTACTTTGCGCGGATGGCTTCCTGCCATTCCATGAATTCCAAGGCGCACTTGAAGCATTCCTCGCTCACATGGTGGTCGCCGTTCGCGCTTGCCGTTACGACCGCCACGCGCAGCGCCAGTTCGCCGAGGCGCATCCGATGCTCCGGGTTTTGCCGGACCCACAGCTTTTTCGCCTCGAACACCTCGGATGGGACGGTCACGTTCGACGGCTTCCTCTGCTCGGGGATGCACTTGTCTTCCCATTCGTCGTCCCATTCCCACTTGATCGGCGCGACGCCGTAGATAAAGCGGTCGTACAGTCCCGTGGTCGTCGCCTTGCCAAACACTTCGCTGAACTCTTCCGGGTTCTCGCAGGTCAAGCCGCCCACGATGCTGAGCTTCGGTCGGCACACCATGCTGCCTTTCTGGTTCGACGTCTCGTACTCGTCGTGGTAGAACAGGTCGTTGATCATGAACGGCAGGGCGCTGTTGTCGATGCCCATCTTGCCGAACGTCGATCTGAACTCGTCCTGCACGAGCAAAAACGGTTTGGTTATGGTGTGGTCTATCGCGGTCATGTCCTTTGCTTTCTGACCGCCGAGCGTCAGCATCAACCCGTGTTCACTGCCGGGATAGCGCCTCTTGATGCCCCACGGATATTCGTATTCGAGTTTGAGCAGCGCACGGTCTATCGTGCGGCTCTTGCCTGTGCCTTTCGGTCCGATGAGGCAGCAGTAGATGTTGCCTCGAACGTTGCTCGCCTTCATCACACCTTGCCCAGCGAAGGCTGCTATCACTGCCGGATAAGCCAGATCGAGCGGCGCGTTGAGCGTCTTCGCGAAATCGCCAAGCCATCCGTACATGCAGCTTTCCGGCATTCTGTACAGCCCGCGTCTTTTCGGCTTCTCGGCGACTTCGGCAGGTTTGGCGGTCTTCGCGGCTTTCTCTTCTTCGAGGATTCTGTCTATCTCTTCGGCGGTCGGTATGCCCGCAGCTTTCATCCGAGCGTCGTGCTTCACTTTCAGTTCGGCAAGCTCTTCCTGCGCGGTCTTCTCTTTCGCTGGGGCTGGCGCAGCAGGGGCGCAGCTTGAGTCACCGAAGATTGCCTTTTCGGCTTCATCTGCGTTCACAGCGCCAAGCTGGTCTTCGCGCTCGGGCCATATCACACCCTCGTATGCTCCGTTCTCTTTCGACAGAAATGACACAAGGAAGCTGATGCCGCCCTGACCGGGCTTGCGATCCATGTTCGACGGGCATTCCGCAGCCATACACTTGAAGCCTAGCGTGTTGCCGTCAAAATAGAGTGCGCAGCCTGTCGTTCCCTGTCCTTTGTGGCGTCTCCCCGCGACCGGGCATTCCTTGAACGGATACCAGTAGCCGTCGCAGTCTTCGACACCGCCTACCCATTCCAAGAAATTATCAAAGTCGAAGTCCTCGTGGACCGGGCGCTGACCTTTCGCGAAATCCTTATCTCTCGTGCCGTTCACGCGTATGCGGTCAACAACCCAGTCTGGGATCGGAATCGGCTCGATGTCGGCGTGGACCGTATACTGCTTGCCCTCAAAGGTTGACGGCGGCACTACGATGTATCTGTTGGACGCCCTGAAGCTGAACCATTCGCGCCCGGCAACGGAGCCGTCGCAGTTGCCAAGCTCCAAGGATTTCTCGGTGTGCGTGAAGATAAAGTGCGGTGCGCCCTTGCTTGCGCTGCGATGCACGCGGGTCTCAGACATGGGCATGCCTTCGTTCTTCGCCCAGTCCTTCAGCGTCGGCTTCTGGTCGAATTCGAGGAAGCATGGGTCGCCGACATGCTGAGCGCGTGCGGCGAGACCGATCCCGGCGTCGGGATATTTCGTCCACCATTCGCGGATGAGCGACTCGCGACCTGTGGCATCTTTCACGCCGTGCTCGGTCATCGGTCGCTTGGTGCCGGGCTGGAGCGGGAACACGACCAGCCCCATGCTCGCGTACTTCAGCGCCCACTCTAGGTTGCTTGCTGGTTGCGATTTCGGACTATCGGTATTATTGGTAGAGAGCATTTTGATTCCATTGAGCCGACCGGGTAGGCACCCGGTCGGCTCTTCCTCTTTGAAAATTAAAGCCTCCCCAGATAACCCAAAACCAGCTTGACCGCCGCAATGGTTGCGCGGTTGATTCCTGTGATCGCGCAGATGTCGTCCTGCTTCATGTACAGCCGTAGGCACTGCTGGATTGTTGCCAGCTTGTCGTGCGTCAGCTTGACGTCTCTGCGTTGCTTGCGGGGCTTTTTGGTCGTGATCATTGAGGTGCCTCAATCAGTGGCTCCATAGTTTGTTTTTTCCTTAACAATCGAAACTGCTAACTCGACAATTCCTTAAAATTTCGACTTCCCACTTCATAACCAGAAACAGAAAGAGCGCGACTCACGAGAGCCGCGCCGGAAGAAAGGAAATGTCTATGGCTGCTAAGCAAGTTACAGACGAGTTCGGCAATCTTACGACGGCTGTATGGGTGCCGTATGTCGAGGGAGGCGCTCGGGGTCGCTGGTGCCCAGTTCCAGTGCCGTGGGAAGAGTGCCAATGCGGATACCTGCCGCGAGAAGACCGCGATTACTGCACCAAACATGGTACGAACGCGAAACCCCAGCCCCAATCCGAACCCGAACCGCAACCCCGACGCGTCATCAGTGTCGGGCGCACGCGACCGCTTTATGACGTTAGTTCTGGCTGCTCAACGCTCGACAAAATTGAAGACATCCTGAACCGAGCAATCATGGAGGGAGAGTTCACAGTCCAACAACGCAACATCATGCGCTGGGCGCTTCGCAAGTGCCACAACATCGCGACTGAGTTACGTGAAGAGTTCGAATCGCTCTGATTGCGGTAATGGACACGCAGTTTTGAAGGGACCGTGAGGTATGGCGAGACCGCCTGGGTGTTCGGCGTGAACCCGATCACTATGAACCGAATCGCGCTAAGACGCCCAACGCCTCTTTGATGAGGCGACCGGGCACTCCCGCTTTCAGCATCTCCTTCAGAGAAACCAAATCGTGCTTCATGCTATTCCTCCCGTGATCTGAACCAGTTCTTCTGCGGGAGGCTGAACCGATTCCTCCGCAGGTGGAGTCCACCAGACGCCCCCGTTCGGCGGCGCTGGAAATTCGTGGATGACCTTCCCCGTGAGTTTGTCTGCGCCGACGCCGCTTCTCCCCGAGGTAATTTGCTTGAAGAAGAACGGGATTCCAGCGTCATTCGCCTTCACATAGAGCTTGTAAGCCCATTCAAGCTTCATGGTGCGGCGTCCGGTTTCGGGTCCGTCCTGCCAGCGTTTTGTCGGGTCGTACAAATACTCTTTGCCTTCGCCGGATTCTCCCCCGGCGATGACCCACTGGATTCCAGTTAAGTCCAGATTGTCCGCTATGTCTTCCAGCAGCGGTTCGCATGAAAGGAATCTTACCGCTGCTGGAACCTTGCGCAGCACGTCAACCCTATAGGTCGTCTTGTTGCTGCCGATTGAAGTGCCGAGCCAAACATTTTGGTAGCCGTTCTCGCCCCAGTCTTTAGGCAGGTGCCGGAGGATTCTTTCCGGGCGCTTGGTCAGGATCAGAAAAACGCAGTGCGGGGCGCTTTTGATTTTCTCCCACGCTTCCGGTCTCCACTTGTCAGATTTCGCGTGGAAGAAATCAGAGAGGCTGCATGTGAACATCCTCATGTACGGCTTGTCGCCGCACTTCTCGCAGAACGTGCCGTTGCTGAACGCGCCGCACGTGTTGCAATGCCTGCGGCCGTTTCCTACGGACATGGTGTTTGACAGTTCCTTCTCCCACTCGTCCGCTTTAGTCCACGTGGATTTCGCTTTCACTACATCGCCCCACGCCTTCAGACCGAGCCTCCGAAGCTGGCGGTATATGTAGCAATACTTGCACTCCTCGGAAACCTTGTCGCATCCGAGCCAGAAGTTCTGGGTGTCGTGCGTCCAGCTTATTCCGTCGTTTCTGGTTTTCATTTTTTATCCTTAGTAAAACATTCGGGGCGCTTGCCGCCCTTCACGGCATTCGGGCTGTGAACCCTGCTCGCCCCGACTTCCCTACTCGTCGCCGCCAACTGCTGCGCCTTTGGTTGCGACCTCTTCCAGTTCCTTCAGCAAGTCGTCCGTTCCGATTTGGTCAAACGACTCGTCCGAAGTTTCCATGGTGTCCCCGATTTGCGGGGGCACTACACGGAACCTGCACGCATCAGCAGCCTTGTACAGTTCCTCGGCTGTGATTTTCTCTTTTCGGAAATCCTCAATCTTGCTGAGGATATTTCCGAGTTCGTGGCGGAGATTGGAAGTTTGGGTTCTGGTTGTTTCCAGTTCCCCTTCCGTCTCCTCCAAGTGCCTGCGGGATTCCGCGAGCGGGGACTCTTTCTTTTCTCCATCCCCGTCTTCGTCGGTTACTTCCGGCTGGTCAATCTCCGGCTGTTCCGCCATGCCTTGGTAATTGGCCATCAGCTTGGAAACCCAGCGTGCGGACACGCCGAAAATTTCCAAGCAGAACTCCGACCAAGACAAAGACTTGGTGTTGCCGTCTGCATCGACCAAGTTGATTTTGCAGGCATACCCGCGAGAGGGAATCCTGCTGCGGAGTTCGTGAATCCACTCAACGTGCGTGGAGAAAAAGTCCTTGAAGTCCTTGAACTGTCTCCCGAGTGAAATCACTTGTTCCACAAGTTTTCCCTCCGGCAGGCTGTTGACGTACTCGCAAACTGTGAGGTCGCCAACCTTGCCGTCCTTCACCTCAGGCACGGCGGCCATGCGGTCTTTCAGCTTGACCGTCACGAACGCCCGCTCTGGTGTTTTCTGCGTTGTTGACTTCTTGCCCATGATTTGTCCTTTCCTTTCGGAACTGAGTTCCGAAATGCTCCTTAGATTTCTGCATCTTGCTTTCATGATGCAAAGGTACGGGAATGTCGCCGAGGTGTAAAAACAGGGAAATGCGGTGATTAGTATTTAGGTCAGAGAAATGCTTCGATTTGTGTGGGTCAAAAAATGCTAGATCGGAATCCCGTCACGCTTCATGGCGGACTTAAGATTTCCGACGGCAGTCATCAGCGCTTTGACGCAAGGGCTGTCGTACCGATGCACAGAAGTGTCGCAGATTTCGGCGTCACGACTTTTCCGTGGACACTTGCCATTTTCGAGGAAAAGCAGGTCTGCCACCCTCGCGAAGCCAAGATGGGGGTTGAACTTGCGAATGACCCACGCCCGAACCGCCTGATGCTGCATGCTCGCAGCCTGACCCCGACCACGCTGGTGACGCGAGGCACCGCGTGCAAGTATCATCGTGGCCGTGCTCAGCGGGTCCAGTGCCTTTTTGGGGGAGTCCGACATTAAGCTCACAAAGACTTTTCCAAGCAATGGTTCCGCTTGGTCTACCGCCTGTTGGGGATCAATAGGGGCAAACTCTGGGTCATCGGGGTTTAGGCACCACGCAAGCGCGGGTTTCCATTCCTTACTGTGCCGCCAAAAATATGCCATCCAAACATCGACAGGAAGCTGCCCACGGGCATCATTCAAAAGTTCCTTTCCGAGCTTCCGATTCGTCAGGTCGATGTCTAGGTACATCGAAATCACACTATCACCAGATCGCGCAATCGGCAGCGAAGGAGACGCTATTTAGTAACTGCCATCGCTTATCGCTGGTTGCGCTCATATGACGGGTGACTCGCTGCATTTTCGCTGACTTTCAGAATCAAGTATGGGGAGGCAATTCCCCCGCTCGAAAGGAAGAATAAAGTGTTCGGAATAGACCTTGCAGTTAGCATCATGGACGGACCCGAACTATCGGAGAAAAGACGCAAGGAGCTTGCCCTAGCGCTACTGATGGCCGAGACAATCGGCGTCATGCTGTATACGGGCGAGTCCGACTCGGACATCCGAATCGAGGCCGCGAAGCAAATGCTTCGCGAGTTCAGGCTCGTTTACCCGGAGATTGCGGAGATTTAGAGCGGAACACGACCTACTTTGTAGGACTCACCGTTTCGGCTAGCTGCGACTGCAACCTTGATTTCAGGCCTTCTTCCACTTCGGATTTTCATTTCGCGATGCAGGGACGCTTCTCATAATCAATTCCATCTTCACCTTGCCCTTGTTCGTTCGCATCGGCGCTTCTCTGTAGACAAACCTGTGTTTCTTGAGGAGTCTTCTTATCTCCGGGGCATTGTCGTAACTCATCATCCAAAAACCCTTCCAGCGTGCGAGCACGTCAAACACTTGCGAGTGGTCAACTTCCCAATTTGTATAGAGACCCTTTCCCGCCACGACGTAGGGAGGGTCAACGAATGCCGCAGCATTCGGGTCGTTCGCGTGCTTCCGCAACTCTTCGACGCCGTCGCGCTCAAAGAATTCAATGCGACGAGACAGTTTGCGAATTTGGCGAAGAGCGTCTGCGTGGGCCTTCCCGTTCCAGCGGGATGAAACATCTTTCATCAAACCTCCGGTGAGGTTCCCTCCAAAGGAGCAGCGGTTCTTAACAATCGTCCAGAAAGCCGGGTCACTGTCGGGGTCAGCGCAGACATCTTTGACATTTTTTTGGGTGCATCGAAATTTCTCCACGCGGTCAGCAAAACGGGAGTCATGAAGCGCCGCTCGCCAAAATGCCGCAACTCGCGGATTTTTCTCGACCAGCACTAGACGTTTAATAAGGTTGTTTTTTAGAAGACTAAGCCCCACTACACCCCCACCGGCAAACGGCTCTATCAGGAAAGTCGGCGTGAGGTGGATTCTGTCTCTCCTTCCGTCCATATAAGTCAGATTGATGTAGCGGCCAAACGCGAACGACAAAAACGAGATATGCTGGGACAGCCAACGCTTCCCGCCGGGGTAGCGGAGAACGTTAAGCGGGCGGAGCGAGTCCTCGCTTTCAAGCGAAGCATGTACGTCCATGCCAGCATTCAAACACTTGCATGTTAGTGCCGTCTATCATTGTGACCATATCGGATGCTCAAAGGGGAAGGGGCAGATGCAGCAGCGAACGTCGTCGGGACTGGATCGAGATCGACGACTTGGACGCGATCTTCAGGAGACCGCTCTCGCTTCGGGTACGGCAGAACCCGCCATCGCAAGGCGCTTCTCAATAGCTGTGTTCGGCGGTCTCCGTAAAATCCCACATAGCGATGCTTTGGTGGCGATTTCAAAAACATGAAGCCTTCTTCGATCATCCGCAAACGCTTCTCACGACGACTGCACTCAAGTCGGAGACCGCGTCGAGTAGAGTGTTGAATGTTTCGCTCGTCGTGGAGTTTCCCGTCTTTGAATGTTCCCCAAATCGGGTCGTGCGCAACGGGCTTGCCTGCCCAAACAAAGCTGGATGCTCCGCTCGAAACGGTGCCACAGTAATTCCAGCCGCATGCCTGATATACCGTGCCGATCTCACCAGCAGAGGGATCGGCATACGAAACGAAAATATTGAAACCCTTCCGTGCCATCAATCGGCAGGCATGAGAAATGAGGAACGACGCAGAGTTCGGATGACTCCAGTGGGCGCACGCTCCACGGTTCAGAGTCTTGGCGAGATGCGCATACTCTTTGCCGCAGATGGACTCGGCGGTTTTGGTTCCAGAGGTTCGACCGAAACAAACCGCTCCTGCCAAGTGCTCACCGAAATAAAGCCCGAATTGAAAATCGGTCGTGCCCATGGTTTGCAGCCATTCGTACCGGAGAATGATGCTCTTGGCTGTTTCGTGGTCGGTTTCTCGCACCCATGCGTTTCGAAGCGAAGACGCGACTACCCTCTTCTCATCGAGAACCGGGTCTGGTTCCAACGCGAGGCGCTCACGGATCAAACGCTGATGCGCCTTTGCAGAAAGTTGGAGCGTCGGGGTCGGAGGCGAGCCGCCATCTGTCGAGTGGCTACTCGACTGTTCTACCGTTGAACTACCGACGCATCTCGTCACAGTCACGCTGCTTTCCTCTTCTTGGTGGAGCGCAGAATTTTCTCCAACCTGCTGGCATATCTGTCTGCCCGTCTGGATACGTCTGCTAGGATTAAAATGATTTCCTGAATGTTCCTTTCCATGGTCGATGTCATGTCTTTCGGTTTCAAGCGAACCAAATAATCCAGTCTGGCTTTCAAAGTCCCTTTGAAGACACCGTCCAACAGATTTCCGAGGTGGCGAAAGTGATCGTGGTTTCGCAGGTCTTCTGCTTTCTTGCGCCAATCGGGAAATCCTTTGACTACATCTCGAAGCGTCAACTCGCCACGGAGAACCTTCTCGTACAGTTGTGGCTGATATTTTTTCAATTTTTGCGCTCGCCGCAGCTTGCTCTCGGGTAGTTGTGCTTCCTTGGCTACCTCTGAGCGAGTATCACGCTTCGGCTGTTCTATTTCGGCTAAATTAACCGAGATAGAGATTCCTGCTTTCGCATCACGTGCTTTTCGGAGTTTCTCTGCTTGCACAATTCTCGACCGCTGTTCCCGTAACTCGTTCCACACAACTGCCCGCTGGTCGTCAGTGAGATTCCGACGACCTGCCTGATGTTCCAGAATCCAGAGCTTGGCGTGGTCGCGGGACGCGAGCCGAACGTTCACGGTGTTGAAGGGTAGATTGTGTTCGCTGCAAATCCTGTGCCGATTATGCCCGTCGAGAAGAATGCGCCGTTTGTCCTCGGTCTTCCAAACACAGAGCGGCTGGAGGCATCCCTGTTCGAGAATTTGAGCTTTGAGCAAATCGAATTCCTGCGGGGTCAGGGGAGCAATGAGCGATTGGAACTGGGCATCAATTGTCAGTTCGAGACTCACGGCGACAGATTAGGACGGGGGGCCGCGTCGGGGCCAGCCTGAACGGCGCTCAAGGTAGTCTATGAGTCAACCTCGGTGTGCCGGTCGTGAGCTTTGGGCGCTGAAATTGGCTCTCCGCCCGACGTTCGAAAAACCCGGCTCCCTGCGGCACCGTAACCGCTTGATTTTGAAGGTCAGAAATTGCGGGAATCAGCGTTCAGCATCCATCTGTATATTGAGCGGTGCTCAAGGAATCGTGAAATAAGTTTCTATGGTTCCAGTGGAATCGTCCTTCCCAGTGGTATCTTTCTAGTTAGGAGATACCGGAATGCCGCCAGCCCTCAAGGTTACGCTTCGCACTACCATATTCTTGCTGTTCACCCTTTCTTGTCTGCCGATCCAAGCAACGGAAAACATCAACACTCAATTTTTGAAGAAGACAATCGTATATCTCTATCGCGGCGACACGATGGGGCACCCAGACCCCGGACTGCCTCTCGGGACCGGATTCTTGGTAAGAGTCCCTTTGCTCACCGATCCGACACGCTCTTATGTGGTTCTAGTCACAGCAAGGCATATGGTTGACCCTGCATGGAGCCACTGCCCGGATGCTCAGCCACAGGTCATATACGTGAGATACAACAAGAAGGTATACGATCCCGCGAAAGATGAAAGCGGTATCGACTACTTCAGACTTGACCTTGTTCAGAACGGCGTTCCCACGTGGAGTCATCCAACCGAAGAGGATGCCGATGTGGCAATTTTTCAGTTAAATGGAAAGGCTGTTCAGGACAACGTGGATGGAGGGGAGATTCCGATTTCAGATTTTGCCACGGATGACGAAGCGAAGCTGAGAGCAACTACCGATCCGGTTCTTTCAGTGGGACTGCTGCCCGCTTACCCCGGAGTAAAACGAAACTATCCTTTTTGGAAGTTCGGTCAGATTTCGGACAAGCCGGACGAATCGGTGCCCGTACCATGCGTCAAGGATGGTGGTACAACGCTTTTGCGTCTCTGGTTCCTGTCGATCAATTTGGTGCCGGGTAACAGCGGGTCGCCGATCTTTTATGCACCAGAGGGTTCTAACGGCGTAAGTTTTGGTGGTGGACGAGCGACCCTTATAGGTTTGCAATCGATCTCGTTTCTCGGTTCTGATGTTTCTGGCATGACCCCAGTTCAATATATCTTCGAGGCAATTCAAAATCTGAAATTGCAAGACGCTGACTTCTACCGTGGGCTTCCGCAGAATAAGCCGAAGTAAGCTAGAAAGTTGAGAGTCTGCCGCTGCCCTCTGACCCTTCACATGTACCGAACGTGCTCAAGCCCCGCAGCTATGTTTGCATGCTCGACCATTCCCCGATCTTAGCGACGCGCACGCTGCCGTCCGGCAGCCCGCGCACTGCCACCTTGTCCAGCCGCGCAGCCGCATACAAGCCGGAGTGGAATCGGTTGCGGCTCCGCTCGTCTATGCCGATGCCCGGAACGTCGAAGTGCTGACCGACCTTCAGCCTGTGAACGCGGGCTGCGATCTTGCGGTACTTGTCCGTACTTGTTCCGCGATACGCTCACGAAGATGCTGCATTCTCCAAACCTAGAACTCAAAGAAACTTCACGGGGCGCTCAAGAGGCCGAACCTGCGGCCTGAGCCATTGCACACCAGATGCGCTTCTCTGAAAACATTTCGTTGTCGCGCAGGATAAACCAATGGCTTGTGCGCTCTCTCTTCTTTCCGTATGCGAAGTATTTGATCGTTACCGGAATTCTCAGCGGTGGACCATATTCGCCGTCCATCCGATCAAAGAGCATCTCGATTTGCATTCCTATCGTTCCACCCTGAGAGCACCAGACACCATTGGCACCAAGCTGTTCCATAGACAGGCGAACGGGGCGAGGGTTATCGGGATCAATTTTTTGAATCGGCATGTCATCGAATCTCAGGCGTACTCTACCAACCGGCTCACAAGTCAGAGTTACGTTGAATGCTGATTTGTCTCCGCAATCGTGAACGAACAATCCCGTGTACGTCATGTGCTGCTGCGCGTGCTGTGCGGAGTACTCAAGGGATAGCTGCGGACCATTTGCTTCGTGCCCCCGCGTAAAGTGAAGGATTAACGCAATGGCAAAGCCGACTATCAGGCAGCCGTACGCTGCTTTTGGGCCGCCTACGAAATATCCGATGCCGGTTACGATGAGCGTCACAGCAACAGACCATAAATCCCCTCGGGACATCCCGCAAGGGTACGCGACTTCCTGCTCGAAAGGAAGATGCCGTTCGGAGTCGCGGAACTCTGCGACAGAGGAATTAAGGTATGTCCCGTGCGCGAGTGCGGTCAGGAAAGCCCTTGTCCAATCCATCGTCTTGTGGTTCGTTCGACTCGCGGAGGTTTCACTTACGTGTACGACGAGCCGTATCGGAACATTCTCTGGGCAGATGCGGATGACCAAGCACGTCTGGACGCAATCCTGCGCGGCAAGCGCGAATCCCGCATGGGGAATGAGCACTCAGAGGATGCCGTCACTTGGAACGTCTTCCGGTTCTTTGAGCGCCATGGGTGCCTTGCGCCAGCGATGAGGACGATATTCCCCTGCCCGGAGGGGTTTGGGGCGGCTGGGGCGTTTCTGAGGCGATGGAAGGGTTTGTGACCAGCTTGGAGGGTGGCTACGTTCCGCCCCCGTGGCTGCCATCGCCGACGCAGTCCGCTGGGCAGAGCGCATAATGGAGGAGATTAATCGGTGTCACCCGGTGAAATGAACCTATGAAGTTTTGCTGTCCAAAGTGCAGAAGGGAGGAAGAAATTATCGGTGATATGAAGCCGAAGTGCATGATCTGCAACGTCAGCATGGTTCAAGCAACTGCCAGCTACAAAGGCTTGTGGATGAGTCCACATTTTGTGATTGCGAGAATGAAGCTTCTCCTCGAAAAGTACGGCAACCATGACGCCACGACTAACGGTCGCTTCAAAAAGGAACGGGAGGCGTGGACATCTGGAATGTATGCCCTTGGGCTGAGTGAGATGCAGAACCGGCAGTGGTGGGTTGAAATCGAAACAGACGAACAAACGCCTGATGCGCGAGTGCATTACATGGATCAGAGTTCGGGACGAAACTGCATCCAGACGCAGAGCATAGAAATCGTGGATTGGGAAGAGCATGTGGACGATGCCGTTAAGGTCATAAAACAGAAATGTCAACGAGCTTATCCTCCCCACTTCTGCCTGTTGGTGCTCGCTCGAAATGGAAAGAACCTAGACGTGGAGATGTTAACTCAGGAAGTTCTCAGCGAAAGCGTGCCGTTTGGGGAACTTTGGATAATTGGGTGCCTTTCGGCAGGACTCATGACTATGGTGAGAATTGTTCCTAGTGCTTTTCGATTGGACTTTGAAACCGTTCGGAGCCTTGAGAAATTAAGAGGGCAACCGGATGTCATGCGAAAGCTAAAACGCGGAACAAGCACAAAGGTACGGGACCTCGGATTCGTATACCTGCCGTTGCCGTGAAGAAAGAATCTGGGTGCCGCCGAGCCATGACCTTGAACGAATTTCGCCAATCACTCACCGTGACCGATCCGCCAGCCGGACACAAGCAGTCACAATCGTAGGCACCGGGTTGCTGCAACCGTTGTACAATCCTGACCTTCAGGAAGTTCAAACGAGCCTGCTTCCCCAGTGCGCCGCAGGCTTGCTTCTGCGCAAGCGTGCTGGGGGGTCGTGTGTATGTCGGAGTCCACCGCCAGAACCCAAGCCGCGCCGCTCGTCGAGGGACAAGTCGTAACGGGTACGCTCTTCAGCGAACCGATGCGGGTAGAGACCATTCGCGAGAGTGGGCCGGGCACTTGGGTCGTGGGACTGTGCGGACTCAACACCGAACGCTTTCGGAAGGTGACTCTCACCGCCGCTGATCTACAGCAGCTTCAGGTTCAGAAGCCCCATTTCACCTACGACGGCGACGGGCAGGTTCTTAGGATCGGCGTTCAGGCGTACTCCCTCGGCATCGCATACGAATTCGATCCCTACTTCGGACTCTCGATTTCCCGCGTAGACCCGCTGCCGCACCAGCTTGAAGCCGTCTACGACTATTTGTTGAAGCTGCCAAGCATCCGTTTTCTTCTGGCAGACGACGCTGGTGCGGGCAAGACCATCATGGCTGGTTTGCTCATTCGCGAGCTTAAGCTGCGTGGACTCGCGGAACGCGTTCTGATTATCTGTCCCGCCAACCTGACTTTCCAATGGCAGCGCGAACTGAAGGAAAAGTTCGAAGAGAAATTCATCGTACTGAAGGGCGACCTTATCCGGGAGCAGTTCGGGATCAACCAGTGGCTAGAAACGCCAATGGTAATCACGTCGCTTGATCTTGCGAAGCGGGAGAACATCTTGCCGGGATTGAAGCAGGTACGGTGGGACTTGGTGGTCGTCGATGAAGCTCATCGCATGTCGTGGACGCCTCCATCCAAGAAGACGGCTCGATACGCTCTTGGAGAACTGCTGCGAGACTCCTCGGACAACCTGCTCATGTTGACCGCGACACCGCACAAGGGCGATCCGACCAACTTCAGTCTGTTCCTGCAACTCCTCGACGAGGACGCCTACGCCGACGTTAAGTCCATACAAGAAGCGATGGAGCGTCGTCGCGCCCCGTTTTACCTGCGCAGGACAAAAGAGGCGATGGTCTACTTCCCGCAGCGCATGCCTGATGGCACGTGGGAAGCCAAGAAGATTTTCACGAAGCGAATTCCTCACACCGTAGACTTCCACATCGACGGGCCGGAAGACGAACTCTATCGGGAAGTCACGGCGTTTGTGAAAGCGCAGTCAAACCGGGCAGCGGCAAATGGCGACGATCCCCGCGCAAGAGCCGTCCGTTTCTTGATGGCGTTGTACCAGCGGCGTCTCGCATCGAGCACTTACTCGCTCCGACGCTCGCTTGAGAACCGTGGCAAGCGGCTGACTGAGATGCTGAAGAAGGCTCAAGAAATCGCCCGCTATGCTCCGCCCGACCTGCCGGACATGGAAGAACTGGACGAGATGGAGGATTCGGAACGCGAGCGGCTGGAGGACATGATTGCTGCCGTCAGTCTCGCCCGGAATCCAGATCAGGTTAAGGAGGAAGTTGAGGAACTCAAAGGGCTGATCGAACACGCGATCCGGGTCGAGGAGGCAGGATGCGAAGCGAAACTTTCCCGTCTCCAAGAATTGCTGAAGCAGCAGGGTTTCTTCGACAACCCGCAGCAACTGCTTCTCATCTTCACCGAGTTCAAAGACACGCTCGACTATCTGGTTAAGAAACTGAAGGAGTGGAATTTCACCGTTGGAACGATTCATGGTGGCATGCACATCGGTTCGCGTGACGAGGTGGGAACGCGGCTGCACGCTGAACAGCAGTTCCGGGAAGGGGCGATTCAGGTTCTCGTCGCCACCGAAGCGGCGGGGGAAGGCATCAACCTCCAGTGCTGTCACATCCTGTTCAACTATGACATCCCGTGGAACCCCAATCGGCTTGAGCAGCGGATGGGAAGAATCCATCGCTACCTCCAGACCAAAGATTGCCTGATCTTCAACTTCGTGGCGACGAACACCATCGAAGGTCACGTACTCCAGAAGCTCCTCGACAAGTTGCAGGAGATTCGCGATGCCCTCGAAAGTGACTCGGTCTTCAATGTCGTGGGTGAGATTCTTCCTCCCAACGAGATCGAACGCATTCTTCGGGACTACTACGCGGGCAAGATCGGCAATGCTGATCTTGAGGAGCGCCTGCTTCGTGACGTCAAGGAAGATCACTTCCGCGCCATCTGCCAGAATGCGCTTGAGGGACTCGCCACCAAGAAACTGAATCTCGAAATGCTGATCGAGCGTAAGGCGCTGGCGCAGGAACGCCGCGTCGTGCCTGAGACCATCGCTCGCTTCATCAAAGACTCGGCTCCGCTGGTGCCTTTGACGTTGAAGACGTTCGCCACACTGCCCTATACCTTCGAACCCACGGCGACGCCGCAGGTTCTTCGTCAATACGAGAAGCAACCGGACTGGAAATGCCAGCCGATTGCTGCGAGGTATCCCCGGTTCTCGGCGGATCGAGAGGTCGCAGACACCAACAATCTTGAGTGGGTTACTCCGGGACATCCGCTCTTCGAAGCGTTGCGAAGACACGCTGTAGCCTCTTCGCGAGACGCCCTTGCTCAAGGAGCGTGCTTCTACTCGCTGGAGGTGGGTAGTCCGACACGAGTTGATTTCTACCGCGCCCGAATCGTCGATGGGCTGGGGCACGTCGTCCATGAGCGGCTCTTCGCCGTCGAAATCGACAGCGATGGTAAGTCTCGGCTTTCCGGACCTACGGTTCTCGGAAATCTTCAACCAGCCCCACTGCCCAAGAACTTACCTGAGGTGGCTACGGCACCAGACTCGTCTACTTGGCTTCAGGAGAACGCGCTGCTTCCGTTCTTGGAGGATGTGCGCAAGGAGCGCGTCGCCGAAGTCGGGCGGATCGCCGCTCATATCGAGATGTCCCTGACCGAACTGATTTCGAAGGAAGACGCATCAATCGGACGCTGGGAGGGCGAAGCCGAGCGCGGCGTCGAAGGTGCGGCTGGCAATCTGAAACAAGCCGAAGACCGTCACTCTGTGCTGCTGCAAAGGCGCGAGACTCGCAGGCAGGAGATGGAGCGGCAGAGGTCACTCACGTTGCAGGCGGTTGATCGTCTCACAAGCATCATCATCCTGCCCCACCCCGACCGAGACCGTCCCGACATCGCCAACCTCCGCCCCGATCCCGAGACTGAGGCGACGGCGATGCGAGTCGCCGTTGAGTACGAAGAGCAGCAGGGGCGCGTCGTTACGGATGTCCATGAGAAGAACCTCGGCTATGACCTCACCAGCATCAACACCCAATCGGGCGAGCTACGGCTGATCGAAGTGAAGGGCATCGGCGCACATACCGGGACAGTTTGTCTGACGCCGAACGAAAAACGTGTTGCAGAGGACAGACCCGATTGCTTCTGGCTCTACGTTGTTTCGAGTTGCAAGAGTCCGTCACCCCTGCTCAATGAACCGATTCTGAATCCGGCGAGGATGCCGTGGATCGAGGTCAAGAAGATTGAACACTACTACCTGACGCTCTCGGCGATCAGCGTGGCGTCTACCGATCCGAAGCTTTACCCGGAGACCGGGAAACAATGATCCCAAAAGAATGCAAACGCCTCGCGGAGGTTGACTTTCCGATTGCCGCCGTAAGCAAGCACTCGGCTCGCGAGAAGTCAATCAGACATGGGCATCCGAGCACCTTTCACCTCTGGTGGGCAAGGCGACCATTGGCAGCTTGTCGGGGTATGCTGCTTGCTCTTCTGCTACCCGATCCAAGTGATGAACAGTGCCCCGAAGAATTCAAGACAAAAGTGCGCAAAATCTTGCCTCGTGTTCAAGGGGCTGTCGGTACTAGCGATAAAGACTTGCGCCATGAACTGCTGCGTTTCATTGCAGATTTTACAAACTGGGACAATTCGACAAATCAGCCCTATTTGGAAGCGGCACGAGCGCTCGTTCGTGCAGCCTACGGAAATGAAACCCCTCTGGTGGCTGACCCATTTTCAGGTGGTGGCTCCATTCCACTTGAAGCGCTGCGCTTGGGCTGCGATGCGTTCGCCAGCGATCTGAACCCTGTGGCATGCTTCATCCTTAAGGCAATGCTTGAGGATGTACCCCGGCATGGAGCGGGTTTGGGTGCTGCAATTCGGGAACTTGGGACGAAGGTCAACGCTGTAGCAGAAAGAGAATTGTCCGAGTTGTATCCACGCATGTCACAAGGTGACAGACCAATCGCATACCTATGGGCGCGGACAGTTACATGCGACAACTGCGGTGCAGAAATTCCACTGCTCCGTTCTTTCTGGCTGACAAAAAAGGCAAGTCGAAAACAGGCTCTTTGTGCTTCCGTCGTAAAGCACAAGGAGTCTCCCCCGACGATTGAATTCTCGATTGTGGAGCCGCGCCGGGACTCTGATGTCCGAACTGGCACAGTCACTCGCGCCAAGGCGACTTGCCTTAGCTGTAACACGACCCTTCAACCTGAACGAGTTCGGATTCAACTAAGGGCACAAAGAGGCGGTGCAGACGTACAGTTCGATAGCAACGGAGGACGCATTGGTGGGGCACGGATGCTGTCTGTCGTCTGCCTTGGGCGCGATGGTGGTCGCACCTATCGGTTACCCAATTCGAAGGACTATGAGGGCGTCTTCAAAGCACAGAAGTTGCTAAAGAAAATCTCGTCTGATGGCACCATTCCGAACGAACCGCTGCCCCCACACAACACCAACTGTTTCCGAATTCCCAATTACGGAATCTCCCGCTGGTGTGAGATTGCAACTGCGCGTCAGAATATCGCACTTGGGGTTTTGGCTCGCTGCTCACGGGAAGTTGCCAAAGACGGAACGGCGGCGGGTCTACTTCCGACTGCTGCGCTCGCAATCAGCCGCTGTTCGGACTTCAATTCCAGCCTGAATAGCTGGTCTGTTTCCGGTGAGTTTGTCCGTAGTACATTTGCGCGACAAGCCCTCTCTATGGTGTGGGATTTTTGCGAGACCGTTCCGACTTCCCCGGAATCTGGCGGGTATTTGGGCGCTATCGAGTGGATTGCTCGCGTTGTTGATGAATTAGAGAGGGCGCGGCTTCAACCGGGACAGGTACAGATGGCTGATGCTAGGGAATGTCCCCTACCCGACAAGTCAGCGCAGATTTGGTTCACCGATCCGCCCTATTACGATGCTGTTGGATATGCGGAACTGTCTGATTTCTTCTATGTCCGTCTTAAGCGTGCCTTCCCCGATCACCCCATTCTGCGCGATCCATTTGATAGTTCAAATCCGCTCGTTCACAAGCTGAGGGAGTGTGTTCAAGATGAAAACTACAATTCATTAGAAGGAACCCCAAAAGACAAGGCGTACTTCGAAACGAGCATGGCGCTGGTGTTTGGGGAGGGAAGAAGGGTAGTCGCGGATGACGGTGTTGGAGCGGTGGTCTTTGCACACAAAACGACTGAGGGTTGGGAATCGCTTCTGTCCGGTATGGTGTCAGGCGGATGGGTGATCACTGGCTCATGGCCAATCTCAACTGAACGTCCGGGGAGACTACGCTCTCAAGACTCGGCAGCCTTAGCTACCAGCGTTCATCTCGTATGTCGTCCGCGTTCTGCGAACGCAGGCATCGGTGATTGGGCAGACGTTCTTCACGAGCTTCCGCACCGTGTTGGCGAATGGATTGAAAGGCTTCAGTCAGAAGGAATCCGTGGGGCTGACTTAGTGTTCGCCTGTATCGGTCCTGCAATGGAGATTTACAGCCGCTATCGGCGTGTAGAGGATGCGGAAGGTCGCGAGGTTCCGCTTGGTGGTGACCCCTCAGCCTCGGAGCCGTACAGACGAGGTTTTCTTGCATATGTGTGGGAAACGGTCGGTCGGCTCGCGCTCGAACAGGTCTTGGGTACGGCGGAAGCACGAGCACGGAACGGCGCGTCTGGAGCGCTGGAAGAGGACTCTAGGCTTACCGCCCTGTTCCTGTGGACATTGCAGACTACCGAGACCGAATCGGGCGACACTGAAACAGACTCCTCTGACGAAGACGACGATGAGGAAAAAGGCACGCCGAAAAAAAAGAAGGCGGGTTTTGCGTTGATCTACGACGTAGCCCGGCGCTTCGCCCAGCCTCTCGGCATTCACCTCGACAAGTGGGAAGGTCGCATTATCGAGACTGAAAAAGGCGTCGTGCGGCTACTACCAGTTGCGGAGCGAGCCATGCAGCTATTTGGAGATGCTGACGTATCCGCAATCTCACGCCGAATCGAGCAGGATGTGAAAGCAAGCCGGAATTACACATTCGCATTCATGCAAGACGTGGCAGCGCCTCCAGAGATTAAGCCTCGTGGACGCCAACGAGCACCGGCGACTGGAGCAGCCGTTCAGGAAGCTCCCACGGTGCAAACCGTGACGACACTGGACAAGGTGCATGCCGCCATGCTCCTGCAAGCAAGCGGTCAAGCGAACGGTCTCCGCGCCATGCTAAAAGAAGAGCAGCAGCGCGGACCTGACTTCCTTCGACTCGCAAATGCGCTCTCGGCTCTGTACCCGAAGGACAGCGAGGAGAAGCGCCTGCTCGACGCGATGTTGCTGGCGGTGCCGAGATAGGATTCAAGAATGCTGACTCAAGCTGAAGCCGAACAACTTATCCAGATGGCGAAACATTTTGTGAACGCCCCGGACTCGGTCAGTATCCCGCCCGGCGCGGACGACACCTATGAACTCTCTGGATCAAACGAGCGAGAGAAATTCTTGCTTGATGTTTGGCGTGGAACTCTCCGGCTCACCAAGTTCAAATTTCAAGACCGAGCACGGACGGTCGTCGTGCTAGTCAGGCTTGACGTGGATGGAGCGCCACACACCAATCCAGATGGGCAGCGGCTTTCGGGCACACATCTGCACATTTTTAGGGAAGGCTTTGACGACAGATGGGCTTATCCCGTCGATTCGACCCTCTTTACGCTGCTGAGTGATCCCGGTAAGACATTTCACGAGTTCTGCGCCCTTTGTAAGATTGAGTCACCTCCACCAGTTCAGGGGGTGATCACGTGAACCGAGCCGAGTGCCAGAAACTTATAGACGCATACGTGGGCTGGCTTCGTCAGGGACTCTCCGTCGAAGAAGTAGGCGAAGCCTGCGAACTGACCACTCCATTTCTCGACCGCCACAACGACCACCTTCAGGTTTATGCTACGCGCCACAACGGAAATATCATTTTGTCCGACGATGGGTATATTCTTTCCGACCTCAGGACAAGCGGACTTGAGGTAGATACCCCGAAGCGGAAGATGGTTCTTGATAGCGTGCTCAAAGGCTTGGGCGTTCGTGCCGAGAATGGGCAATTGGTAGTGGAAGCATCAGCCGCTAGCCTCGGTCAACGGCTGCACTCTCTCGTTCAGGCGATGTTAGCTGTGAACGACATGTTCGTGATGGCTCAGCCTCGGGTAGCGAGTTTCTTCTTTGAGGATGTTCGCAATTTCTTAGACAGCCACGATGTGCGATACACGCCCAGAGTCAAGCTTGCGGGAAAGAGCGGATACGACCATGGCGTGGACTTCCTGATTCCGAAATCTAGAAAGCGCCCCGAGCGAATCCTACAGGCAATCGCCGCCCCTAAGAGGGACAACATTGCAGCATACCTGTGGACTCTGAGCGACACGCGAGCCGCTCGCGATGGGGAATCCGAGGCGGAGGCATACGCATTCTTGAATGATCAGGAGCAGGCGGTTGGAGGCGATGTAATTGAAGCTCTGAATGCCTACCGAGTTGTCCCCGCTATCTGGTCGCAACGCTCCAACTATGTTGAGGCACTGACAGGATAATCGAGCATGGAACCTTGGTACAAAAACACGGTGCCTCGCACCGAGGTGCGCGAGGGACGATCCTTCAACCCCGACGAATTCGCCATTGCGCTCGAACAGGTAGCCGCGAATAAGGGTCCTGAAGACTATCGTGATCCAGCGAAATTCTTTTCCCGCACCTGCTTTACTCGCGCCCTGCGTGAACACATGGGCATGGTGCTGCGCAGATTGGCTGGGCGAACTGACAATTCTGCGCCAGTGATGACCCTTGTCACGCAGTTCGGCGGCGGCAAGACCCACACGCTGACGGCACTGTACCATCTGGCAAAGCATGGAAGCGGTGCGAAGAACGATCCCGGAGTCGCCCAACTACTGTCTGATGCTGGCTTGAGTGATGTGCCCACTGCCAAAGTCGCAGTGTTCGTCGGTAATGCGTGGGACCCAGCAGTAGGGCGCGAAACACCGTGGATTGACGTAGCCCGCCAACTTGCCGGAGACAAGGGGGTAGCAGTCCTCGGGCCATCCGCGAAGGAGATACCTCCCGGCACGACAGCAATTGCCCAGTTGGTCGAGGCGGCCGGCGGCTCCGTGCTGATACTTTGCGACGAGGTTCTGAACTACATCAACCGCTATCGCGGCACGGACGCGGACAAGTTTCACGCGTTCATCCAGAATTTGACCGTTGCTATGACCGGAACCGAACGGTCGGCAGCGGTGATCAGCCTGCCGCGCAGTCAGGTGGAGATGTCGGACTACGACCTGCAATGGCAGGAGAAGATCAACAAGGTCGTTCGTCGCGTGGCGAAAGACCTGATCGCAAACGACGAGGCTGAAATCAGCGAGGTCGTGCGCAAGCGGCTCTTCGAGGACATTGGCTCGGACAAAATCCGCAAGTCGGTGGCGAAGGCGTATGCCGACTGGTGCTTCGAGCGCCGCAATCAGCTTCCTCCCGAATGGACTGCCGTCGATACGGCAACAACGGACGCGAAAGCACGGGAGTTCTTGCGAACGCGGTTCGAAGCCTGTTATCCGTTTCATCCTGCGACCCTGTCGGTCTTCCATCGCAAATGGTCGGCTCTGCGTCAGTTCCAGCAGACCCGTGGCGCATTGGCGATGTTCGCTCAGTGGATTTCTTACGTGTACAAGGACGCGCATTCGAAGGCACGGAACGAAGCTTTGATCACGCTCGGTTCTGCACCACTTGATTGGGCAAGTTTCCGAGCCGCGCTACTAGGTCAGCTTGGCGAAGCCAGACTGCAAGGCGCAATCGACGCGGACATCGCCGGACAGAACAACCATGCCCAAGCGCTCGACGCCGACACGTCGGGTCAGCTTCGGGATATTCATCGCCGAGTGGCGACCGCGATCCTGTTCGAGTCGTCGGGCGGACAAACGGATAAGAGTGCCCACCTTCCAGAGCTTCGATTCGCGCTCGGCGAACCCGGCATCGAGACCACCTCCATCGACACAGCCGCGAATCAGATGGAGGCCCGCGGATTCTTCATTCGTCGCAAGGGCACTGATGGCTATCAATTCGGGTTCAAGCCGACGCTGAAGAAGGTTGTGAACGACCGCCGAGCTTCTCTCGACGAAGATGAAGTCTTTGCTGAGACTCGGAAGATCGTCGAGAACGAGTTCTTAAAAGGCAAGGCGCTTCCGATCATTCCATTCCCCGAAGACGGCGCGGCTGTGCAGGACACGGTTAGGCTTTCGCTGGTGGTTTTATCGCCCGCGCAGGAGTGGGCAGAGGACGGCTCTCTGCGGCAGACGATCTTGGACTGGACAAAAAACCGGGGCAATTCTCCGCGCCTGTATCCCGGCTCGCTGCTCTGGTGCATTCGCAAGCCGGGTCGCGAGTTGCGCAACAAGGTCGAGCTTCTGCTCGCTTGGCGCAATGTGGATCGCGACTTCATGGATGGAACCCTTCCGGGCGAGTTCGAGAAATCCGACCGCGAGGAGATCAAGGCGCGGCTGCGGGACGCCGAAGAGGCGGCGCAGGATGAGGTGTGGGCTGGATACCGCTACATCGCTTTGTACGACGCCAAGTCGGATACGGGGATCACTGTGATCGACTTGGGCGCGGGGCACGCCAACGCGGGCGAGACCCTCACGGGTCGGGTCATCACCACCCTAAAGTCGCGGGCATTGCTTAACGAGTCGCCGGGCGCAGGCTATCTGGAGCGCAGATGGGCGGAGCCGTTCAAGAAGTCCGGGGCATGGCCGATCTCCGCGCTTCGACAGGCATTCCTGAACGGGACGCTGGAACGCCTGCTGGAGCCGGACAGCTACCTGAAGGCGAAGCTGCCGGGTTTCGTGATGAACGGCGACTTCGGTTACGCGTCGGGAGCTAAAGGCGACGGCTATTCGAGGGTCTGGTTCCGAGAGCTACTGCCACAGGAGGAAATCAGCTTCGATTCCGATGTGTACCTGCTGCTTCCGAAGAGAGCGCAAGAACTCAAGGCGGGAGTGCAGGCGGTCGAGGTAGTGCCGGAGGCGACGGGGGCAACTGCGGTCGGCGGCGTTGAAGCAGGTGGAGGGCCGCTCTTCGAACCGCCCAAGACCGGGGCTGTCGCCGGAGCGCCAGCACGCCAACGGACACTGACGATTCGCGGCGAGATTCCAACGGAGGTCTGGAATCGCATCGGTCGAACGCTGATCCCGAAGCTAAAAACCGGAAATGGACTTGTCATGAAGCTCGACGTGTCGGTTCAGGTGGAGAGCTACACGGCTCAAGGATTCCAGCAAGAGCTAATGCAAATCTTGCGCGACCTGAACCTCGCAGATAGTGTCAGGATTGAAATCGAGTAGGCGACGGAGGAAATCTTCAAACTCCGGGCACAGTAGTTGGATGACAATTGCATGAAACAATCCAACCACAAGAAGGAAACGAGACAGCGTCGCGTATTCATACTGGGAGCGGGAGTTTCAGCATCAGCCGGGATCGCTGTTGCACGCGACATTCTGCGCACTTCCATTGTGCAGTTAGCAGAGTCGTCTGATTCAGAGAAAGCTGATCGCGTCCACAAGTTGCTGACCTACCTGTACCCCGGATTCGAAGAAGAACTTCGCAACTACCCGAACATCGAGGATTTTCTTAACCTCTTGGAAATGGCGCAAAAGTTCAACACGGAGGAGTTCATCGAGAGCAAAGTATGGTCTGAAAAGCGGCTCGATGAAGTGAAGCTAATCACCGTAAAGGCGGTCACCGAATACATCTGGGAACGGATGCGAGATAAAGATCGGCAGCGAAATGTAGACGAGTTTGTCAGATTAGCGATGAAACCTTGCGACACGATTATCACGTTCAATTGGGACTTGATTATCGAACGCTCATTGGAAAACTATCCGAAGAACCCAGCGTTCGAATACACGTATTCCAGAAAGCGCAAAAGCAAAGCATTTTCGTTGCTCAAACCGCATGGCTCGATTGACTGGTTCAAGAAGTCCGTCGTTAAGAACCTCGATCCCAGCGCCGACACGCTTCATCTCGACAAGGAGCTATGCGTTTTCCCGTACTTCAGTCGCGCTCCCAGCCCCAAATTGCTGGACGCGGTTCCGGTTATCGTCCCCCCTGTGGCAGCGAAAGAATTCGAGTTTGCCTTTCTCAAGAAGACTTGGAGAGGAGTTTATCGTGCTGTGTCCGATGCGACGGAACTCTACATCATCGGGTATTCGTTGCCGAAAGAAGACCAGTTTGCCCGGCTCGTTCTTCGCCGCGCATTGCGCTACAACATTATCAAGAGCGAACGCGGGACTAAAGAACCCCTTCGCCTCACCGTTGTCAACCCCGATGACGCTGTTAGCGTGACGTTCTCGCGGCTTGTGCCGAAAGACAATCCCTCCCCCGCTTTCTATCAGGCTACGCTGGAAGATTATGTGAACTGGTTGAGAGAGAGTGCTTGAGCTAGATGGGTTGGTAGTCTCCTCAAGCTATTGTCGGACGCAGATCAACCGAAGCTTCTGGACAAGCTTTACAAGTGCCACCGTGTCTTGACCGCAGTAATCCAACAGCGCCTTCTGAATCCTGCCGCTCTCGACCGCATTCGTGGTGCCTCGTATCAGCGATTCCCAAGCAAGCCCGGCAGCCTGACCGTCAGCGACCTGCATTCCCGCGTAGCTCATTTGGGGCACGAGCGCTGGCAGTACTGATTTCAGGCTGTACGATCCAGCGAACTCAGGATGGTAAACGTGCTGCCGAATGATGGGCAGCAGATCGAACAGGCGGTCTTGGATTGCGTTGATCCGATCCGCGAACTCAGGAAGCCAACTGCCCAGTTCCGAAAGGCGCTGAGACTCGAACGAGGAATACACGACGATACTTCCGCTTTCGCCGAGCGCGGCGCAAAGTGAGCTAATGAACTCGCGTCGGGGATCGCTGGCATCTGCAACAAGAAACTCGTAGTGCTCCGGCTCCGCGCCCGGTTTGCGCACCAGATGGACGGAGTGTTGGAAGCACAAATGGTCGTAGGGGCGCATGCCTTCGAACCGTGGAACGGCTCGGTTCACCGTCTCAAAATCTGCGAAGTACAGCGGGTACGTCAGCCCCTCCAATGCGTCTCGGAGTTCGGGGCTGTACCACGGATTGCCAGACTTCACGCACGCAGCCGCCCGTCGCTGAATCTCTGTCAAATCGAAGTCGGCAGGGATGTCGTGGATCGACTCGACGCCCATCTCCTCAAGTTCCCCCATTGTGCTGGCGTGGATGCGCGGCAGGAATCCGATGTGATCGTGCTGGCGCGGTGGATTGCAGTGATCGAAAAAATCGCAAGTAACCGGGTCGGTACAGTGCGCACCAATTCTGATGTTGGGAGGAGTCGGCTGCGCCAGCACCCGAAATTCCGACCGTAGCTGGGATGTCAGCGTGGGCTGCAACCGCTGCACTTGCCGAGACACGTTGCGGACGCGAAAAAATCTTCGCGGGTCGATTTCGCCGCCCGAATAAACGTAGTTTCGGTTGACGTGAGCCAGAGATGCCGAAGCCACGTCCAGACCTGAACGAGAAACCACGCGATACTGGATCGCCACGTCTTCGAGGTGGTGATCCTTCACATCGGTGCTGGATTTGACCTCTATCAATCGCCATCGCCCGTCGTGCCGCCTCTGCAAAATGTCCACGCGCACCAGCACACTCTGGTGCTCAAACACTCCTTCGAAAATCGCCGACACCTCCGGGTTTCCGACTAGCTCGCGAGTTGCGCGGATCGCCTGATCCAAGCCCCCCTCGCTGCGAACTTCGACCCCTCCCGGAAAAAGCTGCCGGGCAAGCAGACCTACTTCGCGCCCCTGCTCGATGATCGCATCTGTAGCACCGTCCGGCTCAGCGGCAAGTTCTGGCTCGTGAACCTGAAGGTAGAGGCGCTTCAAACACTGGCAGCCCGCAACGAACTTTGATTTGCTGAGTTTGATGGTCACTTCAGCGCTTCCTCCTTCCTGACCTTTACAGTACCTTGGAATCCCGCTCAAAGATTGGTTTCAGCATATCGAGGCGGCGAATATGCAAGATCGCTACACCTTCAGGGTTGCCGCCGCAGACTGATCACGCGTGGGCGGGGTGCTCTTCCCGTCGCCCTCCGTCACGGAAACCTAAGCTTCCAGCCCGTCGCCCACTCTTCCCACGAAACCTCGCGTCGCTCCCCACCGCGCTGCAAGCCGATGAGAACTCCGTC
>Ga0207007_1071_pt1 | contig 27232 bp, 24 predicted proteins | sample Alteio_BWMinCont_85_FD_153487 | JGI IMG/M metagenome (GOLD analysis project Ga0207007, IMG submission 153487) | Enriched cells from forest soil in Barre Woods Harvard Forest LTER site, Petersham, Massachusetts, United States -... | ecosystem: Environmental > Terrestrial > Soil > Temperate forest >...
GTGCGGGTGGCTATGCCACTCATCCGTTGCATAATATTCAAAACCAGTCGCTCCAGTTTTAATATGTTTTGAATTTTTCCTTCAATAGTAAAAGCGATTTCTCCCTTTTTTACTTTATCGCCATCCTTTTTAAATGGGCTGAATTTGATCTCAGAATCTATAAAATGGAAAATGTATTCGGCTACAGCCATCCCGGCAAGGATGCCATTATCTTTAATAAGCAGATTGGCAACGCCTGTTTTATTTTCAGGGATACAGGCCAAAGATGAATGATCTCCATCGCCAACATCCTCTACCAAAGCCTCCCGGATAAAATGATCCAGTAAAGGCTTAATTGGCTTAATAAGATATTCTTCCAAAATAAAAGGATTAAAGAATGATAAATAATTGCATACTTCTCTATTTGGCCTCATTCCCGTTTCTCCTAAAGGAGAAAAGCCAATTGGTTATGTAATTATTTATCATTTCTGGTTTATTTTATTGTTTCTCGAAACTGATTTCCTGGATAGATTGCTTCTGGTTACATTCCTTGATATACACAAAAGACCTGAAATTTCCCTGGTTTGTTTCGAGGTTGCCTATGATATATTGAGCACCTTTTGCTGATGATCCCCTGTGAATAATGGTGAATGCCCTGGGCACATTGCGACGAAAGAACTCTTTAAGCACCAGTTCCGCCTGGTTTTTACTGTAAGTTACTGGTTTATCTTCGGTTTTTACATCCACATTCTTATCAAAATACAAGGCCACACCATGAGCATCCCCTACCCTGATGGATGCGGCAATTGTGTCAAATTCATCCGCCATCACGGCTACCACCCCCAATAGTACAAACAGCGCTACAATAGCAAATTTCCTACTGATGCGTTTCATTAATCGTTTTCATTGTTCGGATAACCAGCCAAAACTATGCCATTAGAGCCAAATATTGCAAACAAATCTATTTAATCTTATTGCTTTGCAGATGCTTTTCATCCCATTGGGCGTAACTTTGCTTCATGAATCAAAGTCAGAAAGTTGCACTTTTAATAATAGATGGCTGGGGCATTGGCAAAAAAGATCCCGCCATAAACGCAGTTGAAGCCGCTAATATGCCCTTTGTGAAAGGGTTGTTCAACCAATATCCCCACAGTTATTTATTGACATCCGGTGCCGATGTGGGCCTGCCTGATGGACAAATGGGAAACTCTGAAGTGGGCCACATGAATATTGGCGCCGGCCGCGTGGTATATCAAATGCTGGTAATGATTAACAAGGCTTTTGAAAACAAACAAATAGATAAAAACCCTGTTTTGCTGGATGCATTTAAGTATGCCAAAGAACACAACAAGAAATTTCACCTTTTAGGTTTGGTATCAGATGGGTGTGTACATGCCAGCCTGGAACACCTGAAAGGTTTGTGTTCCCTTGCAGCAGAACATCATGTCGAAAACGTGTTTATCCATGCCTTTATGGACGGGCGTGATACAGACCCGCATGGTGGGGCAGGATACATCAAAGACCTGGAAGCCCATTTGGCCGAAACCACCGGCAAAATAGCAACGGTCATCGGCAGGTATTATGCCATGGACAGGGACAAGAGGTGGGAACGGGTGAAACAGGCTTATGATCTTCTTGTTCATGGTACTGGTGAATTGTTCACTTCAGCCATGGATGCCATTGAATACAATTACAAGCAGAATATTACCGATGAGTTCATAAATCCTTCTTATATCATCGGAGCTGATTCAAAGCCATTGGCATTAATAGAAGAAGGTGATGTGGTATTGTTCTTCAATTACCGCACCGACCGTGGACGTGAACTTACCATGGCCCTCACCCAGCAGGCCTTTCCGGATTATGATATGAGTCCGCTTGAGCTGCATTACATTACCATGACACCTTATGACCATACCTATAAAAACGTCAAAGTATTGTTCCCCGAACATGACTTAAAAATGACCCTGGGTGAAGTGATTGAAAAAGCAGGAAAAACCCAGCTCCGCATTGCCGAAACAGAGAAATACCCACACGTTACTTTCTTTTTCTCTGGGGGACGCGAAGAACCTTTTCAGGGAGAAAACAGGATCATGGTGCCATCTCCAAAAGTAGCCACCTATGACCTACAGCCATCCATGAGTGCGGAAGGTGTGACAGATGCGGTTGTAAATGAAATGCACTCTAACAAACCAGACCTGATCGTACTCAACTATGCCAATCCGGATATGGTGGGCCATAGTGGTGTCTTCAGCGCCGTAGTATCTGCGTTGGAAACCATAGATGTTTGCATGAAAAGGGTAATTGATGCCTGCCTTGCAAACGGATATGAGGCCATTATCCTTTCAGACCATGGCAACAGTGAATTTATGGTAAACGCGGATGGTTCCCCAAATACTGCCCATACCACGAATCCTGTTCCTCTTATCTATGTCAGCAAAGACCATAAAGATGCCAAAATCAATCCCGGGAGACTTGCTGATATTGCACCCACTATTTTGAAATTGATGGGTATAGCGCAGCCGGAAGAAATGGATGGGGTGGCGTTGATCAGTTAACAGTCAACGGTCATCAGTCAACAGTAATGAATGTTATCCTTTTCCCGGTTCTAAAAATTGAGTAAATTTGATGCATATTTTAAAGTGATGGAACGGCTGATTGAAGATAATATAGATAATATCAGGAAACTGTGTGATACTTACAGTGTAAAGAACTTATACGTATTTGGCTCCGCTGCTTCCAAGACTATGAATAAGGACAGTGATATTGATTTTCTGATCTCATTCTTGAATATATCGCCTGAACAATACAGCGATAATTATTTCTCTATCCATTATGCGCTTGAAGATTTTTTGGGAAGGAAGATAGACCTGCTCACCGAAAGCTCTTTATCCAATCCCTATTTCATTCAATCCATCGAAAAAACTAAAAAACTGCTTTATGCAGCCTGATGTTTTAAAATTTCTTTACGATATCAAGGTTTCATGCGAATCCATATTTGAATATATTGGTGAAAACAGGAATTTCGAATCCTATTTGAAAAACAAGCAATTGCGCAGAGCCGTAGAACGTGAATTGGAAATTATTGGCGAGGCTTGCAATAATTTATTAAAAATTAATCCTGCTATTCAAATCGATAATGCCCGCAAGATTGTGGATGCAAGGAATTGGGTCATTCATGGTTATGACAAAGTAGATGATGTCATTATTTGGGGGATTATTTCAAAGGATCTGCCAATTTTGCAAAAACAGGTAGTCAATCTTATTGGTAGTTAAAAAGATGAAAATCATTTCTACTGCGGTTTTATTGGGGGCAACTTTGCTGGCAATTCCCTTTTTTACGTACTATTTTGGCACAGCTCTCGGTAATACCGAATGGAAAGCCATTCATACCCTTATCTGGGTGACTGTCGGCTTTATAGCTTATTGCTTTATTGTGGGAGAACTCACACATAACAACAGCCAGGTGGATAAACTTTGGAGCATTATCCCGGTGATATATGTCTGGATCGTAGCCTCGTACGGCGATTATTCGCCAAGGCTGGTGGTCATGGCAGTTTTGGTCACCATATGGGGCATTCGACTCACAACCAATTTTGCAATGAAAGGCGCTTATCATTGGCGTTTTTGGGCGGGTGACGAAGACTACCGTTGGCAGGTGTTGCGGCAGAAACCTGAATTTAATCCGCGTTGGAAATGGACAATCTTTAACCTGCTCTTTATCTGCGGCTACCAGAATATTCTTATCCTGCTTTTTACGCTGCCTGCCATTATTGCACTACAAAAAAACAATGTTCCCATAGGGCGATTAGATGAAGTTGCAGCCGGACTCATGTTTCTATTCCTTCTCATTGAAACCATTGCTGACATACAGCAATGGAATTTCCAGAGCAAAAAACATGCGATGCTCAAAGCCGGGGAAACGCTATCCGGCAACTATGCCAAAGGATTTTTAGACAAAGGATTATGGGCTTATAGCCGACATCCAAATTATTTTGCAGAACAGGCATTATGGGTTTGTTTTTACCTGTTCAGCGTGGCCGCCAGCGCACAATGGTTTAACTGGAGCATTGCAGGATGCCTGCTTTTGGTTCTATTATTCCAAGGCAGTTCCAGTTTCAGCGAAGAGATCAGTTCCGGCAAATACCCCGAGTACGAAGAATACCAGAAACGGGTTTCGAGGTTTTTTCCGTTGGGGAGGTAGAATTGGATGTGTTCTTTCGATTTTATATAACTTGCTAGCATGTCAACGAAGTTCCCCCCAAATTCAAAGAAGCCGGAAGATGAGTTTGAAAGTATTGTGCTTTTGATTGAAGAAGCTCAAAACCGGGCATTTCGTAAAGTAAATGAAGAATTGGTTCTATTGTATTTTAGAGTTGGAGATTTTGTGTCGAAAAAAGTAAAAGAAGGAAATTGGGGCAATAGGACAGTGGATGAACTCGCAGGATACATACAAGCCAGGTATCCGGGCATGCAAGGTTTCAACCGGCGGGGACTTTACCGCATGAAACAGTTTTATGAGGTTTACACTGACCCGGAATTTGTGTCACCACTGATGACACAATTACAAAAATCAGAAGATGAAGTAGTTATATTTGTGTCAGCATTGCTGACACAAATTGGCTGGACACATCATTTACTCATCCTATCCAAAACAAAAAACCCATCAGAAAGGCTTTTCTACATACATGAGTGTATCAATGACCGCCTGAGCAGCCGGGAGTTAGAGCGGCAACTAAATGCTGCCGTTTTTGAAAGGACAATGTTGGCCGAAAAAATCAAAATTGCGACGCCGCAACAAATACCCGGCAACTTGTTCCGCGATCCGTATATTTTTGAATTTCTGGACCTGCCCGAAGGACATTCAGAAAAAGACCTGGAAAAAGCATTGATCCAAAACCTGCAAAAATTCATTCTTGAAATCGGAAAAGGTTTTGCATATATGGGCAACCAATTCAGGATACAGGTTGGCAATAAAGATTACCATACTGACCTGCTCTTTTATCATAGGGATTTACAATGCCTGGTATTATTTGAATTGAAAATACAGGAATTTGAACCAGAGTTTTTGGGCAAACTTAATTTTTACCTGGAAGCACTTGACCGGAATATGAAACGCCCTCACGAGAATCCGAGCATTGGGATATTGCTGTGCAAAGGAAAAGACAATGAGGTAGTTGAGTATGCAATGGCGAGAAATTCCTCCCCAGCCATCATAGCAGATTATGAAACCAAGCTTATCCCTAAAAACATACTGGCACAAAAACTACACCAGTTGGCAGAGCAGCTATTTAGTGAAAACAATTAATGCAGAAAGTCCAAAGACTTTTACCTATTCTTTGCACACAAGTGACACTTCGTTTAACACTTGCGTGAACGGGGTTTTTCGCGACTTTAAGTCGCCAACCACCCCGGTCCGCAAGCGAACCACCCCTCCTCATGCAAGTCGGGGAGTCAGCTGCCGCCAGAGTAGTCATCTCCCTGCCCTCCTCAAGGAGGGATTGCTTACGCCTGATAGTTAGCGGATATGATTTCAAGGAAGAACTATCTTAGTCAAACTCTCGCGCGTAAGCTCCCTCCTTGAGGAGGGCAGGGAGATGATCTTCTTGCTTCTCACCTCTTACTCTTTGTCCTACTGCACTATCTTCACTTCCGTTCTTCTATTTTTAGCTTTGCCCGCTTCGGTGGTATTAGGAGCGATGGGCTGGGTATCGCCGTAACCGACATAACTCAAACGGTCGGTAGGGATACCGGCAGCAGTAGTCAGGTAGTCGTAAACAGCCTTTGCACGTTTGGTAGAGAGGTCTTTGTTATGGGCAGGAGAGCCTGTATTATCAGTATGCCCACCTATTTCTAGTTTTACATTTGGATTGGATTTGAGAAATGCAGCAAGTTTGTTCAACTCGGATTTTGATCTGTCTTCAAGTGTAAACCCGTCTGATGGAAAGAAGACATTTTTGAGATTGATGGTTTGTCCTGTTTTAATAGGTTTCAGTTCGATATTATAGAGATAGGGATCAATGGCATGGTAGTTTTTGATGGGAATATTGTCAGAGAAGAATAGGTATCCGCTGTCTGATACATTTACCATATAGTCTTTGCCGCCAGGTAAAACTGCTTCCACATCGCCGTTTTTGGTACATAAGGTTTTCAAAAAACGCTTCCCGGTTTCAAGATCTATCAGTTCCAGGTTTGCTTCTAATGGTTTATGGGTTTCGACATCAGTGACATGCGCTTTCAGATAGGCAACAGGATGTGGTTTGGCCTCCTTTGGCAATTTGAACCTGTATATATCCAGTTTACCATAGCCTCCCGTCCTTTCCGAAGAGAAATAGGCATAGTCGCCAAGCCGGTCTATGACCAGTCCAGGCTCATCACCCGGAGTATTGATCGGGTAGCCAATGTTAATAGCTGAATCCCATTGTCCTCCTGTCAGATTTCTTCTTGCATAAAAAATATCGTTCCGTCCCATGCCTTTGTGACCCGTAGAAATAAAATAGAGCGTTTGATTGTCCGGGTGTATAAAAGGCGCCTGGTCATCTTCTTTGGTATTGATGTTCGGACCAAGGTTCACCGGGTTGCTGAAATTCCAGTTATCATCGCGGGTACTACTCCAGATATCCAGTCCACCCAGGGTACCGGGCCTGTTACTTGCAAAATAAATAGTCCTCCCATCGGCGCTGATAGACGTTTGCTTTTCATTAAACTCTGTGTTAATGGGTTCTCCCATATTTACGGGTTTGGTCCAGTCTCCATCGACAAAAAAAGAAATATAAAGATCGCAATTGTCTTTGACGCAGCTTGTGTAGATCAGAAACGAACCATCTGGTGCAATACACATGGCGCCTTCATTATTATCAGGGGTATTTATCGGACCCGGAATATCGTGGGCCGGCTGCCATACACCATTTTCTTTGGTGCTCATCATGATGTCCTCGTTGTAGTTATCAACTTCCATCCCGTAAAAATCCTTTTTACCCTCCAGTTTTCTTCGGGTAAAATACATGGTTTCCCCATCTACAGTAAAGGTTGGAAAGTATTCATCATCAGTAGAATTGATGTTAGCTCCAAGATTTTCGGGATTAAAAGGTACCGGATGGGCGACCAGGTACCGGATATAAGACATTTTGCTCAAGCGATCTTCTGCTACATTATGGTATTTGGCCGGAATGCCTGTAACGGCAACGGCAGCACGGTAATCATTTTCAGCAGAGTCATATTGGCGCATTTTAACCTCTGCATCCGCACGGCCCATCAACCCATCGAAATCATCAGGCACGAGTGCCAGGAGTTTTGTATTGAGAATAATGATTTCCGAATCACGATGCTGAATTTCATATATCTGTGCCAAAAGATGGTATGGTTCAGGCCATTTGGGATTGAGATCAATGGCTTTGAAGCAATTTTCGGCTGCATCTTTATAGTCGGTGCCATAGGCGTCTTTACGGGCTTTGTTGAAATAGCTTTCAGCTTTGTCTTTCTCGACTTCTGTTTGGGCATAACCCGAAATGTAAAAGCCCAGGAACAATCCCAGGCTTATTACTATTTTGATATAAAAGTGTCTTGTGATAAGAGTTGCGATTTTGTCTTCGCAAATATATGATAAGTCAAATCATAGTAACGCAGTTTTGCATCACTTCTTACTTCTCACCTCTCACTTTTTACTCTTAACTTTTTACCAACTTTCCAAGCATGGACGTGATCTGTGCCAGTCTGTTGCTATAGCCAGATTCGTTATCGTACCAGCCAACAACCTTTACCAAACGGCCACCGTTTACCATCGTCAGGTCAGAATCGAAGATGCAGGAATGTTTGTTGCCGATAATATCCGTAGATACAAGCGGCTCATCCGTGTATTGCAAAATACCTTTCATGGTGGTTTCAGAAGCCTTTTTGAAAGCTGCGTTGATCTGTTCAACAGTTACATCTGCCTTAACGGTACAAACGAAATCCGTAATAGAACCTGTAGCCACTGGTACGCGGAAAGAACCACCAGTAAGCTTGCCATTAAGGTGCGGCAGAATTTTACCTACTGCCTCAGCGGCGCCTGTAGAAGTAGGGATAATGTTTACTGCAGCAGCACGTGCCCTGCGAAGGTCGCTGTGCGGGGAATCCTGCAGCTTTTGATCAGAAGTATAAGCATGGATAGTAGAAAGGAATCCATGTTCGATACCAACCAGGTCATCCAATACTTTAATCATAGGTGCCAGGCAATTGGTGGTGCATGATGCATTGGATATAACGGTAAGGTCTTTGGTAAGCTTATCATCGTTCACCCCGATAACGAATGTCGGCACATCACCTTTGGCCGGGGCAGAGATAATAACTCTCTTTGCACCTGCCTGGATGTGTTTTTCGAGTTCGTCTTTCTTTGTGAAACGACCGGTAGACTCTATAACGATATCTACACCCATAGCGCCCCAGGGCAACTTGGTAGGATCAGATTCTTTAAGTGAAGCTACTTTTTTACCGTCAACGATGAGGTTTTGATCGTCATGACCAACCGTACCGGCGAACATGCCCTGAACGGAATCATATTTAAGAAGATGCGCGAGCGTTTTATTGTCTGTAATATCATTGATAGCGACAATTTCGATCTCAGGATATTGGAGAAGCGCCCTGAAACTTAAACGTCCGATTCGGCCAAAACCATTGATGGCAACTTTTATTGAATTCATAACTGTTTGATTAATATAAATTTACTTGTTAGAAAAGCGGAAATTTGCTGTTAAAATTCGAGTTGCAAAGGTACGGATAAAATTTTCTACCAGCCCAAAGCTATGGTTCAAAAATTCTTAGTAATTTTGCGCCTCATTTAGACAGACATGGTCCGTTCGTCTAACGGTTAGGACCTCAGATTTTCATTCTGGTAATAGGGGTTCGATTCCCCTACGGACTACTAAGCCCGCTGATGCTTTTGCACCAGCGGGTTTTATCTTTAAAAATGCACCACCAGGAATTTGACCCACCCATAGAGCTACAGGATGCCATAAAATGCTTTTGGTACACCAGGATTGATTTTACAGAACTGGAATCTGGTTTTGAGGTACAGCCTGATGGATATCCTGAAATTATTTTTCATTTCGGAAAGGCCTGCACCATTTCTTACAATGGCAATTTGCAGCCTCTGCCTTCCCCATTTATCATGGGGCTGCTCAACAAGCCTGTTTGTATCTACACCGAAAAACGTCTCGAAACAATTGGTATCAGGTGCTATCCCTGGACGGTATTCGATATACTCGGGTTGAAACCTGCTAATACCGGCGTGCATATATTTGAACATCCTATTGCGCAGCTTCAATCTACTTTGGATGCATATATCAGGGCAGGAAAGATTGATGAAGCTGTGGCTGAGGTAAAACAATATTTCATGGATGCCCGGTCTCCGGTTGCTGTTGACAAAACCCTTTCAAAAGCGGGCGTGGCCATGACGGAAGCCAACGGTACCATGCCAGTGAGCCAGGTAGCTGCCGCAGCACATGCCACCGTGCGTACACTTGAGCGAAAGTTCAAGCAATCTTCAGGCTATACCGTGAAAGACGTATCGGGCCTGATGCGCTTTGAGCAGGCACGAAACCAATTATGGTCTGATCCGGACTCTAACATTGCCGGCCTCGCATATGAGCTTGGCTATACAGATCAGGCACACCTGAGCAGGGAATTCAAGCGCTACAGCGGCACTACACCGGCGGCTTTCGCACGAAAAGCAAAGAAAGAGTCGATGCATGATTTTGTCGCTTTTATACAAGCCTGAAGTGAGAGCATTCATGAATTTTGTGCTTCGTAATAAACTGGAACAAAAAGATGGAACCAAAAGATAAAAAAGTGCTCGTTTCGGGTGCAAGTTTCGCGGGCCTGTCCACCGCCTACTGGATGAACAAATTGGGATACAAGGTAACCGTTGTTGAGATTGCTGAAAGTCTCAAAAAAGGCGGAACACCAGTCAATATCATGGGAAATACCATTGATATCGTGAAACGGATGGGGTTATTCGATCAAATCCAGGCGAACAAAATAACCATGGAAACCATGGAATTCAAAAATTCAGATAACATCACTGAAAGGTTAACCTACACGCAAATAGAGCATGAGGAACGAGGGGAAGTTGAATACGAAATAGAGCGGGATTCACTGCTGCATTTATTGTTTGAGGCTGTCAAAGATGATGTCGAATTTATTTTCGGCGACAGCATCATGTCGTTAGAGGAAAAAGATAACAGCGTGGAAGCAGCTTTCAAAAATGGCCAAAAGCGCTCGTTTCACCTGGTGTTCGGCTGCGATGGTATTCATTCAGCTGTGAGAAAATACTGGTTCGGCGAGGAGGCGCTATTTTCTCATTTCCTTAAAACCTATTTCTCTATCACGATTGTAAACAAGCTGCTGATAGCTGAGAATACCACACAGATGTACAATGAACCGGGCAAGATGGTGATGTTGAATGCCTACAACAATAAAACCGATATTGTGCTCTGCTTTTTTTCGGAGAATGAAATTCTTTATGACTACCGGAACGAAGCACAGCAGCGGGAGATCATTTTGAACCAGTTTACCGGATCAGGTTGGCGGGTACCAGAATTGTTGGAAGAAGTGAAGAACTCGGAAACTTTTTACTTTGACAAGTTGTGCCAAATGAAAATGCCATCGTGGACAAAGGGCCGTGTAGCCCTGGTGGGCGATGCCGGATACTGCGCCTCTCCAGCGGCAGGCAGGGGTGGTTCACTTGCCATGGACGGAGCGACGGCCCTGGCCGATGCTTTTGAAAAATGCGACAGCAATTTTGAACTTGCATTTGAAGAATATAACCAGAGCTTCCGTCCTTTCATTGACGAAGTGCAGGCAGATGTGATAAACTTTGGCCTGGACATGCTTATACCCAGAACTGAAGAAGCCATTCGAAAAAGGAATATGGAAGGGTTTGGGTTTTAGGATTTACACATAAGCAACCATTTTGTCGTGTTTGTACAAGCCTAAGGAAATGGCATTCCGGAATTTTGTAGCCTAATCATTCTATATGAACGCTACACCTGAAACCAATAAACCCGCAAAAAGTCATCCTGCAATAAAGTCCAATAAACACGTATTATGGATTATCATCGGCGTTGTGGCATTGAATTCTATCGGAATGTCTATGGTGCTGCCACTTCTGCCATTCATAGTGGGTAAATATCTGCCGGTGAAAGAGGTAGTTTTCGGTATGAGTGCGCTCATGTCGGTATTTGCGGCCTGCACCTTTTTTGCAGCTCCTGTTTTTGGGGCATTGAGCGATAGATTTGGGCGGAAAATCATTCTTCTCATCAGTCTTTTAGGTTCAGTCATTGGCTATGTTTTATTTGGAATTGGAGGCGCGCTCTGGGTACTGTTTCTTGCGCGTATTATTGACGGGCTCACTGCCGGGAATATCAGTACACTGTTTGCCTACATATCAGACAGTACCGAACCTAAGGAACGGCCTAAATGGTTTGGATATATGGGCGCTGCGATGGGAATCGGGAAACTGGGAGGCCCGGCACTGGGTGGATTGCTGGGAAGCATTGCCCTTGGGTTGCCTTTCTTCGTTACAGCAGCGCTGATATTCATTTCCGGTTTGGCAGTCTATTTTCTATTGCCAGAATCTTTGGCTCCTGAAAAAAGGACTCAACATTTATCGTTTAACAGCTTCAATACCTTTTCGCATTTTCAAGGTATATTCAGCCTGAAAGGCGTGAAATTATTGCTAGTACTCGGTGTTCTTTTCTACATAGGACTCGGCATTTTCCAGTTTAATTTCGTCATTTTCCTGAAAGACATTTATAAATGGGGACCGGCACTTATTGGCGCGCTGCTCACGCTGGTCGGCATTTTTGAAATTATGTCAAGAGCAGTGTTATTACCCTGGTTGTTGAAACATTTTAGCGAAAAATTTATTGGCATAGCTGGTTTAATGGGTCTTAGCGCTGGCCTGGGATTAATACTGCTAAGCATTTTCGTCCCTTCGGTCATAATTATTGCGCTGGCCGTTATATTTATTATTACGGGCGAAGGCCTATTTGACCCGACCTACAATGGAAAATTATCGCAATCGGTGGACGAAAGCAAACAAGGGACATTACAGGGCGTGAACCAAAGCCTGCAGGCAGCCAATAATATGCTCGTTCCATTGGGCGCAGCGGCTATCTATTTTTACAGTCCGGGTATGCTATATGCCACGGCCACATTTATCATACTGGCGGCAGCTTTTATGTATGCCAAATTTTTGCCTCAAAACAAACCTGCTCATAACCTAAACGAAACAGTTTAAATCACAAATCCTCAGAGCCTCTTTCACCAGCAGAAGGTTCTTAAAAATTGTGCATTGGAAGAGACTGTGGGAAAGTTAATCAATCAGGCGTAAGCCAATCATCACATTGTCAAATTATCACATCATCACATTAGCTTTCCCTACCTTTGCGATATGTTTTTTTTCAGGATCGCCCGCTTCTTTTTGTTTTTCTTACCAGCTGAAACAGCTCATTATTTCACCATGAGGCTGCTTGAGCTTCCTTTTGGGACCTCCATATTTTCGGGTAAAACTATCCATGAAGAAAAACTGGGGAAAGAAGTTGGCGGAATAAAATTCCCTAACCCAATTGGCCTGGCAGCCGGTTTCGATAAAAACGCCAGGTGGATCCCGATATTGGCACAACTTGGTTTTGGGCATATTGAAATAGGGACGGTTACTCCAAAACCTCAGCCGGGGAATCCCAAACCAAGATTGTTCAGATTGCCGAAAGACAAAGCCCTCGTAAACAGGATGGGTTTTAATAATGACGGAGCGGACGTCATTGCTGAAAGGTTAAAGTCTCTTGACCGAAGCAAAATAAATGCAATCATTGGTGGTAACATCGGCAAGAACAAGGTTACGCCTAATGAAGAGGCTGTGAATGACTACCTGATCTGCTTTGATAAGCTATTTGATTATGTAGATTACTTCGTAGTAAACGTAAGTTCCCCAAACACTCCGGGCTTGCGGGAATTACAAGAAAAAGAATCCCTTGCTGGAATCCTGTCTGCTATTCAAAATGCCAATCATAAAAAAGCAAATCCAAAACCTGTTTTCTTAAAAATATCCCCAGATCTTCACTATGATCAGATTGATGAGATCATTGAAGTGGTAAAAGAAACAAAACTAACCGGCATTATCGCTACCAATACAACCATATCCAGGGAAGAACTCAAAACAGATATGGAAACGGTTGAAAAAGCCGGAGACGGCGGATTAAGTGGCGCACCATTGGCGATGGTATCCCAGGGTATTCTCTGGTATCTGAGAAGCAAATGCCCTAAAGATATGGTGCTGATCAGCTCCGGAGGAATTATGAATGCACATCAAGCCAAGAAGCGACTCGATGCTGGCGCAGACCTAGTCCAGATCTATACGGGTTTTATCTACGAAGGGCCGGCATTGAATAAAAGAATCAAAAAACTCCTTCTCCAGGAAACGCATTGAAGATGAGGGAATGGCAATAGACCAAAAAATAAAAATATGCCATCTATCATCGGTGCACCGGGCTAGCGATACACGTATTTTTTACAAAGAATGCAGAAGCCTTGCAAAAGTTTACAAGGTTTCTCTCATTGCACTGGCAGAGAAAAGCGAAGAAGTTGATGGCGTAAGAATTATCGCTCTCAAAGATTATCAAAATCGATTTTTAAGATTTTTTATCACAGATTTCGTATTACTAATCAGGGCGATTGGTGAGGGAGCTGATATTTATCATTTTCATGATCCTGAACTTATTGTGGCCGGAATAGTTTTACGATTGGCTGGGAAAAAAGTCATTTACGATGTTCATGAAGATGTTATTTCGGATCTTGGAGAAAAGAAATGGTTGCCGTTCAAAGCACTGGCGAAATTGTCTTATAACTTATTAGAATTGATCGCCTTTCGCACTTCATTCTATTTTGTATTGGCGGAAAAATCTTATGAAAAAAAATACCTTAATCAACCCTCGCGATATATTGTGGTTCAAAACTTTGTACCCTTAACAGATTTCAGGTTCAACAATCTGCCCTATAATACCGATAGCAAGACCATAGCTTTTGTAGGTTTCTTGAGTGCCAGACGTGGATTAAATTATATAATCGATGCTTTGAAAATGTTGAAAGATAAAGGATTGATTATTAACCTCAGATGCATTGGCACCATAAACCCGGCACTTACAGAAATCCTCAGCAAATCCAAATCGTATTCTGAAGTTAAAGAGCAGGTAGCATTTGTTGGGCATATTCCTTTCCCTGAAAGTATTTATGCTCTAAGGGATTGTCTTGCAGGACTGGCTTTACCAGAGAGCATTCCCAACCACTACGGCTCTTACCCTACCAAAATGTTTGAATATATGGCTATTGGCCTGCCCGTGATTTCCTCAGATTTTGAATTGTATAAAGATATTATTGACAAATATGAATGTGGGATCACATTAAATCCGGAAGACAGTCAGGCCATTGCTAATGCTATCGAGCATTTGGTCTTGCATCCTGACAAAGCATCAGTATATAGCACAAATGCAAAAGAAGCCGTCCAGGATTTCGATTGGAAAACCGAAGAAGAAAAACTGCTGGATTTTTACGAAAAAATAACTGCCCGAAAAATTTGAAAGTATTTATTTTCAGTGCGTTTGATGGTGTACCCTACTCAGGGGAAGAACCCATGCGCTATGCCAGCATTGCGGAAGAATTTCTAAAAAATGGTCACGAAGTGGTTTATCTAGCTTCATCTTTTTCGCATATTCATAAAAAATTCCGAAAGATTTCTGACACACCTGACCGTTTAAAAGTCATCCTGTTATCTACAAAATCATATTCGAGAAATTTTAGCCTCGACAGGGTATTAAGCCATCAAAGGTTATCAGTTTCATTAAGCACATGGCTCAATAAACGGGATAACTCCATGCTGCCAGATCTCGTTATCGGCGCGAGTCCGCCATTGGTTCCAAATTATATTCTCGCAAAATTTTGTCAAAAGAACAACATCCCCTTTATATATGATATTCAGGATCTTTGGCCGGAAGAATTTCTGAAATTTTTACCATTAAAAGGCGCTTTGAAATTTATACTAAAGCCTTATTTTACTATGGCTGAAAATATTGTAAAAATGTCAACGGCTGTTTTTGCAGTGTCTTCAGACTATATTGGCTATTACAAAACGCAAATTTCAAACAAACCATCAGCGGTTTTTTATCTTGGCACCGACACCGGAAAATTTGAAATTACCGGACAAAATAAAGATACAAATCAGGACTTTAAAAAAGTTATTCTGCTTGGCAATTCACAAGCCGGTAAATACGTGATTGCAACTGCAAAAGCTATTCAAAATATTGAAGGCGTTAAATTAACAGTCGCTGGCCTACAGGAAAAGTCCTGGCAATACCGAAATAAGATTAAAGAAGAAAAACTTGGGAATGTGGAAATCATCTCCTGGCTGGATAAAGATAAAATATATTCATTACTTCCAGGTTTTGATGTCGGGCTTATTCTCCTGGATCCCGAAACCAAAAGTGCCTTTCCAAACAGGGCCTTTACCTATTTTGCTTCCGGACTGCCTGTTGTGAATACAATTGCAGGCAATGAACTTGAAAAATACATTTCAGACAACAAGCTCGGGATAACGATTAAATTTGCAGATGAGGAAAGTATCCGGGAAGGAATAAAATACTGTCTGGATCATTTCCCTCTTTCAGAACGCAAACGGATACAGCAATTTGCAAGGGAACATTTTGACCGGAGGGACATTTACGAGCGCTACTATAAAACAATTATGAATTACGAATTATGAACGAATTAAAAGACCCAAAATCCCTCCACTACGGCATCATTGGCGGTGGACTTGTTGGTGCATTATTAGCAGTAGTACTGGCTAAAAAAGGCTATAAAACCGATGTGCTGGAACGCAGGGATGATATACGTAAAACCCAACTTGAAGGAGGCAGGTCCATTAACCTGGCACTGTCTTATCGTGGCCTGAAAGCCCTCGAAATGATTGGATTGGCAGAAGAGGTTAAGAAAATGTGTATCCCGATGATAGGCAGAGCCGTACATGATACCAATGGAGATGTGCGTATCATGCAATATGGGATCAATGGCGAAGCGATCAATTCAATTTCACGCGACGGCCTTAACAGAATGCTATTGGAAGAAGGCGATAAGAGTGATCATATAAACCTGCATTTCAGTGAACGGTGTGAAAATATTGACCTTAGGAAAAATGAAATAACACTTCGAAACTAAATCAGTGGGGAAATAAGCAAAAGACATTATGATGTATTTTTCGGAGCTGACGGCGCATTTTCCGCAGCACGATTGGCCCTCATGAAAACTGATTGTTTTGATTTTACATATAATCAGAGTTATCTTGATCATGGATACAAGGAACTTCATATCCCTCCTGCAAAAGAAGGCGGCTGGCTCCTGGAGAAAAACGCTTTGCATATATGGCCTCGCAAAAGCTTCATGATGATTGCGTTACCTAATATGGACGGGAGTTTTACCTGTACTTTGTTTTTGGCTTTACGCGGGGACGTCTCTTTTGAAAAACTGGATTCTGATACAGCTGTAACCGGTTTCTTTGAGCAATATTTCCCTGATATCATTCCTTTGATGCCCGACATTTTGCAGCGCTTCAACGCGAATCCTACCTCTACGCTCGCTACCGTCAAATGCGGTCCCTGGTCTTGTAAAGATAAAATGACTTTATTAGGAGATGCGGCGCATGCAATAGTGCCTTTCTACGGACAGGGAATGAACTGCGGCTTTGAAGATTGCAGCGAAATGAGCCATTTGATTGATCAGCATCACGGTGACTGGCAAACTATTTTTGAAGAGTTTACCATCAACCGCAAACCTAATTCAGATGCAATTGCCGATATGGCGATTCGCAATTTTGTAGAGATGCGGGACCTGGTTGCAGACCCCGAATTCATCCTGAAAAATGCGATTGATAAAACTATCGGCAAACTCTTCCCTGAAAAATGGACACCTATGTACACCATGGTAAGTTTCACAGATACAGGCTATGCCGAGGCCAAACGGCAGGGTGAAGCACATGATAAAATCCTGGATTTGATTGTGCAAAAAGAAGGACATGGAATCGGGGAAAAGTTATCGGGTGCAGATATCGGAACAATGCTGGAAAAGTATATAAAGTAAATCTTGAAAGCCCCCCTCACCCTTATGTATCACGATGTCATTCCTTTGGGGAAAGATAAAGCGTGGTCAGGGTTGAATGTAAAGGGGGCGGATGCTTATAAAATCAAAGCAGAAGTATTTGAGAGTCAGGTGGCCTTTGCAGCGGAATTACGCGACAAAACCAAACAGGAAATCATTTTTACTTTTGATGATGGAGGCATTAGTACGATAAATACGATCGCCCCAATCCTCGAAAAAAGCCATTTCAAGGGCATTTTCTATATTCCCACAGCATTCATAGGTACAGTAGGTTTTCTATCGAAAGATGATATAAAAACATTATATCAAAATGGTCATATCATTGGTACACATTCTCACACACATCCCCTAAAAATGAACAGGATGCCTTATGAGGCTATTCTGAAAGAATGGAAAATAAGCACCTCAATTTTAAGTGAAATCACTTCAAACCAAATAGAATATGCCTCTGTCCCAGGTGGCTGGTATTCCAGAAAAGTGGCCGAGGCATGTAATGAAGTTGGGATTAAGCATTTATTCAATTCAGAACCGACACAAAAGACCTGGATGGTAGGTGATTGCGAGGTTTCTGGAAGGTTTGTCGCGCGGGGACAAATGAACAAGAATTCATTTAAAAATCTATTGAGCGGAAAAGGAACGATGAGGGAATTGCTGTGGCTAAGATGGTGTGTTGGAAATGTTGTAAAACTTCTTTACTAACACCCCCTTACCTCATTGCATATTCTTTGGCAATCTCATCTAATCCTTCATACCATTCCTCTCCAAATCTTCGTATTAAGCTGTCTTTAAGAAATTTATAAACGGGTACTTTCAAAGAGGCTCCCAGTTCACAGGCAGGGCTACATATTTCCCATTTGCTAAAGTTGACCGCATCATAATCACCTGTTTTAGAAATCCGCACAGGATACAAATGGCAGGAAACAGGTTTTTTGAAATCAATCTTTCCGGCTTCATTTGCTTTTTCTATGGAGCAACGATAAACCCCATTTTCGGTTATCGCAAAAATACATTCCTTCCCATTCAGGCAATTGGTCACAAGGTCCCCATCGGTATCCTTTTCATAAAAGCCTTTTGCTTCAAGCAGTTTTAGTGCGGCTGCTTCCATAAATGGTTTTATTTCTTCGAGGTTATTGGCAATGATTTCAATTTCAGATTCTTCGAGAGGTGCACCGGAATCTCCTTCCACACAGCAAGCGCCTTTGCAAGCCGAGAGATTGCAAACGAACTCCTTTTCAAGAAGATCAAGGGAAACAAGTGTGTTTTCGTGTAGGAGCATGTTGGATATGGTTTGACTTTGCGGCCTTTGCGTGTTTTTCTTCTTTGCGGCCTTTGCGAGGAATATTTCACGCAAAGAACGCTAAGTTTTTCGCAAAGAACGCAAAGATGTAGCAGGTTAGTTCAAATATTCAGACAAGTAGTGGACTATTTCAAATTATCAAATCAGCAAAAATGCTAACTTTGTTAATTGATTCTGAATCGCAGTTCAACTTATACGCATAGCTAAACTTGATTACCAACGATACCATAGATCGCATTATGAACACCGTCCGCATTGAGGAGGTGGTGGGTGATTTTGTGACCCTGAAGCGGCGTGGGGTGAATTTATTGGGCTTATGTCCGTTTCACAATGAGAAGACCCCCTCGTTTACAGTATCTCCGGCGAAGGGTATTTATAAATGTTTCGGTTGTGGCAAGGCAGGCAATTCCGTCAATTTCATCATGGACCATGAGCAGCTTTCTTACCCGGAAGCGCTCAAGTACCTCGCCGCCAAGTACCATATCGAAGTAGAAGAGACGATTCAGAAAAAAGAAGAGATTGAGCAAAAGACCGAACGCGACAGCCTTTTTATCCTGATGGGTGCTGCCCAAAAATTCTACAGCGAAAAACTGAATGAAAGTGAAGATGGCAAAACCATAGCACTCCCATACCTGAAAGAACGTGAACTGAAACCCAATATTATTGAATCTTTCCAATTGGGATGGAGTGGCATGACAAGGGACGAGTTCAGCAAATGGGCTGTAGAAAATGGCTATAGCAAAGAATACCTGGTAAAGACAGGCATGGCCTTTGAAACGGATAGCGGACTCATACTCGACAGGTTCCATGAGCGGATCATGTTCCCGATACACAATATCGCAGGCAAGGTAGCGGGTTTTGGGGGAAGGATATTAAAGAACAATGTCAAAGAGGCGAAGTATATCAATAGTCCGGAAACGGATATATACAACAAAAGCAAAATCCTCTATGGACTATTCCAGGCCCGCAAGGCGATCCGCCAAAAGGACGAATGTATTGTAGTTGAGGGCTATATGGATGTCTTGGCCTTGCATCAGGCTGGTATTGAGAATGTAGCGGCTTCTTCTGGTACAAGCTTGACGGAAGACCAGTTGCGATTGGTAAAACGCTTTACGGATAATGTCACTTTCTTGTTTGATGGCGATGCTGCCGGGCAAAAAGCATCCCTACGCGCCATTGATATGGCGCTGGAACAGGAACTGAATGTAAAGATGTTATCACTGCCCGTAGAGCATGACCCGGATTCATTTGTGAAGGCTTTTGATATTGAAACCGTTGAAAAATATTTTAAAGACAACAGCAAAAATTTTGTGGATTTCAGGGCTGGATTATTATCGGAAGATATACTAAGGGATCCGATCAAAAAATCCGAGGTGGCCAGAGAGATGATCAGTTCGGTTATCCTTATCCGTGACAACATCAAACGGTCATTATATATCCGAGAAATAGCCAAAGCGCTGGATATTGAGGAAAAATTGCTGAATGATGAACTGCGCAGGATGGCCGCTTCAAAATTCAAAAAAGAAAACAATGCACCTGACCTGAATATTGAATCTTTAAGTTCGGCTCAAGAACAGCAATTGCCGACACCATTAAAAACTACCACTCAGGAAGAGCAAATAATTAAAATCCTTCTTCTTTATGGCGATAGATTATTTTCTGATGATATGACCTGCGCACAATATATCTATAGGGCAGTGTCTGAAATGGATTGGGAAAACAAGGATTGTTTTAACATCTTTTTACAATATAAAGAAGAAACTGAGTTGGAGAATAAAGTACTAAATATTGACAGGTTAATTCAAAATGAACCTGAAGGAATTAGAAAACTTGTTTATGATTTAATTACAGATCCAAACGAATTTGCTAACTGGGATTTATTTCTTGGAAGGCCTACCCCTAGACCAAATGACAATTTTAAAAAAGAGGTTAAGAAATCGATCGATTATTTAAAGTTCCATAAGAATAAAAAAATGCGCGAAAATAATGTTCAGGAAATTCTTAAGGCAGAGACAGATGACGAGGTTACCCAAGTCATAAATATTCAAATGGCATTGTTAAATATGCAAAAACCCATAATTGAAGATTTAGGAATAGCTCCAAAGAAACAAAATACCGAATCTTAAAACTAAATTTCTGATAATATTCTTTCCTCTCGGACCAATTTGCACCTACCTCGCAATTATAAAGCAAGTTTGTAAGATATTGACGCATTAATAAAATGGAACGCTATATTTGCAAACAGGGTTATATACCTAAAAGCATTCTCAATATGGTCAGAACGATTCTTATACCTAAAAAAGCAGATATCCACCTTTCAATCCCCGAAGAGTATATCGGGAAAGAGATTGAAGTCACTTATCTGGCACTGGACGAACTTGAAAACAAGAAAGAGCCGGTAACCATGTCTGAGTTCTTCGGGATACTTGATGAAAAAACTTACGAAGCCTTAAAAAAGCATACCGAAAAAGCCCGCGAGGAATGGAACAGAAGTATCTGATTGATACAAACATCATAATTGCCATCTTCAGTAAAACATTGCCTGATGATGCCAAAAAATTTGTTGCAAATTTGTCTCCAATTATATCTGCTGTTACTTATATTGAAACTTTAGGTTGGCATAAGGCTACAAATGAGCAGTTAGCTCCGCTAAAGGATTTTATGAGTAAGGCAACCATTTTGCCTATTGACCACCTTGTTATCGAGAAAACAATATTAATCAGGCAGCAAAAGAAAATAGGTCTTGGCGATGCCATTATTGCAGCTACTTCCCTTGTACATCATTTCAATTTACTTACAAGAAATACAAGTGATTTTAAGAACATTACTGGTTTGAATGTCGTAAACCCCTATAGTTTATAGCAGCGCCACAAACTATGCAGGTTTGGAAAGTTTGATAGATGTTGATCTGTTGTTTTAGTGCAGTTCGAAACTGCGCTTATAAATGCGAGCCAGTTACAAACTGGCCCGAGCGTTCCTTATTCAAAATTTATCTTCGCCTTTTCATAAACAACCCAGCGGTTGTTTTCTTTGCGAAGCATGCCTTCTTCTACAAGTACAATGGTGTGTTTGCCTTCATGGTCGTCTGTATAAGTACAACACGGAGCCAGATAAACCTGTGGATCAAGAATTGCTTTGCGAATGACCTCGGGATTTGAACGAATAGAGAAGAACGCTTTGTCCGGCACGTCTTCATACATTTCTATTTCATAAATAGAATCCATTCCCGGCTCATCCGTAAAGCTATTGGCTTCAAAATAGCCTTCGCTGTTCGGCAATCCTGCAAACTTATAAAAAGGCACGGCTTCACCATCTTCGTATTCTTTTTCAGGCATAAATGGTTCTGATGAGGTCGCAGAGGGTTGTTGAATGTACTCACCCGCAACTACCGCATCTGTCATTGAGTTATATTCTCTTCCCGGTTGTTTTGGAGTAGCGGCAGCAAATAAATCCAGGGATGAGGCTGGCGGTGGGGTTGATTCAAATAGGGTACCTGACGAAGCGGTTTTGGGCTCATTTACTGCTTCTATTGGTTTAGATGCTTCAGCAGCCTCATTCCCATTTCTTTCTTCAGGCACAATATTTTCAGGTTTTGCAATTAACTCAGGTTCTTCCCCATGAATCACTTCTTCAGGCTTTGCAGCCAACTCCATTTCCGGTCCTTTCTGTTCAACCCTTTCACTTTCTGTTTCTCTTTCTTCTTTTGGTTCTTTCTGTTCAACCCTTTCACTTTCTGTTTCTCTTTCTTCTTTTGGTTCTTCCTCTTTCTGCTTTGTTTCTTCTACTTTTTCTTTAAAGCCAATTAGCGATTCTTCTTTTACCGGTTCAGGACTTGATCTTGGTGTAGGGTTGCTAACGGGTGCCGCTGTTTTCATCAATCCCTCAATAAGTTTGTTGAGAGTTGCAATTTCACCTTTGAAATATTTTTCCACACGTTGTATTTCCTGCATGCTGTCATCTTTGGTTGATTTATTCCCATAGGTAGTTGACATAGGATGCATACTTCCGCCTTCTAATTTCTTCGTCTTGCTATAGGCCATATACGCCAATCCAAGTGCGCCCAGGCCCACAAGGAGACTCAAAAGTCCAAGCCAATCCGTCTTATGCCCCGTTTTGGCTGTGTTTTCTGTTGCGGCCGGTTCCGAAATTGGCTGGCTGGTATCAGAAGTCGTTGCTGTTTTTTCAGCAGGTTTTGTTTCCTCCGCCGGTTTTGAAGAAGCACCGGCATTGCCTGCTGTCGATGTTCCTTTCGCAGCATCTAAGGCATCTTTTTTTATTTTTTCAAGACTTGCTTTAAAGTCTTCAACATTGCCCTTGCGCTTTTTGGCTCCAATTTTAGCATTAGCAAAAGCAATCACTGTATTCAGTTGCGCATCAAGGGGTTTGTCTTCTTTAAATTTGTTTTTGTAATCATTGATATTTTTACAAAGCGCGCCTGTAGTTCCAGCTTCATCACCCGGGATGCTTTTATAAATGGATTCAAAACTCAGGCAATCCATGTTGTTTGCAACCTCTGCCCTGCCAGCTTCGCGATGGATGAAACGGATGGTTTCGCAATTGATATGATCAACAGCAGTGCTAAAAACTTCTTTGGTAGCCTGGGCCATAATAGTATTTATGGTGCTGGCAAAAAGGATAAACAGGAATAGGCTTTTGAGTGAAATTCTCATATCTATATTAACTTTAGACCGCAGAATTAGTAATTAATCCTGAATTAGCAAAGAACAAATAATCCACAACCCGGTTTATAAAAATTAACCGGTTTGAATTGACCATTTTATGTTTTGTCCCCAAATCTGTTCAATACGGGATGAGCCTACTAACAAAAACCTGTCCTTCACAATTTTTAAGATTAATGAACGTTCAATTGCCTTGCGGATCAGGCAATCCGGAGTAGTTTGGCATCTCAATTGTTAAATAATGTCAAATCTTTCCATTGTCCTACTCATTTGCTAAGTTTGTCAATTAATTGTAAACGCACTTATACAAAAACCAAATTACGATGAAAAAAATTTTTCTTTTATCCTTACTCTTTGCATTTACCCTGAGCGGAATATGTTTCGGCCAGGGACTCTCAATGCTGGATTTTTCGTTTAACGCCAAACTGCCTATAGATCCGAACATGCGGACCGGGGTTTTGCCTAACGGAATGCATTATTATATCCGCAAAAATACCAAACCGGAACACAGGGCTGAAATGAGGTTGGTGGAACATGCCGGTTCAGTATTGGAAAATGATTCACAACAAGGATTGGCGCACCTTACGGAGCACATGTGCTTTAACGGGACGAAAAATTTTACAAAAAGCGCCATTGTGGATTACCTGGAATCAATCGGAATGCGATTTGGAGCCGACCTTAATGCATATACCACTTATGATGAAACGGTATATATGCTCCAGGTACCTACTGATACCCCAAAGTTTGTTAAAAACGGGTTGCAGATATTGGAAGACTGGGCACACAACGTAAGTTTTGATCCTATTGAAATAGATAAAGAACGCGGTGTTGTTATAGAAGAATGGCGTTTAGGCCGCGGCGCTTTCGAAAGGATGCAAAGAAAAATTGACCCTATCATTTACAACAATTCGAAATATGCGGAACGCAACCCTATTGGCAAAAAAGATGTGGTTTTATACTGTAAACACGACACGCTTACCAAATTCTATCATGACTGGTACAGACCGGATCTACAGGCTATTGTAGTAGTCGGAGATTTTGACATGGACCAGATGGAAAAAATGGTTGTTGCACAGTTTTCACCAATTCCGGAACCAAAAAATCCACGCCCGCGTGTTCAGAATACAATCGCTCCCCATAAAGGCACTGTCATAGCGGAAGCCACTGATAAGGAAGATCCTTATGTCATTATCCAGGCGCAATACAGGCATCCTAAACTCGAGTATGCAACCGTAAAAGATTACCGCGACCATATCAAACAAAACCTTTTCAGTATGATGGTCTCGGCACGGCTTCAAGAACAAATGCATTCTGCAAAACCGCCTTTTACATACGCGGCAGCCAATATTGGTCAGGGTCTCGGACAAACGTCAGAATATTCAGTTTTTGGCGTGGCGCCCGATAACGATATTGCCGGGAGTATAAAGGCCATTCTTGCCGAAAATGAAAGTGTTCGCAGAAACGGGTTTACGGCATCAGAATTGGACAGGGCCAAGAAAAACCTGCTGGAACAAATAGAAAGCGCATATAAAGAAAAAGATAAAACAGATTCCAAAGCATTGACCGAAGAATGTGTCCGTCATTACCTTGATGGCGAAGATATTATGGGTATCAGTAACGATTATGCGTTTCATGAAAAGTTCATTCCTGAAATTACCCTGGATGAACTCAATATCATGGCCCACGAATGGATTACCGATGACAATAATGCCGTAATGCTGGAGGCACCTGATAAAGAAGGCATCAAAATTCCTACCGAAGCTGAAATCAAAGATATCCTTGAAGGTGTCAAAAAAGAAAATATCGCCGCATATCAGGATGCTTCTGCTGGTCAGGTACTTTTACCAAACAAACCGACCGGTGGCAAAGTAATAAAAGAAACAACCAATAAAGAAACAGGGACAACTGAATGGACACTTTCCAATGGGGCAAAAGTAATTCTGAAACCAACAGATTTTAAAGATGATCAGATCCTTTTTGATGCATACAGCCCGGGTGGAACTTCCCTGGTGCCTGATAAAGATTTTGTAACCTGTGAAAACGCCCCTGATATTATTGATTATTCCGGCATCGCATCTTTTGATGCCAATACGGTCACTAAAATGCTAACGGGGAAAAAAGTAGATGTAACACCTTATATTACTGAAAATTACGAGGCGTTTGAAGGTGGGACAACCCCGAAGGATGTGGAAACTGCACTACAACTCATTTACTTGTATTTCACAAACCCCCGTCAGGACAAAGATGGATTTGCTTCCTATATGGCGCGGGAAAACAGTTTTATACAGAACATGGCTTTAAGCCCTGAAGCTGTATTGAGGGACAGCAACCAGGCAGTAGTCAACAACCACCATTTCAGGAAAAGGCCGTTGACTGCTGAGCTTTTAAAAGAAATTAAGGAAAATGATGTTATGAACCTTTATAAACAAAGGTTTGCCGATGGCGGAAATTTCACTTTCTTTTTTGTTGGTAATTTTAAACCTGAAGATATCAAACCAATGATTGAAACCTACATTGGCGGCCTCCCGTCTACAGGGAAAAAAGAGAAATGGGAAGACCTGCATTATACTTTCCCAAAGGGAGTTGTAAAACAATATGTAAAAAAAGGGACAGAGCCAAAGAGCTATGTGGCCATAACCATGAAAGGTAAATTTGACTGGAATATGAAAAACAAGGTTGATGCTGAAGCCATGATAAAAGTATTGAACATCATGCTACGTGAAGTAATGCGCGAAGACAAAAGCGGTGTATATGGCGTTGGGGTAAACCTTGTACCTGCAAGGATCCCGGAAGCCGGTTATACCCTGAGTATTCAGTTTGGCTGCGCTCCTGAAAACGTGGATATGCTGGTGCAAACAGCCTTTGACCAGGTAGCAAAACTTGAAAAAGAAGGCCCGACAGCCCAGAATATGGAAAAAGCCATTGAGACCATGCATCGTTCCAGGGAAGTGAACCTGAAAGACAATAATTTCTGGGTACATGCATTGCAATCTTATTCTATGAATGGAGATGATATTTCTGACATTATGAAATACGATGAAATGGCTAATAAAATCACGGCAGCGGATGTGCAAAATGCTGCAAAGAGATATTTTAACATGGATAACTATGTTGAAATGGTGCTGGTGCCTGAGAAATGATCATCCGACCACTTTCGACATTTGAGCTTGTCGAAAACAACAATTTCAAAGCCGTTGACTTTAAAAAGTCAACGGCTTTTTTTATTTTCTGCCTTGTTTGGCCAGGTATAAAAGATGAAAATTTCATTAAAAACCTTATCTTTGCATATTAAAACCTTGCAATATGAAAACTTCTCTACGGTTACTATTATCTGCACTAATTATTTGCACCTTTGGTATTACTAATTCAAAAGGAAAGGGATACATAATCCCAGTTCATGATGTTAGTATAAACAAGTATGATGAAGATAGCACAGTTGAATCCCTCCAGCTTACAAATCTGGATTCAACAGGTATCATGAATATTCACTGGCAGATACTTAATGACGGGTTTTCTCTTTCAGGCTGGACCTATACCTTTTGTGACCTGGCACAATGCTATGTGACATCATACCCAAAATCAGCAACAGACCCACTGGTTCCTAAAACTAACGGGGCTTTTGTTATAACGGTCCAAAATTTTAACCATGAGGCGACTTCCGCGATTATGCAGATAAAAATATGGGACGCGAGCGATCCGAACCACCCAGATACCGTGAACATGAGTATAAATGGCACACTCATGGGAATTAATAATTCTATTATTCCATCTTCATTTGTAGCAGTTTTCCCGAATCCTGCTACAAACTATATTAATCTTGAAGCGAATCTAAATAGCTTCCAGCCCATAAAAGCAATTATTTTTAACAGTTTGGGGAAAACAATTTCTGAGCAAAACATCTCCGGAAGCACAAACCGTTTACCGGTTTATGATCTGCCATACGGGATTTATATCATCAGCCTTCGTGACCAATATGGCCGCGAAACCAGAAAGCAGTTTGTAAAAGAGTAAAACAGTCATTTTGTGGCTTTGAGTCAATTTTCCTCGAGTAATTTATGGTCGAATTAAGGATGTTAGGAGCCGTCATCCTATGTTTGCAAAG